>ERZ1740070.3-NODE-3-length-378302-cov-10.199290_pt1 | contig 378302 bp, 411 predicted proteins | sample MGYA00581734_ERZ1740070 | MGnify/ENA primary metagenome ERZ1740070 (study PRJEB43018, sample SAMN04849744) | marine metagenome | isolation source: floating plastic debris | place: Pacific Ocean | collected 2008-09-01 | study: EMG produced TPA metagenomics assembly... | reverse complement strand
TGATGACATCGCAAAACCCACGACCTCGCACAGAATATCTGCGCGACGGGCCTTTGCATGTTCATAGTCCTCAAAGACAAAGACACCCGCCCCTTCGCCTTGCACCATACCGTTGCGTGTCGCCGAAAACGGTCTGCAGGCATCGCGTGACATCACACGCAGTCCTTCCCACGCTTTAATGCCCCCAAAACACAGCATTGCCTCGGATCCGCCAGTGATCATCACCTTCGCCATCCCGCAGCGGACCATATTGAACGCCTGGCCCATTGCGTGGTTCGACGATGCACAGGCCGTGGCGACAGTAAAAGAAGGCCCTCGCAGATTCCATTGCATCGACACATGGCTGGCCGCAGCATTGTTCATCAGTTTGGGAACGATAAATGGATGCACCCTGTTTTTGCCGGCTTCATAGACAGCACGGTAGTTTTCGTCCTGCGTATTGAGCCCGCCACCTGAGGTGCCCAGCACCACGCCCGACCGATCAGCCAAGTCACCGGAAAACGTCAGGCCTGATGCCGTAATCGCTTCGCGCGCGGCCAACAAGGTGAACTGCGTAAACCGGTCATAAAGTGCGATCTGTTGGCGATTGAAGTGTGCAGCTTCGTCGTAGCCTCTGATCTGTCCACCAATCTGAATGGACAACCGTTCCACATCTGCAATCTCAAGCGGACCGATCCCGCAATGCCCTTCGCGCATGGCGGCATAGGTTGCGGGCACATCCCCACCCAGCGGATTGATCGTACCTGCCCCGGTGATCACGACGCGTCGCATCTATCTGCCCCTATTTGCCTTGCGCGGCCTTGAGCTGCACCACGGCATCAACGATCGCAGCAACCGATGAAATGTCGAAATCGCTTGCGGCCGGTTCGTTCGCATTGAACGGAACCGAGATGTCGAATGTCTCTTCGATTGCAAAGATGCTTTCAACAAGCCCCATGCTGTCGATCCCGATATCGTCCAGCGTATGATCCAGCTTCACATCGCCTGGTTCCAGCATAGCTTGTTCGGCGATAATCGCGATAACCTGTTCCTTGATGCTCATTTGCGGCCATCCACCTGCATGCCCAACTATCGTCGCGTGGGATGTAGTCACTTTCGCTTCCGTTTGGAACCGTCATTCGCGTTTTGTCAGATCGCGCAGCAAACGCGGCAATCGACGCAATGCTTTGTAGCTGTCGATATGTGTCTGCATCTTGGTCGCAGGATACACCATCATGACACGACCCGATGGCACATTGGAAAGAACAACAGCCCCGCCGCCCAAGACAACATCATCCCCGACTTTCAGGTTGTCCGCCACACCGGCCTTTCCGCCGACAACAACCCGGTCGCCGATAACGGTAGATCCCGCAACACCGGCTTGTGCGCAAAGCAAACAATCCGCGCCGACAATCACATTATGGCCGACCTGGACAAGATTATCGATCTTGGTGCCCGCACCCACCTGGGTTGCACGTATGGTCCCGGCATCCACTGTGGCGTTCGCACCAATTTCCACATCGTCCCCAATAATCACACCACCTAAAGAGTGGATCCGGTGCCAGGTTGCATCCTCAGGTGCCATAAGTGGCACATTGCCCAGTGTCTCGCGTGCAATTTCCACATTTGCGGGTGTTTCACTGACAAATGAAAAGCCATCGCCACCCAACACGACATTAGGTTGCAAGATCACGCGTGCACCCAAGCGTACGTCGCGTTGCAGACGCACGCCAGCATGGATATGGCAGGCCTCTCCCACCGACACACCAGATCCGATACTGACGTGATCGGCAATCCAACTGCCAGCCGCGATCTCGGCCCCTGGGCCAATGACGGTAAACGCGCCGATTGCGACATCCGGCCCGATGTTTGCCGATGGATCGATAACCGCATGCGGGCTGATCCCATCGCCAACGTGCGGTTGATCCAGCATTTGCGTCAGATGTGCCATTGCCAGACGTGCGCGCGGTGCAAAGATTGCCGCCTTCAGCCCCAGCGCCTGCCAATCAGCGCCTTCCCAAAGAACTGCCGCCTGTGCCTGCCCATTTTGCAGCGCCGCGCCGTAAATCGGCGTCATCGCCAAGGCGAGCGCATCCGGTCCAGCTTGCCCCGGTTCTGCTGCGGCATTGACCACAAGCGCTGTATCCCCAACGGCTTTGGCGCCTAACGCTGTTGCGATGTCTTTGATCGAATGCGCCATCTTCCCCCCGGCCGTGTGTCCGGGGTCAGATTTAGCCGCCAACGGCGCGAACCGCCACCCCTTCGCGTGCGAGCGCATTCCAGATCCGCGCGTCGCGGCCATAGACATCACGCCGGAATTGCATGGGCCCTTCAGCCAAAGTGAAGGCCGTCCGGTAAACAAGATGTACGGGGACAGGTTCGCGCAGGTCGACGCGTCGTTCCCGCCCGGTCCGCAATTCGGACTGAAAAAACGCCTCCGGGTCGGCAGTTTGCGGTGCCAAAAGTGCATAGGCGAAATCGAACGGGTCAGCCAACCGGATACAGCCATGACTATAGGCACGAGTTTCACGGCCAAACAGGCTTTTGGCCGGGGTGTCATGCAGGTAGATATTGTACCGGTTTGGGAACATGAATTTGACAAGTCCCAAGGCATTCCCCCGGCTAGGCGGCTGTCGCATGGAGTAGGGAAAATTTGTCGGACTATAGGTCGAAAAATCGACGGCATTCCGATCAACCACCCGGCCACGCGCATCAGTGATGATCAATTGATTGACCGCATTCGGGTTCTGCTGCAATTGGGGCAGGTACTCTTTGGTGATGATCGAGCGCGGCACATACCAGCTGGGATTGATCACCATGAATTCCATGACATCAGAGAATTCAGGGCTCTCGCGATCATCCTGCCGGGCGCCAATCACCGAGCGGGTCGAGAATGTCACAACATCATCGTCAATAATCTGCGCTGAAAAGTCCGTTAAGTTCACCCAAATGTGCCGGCGTCCCTTTGGCCGATTGATCCAGCGTTCCCGCTCCATCGCGACGATAATCGAACGCAGGCGTTCCGCTGCAGATCGGTTTATCTCGCGCAAGGTGCCGGGTCCGGCTGTACCATCCACGGCCAACCCGTGCGCTTGCTGGAAACGCTGCACAGCAGCGATAATCATCTCGTCGTAGGTCTGCGTATTGGTGCGCTGCAGAAAACCCATTGCGATCAGCCGGTTGCGCAAGGCCACAACCCCGGCTCCGGCATCACCACGCTCATACTTGTTGCCCGGCACCGTCGCGCCCCAACCGCCATCAGCCAGCAGCCGTTCCATCGCCATTTTCTGGCGCATCAGTCGTGTGTATTCGGGTGAGCTTGGCGGCAAGGATCGCAGGAAAGCTGAAGGGTTTGACTGCGTAAAGGCCTGGATCGTTTGTAAACGCGACCGGTAAGGGACCTGTCTATGAATGTTTCTGTCCACACGGGACGGCACCAGAATACCTGTCTGCACATCGCGCGCATAGTTGAGGAACAGACGGCTGAGTGCGACTTCCAACTGACCCTGTGCGACGGGCGTTTGCGCAGCCTGCATTTGCGCCATCAGCGCATCTACATCGTATTGCTCTGTCGGTAATCCGTGGTCACCAGCCGCTGCGAAGGCGGTCATCAGCGCGTTGCGGCGACGGCGATCAGAACGCGTGCTCCAGATCCCTTCAAAATTCCGAGCACGATAAAACGCCATCAAGTCGTCATCTCGTGCCGCAGCCTGAGCGACGGCTTGTCGAAATTCCGATACCTGTGCGGTCGCTGTTTGTGCCATCGCAAGCGATGCGATGCCAAAGACGATCACGAAAAGAAATCTGAAGAAATATGAATGATTTGGCAGACCATAAAGTCGCATGACGACAAACCCTTACGTAGATGACAACATGTGTAATGCAGCAGACAATGCAATGGGAGTATGAATATCCATACCGTGCATAAGTCTATGCGCAAACGCAGGTTTGCCACCAGTGGGTGAAAGATGTTGCCGGTCTGCCGCCATCACGGTGCGCGAGGTCATAAAACCTTACCAATTCTGCGCAGAAAATTGCCGATTTGCCTCACGTTAACCTGCAAAGTGGTAATGAGCCCTTGGTCAACGAATCGAAATGTGTCATACAACCTCTACATCTTGGGGGCTTAATGGCAAAAATCCGCTGGAAAGCGGATAGAGATGGGCGACGGGACAGGCGCTATAGACATGATGAAAAAGACTTCCGCGGGAATTTCCCGGCGTGGATTGTTGGGTGCATTTGCAGCTTCGGCAGTGGCGGCAGCACCATCCTACTCAAATGCAGCAGGTTTCTTGCGTGGCGCAGGCGATATTCGTCGCATCGCGATGCATTCAGGCCGTACAGGCGAGCGTCTTGACACGATTTACTGGATCGAAGGCGAATACATCGCTGAAGCTGTGCGCGAGATTAACGTGCATATGCGCGATTGGCGTACAGGCGAAGCGGTGCAGATGGATCTGCGGACCATCGACATCATGTCGGCCGCATTGAACCTGATGGATACGACTGAGCCATATCTGCTCTTATCCGGCTACCGCTCACCAAAGACGAATTCCATGTTGAGTTCTCGTTCATCAGGCGTTGCGCGCAATTCGTTGCATATGCGTGGTCAGGCAGCCGATCTGCGGCTCACCAGCCGCACGCCAACGCAAATGGCAAATGCTGCATTGGCATGCCGCGCAGGCGGTGTTGGTCGTTACCCACGTTCAAACTTTGTCCATATGGACTGTGGCCCCATCCGTAGCTGGCGCGGCTAAGCCGAACGACACATAAGCTAAACGTCAGCGCTTAACTCAGTCGCACCGGCGATGGGCCCGACCGCAGGTTGTCCCGCACTGCAGAAATGATTGTTTCGGATAGTTGTTCGAACATGTCCGCTCGCGCACCACTACGCCAAACCAACCCGATTGTACGCATCATGCTGCTGCGGCGAAACGGAATGACAGCCACATTACTGGCCCGCCCATCGATCTCTGAACGCGCGTAAAGCCGCGGCAAACACGCGACCCCCATTCCCATGCCCACCATTTGCCGGATCGCGTCCAAAGACGTACCTTCGTAGTCGCGGGCAAGAATGGCCCCGTATTGCTGGCACATCGCAGCGATTTGCGCATGCATCGCATAGTCTGGCCCCAGCGAAAGGACAGTTTGTCCGGCCAATGCCGCCTCTGTCACGTCTTTTTCCTTTGCGAGAGGATGATCAGACGCAACCGCGAGCAAAAATGGTTCGCGAAACAGTCTTCTGGGCACAAGGTCTGCGCCGGGTTCGGGCAACTGTGTCAAGATGACATCAAGCCCCCCTTCCAACAGCCCTGTGCGCAAATCGCGTGGCATACTTTCGCGGATGTAAAGACGCAATTCGGGGTATTGGGCATGTAGTCTTTCGACTACAAATGGCAAAAGGTAAGGGCCAATCGTTGGTGTCGTCCCAAGCCTGATTGTGCCCGCCATACCAGTGTGAAAACTGGCGGCCATATCAACAATCCCGCGCACCTCGTCCACAGCGCGGCGCGCGCGCGTCAACACCTCGCGGCCCTCTGGCGTTAAGGTGACCGGGGCCCGCCCCCGCTCGACCAAACGGACAGTCAAAAGTGCTTCCAGGTTGCCAATTTGCAAGCTCAGCGATGGCTGACTGATACCCAAAACCTCGGCGGCTTTGCGAAAGTGGCGCGCTTCGGCAAGCGCGATCAAATAACGCAGTTGGCGCAAACTGGGCAAAGCTGTCATCGGGCTACCTCTTGATAGGTTTTTCCTATCATTCTTTCGAACATGATTGTCTTTACAGGGTCTTCCATAAGTTTAAGTGCTTGTCCACAATCATAAATCGTATTGAGGCGTCGGCACATTGGGCAGTGAAACATGGACGGACTGTATCGCGGCATGTATCCCATTGCCTAAGGCATATGAGGCGCTATGTCGCACCAAGACCCGCATAACGCGCCGTTTGGAAAATTAACGTGAGCTCCTCAACCTCTTTGCGCTGGATCACACCAGCTGGTCTTTTACCTGTGGCCATCGCTGGTTTGCTATTTGTTTACTTTGCGCAAATGCTGCCGATCATCGCCGCAGGAGAAACTTTGCGGTTCGTGTGGGAATGGGTACCGAGCCTTGGGGTCAATATCAGCTTTCTTGTTGATGGGCTTAGTTTGACATTCGCCCTGCTCATTACGGGCATCGGTGCGTTAGTGATGTTGTATTCCGCACGCTATCTTGCGGGGCATGTCCATCAGGCCCGCTTTTCGCTGTTTCTGACCAGCTTTATGCTCGCCATACTTGGTGTTGTTTTGTCCGATAACCTTTTGGGGTTATTTGTTTTTTGGGAACTGACAACGATAACCTCCTACTTGCTGATTGGTTTCAGCCATGCGACGAAAAAATCGCGAAGGTCGGCCCTGCAGGCGCTATTGGTGACGGGCGTTGGTGGGCTGGCGTTACTGGCGGGCATCGTTCTGATTGGCAATGTTGCCGGCACGTTTGAGCTGTCAGAGATCCGGGCCATGCCCGGCGTTTTGACACAAAGCGTGGCGTACCTTCCCATCTTACTATTGGTGCTGCTTGGCGCCTTTACAAAATCGGCACAGATTCCGTTTCATTTCTGGCTTCCGAACGCGATGGCCGCACCCACGCCGGTCAGCGCATATTTGCATTCGGCGACGATGGTGAAGGCCGGTGTTTATTTGCTGGCCCGGATGCACCCGTCGCTTAGCGGGACAGATATCTGGTTGTGGACGCTGACGATTGCAGGAGCGGTGACAATGGTCTTTGCCTCTGTAATGGCGCTACGCCAAACCGATCTCAAGCTGGCCCTTGCCTACACAACCCTCATGGCATTGGGGGCGCTAACACTACTTTTGGGAAATGACAGTGCCTATACGATCACCGCAGCAGCGACTTTCCTGATCGTGCACTCGCTATATAAGGCGGCGCTTTTTCTCGTGGTTGGGATTGTCGATCACCAGACCGGCACGCGAGACGCCAACAAGCTGTTTGGCCTGGCTCCCGCAATGCCCATTACGGCAGCTGCTGCTGCAATCGCAGCGCTCTCGATGGCTGGTTTCCCGCCATTCCTCGGCTTCATCGGGAAAGAGCTGAAATATGCAGGCGCGCTCGCCGTCGCCTCTGAACCCATCCTTGTTGCCGGTGCCTTCCTGATCGCAAGCGCACTGATGGTCGCCATTGCTGGGATCGTGTCCTTCCGCCCGTTTTGGAGCAAGTCAGGTGATCCCCTTCCCAACGTCACAGAGGCACCTTGGCCAATGCTGGTCGGTCCTGTCGTTTTGGCAATACTAGGTGCGCTTTTTGGGATATTCCCTGACCTTTTGGCAAATTCGCTGGTCAACCCAACGGTTGCGGCGATCCTTGGGCCGGCAGAACCTGCCAAGCCGCTGCAACTCTGGGCCGGTGTAAACCTGCCGCTTGCCTTAAGTGTTGCGACATTCGTTCTGGGCTTCACAATTTACTTTTACAAGATCAGGTTGCGGACCTGGCTCATTAATGCGGTGGGCCGTAGCCCAAGCTTTGACAATGGTTGGGACAATCTGTTGTCAGGATTGCTCGCGATCTGCAAATGGCAGACCAAGATCATTCAAACAGGCGTATTACGGCGCTACATGTTCGTGACATTCGCCACGGCGCTGGCGGCTATGGCAGGCACATTGATGATCAAAGACGCAGCGCTACCGACGCTGGTTGTCCCTGATGTGACAATTGCTGACTGGCTCGTATTCCTGCTGGTGCTGCTGGGCACGGCTCTTACGGCAGCGACAGATTCACGGATTGCGGCGATTGCCGGGCTAGGCGTGGTCGGTATCGGGATCGCGATGATCTTTATTCTTTACAGCGCCCCCGACGTGGCCATTACGCAGTTGCTGGTCGAAACCCTGATCGTGGTTTTGTTTGCTGCGGCAGCGCTGCGCTTGCCGGGCATGGGCTCTGAACCGCTGCGCAGCCGCCCGTGGGACGCCGCACTGGCCATCGGCCTGGGTGTGGCAACCACGGCGGTCTTGCTGATGGTGACCTCCGGGCCCATTGACCTTGAGCTTACGACATTTTTCCAGACTGCCAGCTGGCCAGAGGCGTTTGGCCAGAACATCGTCAATGTGATCCTTGTCGATTTCCGCGCGCTTGACACATTCGGCGAGATCGCCGTCGTGCTGGTCGCGGCCATCAGCATCTTCGCGCTGCTCAAAAGTAAACCAGAGAAGGACCAAACATGAACTCCGTCATCCTGATTGCCGGGGCACGGCTGCAGGTGGTGCTGCTCCTGGTGTTTTCCACCTATATGCTGCTGCGTGGCCACAACGCGCCGGGTGGCGGGTTTATTGGCGGTCTGATTGCGGCAACTGGTTTTGTCGTCTACGCGATTGCCTGCGGAACCAAGGATGCGCGCGCGGCGTTGCGGTTTGACCCCGCAAATATCGCAGGCGTCGGTCTGGGCATTGCGCTTTTTGCAGGCTTTATGGCGTTGTTCTGGGGTGACGCACTGTTCACCGGCCAGTGGCTGTTCATTGGGGCGACCGAGACGGACAAAGGCATCCCACTGTCATCGGTCCTGGTGTTCGATATCGGTGTGTATCTTGTGGTGCTGGGGGCCGTCTTATCGATTGTCTTCGCCTTGGAAGAGACTGTCTGATGGAACAGCTTCTTTCGGTCCTGATTGGCGTTCTGGTTGCGGCATCTGTCTATCTGATGATGGGGCGCAATCTGTTGCGCTTTCTTTTTGGGCTTATTTTATTGTCGAACGCAGCCAACCTGACGATCTTTGTTGCAGGGCGGCTGACACCGGGCGCGCCGCCGCTGGTGCCCGACGGTCTGGACGCGCCTGTGGGTGATGTGGCAAACGCCCTGCCTCAGGCACTTGTTCTGACCGCTATCGTTATCGGATTTGGTCTGTTCGCCTTCGCACTGATACTTGCCGTGCGCGCATATCGCAGCCTGGGAACACTTAATACTGACGACATGCGCGTCGCCGAACCGAAAGATCAGGCATGAGCTGGTATTTGACCCTTCCTTTGGTCATTCCGTTTGCAACGGCAATCATCGCCTATCTTTTGCGCAACAGCCCAACCGGACGGTGGGTGTCTGTGATCGGCTCGGCTGCCGCCTTTGTTGCAGCAATTGCACTGATGCGCGTTGTTCTGGGTCAGGGCGTGCTGGCTGGGCAAATGGGACAATGGGCAGCCCCGTTTGGTATTACGCTGGTTGCTGATCTGTTGTCAGCAGTCATGGTGCTGATCACGGCGATAACGGGATTGGCTGTCGCGATTTATGCGATTGGCGATGTCAACGAACGCCACGAAAGACTGGGCTATCACGCGCTGTTCCAGATCCTCTTGGCCGGCGTCACAGGCGCGTTTCTGACTGGTGATCTTTTCAACCTTTATGTCTGGTTTGAGGTTATGCTGATCGCCTCATTCGGTCTATTGATCCTGAATGGCGACAAAGAGCAGATCGATGGCGGCGTCAAATATGTGGCACTCAACCTGATTTCGACCATCCTGTTTCTGACTGGCATTGGCCTGCTTTACGGGATGACGGGCACGCTGAACTTTGCCGATTTGGCGGTGAAGGTGGATCAGGTGACCAACGAGGCACTATTGACCGTTGTTGCCATGCTGTTCATGGTCGCGTTTGGCGTGAAGGCCGCTGTTTTTCCGCTGTTTTTCTGGTTGCCTGCTGCCTATCATACCCCCAGCTTTTCGGTATCGGCCGTCTTTGCCGGTCTGCTGACCAAGGTTGGCGTTTACGCATTGCTGCGCATGTTCACGATGATTTTTGATCACGACATCGGTTATACCCACACCATTTTGCTATGGGTGGCCTGCTTTACGATGGTCACCGGCGTACTTGGTGCTGCGGCACAATCGGACTTCCGCAAAATCCTGTCTTTTCACATCATCAGTCAGATCGGCTATATGATACTCGGGCTTGCGCTGATGACCCCGCTGGCGATCGTGGGCGCCGTTTTCTATCTGGTGCACCACATTATCGTAAAAGCGAACCTGTTCCTTATTGCCGGCATCGCCAAACGTCTGACGGGATCAACCGAAGTGTTCCAGATTGGCGGACTTTATAAATCCAGTCCTTTTTTGGCGGTGCTGTTCCTGATTCCCGCCTTCTCGCTTGCCGGGTTCCCACCTTTGTCTGGTTTCTGGGCAAAGTACATTATCGTCAAGGCAACCTTGGATGTTGAGATGTGGTTCGTCGCCTTTATCGCGCTGGCCGTAGGTCTGATGACGATCTATTCGATGACCAAGATCTGGGCAGAGGCTTTCTGGAAAGACCATCCTGATGGGCGCGATCCGGTTTTGGCAAAACTGGCACATCGTAATGCACTGCTGATCCCAGTTGCGGCCCTCGCGATCCTCACCATGGTGATAGGCCTGATGCCAGAACCCTTTGTGATCTTCGCAGAGCGGGCGGCCGATCAATTGCTGGATCCGTCCGCCTATATCAGCACGGTTTTGGGGACGACACCATGAACCTGTTCATTTTCAACCTGTTGCTGGCGGTGACCTGGGCCGCACTTTGGGGCAGCTTTTCCTTTGTGCAGCTTACTCTGGGCTTTGCCATTGGTTTTGCAACCCTGTGGATCGCGCAGCCGCTTTTTGGTGGACCCAACGGGTACTACTTGCGCGCGTGGCGTATCCTGCGACTGATCCTGTTCTTTATCTATGATCTATGCGTTTCCAGCATCAGGGTGGCGTATGACGTGCTGACCCCCAAGGATCTCAGCAATCCAGCCATTCTTGAAATGCCGCTGGATGTGGAAAGCGATATTGAGATCTTGCTGGTCACGAACCTGATTTCACTTACCCCCGGTACGCTGAGCCTGGACGTAACCCCGGACCGCAAAACGCTGATCGTCCATGCGATGTTTGCCGATGATCCCGATGCAGTGATCGCGAGTCTCAAATCCGGGATGGAGCGTATGGTCAAAGAGGTGTTTGAGGAATGACACTTGCCGAGTTTCTGATCCTTGCAAAGGACATCACGCTGATCATGGTTGTGGCCTCTCTTGCCATCGCATTCATACGCCTTGCGCGGGGTCCCACTCTGGCAGATCGTGTCGTGGCTTTGGACATGATGACCGTCACGTTGATTGCGGTTTGCGCTGTGCTGGCGATCAGCACCGGTGTCATTGCGCTATTGGACGTTGCGTTGGTACTGGCCCTGGTCGGGTTCCTCGCGACGGTCGCACTTGCCCGCTATGCCGAACGACGCGACGCCAGTCGCAGGGAGATCAAAGATGAGTGAGATCATCATCGCTGCATTCTTTTTGATTGGCGGATTTTTCGCACTGATTGCCGCCATTGGCATCTTGCGCCTGCCCGATGTGCTCACACGCATGCATGCCTCGACCAAGGCAGGCACACTGGGCAGTAGCCTGATCCTGATTGGTGGGGCGATATTTTATGGCGAGACCGAAGTCACCGTTCGCGTGTTGGCAATCATCTTGTTCTTGATGCTGACAGCACCGATCGGTGCACACATGCTGGGACGTGCCGCAGCCCGGGACGACAAGACAGACGACCCCAAGTAACGCACCGCTCTTGCGGATCATTGTCCAAGCGATGCAACATGGTTCCGAACCAAGGACCAGCACGTGACCAAACAAATACCAGACCTGACAATCCGTAACGGCCAAATCGTGACACCAGACGGCGTGATCATCGCCGACATGGCCGTGAAAAACGGCCTGATCACCGAAATTGCCCCGGATCTTACCCCTGCAGCACAAGACATCGACGCGAGCGGCAAGTGGGTCATGCCAGGCGGCGTTGATCCGCATGCCCATATCGAACAGATGTCCGGTATGGGTCTGATGAATGCCGACACGTTTGAGACAGCAACCCGTTCAGCCGCCATCGGCGGCACGACCAGCGTGATTTCTTTTGCAGCCCAAGCCAAAGGACAGCATTTGTCCGATGCTGTTGCCGATTACAGCGCACGGGCCAAACGGGGTGCAATGATTGACTATGCGTTCCACATGATCGTCTCGGACACCGATGTGTCCGATCTTGATGATGATCTGGGCAGCCTCATCGATGCCGGTCATAGATCGATCAAGGTGTTCACCACCTACAACATCCAATTGAACGATGCCCAAATCCTGCGCGTAATGGCCAAAGCACGGGACCATGGCGCGCTGGTGTGCGTGCATGCCGAAAATGACGCGATGATCGCCCATGCCAAGACAGCACTGATCGCCGCAGGACATACCGCACCGCGCCACCATGCTGCATCCCATCCCCGCCTGGCTGAGATTGAGGCCGTGAGCCGTATTTGCCGCTTTGCCGAATATCTGGATCAGCCGGTTATGCTGTTTCATATCTCTACGGCCGAAGGGGCCGCTGTGGTGCGCGCCGCGAGACAGCGCGGGGCACCTGTCTGGGCCGAGACCTGTCCACATTACCTGTTTATGACAGAAGACATTCTTGACCAGCCGGGGGTCGAAGGAGCGAAGTGGATGTGCTCGCCCCCGCAGCGCAGGCAGGCCGATCAAGTGGCTTTGTGGGACGCGTTGGATGCGGGCGATTTGCAATTGGTTTCGTCAGACCATGCACCTTACCGCTTTGATCAGACCGGCAAACTGGCGGCCGGATCGACCCCTGCCTTTCAGGATATCGCCAATGGGCTACCGGGTCTTGAAACACGTCTACCATTGATGTTTGACGCCATGGTCAGCCAAGGGCGTGGGGGACCGCAGGCATTCGCTCAGCTGACAGCAACAGCCCCCGCGCAGATCTATGGCCTTCCACAGAAAGGCGCATTGACGGCAGGCATGGATGCAGACATCACCCTTTGGGATCCAAACCGCGTCACAACCTATGCGGATGACGATCTGCACGATAATGTGGGGTATAACCCATGGGTCGGGCGCACCATAAAGGGCTGGCCGACCGATGTATTCTTGCGTGGCATGCAGATAGTTCGCAATGGTGCGTTTAGTGGCACCCCGGGATGCGGTCGCCACATCAACCGTCCTTCCCTTTCCCCTAGCCTACAGACGCTGCCATGACGCTTGTCGTGATGAACCCCAATGCATCGCAATCGGTTACGGACGGCATTGATAAAGCTATCGATCCGTTGCGCACGTTCGGCACTCCTATCCGTTGCCTGACGTTGAAAGACGGTCCTCCGGCCATCGAAAACCAGCGGCAGGCGGATTTGACGATCGCCCCGATGCTCGCATTTGCCGCCGCACAGACCGACGCAACTGGTTTTGTGATCGCATGTTTCGGCGATCCCGGGTTGCACGCGCTGCGTGATCAGACATCACTGCCTGTGCAGGGCATTCAGGAGGCCGCGGTCATGATGGCCCTGACATTGGGTCAGCGCTTTGGTGTCATCGCTATTCTGCCGCAATCCATCCCCAGGCACCTGCGTGCCTTCGGTGCAATGGGCGTTCGAAACCGGCTGGCGGGCGACCGGGCACTTGGGCTTGGCGTCGCAGCGCTGGCCGACCCTGCGCAAACCAGCGACGCCATGCGGACCACCGCGCTGAAACTGCGCGACGAAGACGGTGCCGACGTCCTGATCATGGGCTGTGCTGGCATGGCACAGTACCGCACAATGCTCACACAAGAAACGGGCCTTCCCGTTATCGATCCGACCCAGGCCGCTGTCACAATGGCCTTGGGGCAAATCGCGCTTGACCTGCACCTGAAAGGACCCGCCCATGCTTGATGAAACAGCCAAAGGTGTCTTCACCATTGCCGTGACGCCATTCCTGCCAGATGGAGCCTTGGACTGGAACAGTGTCGACCGTATGGTTGATTTTTACATCGAAAAAGGGGCAACCGGCCTGACAATCCTCGGCATGATGGGCGAGGCTGGCAAGCTGACCGCGGATGAAGCCATTGCCATTGTCAAACGCGTCACGGCGCGCAGCACTGTGCCTATTGTTGTGGGCGTGTCGGCGCCGGGCTTTGCCGCCATGAAAACACTCAGCGATGCTGCGATGGATGCAGGTGCGGCCGGTGTCATGGTCGCACCACCCGGCAGTCTGAAAACCGATGACCAGATCATCACCTATTATCATAACGCTGCTGAAACCTTGGGCGACGCGCCATTTGTTTTGCAGGACTTCCCGCTTGTGACCAATGTGCAGATCTCGCCAAGTGTCATTCTGAAGATTGTTGAGGATTGCCCGACCTGCGTGATGCTGAAACATGAAGATTGGCCAGGGTTAGAGAAGATCAGCACGTTACGAGAGGCGTCAAACGCTGGCGCACGACGTATCTCAATTCTTTGCGGCAATGGCGGGCTTTATCTGCTCGAAGAGATGCTGCGTGGGGCGGACGGGGCCATGACAGGTTTTGGTTATCCAGAGATGATGGCAGATGTCGTGGCAGCGCATCAACGTGGCCAAACAGATCAGGCGCGCGATATCTTTGACGCCTACATGCCGATGGTGCGTTACGAGGCACAGCCAGGGCTTGGTCTGGCTATTCGCAAATACACCTTGGCAAAACGCGGTGTCATTGGCCATCCAACGCTTAGAAAACCCGGCGCATCACTTAGCGCTGCGACGATTGCTGAGGTCGACGCAATTGCCGCGCGGCAAGCCGTGCGGCTGAAGACCATTGATTACCCGTTGCGGTGAACGGAAAGAGACTGGGCATTTCCAGCCGCTTCAGCTAGCGAAAGCAGATTGATTATCGAACAGGCGCATTCTGACAATGAAAAGACTTTATCCCCTAACAGCACCATTCCTGTCCCGGATAACAGGTACAGATGGCATCCTGTCGCGCGATGTCCTGCAACCCGAAGAGACGCAAGACGTATGTCCGCCATATATCAGCCAGAGATCGCGTGAGCGCATCAGCGGCTGCCATCACTGGTCAAGCATCCCAGCCGAGCTTGCGGAGCTGGATGCCCGTCAGGTGACGCACGCGCCCGTCATTCGATATCACCACGGTCCTGGCATTGTTGGCCCGGACGGCTTCGCCACTGCCAAAAAACGGCAAAAGCTCGGATCATCGTTTGTGCGCAATGCACTGTTGCAACCGACAACGCACGCGCCAAAGACAGCATACATCAACAATCTTTCAACGCACCTATACTTTGGTCATTGGCTCAAGGACGGTGTCAGCCAAACCTATTTGGCAGAGGATGAAAGCTACTACCTGTCAAACCAGGCCAATTGGGGTCATTGTCAAGAATATCGCGCCGCTTTGGGCCTGAGGTCGCGTGACGATCAGTACATCCAGACAGATGAAATCGTCACATATTCTGACTTCGCGCAAGGATCGCTGAAACGCACCCGCTATGCAACGATGAAGGCACAACTGGCAAATTCGCTTCCTGCCGCCGGGCAGACTTACGAAAAGGTGTTTTTGTGGCGTGGCGGCGAAGGCGAAAGCCGGAACTTTCGTGACGCTGATCATGTGCGCGACCATTTGGAACGCGACGGATGGACGATGCTTGATGTCACCTCACCACTGGCTGACCTCTACCGGGTCCTCTCTGGCGCAAAAATTGTTGCCGCCATGGAAGGAAGCCACCTTAATCATATCTTCTTTTGCGCTTCTGAGGGAACCACACAGGTGGTGCTTGTGCCTCATGATCGGTTTAACACCATCGCTTTGGGGCTGGCGCGGGCCGTGGGCAATACTTGTGGTTTCTGCGTGTTGGCAGGAGATCAGCAAGAGGGTTATGCATTCGAATTTGATGCTTTTGCGCAGGCGGTCGAGGAAACGCAGGCCCAAACGCCTTAAGGCCGCGTTCGGCCATCCATTATAGTGGCCCACCAATAGCTTTGCCAAGATCATTGGCACGGCGACGCTTCCGATTTGCATGCAACAGCCTGCTTTGCCTTATCCTGCATTCCGGGCGAGCAATTCATGAGTTAGCTTGGCGCACCCGAGAGGATTCGAACCTCTGGCCTCTGCCTTCGGAGGGCAGCGCTCTATCCAGCTGAGCTACGGGTGCCTGACCGTTCAACTAGCACCGCGCATCCAACCCTGCAATGACCAATTGAAGGTCCGGGAAACCTGACTTGTCCGAAATGATATGGCTGCCAAAGTATCGGCACTTTTTACGAAGCAATTTTTACACAGCTACGGAGGACTATTATGTCACGTCTCCCTCATGGCATGTCGCGGCTTGACCTGCTGATCAAACACAAATCCCAACCACATGCACCCCACCAAGCCCCCCTGCCCGCCACGCTTGGGCGGCTTACGAAAATGGCCAATCCGGTGCAGGTCAAAAACCTGACGCATCAGGATGTCATCAACATTCTGGAAAAGATCGCCAAAGGCATGGGCACAAAAACCGCAGCGGCCGGGCCTGCAGCAGCGGGTATGACGTTTTTTGGTCAGTTTGTAGACCACGACATTACGCTTGATGCCACCAGCGCACTTGGCACCCGCATTGATCCCGCAACCATTCCGAATGTGCGGACCCCAACCCTGGACCTTGATTGTGTCTATGGATTTGGACCAGAGGCGTCACCGCACCTTTATGGCAAAGGCGACACCGCCAGTTTTCTGGTCTATGGCAATTGCGCCAATCCTTATGACCTTGCACGTACGTCGAACGGCACTGCACTGATTGGTGATCCACGCAACGATGAGAACGCTATCATCAGCCAGATCCAGGCCAATATGATCGCGGTACATAACATCCTGATGGGCAAGTGTCTCGCCGATCCGAAATTCTACGCGACTATCCAAGATTGTGCACATATGGGGACCCACCACCATGACTGGCATGGCAACGTGCCTGACCGCCATATGGTATTCGAAGAGGTTCGGCGTTTTGTGCGGATGCATTATCAATGGGTGATTTGGAATGAATTCCTGCCCAGTTTCGTCGATCAGGGATGTCTTGATGAGGCCCGCCAAAAGGATCTGTTTGGCGCTGATGCCCCGATCATGCCCGTGGAGTTTACCGGCGCGATCTATCGGTTTGGTCACGCCACAGCGCAACCGGGCTACAAACTGCGCAAAAGTGACAAGTCCAAGACAGACATGATGAAGATACTGGGCTTTGATCCACGCAAGAACAGCGTCGACATGGCCCTGTTTTTTGATCTTGATGGAAAACCTGCGCCAAAGGCACGGCCTGTAGGAACAAGCCTGGGACTTGCATTGACTGCCCTGCCCTTCATCAAGGATGAGGTCATGCTGAACGATATCGGCGTCAAAATGACGTTGCCACAAAGCCAGAACCTGCCGTTACGCAACATGGTGCGCGACCGCTATACGTATCAGTTGGCCAGCGGCGAGCAATTCCGCGACTGGATGCGGGGTGATCTTGACCTGTATGCACCGGACGTCAAAATCCACGCGCATCTGAAGAAACACGGGATCACAAAAACACCATTGTGGCTTTATGCCCTGCAAGAGGCCGAGCAACAGGGCGGTGGAAAGCTCACCGGTGTTGGCGGTGCGATCATAGCTTCGGTCTTTGCCCGGCTCTTACGCCTCGACCGGACGACGTACTGGCATGCCCATGGATTTGCACCATCAAAGCATTTTCACAATAAAGGTGGTGTTCTTGCGGGCATGATGAAGTTCGCGGAAACCAACCGCAAAAGCATCCCTAAGGCGCTTCAAAACGGCTAATGACCAAGGCGCGCGTTCAGACGCGCGCCGCCCTTAAGCAAACAAATCGTGACAAAGCTCTAGCGCGTCGACAAGTACATCGACCTCATCGGTCGTGTTGTACATCCCGAATGAGGCGCGACAAGTGGCCCCGACGCCCATATGCTCCATCAGGGGCATAGCACAATGGGTGCCGGCCCGGACCGCCACGCCCTTTTTGTCCAATACCGTCGAGATATCATGGGCATGCGCTGCCCCCTCGAGCGTGAATGAGAAGATCGCCCCTTTCGTGGCTGATTGCCCCTGTACATTCAGCCAGTTCAGACCATCCAGCCTGTCGCGGGCATAGTCCCGCAGGCTGCGTTCGTGCGCGGCGATATGGTCCAGGCCCAAACCCATCATGTATTCGATTGCAACACCCATCCCGATCGTTTGGACGATGCCCGGCGTTCCTGCCTCAAACATCATGGGCGGGTCATTCCAGGTGACAGTGTCGCGCGTGACATCGCGGATCATGTCACCGCCCCCCATAAAGGGGCGCATTTCGGCCATGCGGTCCTTGGCGACATAGATCGCACCGGAGCCCGAGGGCCCATAAAGCTTGTGGCCCGTAACTGCGTAAAAATCGCAACCCAGATCCTGCAGATCGACCGGCATATGCACTGCCGCCTGTGATCCATCCACCAGTACCGGCACGCCCTTGGCATGCGCACCTGCAGTGATCGCCTTGATATCAACCACCGTGCCGAGCACGTTTGACATATGGGTCACGCCAACCAGTTTGGTCTTGGGACCTATCGCATCAATCACCTTTTGCGGGTCCAGATCGCCATTTGCGTCCACATCGACCCACTTGATCACAACACCCTGCCGTTCACGCAGGAAGTGCCAAGGGACGATATTGGCGTGATGCTCCATGATCGACAACACGATCTCATCTCCGGCTTCCATGCGAGGCATGGCCCAGCCATAGGCGACCATGTTGATGCCTTCAGTCGTCCCGGAATTGTAGATGATGCAGTCTTCGGAGGGGGCGTTCAGGAATTTGGCGATAATACCACGCACGCTTTCGTACTTGTCGGTCGCCAGATTGCTCAGATAATGCAAACCGCGATGAACATTGGCGTATTCTTCCCCATACGCCTTGCTAATAGCATCGATTACAACCTGCGGCTTTTGGGCAGAGGCGCCACTATCCAGATAAACCAGCGGATTCCCGTTCACTTCACGCGACAAGATTGGGAAATCTGCGCGCACCTTTGCGACATCAAACGTCATAATCCACCTCCTGGCGGGGTAATACCCATCATGCCCATCACCAAACCCGTGCCCAGAACCGTCCCGATAAGTGCGAGGAAAATCACCACGATGGCTTTGCCCAGATTGGCTAAACCATGCAGAACATTCACAAGATTGACAAAGACCCAAATGATCGCACCCAGCGACATTAATCCGAAGATCGCGGCAATTGGCGGGCTTACGAGCACCAGAAGCACCTGAATGCCCTCAAGCGTCAGACTGACGGCCTGGAACCACACCAGTAGCGTCAACGTCCCTTCAATGGTACCATCTCCACCCATCATGCGTCCGGCATGCACCAGCATGAAGACCATGAAAGTCAAAAAAGCCCCAATGATCGCCAGATAGCCAAAGGGCGACACGGTGATAATCTGATCCTGCGTGGCCGCCGTTTCGGGTGACACGAATTGCAGAACGCCCAATAACAAAACGTTCAGGACGGCAACCAACGCCAGCGCGGTCCACAACGCATCACGCGGAAAGCGCATGGCCAGCACATCGCTTGCCATATCAGCTGGCTGCGTTACACTGGTCCAGACGACGCGCATCCAAGATCGCAGACTAATCGTCATTCTTTGCTTTCCGCCTCACGCAAACATTGCAGCCAAATGACTACAAAGGCTGCAACCCATAGACCACCCACCAGACGGGTTTCAACCCCCGGCCCCATGAAGCCCGCCGTCAGGCCATAAAGCAGCAAAAGAGGCGTCGTCGCCAGCATTGTCCAAAAAAGGGCCAGACGTGCCCCGTACCAGTCCCCCTGCCCGCCAAACAGCTTGGCCACGATATGGGTCAGTGCCGCAAAAATGTACAAAAACAGCGGCCAGATCATCAGCCATGCCATAAATTCATATGCCATCAGCCGATCAAGAGTTGGCACATCGGCGCCCGGTGGCAGATCAAACCCCGCTGCAAGCCGCGACAGGCGCGGCCATTGCGCCACAAAGATCAGGAAACACGCAATCATCAGATATGCGATTGCACGATCTTCGCGGCGCCCCTGCGCCAGCAGGTCGCGCATTACCTCACGTGGCCTGCGCCACGTGCGGACAATGTCCGTTGTGACCGGCATCAGCTATGTCGGGCCAACCAGCCTTCGAGCCGGTCGCGCAATGCGTCAGCCAAGGTGCTGTCTTCAATCTCATCCAATGCTTCGGCGAGGAAAGACAATGTTAGAAGGTTCCGCGCATCTGCCAATGCCACACCACGCGACCGCAAATAGAACAACGCCGTTTCATCAATAGCTCCGGACGTTGATCCGTGCGAACAAGCTACATCATCAGCGTAGATCTCGAGCTCGGGTTTGGCCAGAAACTGGCTATCATCATCTAAAAGCAATGACTGACTTATCTGATAGCCATCCGTCTTTTGCGCCCCTTCCTTGACCAGAATTTTCCCTTGGAAAACGCCGGTTGCACCGTTCCGCAGCACCTTTTTGAACACCTGACGGCTTTCGCAATTCACTGCATCGTGGGTGACAAAGACGGTATCGTCATGATGAAAATCCTTGCCATCGCCGACGCAGGCCCCGGCAACATGAGCGACCGCATCATCGCCCATGATTTCCAGCACACATTCATTGCGGGTCAGCACACCGTTAAAGGTCAGTGTAAACGACTTGAAACTGGAGTTTGCGGCAATCCGTGCAAAGCAATGCGTAATGGCGCGCCGTTCGTGATCGCGGCCTTGCGCTCGCACATGGTGAAAAGTCCCACCTTCGGCCACGTCCACCTCAAGCTGCTTCGAAAAACGCGCAGCGGCTGGTCCCGTTTCAAGCAATGTCACCTCGGCACCCGCCTCAACCTTGACAACATTGTGCAGAACCGCGTCAGAGGCGACATCCTGATGCAAGTAGATAAAGTTGATGGGTTTCGTCACCTTAGCTGTAGCCCGGATCACAATCCCATCAGTTGCCAAGGCGGTGTTCAACGCAGCGAGCGGTCTTTCCACCGGCTTTTGTCCGCGTGCCTCTAACACACCATAGATGTCTTTCACCCAGTGGATATCGGCCTGCATGGCGTCTGATAGCCGTTCCACTTCGACGCCTTCTGATTGCAGATCATCTGACGCTTCCGGGTCAAATACACCATCCACAAACACGATCCGCAAACGATCAACATCGGCAAACAGAGGACCTTCGTCATTCACAAACAGCGCAGCCTCAGGTGCATCAACAGCTGTCAATGTCGTGGGATCGGTATACTTCCAATATTCATCGCGCTTGGTTGGCAATCCCATTTGCCGCACCCGCGCCAAAGCACTCGCCCGCGCCTCGTTCGCCCATGCCGCAGCTTCGGGCAGCACTGCTCCTGCAAGGCGCGCTTCGGTTGCGTCAGTTTTAAGTTGTGCCAGTGCCATGTCAGGCCACCTCTGCAAGGATATCAGCATATCCGTTGTTTTCGACCTCAAGCGCCAGTTCCGGACCACCGGATTTGACGATTTTCCCATCTGCCATGATGTGCACGACGTCAGGTTTGATATGATCCAACAGACGCTGATAATGCGTTATTACAAGGAACGCGCGTCCTTCTGACCGCAAAGCGTTCACGCCTTCGGAAACCAGTTTCATTGCGTCCACATCCAAACCCGAGTCCGTTTCATCCAGGATGCACATTTTTGGTTCCAGCATTGCCATCTGCAGGATTTCATTGCGCTTTTTCTCACCGCCAGAGAAGCCGACATTGACCGGACGCTTTAGCATATCCGCGTCAATTTTCAGGCTCTTCGCTTTCTCACGGACCACTTTCAGAAAATCACCTGCGCTCAGCTCTTCTTCACCGCGCGCCTTGCGTTGCGCGTTCACCGCGGTGCGCAGAAATGTCATGTTACCAACGCCCGGGATCTCAACGGGATACTGGAATGCCAGAAAAAGACCAGCCGCGGCTCGCTCCTCGGGTTCCATCTCCAACACATCTTCACCCAGCAAAGATGCCGCACCATCGGTCACCTCGTAACCGTCACGCCCCGACAGCACGTATGACAACGTCGATTTGCCCGACCCGTTTGGTCCCATAATTGCGTGCACGGTGCCCGGTTCGATGTTCAGATCAACACCTTTGAGGATCTGCTTGTCTTCTTCTTCCAGTTTGACCTTCAGGCCTTTGATTTCCAACATCTTCTTCTCCTCAGAGTGTATGCTTACAAAACGGCAAAGCACCCCTTGCGCGTCACATCGCAAGAGGTCTGAATGCCAGTTGTTTTTTGGAGTCGCGCTAGAACGCGTAGATCGTCGCCCCGACAACCACGGATGGCGCTTGTGTGGTTTGCTCCAGATAGTCGGCGTAAGCCGGGGTATAGATCAAAGCCATTTGATCTGGCCATCGCCAGAACAGGTTGTGTCCCGCCATCAACATCGCGACAACGCCCACCGCCTGGGAAAACCGCGCGCCCCAACTGTTGCGCTTGATCAATGCGGTCAGGACCAGCAAGCACCAGAATGCCGTTACCAGATCGATCAGCAATGTGACGGACGTCGTTTCGATCAACCCGAAGTACCGCACCCGGAACAACTGTGCTGCGGCCAGACACAACGCGCCGATAAACGCCGACACGATGAACGGTCCGAGGATTTGTTCGTCTTCTGATACTTTCGGCTTTTTGATCTTGTCGCGCGACACCCGTTTTGGGATATGCATTTTCAAATCGGGGTCGTAATACGAATTGTTTTGCGGCCTCTTGATATTCTTTATCCGCCGATTGAAATCGTTGATGTCCTGCTTTGTCGCCGCCATCACCAGCTACCCCGAGATGTTCACTTGGAACATCAGATGGCAGCAAAGTGCGGCAAGATCGGGGCCGCCACATGACGGTCTCGCGACGATATGTATTCAAAAAAGCGATCATCACAAAACCACAGGAAAAAAGCGCAAGGTAACCGAGGCCGAAGTTACACCAATTGCAACGCCAAATAAGGTCTTCCAGCGTCCGGGCATCTTCCGCCCGGCAAGCATTTGCAGCACACCCGACAGAAGTATAACGGCTATTATGAAGAGCGAGCCGAATATGAAGGCGATAATAGCCAAAGAAATCTCCGCGTTGCCGGCATCTGTAAATGCTTTGAATGCCTCATAGTTCTGATTGACGATGATGACCGCACTGCACAGAAGCAGTCCCCACACCCAACCAACAAGAAATGTCACCCCACGGATCCTTCCAGTGAAATCGCGACCAGTGCCTGTGCTTCCATCGCGAATTCCATCGGCAGCGCCTGCAGCACTTCCTTGCAGAAGCCGTTGACGACAAGCGCGACGGCCTCTTCCTCGTCCATGCCACGGCTGCGGCAATAGAACAGCTGATCATCGTCCACCTTCGATGTGGTGGCTTCGTGTTCAACACGGGATGAGTTATTCTTTACCTCGATGTACGGCACCGTGTGCGCCCCGCATTTATCACCAATCAAAAGAGAGTCGCACTGCGTGTAGTTGCGGCTGTCTTTTGCCTTTGGATGCATAGATACAAGGCCGCGATAGGTGTTCTGCGCCTTACCCGCGCTGATCCCTTTTGAGACGATCCGCGACTTGGTATTCTTACCCAGATGCACCATTTTTGTACCGGTATCGGCCTGCTGCATGTTGTTGGCGATAGCGATCGAGTAAAACTCGCCCTGGCTGTCGTTGCCGCGCAGGATGCAGCTTGGATACTTCCATGTCACCGCCGATCCGGTTTCTACTTGCGTCCACATCACCTTGGACCGGTCACCCCGACAATCGGCGCGTTTGGTCACAAAGTTGTAAATACCACCGTTGCCATCCTCATCACCGGGGTACCAGTTCTGGACGGTCGAATACTTCACCTCGGCATCTTCCTCGATGATGATCTCAACCACTGCGGCGTGCAATTGGGCTGTGTCCCGCTTGGGCGCGGTACAACCTTCCAAGTAGGACACGTATGAACCTTTATCTGCGATAATCAGTGTCCGCTCGAACTGGCCTGTGTTCTCTGCATTGATCCGGAAGTAAGTGCTCAGCTCCATCGGGCAGCGCACGCCGGGCGGGACATAGACAAACGACCCATCCGAAAATACGGCCGAGTTCAGTGTCGCATAAAAATTGTCCGAAGGCGGCACCACCGTTCCAAGGTATTTCTTCACCAGCTCTGGGTGCTTTTCAATCGCCTCAGAGATTGAGCAAAAGATAACGCCTGCTTTCTCAAGCTCCTTTTGGAACGTCGTACCAACCGAAACAGAGTCAAAGACCGCATCAACCGCAACTTTTCGTCCTTCAGCGAGGGCATCCTCAGCCCCTTCTACTCCGGCAAGGATCATCTGTTCTTTTAGCGGAATACCAAGCTTCTCATAGGTGGCCAGCAGCTTTGGATCCACCTCGTCCAAGGACTTTGGTTTCTCTTCCATGCTCTTGGGGCGGGCGTAGTAATAGATGTCCTGAAAATCGATGTCAGGGTAATCGACCATTGCCCATGTGGGCTCTTCAATCTTTTCCCAACGCTCGAAAGCTGACAAACGCCAATCTGTCATCCACTCAGGCTCGTTGTTTTTCTTGGAAATCAAACGCACGATATCGGGGTTTACGCCCTTTGGGGCGTACTCCATCTCAATCTCGGTTTCCCAACCATATTTATATGTGCCGGACAGCTCTTTGACAGCGTCGACTGTTTCCTGATCAACGCCCTCTTTGACTTCGACTGTATCCATTGCGTTCATCTCGACCTCTCTCAAGCTGCGCGCCTGCGGGCGCGTTTCTTACTCCAGGCCTGCGCAAAGCGCATGACCTCATCCTCTGTTGTCTCAATACCCAGCGACACGCGAAGCGCCCCGGCTGCAGCCTCATCATCCAGCCCAAGGGCTTTCAGAACGCGGCTGGTTTTTACCTTGCCGCTTGAACATGCGGACCCTGCCGAAACAGCAAATCCGGCAAGATCCATTGCCATGACCTGTGTCTCACCTTTCCATCCCGGCGTGATAAAACACGACGTATTCGGAAGCCGTTTGTTCCCTTTCCCGACAAAAATAGTACTCTTTGCAGCGTCCTCAATGGCCAATTCTAGAATATTTCTAAGTTTCTCGATCTCATCCCATTTTCCGGCTGCCAGATCCGCCTGCGCGGCCAAAGCCGCAGCCCCCATACCGGCAATGGCAACCACATTCTCGGTCCCCGAACGGCGGCCCATCTCTTGCCCCCCGCCTTTGATTTGTGCTGCCAGATCAGTGCCTTGTGGCATGATCAAGGCGCCGACACCCTTGGGTCCGCCAAATTTATGCGCCGACAAAAACACCATCTGCACACCAGACCATGAAAATGCAAAAGGCACGCGACCGAAGCCTTGCGTAATGTCCGAAACAGCCAGGCCAGATGGCAAAGCCTGAACGATACCCGTCTCAGAATTGGCCAATTGCACAACCGATTTTGCCGGATCATCAACCACAACACTGCCATCCATGACCGACAGCCGCGCATCAACCCAAGCGTCAACGGCGTCATGTTCAATTGGCGCGGCCATCAACGCCCGACCGGCCAAGGCCAGCGCAGCCGCCTCGGTTGCGCCGGATGTAAACACAACATCCGCTCCTGATGCGCCCACAGCCTCGGCCACTTGCAATCTTGCCGTCTCGATCAATCCTTTGGCCGCCCGTCCTTCTGCATGAACAGATGATGGATTGCCAACGACATCCATCGCCCGCAGCATCGCATCACGCGCCTCGGCCCGCAGTGGTGTTGTCGCATTATGATCCAGATAAATCCGCATCGCTTCTTTTGTTCAAAAATACTGCGGGAAAGGCCCGCATGGGCCGGGGGCAGCCCCCCCGACAACGACCCCATGCAACCTTTGTACGGAAACCCTAATCATCATCGACAACTTCGAACAACGCGGGCACTGCAGGACATGGGGCAAGCTCGTTACCGACTACATCGGACAACCGGGCCTGATGTAAAAACACATAGACATGGGCACTCAGCCCTTCCCACAATCGGTTCGTCATCGACTGCGCGCGACTGCCCGAGGCGGCACCTGATGCGCCCGCCCCCTTATGCATGGCCGAAACCGTCTCATCGACAGCACCCAGTATTTCAGAGACGCGAATGCCCGTCGCGGGCCGTGCCAGTTTGTAACCACCACCGGGCCCCCGCACTGAGTCGACCAATCCAGCACGGCGCAGCTTTACAAACAACTGTTCCAGATACGGCAGAGAGATGTCTTGACGCTTCGAAATCTCTGTCAGATTGACAAGCGCATCACCCTTCTGCAGCGCCAGATCCGCAAGCGCCACCATGGCATAGCGACCTTTTGTACTCAGTTTCATTGATCGCCCCCAATCTTGGCCCCGCGCAATCTCATTGACGACACTGGGCTCTATCATTACTTCACCGTGAAATACGGATTTGGGGTTCTGCCCCGAATTTAGAATCTTTCTAAAGTGCCCAAGCATTTTCGTCAACAATGCATAAAGGGCCAAGCAGCGACGGAACACGAATGCCCGAAGTTATCTTCCCCGGACCCGAAGGTCGCCTTGAAGGACGCTATCACCCACAAAAAGACCGCGACGCACCAATTGCGATTGTGCTACACCCTCATCCGCAATTTGGCGGCACTATGAATAATCGCGTCGTCTACAATCTGCATTACGCTTTCTACAACATGGGGTTCACCGTGTTGCGGTTTAACTTTCGCGGTGTCGGGCGCAGCCAAGGCGAATATGATCAGGGCGTGGGCGAGCTTTCGGATGCCGCAAGCGCTCTTGATTACCTGCAATCAATGAACAACAACGCCAAACACTGCTGGGTGGCCGGTTTTTCATTCGGGGCCTGGATCGGCATGCAGCTTTTGATGCGCCGCCCCGAAATCACCGGCTTTATCTCGGTCAGCCCACCAGCAAACATGTATGATTTCAGCTTCCTGGCGCCCTGCCCGTCGTCAGGCCTGATTATCAACGGCACAAACGACCGGGTCGCACCGCCACAAGACACGGTCAATCTGGTGAATAAACTGCACGAACAAAAAGGCATCACGATCACGCATGAATGCATGGAAGGAGCCGGTCACTTCTTTGAAGATCCGCATATGGATCCGATGATCGACAACGTCAAAACCTATGTGCGGCGGCGCCTGACAGAAAATACACGCTGAAAATGGCAGACGATTATGTCGAAAAAATCGCCGGCGAATTGGCCGAACTGGCATTAGCCGATGAACGACGGTCAGAAGATGATCGCATCGTTGATGACATCAGCGAAATTGTCGGGGCATCATCACAAACCCTGCAAGAGGCATTTCTGACTGCCGTACGTGTAAGACGGGCTGAACGGCGCGCGCGCCAACTTTTGGCTGATCGTGCAGCCGAGCAACTAAACAACGCGACACCGCTATTGACGAAAGATCAGGCGCCCGCTGACCAGGAGGCAACGCCTGAAACGCCACAAACACCCGACCAGCCGGACACGCAAACCGATGATGATCCGATGATTGCCGAGATCGACAATCTGATCAAACCATCCCGCCCCGGTCGCAACTAAGGATCAGGCCGATGGGGCGCATTGATGACCAGCTTGTCTTTCTGACCGAAGCTGACGCGCTCAAGTCTGTATTGCGGGGCACCACGCTTTGCGATGGATCCCGACGCGAAAACACCGGCGAACATAGCTGGCATATCGCGCTTTATGCCTTGGTAATGGCTGAATACGCCAACCGACCCATCAATATCGACCGGGTGATCAAGATGCTGTTGATCCACGATATCGTGGAAATCGACGCAGGCGACAATCCGATCCACGGCAGCCATGATCCAGCCGAGATGGAAATCGTTGAAAAAGCCGCCGCCACCCGCATCTTTGGCCTTCTGCCAGATGATCAGGCCCGCGCTTTCCGCGCCCTTTGGGACGAATTCGAAGCGGCAGAAACCGATGATGCGATCTTCGCCAAATCCATCGACCGGGTCCAGCCTGTGATCTCCAACCTTGAAAGCGGCGGACACAGCTGGAAAGAATACAGCGTGACGCGCGATCAGGTGGAAACACGCGTCGGGTCCAAGGTCAAACGCGGCGCACCTGCGATCTGGGACACACTGAAAAACCGGATCGACAGTTGGTTCGCTGAGAACGCCGGCCAGAAAGACAGCTGAAAAGTCTCTCAGCTTATCAGCGCATTGGGCGGGTCACACGAAAACCCTTCCATATCGGACGCATCAAAAACAACTTTTCCCTATACAATTGCAACGCTCAGGCGTAAGGCGCGGGGCTTAGCCGCCCAGAAAGCCTGACAAATGATCCCCACCCTTGCCGATGCCCTTGCCAAACAAGGCTATGATGAATTGACTCCTGTTCAAGTCGCCGTGACAGACGACGGATTGCAATCTCAGGATCTCCTCGTCTCGGCTCAAACAGGCTCTGGCAAGACGGTAGGCTTTGGCCTCGCCATCGGCCCAACGATCCTGAGCGAAAAGGGCCAATTTGGCCCGCCGAGCACACCGCTCGCGCTGATCATCGCGCCCACGCGCGAACTTGCCCTGCAAGTGAAACGTGAGCTGCAATGGCTTTATGCCGGTGCCGGGGCCACGCTCGCCTCGTGCGTTGGTGGCATGGATTTCCGTGACGAACGGCGCAGCCTTTCTCGTGGTGCGCATATCGTGGTTGCCACACCCGGCCGTCTGCGTGACCATATCATGCGAGAAACCATCGACCTTTCGACCATCAAAACCGTGGTTCTGGACGAAGCCGACGAAATGCTGGACCTTGGGTTTCGCGAAGATCTCGAATTCATCCTCGATCAAGCGCCTGATAACCGCCGCACCCTGCTTTTTTCCGCCACTGTGCCGCCCATGATTGCGACACTCGCCAAGTCTTATCAAAAGGACGCGGTGCGCATAACGACAACGACCAAGGAAACCCAGCATGCTGATATCGAATACCGGGCGCTCAGCGTCGTAAACCACGAGATTGACGCGGCCATCATCAACACGCTGCGCTACTACGATGCACCGAATGCCATCGTCTTTGCAAACACCCGGGCACAGGTCACGCGGCTGACCACACGTCTGTCGAACCGTGGTTTTTCGGTTGTGGCCCTGTCGGGTGAGCTCACCCAATCCGAACGCTCCAACGCGCTGCAAGCCATGCGCGACGGCCGTGCGCGCGTTTGCGTTGCCACGGATGTTGCGGCCCGTGGCATTGATCTGCCAAATCTTGAACTCGTCATCCATGCCGAACTTCCCACAAATGCCGAAACGCTTTTGCACCGGTCCGGCCGGACGGGGCGCGCAGGACGCAAGGGCATCTCGGCCATGATCGTGCCCGCAAAGATGTACAAGCGCGCACAGAACCTGCTGAAATGGGGTAAATTGACTGCCGACTGGGGCAAACCTCCGACCGCTGATGAGATCAAGGCGAAAGATGAAGAGCGGCTGCTGGCCGACCCCGTCTGGTCGCAGGATTTCAACGATGAAGAACACGCCTTTGCGCAAAAGCTGCTTGACCTGCATGGGGCTGACAAGGTCGCTGCAGCCTACGCGCGGCTTTACGCCGGACAGAATTCTGCGCCCGAGGTGATCTCGGAATACCGCGATAGCCCCGATCAGAAAGAGCGCAAACCGCGCGAACACAAAGCATTTGGCCCGTCCAAGTGGTTCCGCATCGATATTGGTCGTGAAGGCAAGGCAGAGGCGCGTTGGCTTCTCCCGATGATCTGCAAGGCAGGAAGCATCACCAAACACGAGATCGGCGCGATCCGAATACAGCCCAATGAGACTTTCGTCGAGATATCAGAACCCGCCGTCCCGGGTTTCCTGAAATCTATTGGGCAGGACATGAAGTTGGAAAATCAGGCCAGCCTGAGCGCGCTTGATGGGCCACCCGAATTGGGTGCCCGCGGGCCGCGGAAAACAAAGCGCGATTATGACAGCAAACCGCGCCATGACAGCAAAGCGCGCTCAAAGCCGATTCCTGGGGCCAAAGACGACAAACCACGCAACAAAACGGCCGTGAAGGATCACAGCGGTGCAGTCACCGAAAAGCGCAAGAAACCATCCCACAAGGGCAGTCCAGATAGCAAGAAACCGCGCGAAAAGAACAAATCAGATTTCAAACCTGACACAAAGCCGCGCAAGCCGGGCGGCGGGAAGCCCAGAAGTAACCCGCAAGGTAACGCAAAAGACACGTCCAAACGGTTCGCACCGCCAGGTGGAAAATCAAAGCCACGCAAGGGCTTAGCGAAGGGTGGTGATGCACGCCCCCGTAGACGCACCCCATAAAACACAACCCATTGGTCACATTTTTGTCACGTCACGACCCCGCCAGAGACCAAACTGGGTAGGCAAAACCAGACTCTGTTGCCTAAGGTGACAACAGTATCAAGTTGTCATTTATCAGTTTATTCAAGGACCAGAGACATGGCCAAGACAAAAGAAAAAGAGCAAGATCAGCGCCCCGCGCCGCAACCAGCCGTTGCGGCCCAGCCGGCACAAAGCAAACCACAAACGCCCGTTTATACCGATTTCGCGAGTATCTGAGCGTTACAGAGTTGCAAAAGGCCGGTGAGGCCAGTTGCTGTCAGGATTGTCCTCCCCGATCCCGCCTGCCTCACTGGTCCTTTTTTCCCATGTTCGCTAAGTTTGGGGCATGGCATCACTGACGACCATCAAAAACATCGGCCCCGCCTTTGACGAGGCGCTGACAGCGGTCGGCATCACTACCGCAGAACAACTGCGCGAAATGGGTGCTGACGCGGCCTATGCAAAACTGCTTGAAAACGGGTCGAAACCACATTTCATCGGTTACTATGTTCTGCATATGGCGCTGCAGGGTCGTCCCTGGAACGACTGCAAGGGTGAAGAAAAGAAGGCTCTGCGCCGTCAGTTCGACAAGATCAAGGCACAAAACTTCGATCAGGATCGCTCTGCACTTGAAACGATCCTGAACCAAATCGGGGTTATCGAAGCCACACGAAAATAGCAGAACAAAAAAGCCGCCCGCACCAAAAAATGCGGACAGCCCATGAATACGTTTGGTGGATAAACCACGCGACGCGTTTTATCCTACAAGTTCCAGACCTGAGAAGAAGAATGCGATTTCTTCGGCAGCCGTTTCAGGCGCGTCGGAACCATGGACAGAGTTTTCGCCGATAGATAAGGCGAACTCCTTGCGGATCGTACCGGGCGCCGCGTCTTCTGGGTTGGTGGCCCCCATGACTTCGCGGTTCTTCGCAATCGCGTCCTCGCCTTCCAGAACCTGTACGACGATTGGCTCGGAAATCATGAATTCGCACAGCTCGCCAAAGAAAGGGCGGTCTTTGTGCACGCCATAAAACTGCTGCGCTTGGGCCAGCGTCAGATGAATACGCTTGGACGCAATAACCCGCAGGCCTGCCTCTTCAAACTTGGCCACAATCTGACCTGTCAGGTTACGCTTGGTCGCATCGGGTTTGATGATCGAAAATGTACGCTGAATCGCCATATTTATTGGTCTTTCCTCATCGGGGTTGCATTTTGCCTGCCCCCTAACATGGTGTCCTGACGGTGAAAAGGGGCTTTGGGTGCATCAAGCAGACAACAGGCCCCTGATGTCATTGACCCGCCGCGCTGGATCGAGCATAGCGCGAGGATGCTTAAGATCTCTGACATCACCTATTCGGTCGAAGGGCGCACCCTTGTCGAAAACGCGACCGTCACAATCCCTACCGGACATAAGGTTGGCCTTGTCGGGCGCAACGGGTCCGGCAAAACGACACTTTTTCGGGTGATCCGTGGTGAAATGGTGCTGGATACGGGCACGGTGAACATCCCGCAGGGGTGGAAAATTGGTGGGGTCAGCCAAGAAGTGCCGGGCAATGACGTCAGCCTGATCAACACCGTTCTTGCCGCCGACAAAGAACGCGCGGCATTGCTGGCCGAGGCCGAGACAGCGACCCACCCAACCCGCATCGCAGAGGTGCAAACGCGGCTTGCTGATATCGATGCTTGGTCGGCAGAGGCGCGGGCAGCCACAATCCTGCGCGGCCTGGGTTTCACCAATGATGAGCAAAAGATGCCCTGCTCTGCCTTTTCCGGCGGCTGGCGCATGCGTGTGGCGCTTGCAGCGGTCCTGTTCAGCGAACCCGATCTTCTGCTGCTCGATGAGCCGACCAACTACCTTGATCTCGAAGGTGCGCTTTGGCTGGAAGCCTATCTTGTCAGGTACCCCCACACGGTTCTGATCGTCAGCCATGATCGCGAACTGCTCAATCGCTCGGTCGGCGGGATCCTGCATCTCGAAAACAAGGGGCTGACCTATTACACGGGTCCTTATGACACGTTTGCCAAACAACGCGCTGCGAACCGCGCCGTACAGGCTGCCGCAGCAAAGAAACAAGACGCGCAGCGCGCCCACCTGCAAGCCTTTGTAGATCGGTTCAAAGCAAAGGCATCCAAGGCAAAACAAGCCCAATCCCGCGTTAAAATGCTGGAAAAGATGGAAACAATCCGCGCGCCCGAAGATGCCGCACGCACCGTGTTTACATTCCCCGAGCCTGAGGAACTTTCGCCACCGATCATTGCAACCGAAGGGGCTGCCGTGGGCTATGGCAATCACATCGTGCTGCATGATCTTGATCTGCGCATCGATCAGGATGACCGGATTGCCCTTTTGGGGCGCAATGGCGAAGGCAAATCAACACTTTCAAAAATGCTGTCAGACCGGCTGCCTGTTGCAAGGGGCAAGATGGTGCGCTCCAACAAATTGCGCATCGGTTTTTTTGCCCAGCATCAGGTAGAAGAGCTGCGCGTTGACGAAACACCGCTCGATCATCTTTTCCGGGAAAGGCCGCACGAAGGGCAGGCCAAACTGCGTGCCCGCCTCGCGAGTTTTGGCCTGGGCGCCGATCAGGCCGACACCAAGGTCGGGCGTCTGTCCGGCGGGCAAAAGGCACGGTTGTCGCTGTTGTTGGCCACCCTGCCCGCGCCGCACCTGCTGATCCTCGACGAACCAACAAACCATCTTGATATCGAGTCGCGCGAAGCGCTTGTCGAGGCGCTGACAGCCTATTCGGGCGCCGTGATCCTGGTCAGCCACGATATGCATCTGCTTAGCATGGTTGCGGACCGGTTGTGGCTGGTCAAGGGCGGGCACGTCAAACCTTACACGGAAGACCTGCAAGCCTATCGCAAAATGCTTTTGACGCCGGACAAACCTGCGGAAAAGGAAAAATCAAAGCCCGTCAAAGCCCCCAAACCCAGTCGTGAGACCCTGGCAACGCTGCGTACCGAAGTGCGCAAAAATGAAGAACGCGTTAACAAAATCAATGCGATGCGCGACAAACTTGCCAAGAAGCTTGCAGACCCTGCACTTTACGAAGACGGCAAAGCGGGCGAATTGGAAACCTGGAACAAGAAATACGCAGAAGTCATGGATGGGCTGGAACGTGCCGAGGCACTATGGATGGCGGCCCTCGAAAAACTCGAAAAGGCTGAAAAGACCTAATCATCATCTTGCCGAGAATACTCCTGCCGGAGGCATCAGATTTCTAGGGACTGACCACAATCACCGCATTTCCGCCGCTGCATGGCGAGCAGGCCCCATCAGGCACTGGGGCAATACTACCCACTCGGGTCTGTTTTCGACAGGATATTCAATCAGACCGAGCACGGCTAATTGTGCCCGAACAGCCCGTTCCGACTCAAAAAACTCACTGCGTGAAATGACTGGCGAAAAGAACGCAACTTTTAAGAAACGCAAGTCACCTACTATGCCGGTTTGGACGGCACACTCAGAAAAACTGTCCGGACAATATCTTTCGCAGAGCGTTAGATTTGTTCTCGCAGAGGTGAAGCGCAATGCGTGCCGCGAATAGCTGTCTGCCAAAACCTCTAATTCGGATTGCGTCGGCGCTGGTACATCCGTGCTTGTTCCAAACCCACCGAGGCTGACAATGTCAGCGAGTCGTCGAAGCTCATCATTGAGCAGGGACGGATCGACTAGTCTCTTTTCAACGCCAAAATACAAAGGCCACCTGCGTAAATATCCCTCGATATGCAACGACAACCATTCTCTGGCATAGAGTGACCTCACAAACGCACTTGATCGCTCCTGCGGCCATGGCTCACTTGACCATCGCGAGTCGCGGTCTGCAGCTGCTTGCGGGTCCGCATTGGCAAAAGCTTCGGACAACACATACTGCGTCGCCAAATACTGTGTAAGAGGTGCATAAAGATACGGATCATCCGCAAGATGTTCTTGTACAAATTCCGCCACCTCGATGTCGATGTGTTCGCTGACTTTAAATATCCGGTCAACACTGGACCCAAGGTGAGACGTCATACCAGCATCTATCACAATCTGTGCACTCGCAATCCACTCCTCAGCCGATGTTGCGGTCAAAAGCTGCTGCAATGCAACGAATACGGGAAATCTTGATCGATCAAACGCGAAAGGAATAAGACCGCCAGCATATGGATGTGTGTCTTCGGGCAATCGCTCCAGAAACTCTGTCCGCGATAGCCGTCGCTCTCCAGAAATTGGAGAATAATACACTCTTTGGAGGAAGTAGCGTGCAGCAATATTTCCATCAACCGCGAGTTCCCCAATTGTCCATAATGCACCCTCAGCATCATCTTCCGCCAGCCAGGCCAGCGCCGCTGCCCGCAGCGCCGGATCATCCGCCCCCGGCAGCGGCTCTGCAACCACAGGCTGCACGACACAGCCAAGCCACAGCACCACAACGCCCATCAAAACGCGCATTAAGAAATCCCGCTTGTTAAAATCCTACACCCTTAACATGGGCACAAAACGCCCCCGTATCAATCACTTCACCTCTTGCCCCCGCCCGCAAAACACACCAACGTCCCGCGCATGACCGAATTGCCCGCCCTCATCGCCGCTTTCACTACGATGTTCATCATTATCGACCCGCCCGGTCTTGCGCCCGTTTTCATCGCATTGACGCAAGGGATGAGCGCGGCTCAACGGCGCGCAATCGCGATCCGGGCCTGCATCGTCTCTGCCGCGCTGATGATGCTGTTCCTGTTCTTAGGCGAAACCGTCCTCGGCTTTATCGGGATCTCGATGGATGCTTTTAGGATTGCCGGCGGAATCCTGCTGTTTCTTACGGCGCTGGACATGCTGTTTCAAAAACGGCAGGCCCGCCGTGAAGAAAGCGCCGCAACAGGCCAGGCCGAGCATGAAGACGATCCTTCTGTCTTTCCGCTTGCCCTGCCGCTGATCGTTGGCCCTGGTGCCATCACCACAATCATCTTGCTTGCCGGTGAGGCGCAGGGGGCCGCAGAATTTGGCGCGATTGCCGGGGTTTTGATGGCGGTCCTGTTGATCGTCCTTCTGGCATTTCTCGCGGCACCCTCGATCGAACGCGCCTTGGGCAAAACCGGGCTGAATATTGTCACCCGCCTGCTTGGCATGTTGCTGGCCGCACTTGCCATTCAGTTTGTTCTGGATGGGTTAAGGGGTTTCGGGATCGGCGGCTGATGCCTATATCTGCCAGTATGGATGGAGATCAAATTGCAAGACTGGCCTATTTGGGCGTCTGGGGTATCGTGCTTGTCGGTGCCGCACTTGTCACATTTCGGGGGCGGATGGGACAGGCAGCCCAGCAAGCTGCCATATGGGCACTGATTTTTGTGGGTTTCATTGCCGCCTATGGTCTGTGGGAGGATATCAGCCAGGATCTGATGCCCCGACAATCCGTCGTGGACACCGGCCAGATTGTCGTACCGCGCAGTGCCGATGGCCATTACCACCTGACACTTGATATCAATGATACACCCGTCAGCTTCATCGTTGATACCGGTGCCAGCCAGGTGGTGCTCAGTCAGGCTGATGCACGGCGCATCGGGCTGGACCCCACCGACCTCAGCTATTTTGGTTCCGCACAAACGGCGAATGGTGTGGTTCGCACAGCGGCAGTCCAACTTGATCGCGTCACGCTGGGCACAATCAACGACCGAAATGTAGATGCCGTAGTCAATGCAGGTGTGATGGACGGATCACTCCTGGGGATGAGCTATCTGGGTCTATATGACCGGATCGAAATCAGTAACGACGAGTTGGTTCTGACACGATGAGACACTTAACACTGCTGTTCATCGTGCTTGCCGCCTGCACACCCGCACCGACGGAACTGCCCGAGGATTTTGACCCAAGCTTTCAATTCTTTCTGACACCAGAATAATCAGGCAATCAGATCAGCCCAGATCGCGCGATTTGCTTTGGCAAATGGGCCGATATGGCCGATGCTCGCCAACTGGTAATCATCTGGGTCGACAACCATCTGGGTTTTTTGTGCATGGCGGTAGAAGTCCAACAGCCCCCAGACAGAGTGAGGTGGGATCAGCATATCGTCCCTGACGGCCACGACCTTGACTGGTGCAGTTACGCCGTTCCAATCTGGCATCGGCAATTGTGTTCCGATATCAGTCGCGACAAATCCACGTGTCGTGCACCAGCGGCGCAGTTGCCAGAAAACACCTGCTGGAATGTCGTTGCCAAAACCCAATCGCCTGCCCGGCATGTAACCGGCAAAATAGACCGCCGGTGGACCAAATAGGTACCAATATGCGGCCGCAAAAACCCTGTAAGGAAACGGATGTCCGGTGACATGCGCCGGACCTGATGCAACCGCAATCACGCGGTCGATCTGATCAAGATCTTTTTGAAACGGCAACATCATCCCACCCAGCGAATGGCCAATCACCCAAAGCGGCACATCAGCCACCAGACCGCGCAGATGGTCCCGAGCAGCCTGCTGATCATGCACACCCCAATCTGCCAGAGTCGCACTTGATCGTTTCACGTGACCACGCGCCGAGCTTCCAAAATCACGATAATCGTAAGTAAGGCAGGCGATATTGCGCGCCTCGGCCAACCAACGGGCAAAGCGTGCGTAATAGCGTTGAGGCACACCCGTTGCTCCATGCAACACCGCAACAGCCCGCGGACGCGTGTATGTCCCAAAGAACCGCCCCTGCAGTTTTTGTCCGCCAGAGTAAAACCACTGATCCTCGTAACCGATCCCTGCATGCACGTTCATGAAGCCACCCTCCAGCCGCAAATAGACCAGTCGGTCTATATCGATAACTAGACCAATCGGTCTAATCGTGCAAGAGTGGATTTCATGACCGATACACGCACAAGACTTGCTATCGAGGCTGGCTTTCTGTTTCAGCAGAAAGGCTATCACGGTGTGGGCATTGCAGAGGTTCTAACACGTGCAGGCGTGCCCAAGGGCTCGCTTTATCATCACTTTCCCAATGGCAAAGCTGACCTGGCCCTGGCCGCTGCCGAGATTGCAGCCAACGAGGTTCTGCGCATTATCAACGCGTCATTTGACGATGCGCGCGACTACCCAGACGGGGTGACAACGTTCTGCTACAAGCTGGCCAAATATTTCGATATTCACGAGGGCAAAATCGGTTGCCCGGTCTCGGCGACATTGCATGGACGCCCCGATAATGCACCATTCCGCGACGCGCTGAGTAAAATATTCGCTTGCTGGATGGATCGGATTGCGGATCACGCACAACGATTGGGACAATCTCCAGAGGAGGCCACGAAAAGCGCCAAACGCCTGTTTCTGTCGCTTGAAGGCTCATGGACATTGGCCCGGGCACGCGGCGATTCAAACGTGATCCGGCAGTTACCTACGATTGTCTGTTAGGTATACGGCGCGCTGCAGGTCACCAACCACGTCGTTGCAGCCTATTTTTCTGCCTTTTTCGTCCAACGCCCGCCCTCCTGCGCCCAATATTGCGCTGAACAGCCTGCATCGGTCAGGGCCTTCCACTGCCCGCGCGCATGTTGCAGCGCGTCACCATTATGCCCATCAAACAAGATACACGTGCGTTCAACCGCGTTGACTTCATCGGGTGTTACCTCGGCTCCGGCCACGCTCATCACGCACGCAAAGCCGTCGGATACCACGTTGCCAAGTAGTACGGGCTGATCCGCATCATGTGGACCACCAGCCAAGCCATGTGGCACGAATTGGTCTTCAGGCCCTTGCCAAAGCATATCATCCAGCCGCTTCAAAAGCGCCTCATCCGAACTGCGCACCAGCACGCGCCAGCCAGCACCCCGAGCCTTGCCGACAAGCATCGGCAACGTCACCTCGAGCGGGCTGTCGGTCAGATGATAGAAGTAAGCCGCGCCCACCTATCCCTCGTATTTGTCGGCAATCAAACGGTTCAGCGCCATCACACCCCAGCCGGTTGCACCCGCAGGCGCCAGGGCGGTTTCTTTTTTCACACTGGCGGTCCCGGCAATGTCCAAATGACACCAAGGCACGTCCTCTTTGACGAAACGCTGCAAGAATTGCGCAGCTGTAATCGACCCGGCCATCCGGCCACCAACATTCTTCATGTCAGCTATGCGTGATTTCAGAAGCTCGTCATAGGCCGGCCCCATGGGCATGCGCCACGCGCCCTCGCCCTCAGCCTCAGCGGCTTTGAGGAATGCTGCACTCAGCGCATCCGAGTTCGAGAACACGCCCGCCTTCTCATGGCCCAGCGCCACGAGGATTGCACCCGTCAGAGTGGCGAGGTTGATCATGCCCGCCGGCTTAAACCGGTCTTGCGTGTACCAAAGTACATCCGCGAGAACCAAGCGCCCTTCGGCATCGGTATTGATGATCTCTACCGTGTCGCCTTTCATTGACTTCACAACATCGCCAGGGCGCGTGGCAGTGCCCGATGGCATGTTTTCAACAAGCCCTACCAGCCCCACAACATTCGCCTTGGCCTTGCGCAGCGCCAACGTGCGCATGACACCGGCCACAACACCTGCGCCGCCCATATCCATGGTCATGTCTTCCATGCCTGCAGCAGGTTTCAGACTGATGCCACCGGTATCAAAAACGACCCCCTTACCCACCAGAGCAAACGGTGCATCACCCTTTTTGCCGCCATTCCAGGACATGACGACGACCTTCGACGGGCTGGCGGATCCCTGCCCCACGCTTAGCAATGTGCGCATGCCGAGCTTTTCCAGGTCACTCTCTTCCAAGATCTCAACATCAAGCCCCAGTTCCTGCATCGCAGCCAGTCGCGCGGCGAAATCATCCGTCGTCAGGATGTTTGCAGGCTCATTTGTCAGATCGCGGGTAAAGAACACACCTTCCGCAATGGCAGCCATGGGGGCCGCTGACTTTGCAACCTCTTCGGGTTTGGACACCATAAAGGTGACCGCCCCGGCGGGTTTATTGTCATCTGTTTTGTGCGTTTCAAATTTGTAGCCGCGCAACGCCAGGCCAAGTGCGACTTCATCAGCCCGGTTTAGCGTGCCTGCCAGAACCAAAAGATCCTTTTGTCCTTGCGCCTTGGCCAGTTGCGCACCGGCTTTGCGCGCCTCTTGTTGCGACGGACGGCGGGGCAGCTTCACAACGCATACCGCGTCTGCTGCCATACCGGTCGGGTAGGCAATTGTCGTCAGATCGCCGGGAGACATCTTTTCAAATGCCTCGCTTTCACTGAACCGCGACAGCGCTTTTTTGGTCAATCGGTTCAGCCGCCGCGCGGCCGCATCCAGTTTTGCATCCGGACCGATGAACACGGCAACTTTGCCGCTCACATCGGCCAGAGCATCAAGATCAACCTCTTTAAACTGGATTTCAGCAGGCGTGGTCATGGGAACTCCTTTTTGCGTGTCAATCTCGTGTTGCGCCATAGGTAGCTTGGTGCATTGACAATGACCAGATAGCTGTTCAATCCGCCGCACCAATCGGCTAGCTTGCGTAACAGGCGGGCAAGCAGCAGCACAAAGGAAATCCCCTTGGCACGATTTGACAGATATATGCTGTCACAATTGATGGTCTTGTTCGGCTTTTTCAGCCTTGTGCTGGTGCTGATTTACTGGATCAATCGGGCAGTCGTTCTGTTTGATCAATTGATCGCAGACGGGCAGTCAGCCACTGTTTTTCTCGAATTCACGGCGCTGACACTTCCCAGCGTGATGCGGCTGGCGTTGCCATTGGCAGCCTTTGCTGCTGCGGTCTATGTCACCAACCGGATGACGACAGAATCTGAACTCGTGGTTGTTCAAGCCACTGGGTATTCGGCCTTTCGCCTTGCACGCCCAGTCCTTTATTTCGGGATCATAGTCGCCATCCTGATGTCCCTTTTGATGCACTTTCTTGTTCCAATGAGCCGGGCCCAGTATGATCAACGGCTCTCGGAGATATCGCAAAGCATTACTGCAAGGCTGTTGACCGAAGGCCAGTTTATCGAACCTGTGGACGGCGTGACCTTTTATATCCGTGACATCACTCCGGCTGGGGAACTACAGGACATATTTCTTTCAGATACGCGCAGTGAAACCGAACATGTCACCTATACGGCATCGAAGGCTTATGTTGTACGCGACAATGAGGACACGCAGCTCGTGATGATCGACGGGATGGTGCAGAACCTGCGATTAGCAGATGACCGGTTGTTCACGACAGCTTTCGCAGACTTCGCCTATAATGTGGGCAGCCTGATCGACGCACAGCGCGACGTCGGGCGTGCAGCAGCACACCTTTCGACTTGGGAGTTGCTGAACCCGACACCCGCGCTTGAGGCTGAAACACGCCGCCCTGCAGCGCGGCTGATGTCACGAGGACATGACCGTTTCAACCAGGCATTGCTTGGTACAGTTGCTGCGCTTTTGGGGTTTGCAACGCTATTGATTGGGAATTTCAGCCGCTTTGGTGTTTGGCGGCAAATCATTGCTGCGATTGGACTCATTGTTCTGGTCAAGGCGATTGAGACTGCCGGGCTGAATGCCGCGCGCAGCGATGCGCGGCTTTGGTTTGCCACCTACCTGCCAAGCGTCGCCGGATTTGCCATTGTCTGGTTTCTGCTGTTCTGGGCCGGACATCCGCATTTGTTCAAACGCCGGATCAAAGGCGACGTCACGCAATGATCCTGCATCGCTACTTCGCACGTCGCTTTCTGATGACCTTTTTGGGGGTCTTTGCGGTGTTTTTCCTGATCATGATGTTTATCGACCTGACAGAGCAATTCAGACGCTACGGTCGGTCCGATGCCACCATGGTGGAGATCCTGACGTTAACACTGCTCAACATCCCCCAAGCCATTTATGCAATCCTGCCATTGATCATGATCCTGGCGACAATTGCATTGTTTCTTGGGCTCGCGCGCTCATCCGAGATGGTTGTCACGCGTGCCGCAGGCCGTTCGGCATTGCGCGCCTTGATCGCTCCGCTTGGGGTCGCACTGATGCTTGGGGTTCTTGCCGTTGGCATCCTCAACCCAATCGTCGCGGGAACATCGAAAGAATACGAGGCACGCGGTGACGCTATCCGCGGAAACACATCGACACTATCAATCGGGTCGTCTGGTCTTTGGTTGCGGCAGGGAAGCGCAGAAGGACAGACGGTCATTCGCGCGCAAAGCGCCAATCTGGATGGAACCGCGTTATCAGACGTGACATTCATCACCTTCGCACCCGATGGAAGGCCAGCGGGGCGGGTCGATGCGCAGACTGCGGTCCTGACTGCTGGCGCTTGGCTTTTGACGCAAGCCAAGGAATGGCCTCTTGATCAAGAAGCCGCACCCGAGGCCAACGCTGTCCTGCATGATGATTTTTCAATCGCGTCGACACTTACACCTGATCAAATCCGCGACAGCTTTGGCACGCCTTCCTCGATCCCGATCTGGGAGTTGCCGGCCTTTATTGAACGGCTCAGGACAGCCGGGTTTTCCGCACAACGTCATTTGGTCTGGTTCCATACGGAACTCGCGTTGCCTGCATTCCTCGTGTCCATGGTGATGATCGGAGCAAGCTTTACGCTGCGCCATCAGCGTGGCGGTCGCACTGGGCTGATGGTCATGTTCGCAATCCTTCTGGCATTCACCATCTACTTCATTCGGAACTTCGCACTCGTCTTGGGTGAAAACGGCCAATTACCCGCCGTGTTAGCCGCGTGGGCCCCACCACTGGCTGCGATGGGTCTGTCCTTGGGTATCTTGCTGCATAACGAGGATGGATGATGCGGCTGCTCGGCGTCGTTCTTTTGCTGTTCTGGCCGTGCGCGCTATTGGCACAAGGTGCCGCGACTCTTGTCGCGGATGCTGTCACGCTTAATGACCAGGACCAATTGATCGCGACAGGCAATGTCGAGGTGCTTTACCTGGGCGACAGACTAAGTGCCAACCGGATCATTTACGATCGCCGCACTGACCAGTTAACCATCGACGGCCCGATCGTGATCCGTACCGCAGACGGCACTGTGTTGACCGCAGATCGGGGTACACTTGATCCGCGGCTGGAAAACGGCATGTTGCAGGGTGCGCGTATCGTTCTTGATCAGCAGTTACAGTTGGCCGCCAATCAGATCGACCAACGCGAAGGGCGATATGCCCAACTTTACAAATCCGCAGCTACATCATGTCAGGTCTGCGGTGACAAACCGCCGCTGTGGGAAATTCGTGCCGAGCGGGTCGTCCACGATACGCAAGACAGGCTTTTGTATTTCACCAACGCAACATTTCATATGCGCGGCGTACCCGTATTATGGATCCCGCGCATGCGGCTGCCCGATCCGACCTTGGACCGCGCAACGGGCCTTTTGGAGCCCGAGCCACGCAACACGACGCAGTTGGGTATCGGCATAAAAATTCCCTACTTCATCACACTGGGTGACCATGCGGATATCACGGTCACGCCCTATCTATCGCCCGAAACACGCACACTTGAACTCATCTACAGACAGGCTTTCGTCAATGGCAGGGTGCGGGTTGAAGGCGCTGTTAGTGATGACACATTGCAGGACGGCAATCGCTCTTACATCTTTGCCGAAGGAAACTTCGATCTCGCGAACGACGTGCAACTTGCCTTCGACATAGAAGCCGTAAGCGACAGAGCCTATCTGTTTGATTACGGCTATTCGGACAAGGACCGGCTGGACAGCGCGATCAGCCTTCTAAGGGTTACCAATACTACATTGGCCCAAACGCGACTGACCTATTACCAAACGCTACGCGACGACGAATCCAATACATCGCTTCCACCCATCATTGCGGATGCACGCTATGAAAGCCGCAGTCGCCCGCGGTTTGGGGGCACACTGGAGTTTGAAAGCAGCGTTGATGCATCATACCGCTTCAGTGATGTTGATGGCCAGCGCGGCCGCGATGTTGCCCGCGCTGGGCTTCGAGGAGCCTGGATGAACGATTGGGTGTTACCGGATGGTCTTGTCGCCGGTCTACGCACCCAACTGCGCGGCGATGTTTACAAGATCGCGGATGATACCGACTTTCCCGAAGCAGATCTGCGCGCAGTGCCCAGTATCGGCGCGACCTTGCGTTGGCCGCTCGCACGCGTCGTTGCCGGTGGTGGCCAACATCTGATCGAGCCAACGATCAGCTTGGCCTGGTCGGATGAATATGGCGGCACGCCCCCGAACGAAGACAGCACACGCAGCGAACTGGACACTGGCAACCTGTTTGATTTGTCACGGTTTGCGGGCGATGACGACGTAGAAACGGGCGTACAGGCCGCTGCGGGGTTAAGCTGGACACGTATCGGCCGTCTTGGCACCACATCGACATTGTCTTTTGGGCGAGTCGTGCGCGATCAACCCGACGATGCGTTCACAGTGTCTTCGGGCCTGGATGCGGCACGGTCAGACTGGCTTTTGGGCGGCCAAGTGATCATTCCCGGTGGTTTTTTGTTGGATGCGCGCGGATTGGTTGATGAAGATACCGGTCTCAACCGCGCCGATGCGCGCGTAGCATGGCAGAACAACGACATATCGCTTGACGCCGCCTACATCTGGCAAAGCGCCGATGAGACAGAAGATCGGCCAGATACAATCTCAGAATGGACGTTCGACGCGAACTTCGACCTTTCAGAGGCGTGGTCGCTTGAACTTGACGCGCGTTATGATGTTGCGGCCGACAGACCTGTACGTGGCGGGATTGGCGTCGAATGGAGAAACGAATGCGTGAAGATCAGCGTTTCCGCCTCGCGCCGCTATACGTCTTCGGATACGGTTGAACCAACAACAGATTACCGGGTAAGAGGCTCGATAACCGGGTTCTCGGCAGGCCGCGCGGCAAGCGGGCCGGCAGCGGGTTGCAGGAACGAATAAACAACGAGGAACAGCAGCATGCGCGCTTTTCAGATGATCGGCGGCCTTTTGGCGCTGATTTCAGCCATGGCCGTTGCCACGGCGACGCTTGCCCAAGGACAGCTTTCCCCTGTGATCACGGTCAATGACCGTGTGATCACGCAATTTGAGTTATCACAACGCATTGCCTTGCTTGATCTTTTTGGCACAGCAGGCGACTTGCAGGAACAAGCCCGCGAGGGGCTGATCGAAGACCGGCTTAAACAGCAGGAAATGGATCGGGTTGGTCTGACCCTGTCAGACACCGCATTGCAAACCGCGTTGGAAGAATTTGCCGCGCGCGGCGATCTGACGTTGCCGCAATTTCAACGGCTCTTGGCGCAAAACGGTATTCGTAATGAAACCATGCGCGACTTTGTGAAGATAGGTGTCAGTTGGCGCAACTATGTGCGGGCCCGCTTTGGACGCGAGATCCGCATCACTGACGCAGATGTCGAGCGCGCAATCGCCGCACAAGGTAATGCATCAACCGAGCTGCAGGTTCTCTTGAATGAAATCATTATTGCGGCCCCACCCGACCGCGCAGCGCGCGCGCAGGAAGTGGCCGAATTGATTTCCCGATTTCTCAGTTTTGCCGAGTTTGAAGATGCTGCCAGGCAAGTCTCGGCCCTACCAACACGTGACAATGGTGGACGGCTCGATTGGTTACCGATCGACAATTATCCTGCACGGATCAGATCGATTATCCTTGATCTTGAAGTCGGCGAAGTCACCGATCCAATCAGCATTCCCAACGGGATAGCCCTGTTTCAATTGCGCGGCACCCGCGAAGCTGCCCGGCCTGTCGCCCCACCAGTAAGTATTGACTATGCCGCCTATTACATTCCGGGCGGACAAAGCGAAGAGGCCCAGCGCGCGGCCGCCCAGATCCGCGGTCAAATCGATACATGTGATGATCTTTACGGGATTGCGAAGGGACAGTCTCAAGATGTTCTTGACCGTATGTCACTGCCACCGTCGGACATCGCAAGCGATATCGCCTTGGAATTGGCCCGACTGGATCCGAACGAGGTGTCAACGAACTTGACGCGTGATAACGGACAGACGCTGGTCCTCTTGATGCTGTGCGAGCGGGTCAGAGCTGGCCAAGGTGACACAAACCCGGATGTTGTACGCAACCAGATCCGCAGCCAGCGGCTCACCGGTCTGGCAGACGCGCTCTTGCAGGATCTGCGTGCATCTGCGGTCATTCGCGGCCAATGAAACCAATCGCAATCAGTTGCGGCGAACCCGCTGGCATCGGACCAGAGATCGCGGCAACAGCGTGGAAACGTTTGCGCGGTGAGATTCCACTCCTGTGGGTTGGTGACCCCGGACATTTGCCCACAGATCTGCCCCAAAAGCATGTGAAGGTCGGCGATGATATCGCCCAGATCAGCCTTACGGCGCTACCTGTATTGGCGCGAGATTTCGGCGGCCCTGCAATACCCGGCACACCCAAACCGTCGCATGCGCAAGGCGTCATTGATGCGATTGCGACAAGTGTTGATCTGGTAAAGTCGGGCGATGCAAGCGCCCTGTGCACGGCTCCAATCCACAAGGCTGCATTGATCAATGGTGCCGACTTTGCCTATCCCGGCCACACCGAATATCTTGCGGCCTTAGCAAAAACGGATCGTGTGGTCATGATGTTGGCTTGTAAGGATCTGCGGGTGGTTCCCACAACCATTCACATCCCGCTCGCCGACGTGCCCAGTCACCTGACAGCCAGCCTTTTGACGGATACATTGCTGATCACCCATGCAGCCTTGCGGCGCGATTTCGGGATTGATCAACCGCAAATCGCTGTTGCCGGCCTGAACCCACATGCAGGCGAAGACGGCAAGATGGGCATGGAAGAGATTGAACTCATTGGGCCCGTCCTGACGGCATTGCGCAGTGAAGGTTTGAATATCAGTGGGCCAATGTCTGCAGATACCATGTTCCATGAAGGCGCGCGTGCCCGGTACGATGTGGCCGTCTGCATGTATCACGATCAGGCGCTGATCCCGATCAAGACGCTTGATTTCTCTGGTGGCGTGAACGTTACGCTTGGGTTGCCGTTCATCCGCACATCGCCCGATCACGGCACGGCGTTCGATATCGCGGGCCAAGGCAAGGCAGATGCCACTTCCATGATCACTGCAATTCGCATGGCTGCCGAAATGGCAAAAAAACGCGGATGAGCCGTATCGACACCCTGCCCCCCTTGCGTGAGGTCATCGCCAAATACGACCTTGCAGCCAAGAAATCTCTGGGTCAGAACTTTCTGCTGGACCTGAACCTGACCGCGAAAATCGCACGGCTTGCCGGTGATCTGACTGGTGCCGATATCCTTGAGGTCGGACCAGGTCCCGGTGGCCTGACGCGAGGGCTATTGGCCGAAGGCGCGCGCCGGGTGCTTGCCATTGAAAAAGACCCCCGCTGCATGGCAGCACTTGCAGAGATCGGCGCCGCCTATCCGGATAGATTGAAAACCATTAATGGTGATGCGCTTGATGTAAACCCGCTTACTCATCTGACACCGCCCATAAAGGTCGCCGCAAATCTGCCTTACAACGTGGGTACCGAACTGCTTGTCCGTTGGCTGACACCACCCACATGGCCGCCCTTTTGGGAAAGCCTGACGCTGATGTTCCAACGCGAAGTGGCACAACGAATCGTGGCAGGGCCGGGCAACAAAGCTTACGGACGGCTCGCCCTGCTGGCACAATGGCGCACTGACCCCAGGATTGTGATGGACTTGCCGCCAGAGGCGTTCAGCCCACCCCCCAAAGTGAATTCCGCCGTTGTTCACCTGACAGCCCTGCCCGCTCCTCGGTATCCCGCAGACCCCATCACCTTGAACAAGGTTGTTGCCGCCGCCTTCAACCAACGTCGCAAGATGCTGCGATCAGCGCTGAAGTCGGTCAGCCCGGATATTGAGGATCATCTGATTACGGCGGGGATCAAACCCACTGAAAGGGCCGAACAAGTTGAACTGGAAGCGTTCTGCGCCCTCGCCCGAAGTCTGCTTGCAGCACAGTCCACGACGTGATCCAAGACTTCACGCCTATGCCAGCAAACGGGCAATATCCGCTTTGCGGCTCAGGCGCAGTATCGGCATGTCGGCGTGATGCAAACGCGCCTTTATGACTACGGAAAAAGCCGGACCGTCAGTGAAAGCGCGCCACAGAAACCGCATCTGACGCAGCGACGGCCAGTCGCGGTTTTCTGGCGGATGCTCCGGTCGTGTGCGGCCCAGATAGCGTATGCTGCGACGAAACACACGCCAAGTGCGCAAGCCAGCCGGTAAATCGAGCCAGATGACAAGCGTCGCACGCGACAGAACGGCAGACGACAGGATTGACGGACCACCTTCCAGCACCCACCGGTCGTTTGTTACAGCCTGTACCAGCGCTGCTTGCACCTCATCACGCGAGCGCTGTTCCCATTTCCGGGTCAGTGCGAAAGCATCTTTGTGAAAGAGCTGCAAATCATGCTTTGCAGCAAGGGCCATTGCAGCGCATGTCTTGCCTGCACCATTGGCTCCAACAATCACGACCCGACGCATCAGATTATCAGAAATCTGATCATCAGCCAAAAAACAAAGCCCCCCGAAATCGGAGGGCTGCTTGTTCACTCTGCTGCCTCAGGCGCTGCGCCATCATCGGGGCTGGGTTTTGGCGCATCGCTGCTTGGTTCTGCATTGCGTGGCTTACGCGGACGCCGCTGGCGTTTTGGCTTTTCCTCGGGCGTTTCAACCAGACCGGAATCCGGTGCCTCGGTCACATCGGGTTGCTCCATCGATGAAGGATCGTTGGCGGCGGCTTCTTGCGCCTTCAGACGCTCCTGACGCTCGCGATCGCGCTCAGCCTGACGTTGGCGGTTTTGTTCTTCCTGCTCTTCACGCTTGGCTTCAACCTCGCGCTGCGCCTCAGCCAGCAATCGCGTATAGTGTTCGGCATGCTGTGCGTAGTTCTCAGCATCCACACGATCACCTGACAACACGGCATCCCGGTGCAGCTGATTATATTTTTCGATAATCTGCTGCGGGGTGCCGCGCACTTTGCCGTCGGGGCCCTGGCTGTCAAACACCCGATTGATGATATTGCCACCCGACGGGCGGTTATTGCGGTTCTTATTCCGCGACCGTGACTTCGATGATCTCATAAATGTGCTTTAGCCTTTAGCTGTCGTTACGCTGGCCGTGTGCGCGCCTATTGCCCGTCTGATTATTTTGAGCCTTGCGATGTTCTGGCGACTAACCGGGGAGAGGTCCAAAAGGCTCTCATACCCGCCGATACGTTTGAATAAGCATGTGAACGCTGCCAAGACAAGCATAAATTGCTGAAACACGCGTATTTTACAGACTATGGCAGTGTTTCGCCATCTTTGCCGGGCCAATACCCACACACAACGCGGTCCCGACCATCCAGATCAGGAATCACGTCGGTGTCCTGAAAACCGGCATCTGCCATCATGGCAGCGACGGCCTGCGCTTGGGTTGGGCCGATCTCGACAATCAAACGACCACCGAGGTGCAGATGATCCGGCGCGCCCGTAGTGATCTTGCGATACGCCGTCAGCCCGTCGGCTTCATCGGTCAAAGCAATGCGCGGTTCGTAAAGCCGCACCTCAGATTGCAGGTCATCCATTTCGTGTTGTGCGATATACGGTGGGTTCGAGACGATAAGATCATAGCTTCCCCCCACCGCTTGAAACCAATCAGACATCTCAAAACGGGCGCGTTTCTGTAAATCAAACGCAGTGGCGTTCTGCGACGCGACACGCAAAGCGATCGGAGAGATATCCGTCCCTGTGCCAACTGCATGCGGGGCTTCCGCCAGCAGCGTGATGAGAATAGCACCTGACCCCGTCCCCAGATCCAAAACGTCTTGAAATGGCGCGCGAAGTGCAGTTTCAATCAGGATTTCGGTTTCTGGCCGGGGATCCAGGACGTCTTTTGTCACTTTGAATTCGCGGCCATAAAAGGCGCGGCGGCCGATGATATGACTGGCGGGTTCGCCCCGGCGCCGGCGTCGTACGAATAAGCGCGCAGCCTCCAGGATGTCATCATCAAGCGTGTCGTAAGCAAGCAAGGTAAGCCGCTCGGTGGGCACAGACATCGCATGTGCAAGCAGCAACCGCGCCTCGCGCGCGGGATGTTCAACCGCAGATTCGGGCGAAGCCACACCTCTGTCTTCTCCAAGATATCGGGTCAGGTCACGCAACCCATCCTGGACTGTCGTCACCCACCCATCTCCGCCAGCAATGTTGCCTGTGCATCGGCCTGCAGTGCGGCAATGATCTCTCCCAGGTCCCCCTGCATGACTTGCCCCAGCGAATAGAGTGTCAAGTTGATCCGATGATCCGTCATACGCCCTTGCGGGAAATTATAGGTTCTGATCCGCTCTGACCGGTCCCCTGATCCGACCTGCGATTTCCGGTCAGCGGACCTCTCGCTATCGACGCGCTGACGCTCCAGATCGAACAGACGCGTCTTGAGGACCTGCATCGCGATCTCTCGGTTGCGGTGCTGCGATTTTTCAGAACTCACCACAATAATCCCGGTGGGTTCGTGCAAAATCCGCACTGCACTATCGGTTGTGTTCACATGTTGCCCCCCCGACCCCGACGCGCGCATTGTATCAATCCGGATATCCGCCGGGTTGATCTCTATATCCACATCCTCGGCCTCAGGCAGCACAGCGACAGTCGCGGCAGAGGTGTGAATACGACCCCCGCTCTCTGTTTCGGGCACGCGCTGCACGCGGTGCACGCCGCTTTCATATTTCATCTTGGCAAAAACACCGTCACCTGCAATCCGGGCAACAACCTCTTTGATGCCACCCAACTCGGTCTGGCTTTCTTCCAATATCTCGAACTTCCAGCCCTGCCCTTCTGCATAACGCTGATACATCCGCAAAAGGTCCCCGGCAAAAAGCGATGCTTCGTCTCCGCCCGTTCCGGGCCGGATCTCTAACAGCGCTGGCCGCGCGTCGGCGGCATCCCTTGGTAACAGTGCCAGTTGCACGTCATGCTCAGAGGCTTCCAGCTGCGATCTCAGCTCTGGCAACTCCGCCTCGGCCAGTTCCTTCATCTCGGGGTCCGCCAACATCGCCTCGGCGTCGGCTATCTGGCTCACAAGATCCTTGTACGCCGTCACCGTCTCAACCACCGGGCGCAGTTCGGCGTATTCCTTGCCCAAGGCGGCGATGTCAGCCCCAGCCGACCCATCTGCCATTTTCGCCTCCAGAAACTGGAACCGGTCAATCAGTTGTTCGATACGCTCAGCTGCAATCATGACGCCCGGATTGGCTGATCAAAGCCGTTCGGTCAAGGGGCCAAGCGTTTCCAGCCAACCCGCAATGCGTGCCCGGTTCACACCAAGATCAGAGCGACCAAAGCGCAGACGGCCATGAATGACCAAAAGATCCCCCTGAACCGCTACGGTCGTATGGTCAGGGAACCCCATGACAAGAGATCGTGTCTGAAAGGTAATCATCCCTTCGGCCGCGCTGCCACGCAATAAGCGGGTGCGTGGTGTGGCCAGGGCACGTTGTTCCAGCGCTGTCAGCACCTCTTCGGCTGGTGCCGTAATGCGACGTATGGCCAGAAAACCACCGTCCTCGGATTTATCAACGGGTTCGGCCGCATCCGGCAGGGTGTGCCACTTCTCAGCGTTGGTTGGCGACAATCGGATATAGCCGATCAGTGCGACAATCAAAAGCAACAGCAAAGCGATAATGCGCATCGGTCAGCGATCCTTTGTTGTGTTCGAGGGATATCTAAGCATTCTGTCTGCCGGGGACCAGAGCAAACCGGCGCACCGGTGGGCGCAGACAGCACGCAAACCCGCGGCAAAAAGCAAAAGAAGCACAAGAGGCCAACATGCACAGGCAAATCATTTCGACATTCTTGACGCTGGCGCTGGCCGCTGCTTGCAGCCAAATCGGTGCCGAGCGCGTTGTGGTGACCGGCGCCGGCGCCGACCTGCTGAAACTGCGCTCCGGACCAAGCCTTGGTTTCAACATTATCATGGGTTTACCTGATGGCACGGAGCTCAACCAACGCGGCTGCGTGACGGAAGTGGGCCAACGCTGGTGCGAGGTCTCCTTGGTGGATGCGCCAGAGGTAACAGGATATGTGTCCGCCGATTACCTGACCGACGGGTTGTGATGAACGTCTGATAAAAATGATCTTTGCCGGGCGTCCATATAGGTCAATCCTTGGCCACCGAAACCGCCCGTTGATACAGATGCCACGTGGTGTGACCCAGGATCGGCAAGGTAAAAATCAGGCCAAGAAATGCCGGGATCAGTGACAACAGCATGGTGACAGTAATAATCGCCGCCCAGCCTAACATGACCACTGGGTTTTCCTGAACAACGCGAAGTGACGTCAGCATTGCCGAAATGAAATCGATGTCCCGGTCCAGCAGCAGGGGCATGGCCACGACGGTCACCGAAAAGAGCACTGCCGATAGAAATGCACCCACGCAGGCGCCAATCGCAAGAAAGATCCAACCCTCCGACGTAAAGAAAACTGTGTTCACAAACCCGTCCAAATCAGAAAACGACGCATTCTGCAGCACGACCACCAAAACCGTCCGAAATTGGTAAAACCACACCCATAGAATGAACAGAGTAACAAAGGCCATCCAGCCCATCTCGCGCTTGCGCTGATGGGCCATCACGGTCAGGATATCCGACCAGCCAAAGCCTTCATTTGTCTGCAACCGCCGCGACATTTCATACAGTCCGGCAGCGGCAAAGGGCGCGACCAGTGGAAAGGCAATTGCAGCGGGAATGACCATCCAGATTTCGCCAACCCAGAACAGACACCAGATAAACAGAATGCCAAACAGCGCATAGAACAGGCCGAAAAAACCGCTCATAACAGGACGCGCCCGAAAGTCGGAAAAACCGGCCTTTAGCGCCGCCGCGATATCCAACGCAGTGACTTTATTTACCTCAGGCCTGCCTGGCTGCTGCGGCGTAGGATCATCTTCTGCTATGCAACCTGCGGTTTTGGATGCCATCACACATGCCTCCCCCGCATATCAGTCTGCATCAGGAGCTGCGTTGGGACAAGGGCGGCGCCCCTACCGATATGGCACACCGGGCAGGATCGACAGCATCTCGAACATCAGGTTTGCGCCGGTCAATGCCGTGTTTCCGGACGTATCGTAAGGCGGTGACACTTCCACCAGATCACACCCGACAATGTTCAAGCCCCGCAATCCGCGGATCAACTCCATCGCCTGCGGCGTGGTCAACCCACCGATCTCTGGCGTCCCGGTGCCGGGCGCGTAGGCTGGATCAAGGCTGTCAATATCGTAAGTGATGTAGCACGGTTGATCCCCGATTCTTGCTTTGATGTCAGCCGCCAAAGGCGTCAGCGACTTATGCCACAGATCAGGCGCAAGGTACTGATTGAATCCCCATCCAGCAGCTTCGGTAAAGTCATCCGCCGTATACCCGGTCCCGCGCAAACCGATCTGGAACACCTTTTCGGGAATGATGATGCCTTCTTCATAAGCACGACGGAATACGGTGCCATGGGTTTCACGTTCCCCAAACATCTCGTCATTCACATCCGCATGGGCATCAACATGAACCAATGCCAACGGGCCGTGTTTTGCAGCCACCGAACGCAAGACAGGCAAGGTCAGTGTATGGTCCCCACCCAAGGTCATCGGGATGAAATCATGATTGAGGTATGCGGCGTAACTCTCTGTAATAATGCGAATACTGTCGCTCAGCGAGAATGTATTTATAGCGATATCGCCAAGATCAGCACATTGGAGCGCATCGAAGGGGGCAGCCCCGGTCTGGATGTTATAAGGCCGGATCATTGCGGATTGTTCACGCAGCTGTTTTGGCCCCATGCGGGTGCCAGACCGCCAGGAGGTCCCAATATCCATCGGAATGCCGATAAAGCCCACATTCAGTCCTTCAGGCGAGGTCGCCTCTGGCAAGCGCATAAAGGTCTGAGGGCCGGAAAAGCGCGCAAGATCATTACCACTGACAGGCTGGTTTGGCATCAGTTTTTCCTTTTATTCCAAAGAGCCAGACAACAAAGTTCCATCGCTACATGCGCGCCGGCGATTGCTGTCGCGCCAGTGGTGTCATAGGCGGGCGACACCTCTACGACGTCACCGCCAACCATATTGATGCCCGCCAGATCGCGCAGCATCGCCGCTGCCTGCCATGACGCCAGCCCACCCCAAACAGGTGTTCCTGTTCCCGGCGCAAAGGCCGGGTCCAATGCATCAATATCAAAGGTGACGTAGGTCGGGTGACTACCCACAATGGCCTTTACACGCTCTACAACATACTGCGTGCCCAGTTCATGGCAGGTGCGGGCGTCGATATATTGCATGCCCAGATAATCCTCGCATTCCGTCCGGATTCCGATCTGCACTGACCGGGTTACATCGACCACGCCCAGCTTCACGGCCTTGTACATCATCGTGCCGTGATCAATGCGATCCATATCCTGATCTGGCCACAAGTCGGAATGCGCATCGAACTGTATAACGGACAATGGCCCGTATTTCTCGGCATAGGCACGCAGGATCGGCAACGTGATAAAATGATCGCCGCCAAGGGTGATGGTGCCACAGCCTTGCGCCAACATCCCCGCAATATGGGCCTGCAATAGGCCCGGAACGCCTGACACATTCGCGTAGTCAAAGGGCATGTCGCCGTAATCTGCGATGGCAAACTCTCCCAACGGATCGAACCCATCCCAGCCATAGGGCGGATCAAAGGTCTGCAAGGTGGATGCCTCGCGAATAGCCCGCGGCCCAAATCGTGTGCCGGGCCGATGCGTCACTGCCTGATCAAACGGCACGCCGGTTATGGCCAAATCGAACTCCGTTAGATCCTTAGTGTAGGTGCGGCGCATAAATGAAGTGGCACCGCCAAAGGCGTTCTCAAACGACAACCCGCGCCGATCAGTCCGCGTAAACGCCGTATCCACAACATCACGCGCCTTATCCAAAGTCATGCGCCAAACCCTCTTTCTTTGCTGGTTGCGACCTTTGCCAGAGGCATCATCAAGTTTCTAGAAATCTGATCAACCGACCGGTAGCGCCCGCTCAACCAGCCGCGCAAAAAACGATGCACCTGCAGGTGCTGCGGTATCATCGAAATCGTACGCCGGGTGATGCAGGCCTGCCGTTTCACCATTGCCTACAAAAAGATAAGCGCCAGGGCGCTTTTCAAGCATGTAAGCAAAGTCTTCCGCTCCCATTTCCGGCCCGGCATCATCAACCACATCTGCCGATACTTCACGGGCAACTTCAGCGGCAAACGCTGTACGACCCGGATCGTTGACTGTTGCAGGATAACCAACCTCATAAGTCAGATCGGCCTCAACGCCATAGGCTGCGGCCTGCCCTTGCACGATAGCCTCAAGGCGGGCCATGACCATGCCTTGCACAGCACGGTCAAAGGTTCGCACAGTGCCGTTGATATAAGCAAGCTCGGGCACAATATTGTCGGCTGATCCGGTATGGATCTGCGTCACAGAAACAACCAGATCATCTGCTGCATAGTTGTTACGGCTTACAATGGTCTGGATGGCGTTGACAATTCCGACGGCTGCGACAATCGGATCAGCCGTTTCATGTGGCATTGCGCCGTGCCCGCCACGCCCTTTGATGTGAATATCAAACGTGTCGACTGCCGCCATAATGGGGCCCGGCGTTGTATAGAATGCACCCACTGGCGTGCCTGGTGCATTGTGCAGCGCATAGATCTCTTGAATATCAAAACGTTCCAAAACGCCCTCTTCGACCATGACACCCGCACCGCCACCGTTCTCTTCGGCAGGCTGAAAAATCAAGGCAACACGCCCCGCAAAGTTTCGCGTCTCAGCCAAATAGCGCGCGGCACCCAACAGCATCGTTGTATGCCCGTCATGCCCGCAGGCATGCATTTTTCCCGGCATTGTCGAGGCATAATCGAGCCCCGTCACTTCTTCCATGGGCAACGCATCCATATCAGCCCGCAAACCGATTGTTGGCCCGGGACCGGACCCTTCAATCAGCGCAACAACACCCGAGGTCGCAATTCCTTCGTGCACCTCGTCGACGCCGAATTCCCGCAACTTTTCGACGACAAATGTCGCCGTATCATGACACGCGAAACGCAGTTCGGGATGCGCATGCAAATGCCTGCGCCAGGCAGTCATGTCATCCGCAAAATCAGCTATTCGATTAATCACAGGCATCGCGTTCTCCTTCGAACCGAAGGATGCCGTGCCGCTTCAAGCAACGCAAGCCCACGGAAAGCGTTCAAGGCTTCCAACCCTAGTCGTCCCCTGCAACTGTTGCTGGTCTAATTCTGGAACGAGGGCCACAAGCGAGATCACGCATCAAACGGCAGCGACGCTACCGCAGCATATCTCATTTCCACATGACACATTGGTGCTTACTTGATCAGGGAATCCTGTCGCGCCCCTTTATTGTTTCCCGTTCGGCAATGGGTGTGTTGCCATCAGCACATATTGAAAAAACGAGACGCGCAGCGTTCGATGTGTCTGGGCTTTGCGGTTAAGGATGGCCCCACAACACAATTTAAAGAGGAAGTGTAATGTCTTTTCTGAAATCCATTTCTGTGGCCGCATTGATGGCTTCGCCAACAACCGTTTTGGCCGATTGGAACGGCTGGTATGGCGGTGTCACCGCAGGGTCCGTCTCCAGTCCTGAATTTGAAATCACGTCCGGTGATGGCGCGGATGTCGATCTGGAAGACACCACAAGCTTGGGTGCATTTTTCGGTCGGGTCACGCAAACAAACAATACTGTTTTTGGCTTTGAAATCGAAGTGACCAACATGCCCGACATGACCGGAACCTTTGACGTTTTCAGCGTTGAGCATTCAGCGGTCACGCTCGATCTGAAAGCGCGGGTAGGTTATGCATTTGGACAGGTTTTGCCATATGCTGTACTGGGCGTTACAAGCTACGATTTTGAAAACGATCTTATCACTGAAGATTTTGAGCAAGCAGGACTGAGCTTCGGCGTTGGTGTGGATTTTCTGGTGACTGACAACCTATTCATCGGCGCAGAGTATCTTGCACGCCGGGCCGAGGGAACCGTTGAAATCATTGGCGAAAATCTCGAGATCACGCATGAATCGTCGATTGACTCGTTGAGCGTGCGGGCAGGCTTTAAGTTCTAAAAGCGGAATACCAACCTTTACGATTAAGTCAGAAATTGCCGCGCCATTCGGGCGCGGCTTTTTTTGTGCGCTTCAGAAAGAGTTTTCAAAGCAAGCGAAATAATCGGCTGCGTCAAGGCGTAGTGCTTCAAGGAACACATAAGCAATCATGCTTATCAGCGCAAAAAGGAGTAAAATATGTGCACGAGAACGAGAAATACCAGTTACATCATGGCGTTGACGCTGCTTGGGTTCATGCCACAGTTCGCATTCGCTGATTGGTCCGGCGCATATGCAGGTGCCTCGGTCGGTCTTCTGGCCACCGGCGAAGCAACCGGCGATGACGACGGGGAAGAACTCTCGTCAGAAATTGATGGCGGTGCGATCGTGGGTGGTTTTGGTGGCTATCAGGTACAGCGCGACGCCCTTGTTTTTGGCGGTGAGGTGGCGCTTTCTTTTGCCAATGAGTTTGAGATCGATACCAATGGCTTCGTGGATGAGGCCGACTTTCGCATTTTGGATATCAAGGCGCGCGCGGGCTATGATTTGGGCGACACCTTAATCTATGGCGTGGCGGGCCTTTCCTTGATCGAAGTCGACGGAGACACTGTCGAAGGGGCCGATGAAACGGCTGAAGGTTTCAATATTGGATTGGGGGCTGATTACCGCATCAATGATCAAGTCACCGTCGGGGCAGAGTATCTGGCACGACGCCTTGTACTGGATGATGATTTTGATACCGAGATTACCACAGACACGGTAGCGGTACGCGCGTCCTTTAACTTTTAGGTTCCCGCCATCATGGTTGCTCTGGGCCGCGCCACTTGGCGCGGCTTCGCTGTTTGGTTAGCGTGCCCGCAAGAAAGTGAGGTGCGATGTCCGAGAACCCATTGATCAATGATCCGCAAGGCGGCATGCCACGTCTTTTGGAGATTATGCGTAGGTTACGTGATCCCGATACGGGCTGCCCCTGGGATATCGAGCAGGATTTCAAAACCATCGCCCCCTATACGATCGAAGAGGCTTATGAAGTCGCTGATGCAATCGCCCGGCAGGACTGGAGCGATCTTGAAGGCGAACTGGGCGATCTGCTGCTGCAAACTGTATATCACGCGCAGATGGGGGCCGAGGCGGGGTACTTCACCTTCGACAGCGTTGTCAAAAACATCGCTGACAAAATGGTCGCCCGTCACCCCCATGTCTTTGGCGACGAAAGCCGTGATAAATCCGCAGAACAGCAAACCGCCGACTGGGAAAAGATCAAGGCAGCTGAACGCGCAGGCAAGGCCCAACAGCGGACACTTGATGGTGTCGCGATTGGATTGCCCGGCATGACGCGGGCTGTGAAACTGCAAAAACGCATGGCGCGGGTTGGGTTTGACTGGGACGAAACGCAAAGTGTGCTCGACAAAATTGTCGAGGAAGCACAAGAGCTTGTCGAGGCACGCGACACCTTGACCCCGGATCATGTAGAGGCCGAATTCGGCGATTTGATGTTCGTGATGGCCAACCTCGCCCGCCATATGGGCGTCGATCCAGAAGCTGCGGTCAGACGCACAAACGCCAAGGTTGAAAGACGTTTCGCAGACATCGAAAATCGGCTTGCTGCACGCGGCAAAACCCCGGCTGATAGCGATCTGGCAGAAATGGACGCACTTTGGAATGACATCAAAGCGGAAGAGAAAGCGACACCATGACGGCAGCCATCAAAGCCGTCATTTTTGATATGGACGGCCTGCTGCTCGACACTGAGCAGGTCTATTTCGACGGCTACCGCAATGCACGCGCGGCCATGGGCCTGCCTCCGCATGATGATGGCTTTCTCGAATTGATTGGCCTGCCCGAACCGGCCGGACGGCCGCTGCTGACAGCACATATGGGAAAGGCTACCGACCAATTCATCGCGCAATGGGACCACGAAATTCATCAGGCATTGCAGGCCGATATTCCTGCCAAGCCGGGCGTACAAGAGGTCGCAACCTGCCTGCGGGCGCGGCGCATCCCCTATGCCATCGCCACCAGCACACGCACAGCCAAAGCGCATGACCACCTTGCCCGCGCGAAGCTGGGCGATCTCTTCCCAATAATCATCGGCGGCGATCAGGTGCAAAACGGCAAGCCAGCTCCAGATATCTACCTGAAGGCGGCGGCGACACTCGGCGTTCCGCCCAACCAATGTGCGGCCTTCGAGGATTCCGAAAACGGCGTTCGCGCCGCCGTTGCCGCAGGCATGATCACGATCCAGATCCCTGATATCAAACCACCCTCACCAGACCTTTTGACACTCGGGCACCACGTGGCCGATACCTTGATCGACGGCGCGAAAATGCTGCGCCTTATGGAGAGTTAAATGAACATCACCGATGCCAAGGCCATCATCACCGGCGGTGCCTCCGGTCTGGGGGCAGCCACCGCGCAAGGTCTACTCAATGCGGGCGCGCAGGTCACGATCTTTGACCTCAACAATCATGGCATGTCCTTTGGCGCAGAGATGAATGCGGTCTTTGCTACTGTCGACGTGACAGACGAGAGCAGCGTGCAGCAAGGCATCACGCAAGCGGTTGAGGCGATGGGCGGCCTGAATGTGGTGATTAACTGCGCAGGCATCGCGACCTCCGAAAAGACGCTCGGCCGCGAGGGACCACACAGCCACAGCAGTTTTACCCGCACCATCGATATCAACTTGAATGGCACTTTCAACGTGGCCCGCCTTGCCGCGCCGCAGATGGCTGATGGTGGGGTGATCATAAACACCGCCTCCATTGCTGCCTTTGACGGGCAAAAGGGGCAAGCCGCCTATGCCGCCTCCAAGGCTGGAATCGCCGGACTGTCACTGCCTATGGCACGCGACCTCGCGCGCAACGGCATCCGGGTGATGGCCATCGCGCCGGGTATCTTCCGGACTCCGATGTTGGAAGGGTTGGGACAAGAGGTAATGGATGGGCTCGCCGCTGATGTCACCTACCCCCAAAGGCTGGGCGATCCCGCCGAATTCGCGGCACTGACCCGGTTTATCGTCGAGTGCGACTATCTGAACGGGACAACCATCCGGCTGGATGGAGCGTTGCGGATGCCTTAGGTCATCCAACACATCTTCCTTCTGACACGACAAAAGGCCAGGATCGCAGCCAAAGCGAGCCATCTGGCCAAACGGGTGTTGGGTTACGTCGCATTCAGGTGAAAGAATGTGTCAGATATTGAAGAAAGACCTTAACGGCTCGCACAAGGCAATGGCTGGGATCTGGTGACGCCGTAGCGCAGCCATTTGAAGCCACCATTCGTTGCAGGCGCGCGCTTCAACAACAAGCTGAAAGGACGGTCCGCGTATGAAGCTGTCATTTGCGACTAGCGGCGAAACGGACCGATCGCAAAAACAAATCCTAGAAAACCAAGAACTCCAGCTCCCGGAACAAGACCGAGCGTCCAATTCGTCCCAAGGAATGCGAAGGTTACAGCTCCAACGCCCGCACCGAAAACCGCACAAACCAGTCCTATTCGTAACTTAAAGGCCAAGTCTTTCAGGAGCCAGTCGAACATCTGGACAGTTTCAGATTGGATATCGTCGTTCGTTGCATCGCGTTTGGTTGCAAGCCATGACTTAAACTTTGCCCCATCAGGGTCACTATTGGATGTTTTTTTGTCTTCCACAATCATTCAGTTGAACTTCAAAGTGGACCACAACGTGACGAAACCTTGTCGTCACTTTGGGCTGGTAGCTGAACTGCGACGCAATCTGCATCAACGGCCGCTCTGAGACGGACCGAATTTCCCCCAGCGCTGCGTGAACCGGTGAGACGCCGGAGAAAGCACAGCCTCTTTATAGTTGAAGGAAAGTCGGCTTCAGACAAACATTAGACGCCTTTGCAGGAACCTGCGGAATTGCAATCGTTTGGGTTTTTGCGCAGGTTTCGTTATTTCAGAGGTATGGATCGCATTCTTGTATCAGCATGCCTTGTCGGTCGCCCGGTCAGATACAATGGAACTGACAAGCGCCATAACTCAGCGGAAACGATTTCGCGATGGCATAATGAGGGGCGCCTGATGCTGCACTGCCCGGAGGTTGCAATAGGTTTTCCGACACCGCGTCCCCCTGCAGAGATTGTAGGTGAAGGCAAGAATTGTAGCGGTGAGACGGTACTCGCCGGTCGTGCGAAGGTCATCGAAGATACAGGGGCAGATGTATCTGACCTCTACATCCAGGCAGCGCGCGATACAGTGGAATTCGCAAGAAAACATGGGTGCCGCCACGCTCTTCTGACGGACGGATCTCCGTCTTGCGGGTCAACGTTCATCTATGATGGATCTTTTAGTGGTGTGAGAAAACCGGGGTTTGGTACGACAACCGCTGCATTGCGAATTGCAGGTATTCGTGTCTGGTCCGAAGCAGCGATACCTGAACTTGATAAGCTGCTGAATACGCCATGACGGTTTCGGCCGGCATTGCATCATGCAATGGTCTGGCGGTTTTGGCTGACTGGAGGCCAACCAAATGAACGCAGATACTTTCGTAGATCAGCTTCGTATCATGGCAGCGCTTGAAGATAGCCCCGCGACAGATCGAGTACTGCAAGCCTTTCGCGCTGTCCCAAGAGAGGCATTTGCCGGCGCTGGTCCGTGGAAACTGCGATCACCTCACGAAGGCTTCAGCCTTCCCATTCAAAAGACGCCCGACGCTGATCCGAAATGGCTGTACAACTCTGTCTTGATCGTTCTTGACGAAAAGAAGGGTATCAACATTGGTGACCCGGTCTTTTGGTCACGTCGGTTCGTACGCGCAAATGTGGCACCGGGCGTTCGTATCCTGCAAGTGGGTGCAGGGGTTGGCTACTATACGGCAATTCTAAGCCAGCTTGTGGGTTCAAAAGGCTCTGTCACGGCTTATGAGGTTGAAGAGGGCCTGGCTGAACGCGCACGCAAAAATCTCAGCGAATGGCCAAACGTCGAAGTTCGTTACGGCAACGCCACTACTGATTTGAACAGCGATGACATGTTTGACTTGATCGTGGCCTTCGCAGGTATCACGCATGTACCGGAATTGTGGTTATCGCATCTGTCGCCTACGGCTCAGCTTCTTGTTCCGCTGACCGGTGACAACTGGTGGGGAGCCATGGTTCTTGCCGAAAAGAAGGATTGTGGGTTTGACGCTGTCACCCTTGGCCGCGTGGGTGTCTATCCGTGCGCCGGGGCCCGAGACGAAGCGCTTGCAAAACGCATTTCCGATTTATTCTGCGATCCAACGCGGTTCACGGGCTTTCAAATGCGTCTGGAAGCGCAAGGTGATACCGACCGGATTAGTCTGATCGCGTAAAACTTCATTCATTGCTCTGCAGCAACTTCGTAGGTACGGACCCTCTTCGGACGTTCCACAAGGAAAGCACACCCTGGAAACCATTCTCGCTTTCAGATTTCAGCCTTCTCTTCCAGCGCAAGCCACTCATCCTCTGCCGCGGCCAATGCCTGTTGCCGCTGAACCAATGCATCCGTCGCCTTTTGGAACTTTACCGGCTCGCGCGTGAACAGATCCGGGTCCGCCAGCAGTTCTTCGAGCTTCGCGATCTCTGCGCCCAGCCGATCAATTACGCCAGGCAGCTCCTCCAATCGGTGCTTTTCAGTGAACGACAAACCGGATGCCGTCTGCTTTTTCTCCGCGAGCTTTTCCTTTTTTGCCAAGGGCTTGGTCGCCACCGCAGCCTCTACAAAATCTCCGCCCCGCTGCGCACGATAATCCGTCCAGCCGCCAGCATAAACCACCGCCTGTCCATTGCCTTCCATCGCAATCGTCGTCGTGGCCACCCGGTCCAGAAAGTCCCGGTCGTGGCTGACCAGCAGCACGGTGCCATCATAATCGCCCAGAATATCCTGCAACAAATCGAGCGTTTCGATGTCCAGATCATTCGTTGGTTCGTCGAGCACCAACAGGTTACTTTCCCGCGCCATCAACCGGGCTAGCAGCAGCCGCGCTTTCTCCCCCCCAGACAAGGACCGCACAGGCGCACGCGCTTGTGCTTCGTCAAACAGAAAATCCTTCAGATATCCCACCACATGCCGTGGGCTGCCCCGCACCATCACCTGATCGGACTTACCGGATACGCCCAGCTCGGGATCATTGGCGAGGTTTTCCCACAATGACATTTCCGGGTTCAGCGCCGCACGGGTCTGATCAAAGACCGCAATATCAAGGTTCGTCCCCAGCTTGACGGACCCGGAATCTGGTTCAACTTGGCCCAGTAACATCTTGATCAAAGTAGTTTTCCCGACACCATTCGGGCCAACGAAAGCGATCCGATCCCCCCGCTGCACAGTCAGATCAAAGCCCTTGACGATCTGTTTGCCATCAAAAGCTTTCGACAGACCAAACGCCTCCATCACTTTCCGGCCAGAGGCCTGCCCACCCTCAAATGACAATGCCGCCGTACCCTGCCGTTTGATCTGCGCAGCACGCTCGGCGCGCAACTCCTGCAGCGCGCGCACCCGGCCCTGATTGCGCTTGCGGCGTGCGGAAATGCCTTCAACCGCCCAACGCGCCTCGGCCTTGATCTTGCGGTTCAGCTTGTGGCGCTGCTGGTCTTCTTCCTCCCAGATTTTGTCGCGCCATTCCTCGAACCGGTCAAAGCCCTGTTCGGCCCGGCGCACCTGCCCACGGTCAATCCAAAGCGTCGCGCGGGTCAAGGCACGCAAAAACGCGCGGTCGTGGCTGATCAGAACAAATGCCGCGCGCGTCTGTTTCAGCTCGTTTTCCAGCCAGGCAATCGCCTCGATATCCAGATGGTTCGTCGGTTCATCCAGCAGCATCAGTTCAGGTGCTTCGGCCATCAGTTTCGCCAAAGCCGCCCGGCGACGCTCACCCCCTGACGCAGTCTCAACCGCGCCCGCGGGGTCAAACTTCAGGCCTTCGGCGACCATCTCGACCTTATAGGCCTCTTCAGGAGGCAACCCGCTTGCGGCATAGTCACCCAACGTCGCACAGCCCGTCATTGCAGGGTCTTGTTCCATGTACCCCGCGGTTACACCAGGTGACAAAACACGGGCCCCGCTGTCGGCCTCGACCAGGCCAGCCATGACCTTCATCAGGGTCGATTTGCCCGACCCGTTGCGTCCAACCAGCGCCACACGGTCACCGGGCTGGATAACCAACGACAGGTCCGCAAAAACCGGATCACCGCCGAAAGTCAGAGCAATATCGGATAGCTGTAAAAAAGGAGCACGTGCCATATGCGCCTGCTACGTCACGAGCGGCGGGTGTGCAAGAGTGCGACTGTCCTGGTCACAGCAGTCAAAAAAACCGATGGATCCGAACCTGTAAAACGGCATTGTCATCACCAATCACCTTGGCGAAGCCACCCGCGCAACCTAGGTTGTAAGCCAGCAAGACGAAAGGACTTTCCTGATGGATAAAGTTGTCAAATCCGATGCGGAATGGCGGGCGCAACTCTCTGACCTGGCCTACAAGGTGACCCGTAAGCACGGAACCGAACGCGCAGGCACACATGAGGATTTTCCAAAAGACCCCGGCACCTACCGTTGCATCTGCTGCAGTGCACCGGTCTTCGATCAGGCCCATAAGTTTGAAAGCGGAACAGGCTGGCCCAGTTTCTATCAGCCTGTCGACCCTGAAATGGTCGGCGAAAGCGTCGACCGCAGTTTCTTCATGAAACGGACTGAGGTGCATTGCAATCGCTGCGATGCCCATCTTGGCCATGTCTTTCCCGATGGTCCGCATCCCACCGGCCTGCGCTATTGCATCAATGGGGTTGCGCTGGAGTTTGAGCCAGAAGAGGCGTGATACCCAGCGTCATCCCCCGATACGGTCCCGGATGTGATCCGGGACCTTGCCGAAGATGCGCGACCAGTCTTTAAGACTCATCCCGCAAAACCCAAGCGCTTGCAATAACGATCACAGCCGCCCCCACCCACATCAATCCCGGCGGGGCGAAGCCAAAAAAGACCAAACCCAGCCCCACATTCAACGGGAGTTTCAGGTGGTCGAAGGGTTGCAGATAGGCCGCATCTGCAACGGCGTATGCGCGGACCAGCAGATACTGCGCGACTGCGATCAACACCCCAGACAGGGCCACCAGCCACAGCGCATCTTTTGAAACGGTAAACCCGGCACTTAACGCTGCAAGGCCATTCACCGGAACCAGCAACACCAGCAGGTAGAGCGTCAGCGTTGATGCAGCCTCCGTCCGGGTCAACCGCTTGGCCACCACAGATGCCGCAGCCCAGAACGCAGCCGCACCGACAGGCAGCAATGCGGCAAAGGTGAATGCCTCTTTCCACGGTGCAAGAATCAAAGCCCCGCCCATGGCGCCCAGCAATACTGCGAGCACGCGAGTACGGGTCAGCCGCTCCCCCAGAAACAGGCCCGCACCCAAGGTCACGAATAGTGGCGATGTCAGGATCAATGCGACCGCCTGCCAAATCGGCACCACCGCAAGCCCCGCCACCCATAGCTGAACGCCAACCGCGGCCAGCACGACGCGTAGCACATGCCATCCCAACTGCCCCGTGCGCCATGATACAGTCCAAACCATTGGCAACACAACGGCCAAGGCAATCGCATATTGCCAGAACGCAATTGTAGGTGACGGCACGCCAAAATGCATACCCGCCCCCTGCACGGCTGTATTCGCACCGGCAAAAAGTGCGCCAGCCGTCACAAAATAGAGTGGGCCCATCAAGGCCCGGCTTTTCATTTCCAAATGGATCATCGCTTTTTGTCCTTTCTTTCCTCAGCGTGACCCAAGGCAAAAACAGGACAATCCAAGCCACATAACGCGACTTGGGTATACCCGCTCTCTTCCATCCGGACTGTAACCGTCGGCTCAGGCATCGCACCTGATCTGCTAGACCCTTTGGCAAACCAAAGGCGCTCGCGGGCTCGCGCATAACACGCATACCGCCGGTGGGGAATTCCGCCCCGCCCTGAGAACAAGGAAACGATAGTGCAGGTTTTTGACTATATCAATAGTGCATCAATGCATCTGCGTCGCTTTACGCGAATGCGTCACAGCATCTGCTATGGTCAGAGATCCGAGGGCTCTTCACCAAGCAACTGAGCAGTATTGAAGCGACCAAAGGATCTGAGCAACTGCTCCAGCAGTGTCACATCTTCGATCCCATCTTCGGTCACACGCCGATCCAGTGCCACGACCTGTCCGTCTTCCAGCGTGTAACGCGCAACATTGCGGACAACATCGTTGCTGTCAAAACGGATCGCCACCACCTGACGATCCACCTCATCGGGAGCGAACGCACCGTAATGCACAAATGTACTGGACACGTAATACACCGCATTGTTTTCTAATGTGCCATCCGAGATGGGCGGCCCGAAGCTTTCGAGCACGGTGTCCTTAGTGGTTTGGCCGACCTCAACCGCCGCAAGATCCGCCTCTGACGGCGCAAAGCCGTGAAATCGCTCCATCCGGGCACACCCGGTGGCGGCAGCCATCACCATCACAAAACCCAGTGCGCGTGCACCTGAGCGGAATGAAGGGCAGATGCTGATCATGAAGGACCTCTTGCTTTGGCGTCTTTCGCCTTTTATCTCCCCTACATCACGACCTGCCCCTGTTCAAGAATGGAAGCACCCTTGGCTGCATTGCCCCAATCACACTTGCGTTTGGCCGATTTGTCGACGCGACGCGAAACCAAATTCGATGTGGTGCCATCGTCAGATGAACGTAGCGCAGTCGCGGCAGAACTTGGGATCAGCGGCGTAAAAAAGCTACGGTTTTCCGGGCAGATAGCGCCCATGGGGCAAAACGATTGGCGGCTCATCGCAGATCTGGGTGCGACGGTGGTACAACCATGTGTTACCACGCTTGACGCAGTCACGACCCGCATTGATGAGCTCGTCGAGCGTAGCTATGTCGCAGACCTGCCTGAGATTGAAGGCTCTGAGATCGAGATGCCAGAGGATGACACCGTTGAACCTTTGCCGGTCACACTGGATATCGCGGCCGTCATGATCGAGGCATTGGCGTTGGCCCTACCGCTTTATCCGCGCGCCACCGATGCGGAACTGGGCACCGCCACGTTTACCCAGCCCGGCGTCACCCCAATGAGTGACGAAGATGCAAAGCCGTTTGCAGCACTTGGCGCGCTGCGCGAACAGCTTGAAAAGAAAGGCAAATAATTGCACCGACAAGGCTGCGGAAAAAGGCTTGCACAAATACGGAATCGCAGTATGTTCGCGGCCTCTTTTACATCGCGTCTCGACAGGGCTGCCGCAATGGCTTAGGACCCCGCAAAGATGCACGAAATCAGGGCCAAGCGCCCTACTATCATAGGGTTGAGACATGGCTGTCCAGCAGAACAAAGTATCCAAATCCCGCCGCAATAACCGGCGTGCGCATGACGCACTTGTCGCAGCAAATCCAAACGAGTGTGACAATTGCGGTGAACTGAAGCGTCCGCACCACGTGTGCCCATCATGTGGTCACTATGCGACGCGCGAAGTGATTGCGAACAACAACGAGATCGATCTCGACGACGACGCAGCATAAGCCGCGACGCGAAGGCACGAGCAGCATGACTAAAGCCCAGACGGACACAGATCCGACGCAGGGACATGCTGCCAGCCAAGTTCTTTCTGTTGACGCTATGGGTGGCGATCAAGGGCCTGCAGTTGTTGTTGCGGGCCTTTCGAAGTTTTTGGCGGATGAATCCGACGCGCGCGCCATTGTTCACGGACCCGCGCCCGAGCTGACGCCGCTGCTGGCAAAACACAATATCGCAGACCGTGTCACCGTCCACGACGCCACAGATGTCGTCAGGATGACCGACAAGCCCAGCCATGTTCTGCGGCAGGGCAAGAAAACCTCAATGTGGTCCGCGATTGAAGCAGTGCGTAGCGGCTCTGCTGCCGTTTGCGTTAGCTGCGGCAACACCGGCGGTCTGATGGCCATGTCGATGCTGCGTCTGCGCAAGGCCGAAGGCGTAAATCGCCCTGCAATTGCCTGCCTCTGGCCATCACGGAACCCATCCGGTTTTAATGTCATGCTTGATGCGGGCGCCGATATCAGGGCCGACCAAGACGATTTGCTGACCTACGCGCTGATGGGCGCATCTTATGCGCGCAACGGCTTGGACATTGCCCGCCCCCGCGTTGGGTTGTTGAATGTTGGCACAGAAGAGCACAAAGGCCGGGCCGAGTTGAAGGTCGCCCATGAACTTATTGGGAATGCGTCCGAAAAAGGTGAATTCGACTATATCGGTTTCATCGAAGGGGGTGATTTGCCATCTGACAAGGTGGACGTCATTGTGACAGATGGTTTTACCGGCAACGTCGCACTGAAAACCGGCGAAGGAACCGCGACACTGATCAGCGACCTTTTGCGTGGCGCATTGATGAAGAATCCACTGTCGATGTTCGGGGCGCTGCTTGCCAGAGGATCATTGCGGCGTCTGCGCAAACGGATCGACCCTCGCCGCGTCAATGGAGGAGTCTTTCTGGGCCTCAACCACACCGTGATCAAAAGCCACGGTTCGGCTGATGCGACCGGCGTGTCGGCGGCATTGCACTTGGCGTACCGGCTGGCGCAGAGTGGGTTTTCCGATAAACTTGCAGCGCGGGTTGCATCTGCAGCATCACTTGCCCAAGATGTAGGACAAGAAATTGAGACCAACGATCTCAATACTCAAACAGGCAAGTAAAGATGATACGTCGTGCAGTGGTCAAAGGGGTCGGGCATTACTTGCCAGAACGTGTTGTACCCAACGCTGAATTCGAAAAAACACTCGACACATCAGACGAATGGATCAGAGCCCGCTCTGGCATTGAGCGGCGGCACTTTGCAGCACCAGATCAAACCACGTCAGATCTTGCCATTGAAGCGGCCAAGCAAGCATTGGCCATGGCAAAGATTGACGGGGCCGAGATTGACGCGATTGTTCTGGCGACATCGACCGCCGACCTGACATTTCCATCCGCTGCAACAATGGTGCAACATGCGATCGGAAATACCAAAGGATATGCGTTTGACGTGCAGGCGGTATGCGCTGGTTTTGTCTATGCGCTTTCGAATGCAAACGCATTGATCGTATCAGGGCAAGCTGACCGGGTACTTGTAATCGGTGCTGAAACATTCAGCCGCATCATGGACTGGACCGATCGTGGCACATGTGTGCTGTTTGGCGATGGTGCAGGCGCATTGGTGCTTTCCGCAGAGGACGGGACCGGAGACACAACGGACAGGGGTATTCTGTCAACTGATCTGAACTCAGATGGGCGTTACAAGGACCTCCTTTACGTCGACGGTGGTGTTTCGACCCAGACGACAGGTGTTCTGCGCATGGTCGGTAAAGAGGTGTTCCGCCATGCTGTCGAGAAGCTTGCCCAAACCGCCGACACGGCCTTGGAAAAAATCGGTATGAGCCCCACAGATGTTGATTGGGTGGTCCCGCATCAGGCAAACATTCGCATCATTCAGTCGACGGCTAAAAAACTGGGCGTCAGTATGGATCGTGTTGTCGTCACGGTTCAGGATCATGGCAACACTTCTGCTGCGTCCATTCCCTTGGCCTTGTCAGTGGGCGTGGCGCAGGGACAGATCAAAGAAGGCGATGTTGTCGTGACCGAAGCGATTGGTGGCGGCCTCGCATGGGGTGCGGTTGTGATCCGCTGGTAGGCAGAAAAGGCGTGTCAACGCCAATTGCCAAGCCGTTGTTATTGACTCTGAATTTGGCTCGGGCCTATGCTTTGCATCACATAAAGCAGGGGAATGGAATGGCTGACAAAACTTTGACACGGATGGACCTTGCCGATGCGGTCCATAGCCAAGTTGGTCTTTCCCGCAATGACAGTGCCGACCTTGTTGAAAGCGTACTGAACCATGTGTCACATTCGCTGGTCAGTGGGGAAACTGTAAAAATATCTTCATTTGGCACATTCTCTGTCCGTGAAAAAGCGGCGCGTGTGGGCCGAAACCCCAAAACAGGCGAGGAAGTGCCCATTCACCCACGGCGCGTTCTGACCTTTCGGCCATCACATCTGATGAAAGACCGCGTGGCGGCAGGTAACAAGCGCTAATCGATGGCAAAAGCCAAAGACGCCTTTCGCACCATCAGTGAGGTTGCAGAATGGCTTGACACGCCGACCCACGTATTGCGTTTTTGGGAAAGCAAGTTCAGCCAGATCAAACCTGTCAAGGGCGCCGGCGGCCGGCGGTACTACCGGCCTTCTGATATGGATTTGTTGGGTGGTATCAAGCAGTTGCTGCACGAAGATGGTCTGACCATCAAAGGCACCCAAAAATTGCTGCGCGAGAAAGGCGTAAAATACGTGGCTACGCTTGGTCCGTCGATGACAGAACCGGTCCCGGATGTTGCGACCAAGCCGCCAAAACCGATCAAACCTGCGCCCGTCGCGATCAAACCAGCGTCAGCCGAACCCGTACAGGATGCGTTCCCCTTTGCCGAAGAACCCGGAGCCCCTGACCTTAAGATCGATCTGCCGGAACTGCCCGAGGACCTTCCAGCGCTTTCAGGGCGACTGATCGGCCGTCTTCCAACAGACCTGACTTCCTTGCAAGCTGACGCAGCCGCGATTGTCCCGTTGGTCGCACGTCTCGCCGCGGTGCGGGACCGGATGCAAAGTCAGTAGCCACCAAGATGTTTTTCGGGCTTGCCCCTTCACCCAATTTCGTTATGAACGCGCTTAGTCGGGCTATGGCGCAGCCTGGTAGCGCGTCCGTCTGGGGGACGGAAGGTCGCAGGTTCAAGTCCTGCTAGCCCGACCAATCATAACAGCCCGTTTGCGTTCCTGCGCAGCGGGCGTTTTGGTATCTTAGGGGATGACATGACTAGATCAGGCGTTTTGGCCGATCATCAGATTGAGGCGATGATTTCAGATGGCGGGATCAGCGCCAGCGCCGATATCACCCCCGGTCAGATCCAGCCTGCCTCGCTTGATTTACGCCTGGGTGATGTAGCCTATCGCGTCCGAGCCTCATTCCTTGCAGGCCGTCAGCGCAGTGTGAAAGATCGTTTGCGCGATTTTCAGATGCATTCCATCGACCTGACCAATGGCGCGGTTCTGGAAAAGGGATGTGTTTACGTCGTACCGCTGATGGAAGGCCTGTCGCTGCCCAATGGCATGACTGCGGCAGCAAGCGCCAAATCCTCAATCGGGCGGCTGGATCTGCTGACACGCATCATCACCGACCATGGCGTGGAATTCGACCGCGTGCCCGAGGGCTACCGGGGACCGCTTTATGTCGAGATCTGCCCACGTTCTTTTTCGGTTGTGGCCCAAACCGGCCAAATGCTGAACCAGATTATTTTTCGGCAAGGCAAGACCTTGATGTCAGATGACGCCTTACGCGCGCTGCATGCTGAAACACCGATTGTGTCGGGTGATCCGATTATCTCGGACGGGCTTGGTTTCTCTGTCGATCTGCGACCGACGAAAGGCAATCTGGTCGGCTACCGCGCAAAACCGCATACAGGCGTTGTCGATCTGTCAAAGCTGAACCATTACGACCCGGCCGCCTTTTGGGAACCTGTTCACACAGATGACGGCTGGATCATCCTAGACCCAGGTGCCTTTTACATCCTTGTCAGCCGCGAGGCGATTGTTATTCCGCCCATGCAAGCCGCCGAAATGGCCCCATATCTGGCGATGGTGGGTGAATTTCGCGTGCATTACGCCGGTTTTTTCGACCCGGGATTTGGTTACGCAGCAGCCGGTGGATCAGGATCCCGCGGCGTATTAGAGGTCCGTTGTCACGAAGCGCCGTTTGTTCTCGAACATGGGCAGGTCGTCGGGCGGCTTGTTTACGAACACATGTCCGATATGCCAAAGGCGCTTTACGGCCAAGACATTAAGTCCAACTATCAGGGACAGGGTTTGAAACTGTCCAAGCACTTCAAATCCTAGTTGTGCCCGTCACCGGCATTGTCAGTGTTGCTGGTGCCTTGTTCTGAGGCGGGCTGACCACCGCGTCGCTTCCCGGTTTTTTTTGTGGCACCCACCGCGCGGTTGATCCCCGCGTTAATCCCTTTGCGCATCAGAATCCGCATCGCCATATTAATGATCTGATTAAGGTTCATTCGCCCGCTTCCTGTGTCACGTCTCCTACAAATAGGAACGCAATACTATTCTTCAAACATCTCGGTCTGATCATCGTCTTCATCCGCATCTTCGCCATCACCCAAGGCAGTCGCGCCAGGCGGTGGACGGCTTTCCAGTAGGCCAGCAGCCCGCAATTCCTTCAAGCCCGGCAAATCTCGCGCATTTTCTAGCCCAAAATGATCAAGAAACTCTTGCGTCACAACAAACGTCACCGGACGCCCCGGCGTCATCTTGCGTCGCCCAAAACGGATCCATTCCATCTCGATCAATTGATCAATCGTACCACGGCTAACGCTGACACCCCGGATTTCTTCGATCTCGGCCCGCGTGACGGGCTGGTGATAAGCAACAATGGCGAGCGTTTCGATAGCGGCACGGCTGAGTTTCCGCGTCTCAACCGTTTCTTTCTGCATCAGGAACCCAAGATCTGCCGCTGTGCGGATGGCCCAAGCATCGCCCACTTTCACGATATTCACCCCCCTGCCCTCATACCGTTTGCGCAGGGTGGCCAGCGCCTCGGCAGGGTCGCAGCCATGGGGCATCCGCCCCGTCAGCTCCTTGACGCTGACGGGGTCTGCTGTTGCAAACAAAATCGCCTCGACCATTCGTTCCTGTTCACCCATTGGTGGTGCCTCAAAAAGGCTATCGTTTTGGGGTTCACTCATCACTGGGTGCCTTTTTTCGGATTTGGATGGGCGAGAAAGCGTCGCCCTGTCGAATTTCGATCTTACCCTCTTTGGCCAGTTCAAGCGACGCCGCAAAGGTGGCCGCTGTCGTGGATCTGCGGCGTTGCGGGTCAGCGTCCCAGCCATCAGGCAGATAGCTTTGGATATCCGTCCAATCGCCTGCGAAACCAATCAAGTGCCGCATACGGTCCAGCGCCTGCTCCATCGTCATGACATGCTGACGGTCCATCACGAAGGGTCTGAAATCGTCGCGGGTTCGAATACGCGCATAGCCTTGCATGAGGTCGAGAAGCGTCGCGGTGTAGGTCACCTTGCGCACACGCTGGACATCCTCGGTGATACCACGGGCGAAAAAGTCCCGCCCCAATTGATCGCGTGCCATAAGCTTGGCGGCAGCGTTGCGCATGGCCTCTAACCGCTCCAGTTGGAAGGCCAGATGAGCGGCAAGTTCTTCGCCTGTTGGCCCCTCTTCCGATGGGTCGGGCGGCAAAAGCAATCGGGATTTCAGAAACGCAAGCCAGGCGGCCATCACAAGGTAGTCCGCGGCGAGCTCAAGCCGCAGTTGCTTGGCTTTGTCTACAAATGCCAGATACTGCTCTGCCAGCGCGAGGATCGAGATCTTGCGCAGATCGACCTTTTGCGTCCGTGACAGCGTCAACAACAGGTCAAGCGGGCCTTCAAAGGCACCCACATCCACGATCAAGGCTTCAGCGGCCACACGCTCGCTGACACTCATCGTGTCTTCTTGAAAATCGTCCTGCATACGCCCTCAGCTTATAAGCGCTGCAAGTTCCGCCTCAAGGCCCGGGATGTCAATGTCATCAGGGGCTTTTCGCTGCGCCAAAGCGCGATTTGCGCGGGTCATGGCCGGTGGTGTCATTGGACCCGCCGCCGCAGCCACCGCCTGCATCTCGTCCGCTTTTCCATTGCAATGCAGGATGATGTCACAGCCCGCCTTGATCGACGCGATGGCGCGTTCGGCGACCGTACCTGACAAAGCTTCCATCGACAGATCATCTGTCATGATCAGCCCATCAAAGCCAATATCCTCGCGGATCACCTGCATCATTTTGGCAGAGGTTGTGGCGGGTGCGTCAGGGTCAATTGCGGAAAAGACGATATGGGCCGTCATGCCCATTGCAATGTCGTTCAAAGCCCTGAAAGGTGCGAAATCATGGGCATCAAGCGCGGATCTGTCCGCGTTAACACGCGGTAGGTCTTTGTGACTGTCAACTGCTGCGCTCCCGTAGCCGGGAATATGCTTTAAAACCGGCAGAACCCCTCCAGCCAGATGCGCCTCTGCGCAGATGCGCGCCGCCTTAACAACGGTATCGATGTCAGCCCCATAAAGCCGATTGCGTAGCACTGGATGCGTCGCATCCTCAACAAGGTCAGCCAAAGGCGCGCAATTCACATCGATCCCCTCAGCGTGGAGTTCCGATGCAATAAGCCGGTTACGCACCCATTGCGCCCGCATTGGATCGCTCGCGCGTTCCATTTGATCAAGCGCGGGTAGATATTCCCGCCAAGAAGGCGCGCGCATCCGCTGAACACGGCCACCTTCCTGATCAATAAGGATTGGGGCGTCGCGGCCCACACTTTCGCGCAATTCATTTGTCAGCTGGCCTAGTTGATCCGGGTTTTCGATATTCCGCGCAAAAACGATAAATCCAAGCGGATCTGCATCACGGAAGAAATCGCGCTCCCATGAGGTGATCTTGGGACCTTGCGGTCCAAAGATCGTGGCGTTGTGGGTCACTTAGTCGACCACGACGGCGATACAATCCGCCCCTTCGGCCTCAAGTGCGGCACAGAACCGTCGTGCCTCGGCCCGGTCGGCAAAGCCGCTAGCACGCAGGCGATACCATGTACTGGTGGATTGGTTACTGACTTGAATGACGCGATCACGGTCTGCCATCAACTCACCAAACCGGCCTTGCAAACGCTCCCATTCAGAAGCGGCAATACTAGGCGACTGATATGCGCCCAATTGGACAAGGTTGGTGCCCGACGCAAAGACAGCGGTTGAAACGGCGACTTCACTGTTGTTGGTCGCTGGTTCTGCTGGCGTGGGTGCAGCGACAACCTGCAGGCTGGCAGGTCGGATCAGCGGGCGCAGCGATACGGCAACGCCCGGTATGGATGCAGGGATCACATCTACAGTAGGGGCCGTCTCAGCACGCGCCACTTCGGCGGCGATTTGGTCCACAATCGACAAGAGCTCATCGGGCGTGATGTCTTCCTCGGCCAAAGCTACCGGTTCGGCCACGTCAGATGTAAGGCTTGCAGGCACAACTTCGGCAACTTCGGCGGTTGGCTGCGCATCCAGGTCTTCCTGCGCAAGTCCTGCGGTACGGGGCGCCAGAACCAAACGATCCTCTGGCCCACCAGCTTCACCCAAGGCAGCGACTTCGTTCACAGACAGCCCCGTATGCGGTGCAACCTCACCACCAGGATTATCAGGCAACACGCGCATCTCGCCGTCCATGGCCCGTACAACGGGAATGCCACTGACATCACGCATGATCAGCTTATAGCCCCAGAACCCGACGCCCAAAATAAGCGCCAGAGACAAGGCCGCCCCGGCATAATTTACGAAAACATTTGTGCGCACTGCACCACCAGAAGGGGCAAACCCCTCATCATATACTGCCATCTTTGCCTCACTGCCCGTGCCGTTTTGGCTTGTTGGGTCTATCTTATCAGCTCGGTCCGGCAGCTTTGCGCGTTGTCACATCTCTTCCGCCGGAGTGACACCAAGAATACCAAGACCGTGCGAAATAACAATCGCTACGGCGCGGATCAGGGCAATTTTCGCCTGTGTGGTATCTGAGTCACCCTCTTGGACAAACCTTAACGAAGGCAGATCATTGCCTCGGTTGTAAAGCGCGTGAAAATCTGACGCTAGGTCGTACAGGTAGAATGCAATCCGGTGCGGCTCATGCCCCTTCGCAGCGATTTCAACCAAACGCGGCCATTCAGCGAGCTTTTTGATGAGGGTGAGTTCGGCATCATCCGTCAGGCCCGACAGGTCCACACCTGCCAATGTCGCGTCATCAACGGCAGCGAAAGCGCGAGCCTTGGCCACAGCAGAGTTCACCCGCGCATAGGCGTAGTTGACGTAGAAAACAGGGTTGTCCTTGGACTGCTCCAGCACCTTGTCAAAATCGAAATCCAACGGCGCATCGTTCTTGCGCGTTAGCATGTGGAAGCGGGTCACGTTCGCCCCGACCTGATCAACTACATCCCGCAGGGTCACAAAGGTCCCTGCCCGCTTGGACATCTTGAACGGCTCACCGTTTTTGTAGAGCTTCACAAGCTGCGTCAGCTTGATATCAAGCGGCACTTTCCCGTCCGACAGTGCGCTGACCGCAGCCTTCATCCGTTTGACATAGCCGCCGTGATCCGCGCCGAAGACGTCGATCAACTGATCAAAACCACGCTGCACCTTGTCATAGTGATAGGCGATATCGGGCGCGAAGTAAGTCCAGGACCCATCTGATTTTTTCACAGGCCGGTCTACGTCATCGCCATGTTCGGTGGATTTGAAAAGGGTCTGCTCGCGCGGTTCCCAATCTTCGGGCATCTTGCCTTTGGGTGGTTCCAACACCCCTTGGTAGATCAGCCCTTTCTGGTCCAGTTCATCAATGGCCTTTTCGATCAGTCCGGTTCCGTACAGCGACTTTTCCGAGAAAAAGTTATCCATCGTCACGCCAAGCTGAGCGAGATCTTCGCGGATTAGATCCATCATTGCTTCAGTCGCGAATTCGCGGATTTCTTCCAGCCAGAATTGTTCACCCTTGTCGACGAATTGATCGCCAACTTTGTCCTTTAGCGCCTGCCCAACGGGGATCAGATAGTCACCTGGATAGGTCCCGTCCTCAAACGCGACCTCTTGGCCATGCGCCTCAAGGTACCGGAGGTAGACCGACCGGGCGAGCACATCGACCTGCGCGCCGCCATCGTTGATGTAGTATTCCTTGGTGACGTCAAAGCCCGCATAATCTAACAGCCGTGCAAGCGCGTCGCCAAAGACAGCGCCGCGCGTGTGCCCAACATGCAAGGGTCCTGTGGGATTGGCCGAGACGTATTCGACCATCATCTTCTGCCCCTGACCCAGCTTGGATTTGCCATAAGCAGGATCGCTCAGCGCGGCCTTGACCACGCCCTGCCAGACATTCGCCACAAGCCGCATGTTGAGGAACCCTGGCCCCGCCAATTCGGCTAGAGCAATCTGAGGGTCGGCTTGCAGATTGCCAGCCAAAGCTTCGGCGATCGCACGCGGGTTCATCTTCGCGGGTTTCGCCAACACCATGGCCGCATTCGTGGCCATATCGCCATGTGCTGCATCGCGTGGCGGCTCTACCGTGACGGCTGCAGTGGCAAGACCTGTCGGCAATGTGCCGTCCGCGACCAATTGGTCGATGCAGGACAGCACAAGGGTACGGATATCAGCGAAAAGGTTCATCGGGGCGTCCAGTTTTTGGTGTCTGAGCGGTTTACCACCCCGAAGCCGCAGGGCAAGCAGACTTTTGCAAATGTGGCTGTGCTCAGGAGGCCGGCGGCTGCGCGTCCTCTACTGTGATTGGTGGGCGTAATGCAATGATCCGCACATCCGGCGCTGGTACGACCTCTTCATCCTTCCGGATCAGCTTGATCGTGCCATTGGGCGCGATCCGGGCCACAAGATGCGCCTCTGGCTGCTCTGCGCGCCAGTCTTCAAACGTGAATTCATCCGTCAGGCGCGTAATGCGAAAGGTCCATCCTAAATGAATCAGCTGTTCCAACCCACCATGGGTTTCCTCTGGTCCGAATTTGCGCCCACCCAGCGTGCGGGGCAATTGATGGCGCGCGCTTTCGGTGGTGTCGCGCATGACCTGGAAAACGTTATCCCGCCCGAACTCCGGCGCAAGATCGGTCGCGACAAGCGTGTTGTAGGCATCATTATCAGTCGCGGCGACAAGAGTGGCATAGCTGACCAGTTCAATGCGCTGCTCAGCAGCCTCGGACAGGATATCGCCGGAAAATGTATCAATGCCCGCGGCGCGAGCGGCACGAAGGTGCCCAAAATTCGGGTCCGTCATCAACACCGGTACCTCGGCCTTTTGCAAAGCTTCCGCAAATGCCGTCGTCCAGTCTGACCCACCGATGACGATAACCCCCGGCGTATCCGCCCCCGTCAACCCCAGCCAACGGGCAAATGGCGCGAGCGTGAAGCCGTGCACAACCACCGTTACGGCGACAAGGATGAAAGCCAATGGTCCGATCAGGGCCGCGTCTTCAAAGCCGAGGTTCAGCAAACGATCCCCAAAGAGCCCCGCAACCGCGATAAGAACCACGCCACGTGGGCCTGTGAAGGCGACCAGCACCTGTTCTTTGTAGGGCACGCCAGATCCCAGCAGTGACGCAAATACGGTAACAGGCCGTGCAACAAGTATGACAAGCAGAACGAAGACAATCGCGCGCCAATCCAGCGCGCGGATCGCGTCCATATCCAGTCCTGCGGCCAACAGGATGAAAACGCCGGATACAAGCAATACGGTGGCATGTTCCTTAAACCGGCGGAGTTCTTCGTAACTGGGCAAGTTTGCGTTTGCGATCACAATCCCCATGACAGTGACCGCCAAAAGCCCGCTTTCGTGCAGCACCATGTCCGAGACGGCGAAGACGCCCAACAGGAGCGCAAACAAGACGGGAACCTTCATGAACTCTGGCACCCAGCCACGCTTGAATGATCGCGCAAGGCCAATCCCGGCAACAGCGCCAAGCGCTGTCGCCACAGCGATGCCCACGACCAGATCGACCATCGCCGCCTCAAATGTGGTGGAGGTGTTCAGCACAAGCACAACCGAAAAGGCAAGTACCGCCGCGAGTGCACCAATGGGATCGTTGACGATCGCCTCCCATTGCAGCAGGGCTGCAGGCCGCTTGGACAGCCGCGCCGTACGCAACAAAGGTGCGATTACGGTGGGGCCGGTAACAATCATGATGCCGCCAAAGACGGCAGCGCTTTCCCAACTGAGGCCCGCGCCATAGCGTAGCGCGAGTGCCGAAGTCAGCCAGCCCAACGGCGCGCCCACCAAGACAAGCCGTTTCACGCCTTTTGCGGCGTCCTGAAGCGTATGAAAGTTCAGCGTCAGCCCACCTTCGAACAGGATAATCGCCACCGCAATCGATATGATCGGCCCCATCAACGGCCCTATGTCGCGTGCCGGATCAAAGACCCCGGCAACCGGTCCGATCAAAATGCCCGCCCCCAGCATCAGCACAATCGCAGGCATTCGCAGACGCCAGGCAAGCCATTGGGACCCCACGCCCAACGCGCCGACGAGCGCGAAGGCCATGACTGGTGCCATAGCACCGGCTTCTGTTTCAATTGCCATCTATGACACCTGCCGGAATATCTTCGCCACCGATTAAGCGCTTGTGTTCCTGAATGGCAAAGCGATCAGTCATCCCAGCGATGTAATCAGCCACGATCCGAGCCAGCGCGGTTTTGTCCGGCGCATCAGCCACATCCTTGCGCCACTGCTTGGGCAGCTCGTCAGTGTTTTCCATGAAAAACGGGAACAGATCGTTGATCATTTGCGTGACGACCACGCGCATGTCGACAACGGCAGGCGCCCGATACATCCGTTCAAACAGGAACTGCCGGATCACCTTGAGGTCAGACCATAACGCAGGTGAGAACTGCACCATCATCCGCCCGGCATCACGAATATCCTGCACGCTTTGCGGGTTCAGATCAGCGATGTTGCGGCGGCTGATATTGATCACATCTTCGACTAGCACCCCGAAAAACCGGCGCAAAGCTTCGTGGCGGCGCCGATAATAGTTCAGTCCGGGGTACTTGGCATCGACCCGCGCAAAGCAGTCATCCAAAATCGGCAACTCGGCCAACTCATCAGTGCTGAACAATTCCGCCCGCAACCCATCATGCAGGTCATGGTTGTTATAGGCGATGTCATCGGCCAAAGCGGCGGCCTGTGCCTCGGCACTGGCATGGGTATGCAGTTCCAGATCGTGACGCTTGTTGTACGCGGCAAGCGCATAGGGAATGTCGCCTGTCACCGGCCCGTTATGTTTGGCTATCCCTTCCAGGCTTTCCCATGTCAGGTTCAGCCCATCCCATTCGGCATAATGCCGTTCAAGATTGGTCACGATATGCAAGGCCTGCGCATTGTGATCGAAGCCGCCGTAGGGCTGCATCAGCGCATCCAACGCCTCTTCCCCGGTATGTCCGAACGGCGTGTGGCCCAAATCATGGGCCAAGGCCACAGCCTCGGTCAGTTCGACATTCAGATCCAGCGCTGCCGCAACGGTGCGGGCGACCTGCGCCACTTCAATCGAATGGGTCAGACGGGTGCGAAAATAATCGCCCTCATGCTCGATGAACACTTGCGTCTTGTGCTTGAGACGCCGAAACGCACTGGCATGGATAATGCGATCCCTGTCGCGCTGAAAAGGCGAGCGAAATGCGCTTTCCTCTTCCGCATAAAAGCGGCCCCGTGGATGTGCGGGATCGGTCGCGTATCGCGCTGCCATTCTTTTGCCTGTCTTGTCCGTCTTGCCTGCCGCCCTTATATTGTAACCGAACGCGAACCGATAGGCCCGTTAACATGCTGACAATCCCACCAAAAGTAACCGAACGCGCCTTTGATCGGCTTGCAGAGATCGGTGCCTCTTCCCAGGGCAAGGCCCTGCGTGTGGCCGTGGAAGGCGGCGGCTGTTCAGGATTTCAGTACGAAATTGACCTGGATGAACCAAAAGATGATGATCTGGTGCTGTCCGACAAGGGTGAAACTGTGGTGATCGACAGCATGTCGCTTCCCTTCTTGGCAGATGCGATCATTGATTTCAGCGAAGAACTGATTGGGGCGCGTTTTGTGATCAATAACCCCAATGCGACATCGTCCTGTGGCTGCGGCACCTCTTTTTCGATGTAATGCCGAACAATGAAAAACTTGCCGCGCTGATCCTTGATCAGATCAGCGGGGAACACCGGCTGTCCGTGGATGAGGCAGAGTTTGTCGGCCTTTTGCAAGACGCCCTGCAAGATGGCGCATCACGCCTTGATCTGCGTGACAGGCTGGTCGTCGGTGCCCGCGATAGCAATGCGGTAACGCTCACCGATATCACGGATGTTATGAGCCAGAGTCTGGCCGACGAAATCCGCGACATTAGCGAAGATATCGCAGGGATGGAAAGCGATCTTGTGCCCAGTCGCCTTGCCTTGGGCAGCATGATCGGCGTCGTGATCGGCACCGGCGTCACCCTCTTCGTTGGTGAAAGCGACGTTATGACATCTGCAGTGCTGGTTGGTGTGCTGGGACTGTCAGCGACAATCGTCGCAGTCTTTCGCCGCAAGGTGTTTGGAAAAATCTCAGACCTAAGGGTCAAGCGTGCGAATTACGAGAATTTCAAGACACTTTTGCAGGGTATTAAATAGTGTGTTAATGTACCCTAAATAACATGTTGAGCAGGCAAAGAGGCAACGCATGCAAGAGATGATGACAATCACACCGGTGGAATGGGCTCTGTTGGGGCTCGCTATTGTTGCGCTACTGCAAAGCGCGGTCAGCTGCATGCAGTTACGCCGCGACGTCGTGAAAGTAGAGGCGCGCCCGGCCTTTCGGGGGCTAACTCGCGCTTTGTCGGATGTTCCAAAACGTGCGCAACTGAAGGCGCCAAAAAACTGACCAACGCGCTTGCTTGTGGATCTTGGGTGATCCACTAATGGCCCCAAGACAGGGGGCATCCATGAAAATAGCGACATTCAACATCAATGGGATCAAGGCGCGGATTACCGCGCTCACAGATTGGCTTGAACAAAGCCAGCCAGATGTCGCCATCTTGCAAGAGATCAAATCAGTCGATGATGCCTTTCCTCGGGAAATCTTCGAAGATAAGGGCTTCAACGTTGAGACCCATGGGCAAAAGGGCTTCAACGGTGTGGCAATCTTGTCGAAACTCCCACTTGAGGATGTGACACGTGGCCTGCCAGGTGCAGCCGGTGCTGGCCGTGACGGGGCCGATGACGAAGAAGCGCGCTACATCGAGGCGACAGTAGTTGGCGACAAACCTGTACGTATTTGCGGGCTTTACCTGCCAAACGGCAACCCAACCCCTGGTCCCAAATATGACTACAAGCTGCGTTGGATGGAGCGTTTGGAAGCCCGCGCAAAAGATCTTCTAACACTTGAAGAGCCAGCACTTATGGCGGGCGACTACAATATTATCCCGCAGGCCGAAGATGCCGCACGTCCTGATGCATGGCGCGATGATGCCCTGTTCCGACTGGACAGTCGCAACGCATTTCGCCGCATCCAGAACCTTGGTCTGACCGAGGCATTCCGGGCACGCCAGCCGGGATCGGGGCACTATTCCTTTTGGGATTATCAGGCGGGTGCCTGGGACAAAAACGACGGGATCCGCATCGACCACTTTCTGCTGACACCACAATGTGCCGATTTGCTGAATGACGCCTGGATCGAATCCGAGGTGCGCGGCGGCGAAAAGCCCTCGGACCATGTGCCCGTCTGGGTTGACCTGGCGGCCTGAACAACAGTATCTCAGACCCAATAATAATTCGGGCAGTGATGATAGCGTGAAGGAGCGATCGGATGCTCGGACGAATTATTGTTGCAGCGGCGCTGGCCGCGACATTACCTATTGGCGCATCGGCGCAATGCCGTATCGCTGTTGCAGGCACGGCTTGTGTTTCGATACCCAAACCAACCGCACCACGCCCCGGACCTGTTGCAATAGGTGAAGTTTTGGCACGCGGCGAATATTCGATGCTGATGAACGCGCCCTACTACGGACTGCCCCGCGTCAGCGACGGCTGGGTCTACATGCGGATCGAAGACGAAATTTACCGCGTAGATTGGCGTAGCCACACTGTGCTGGAACGGGTGACACATCTGGCCAGCCGCAACTGGTATTAATGCATCTGTTTCGCATTTCGGTTCTGATCACGCTGTAACATCGTGGTCATAAAGCCACCGCATCCGGTTCAGAAACGCATCGGGTGCAAACCGCCCCAATCCTTGCAGACCAGCATGTGCCACCCTTCTTTGGATACCCTTCAGATGATAATTCCGCGCATTTGCATTGGCGACACGGATCGCCTTGACCACGCGTGCGCGACGGGCTTGCTGGTAGGCCGCCAACGCATCATTTGTATCAGCGTGCGCGTTACAAAAGCGCGCAAGCACATAGGCATCCTCAATTGCCAAATTGGCCCCCTGCGCCAAAAATGGCAGTGTTGGATGCGCGGCATCTCCCAGAATTGCAATCCTGCCTGCATGCCATGCGGCCGCAACCTCATGGCGAAATAACCCCCAGAGTTTTACGTCAGTCACCTCGCCCAATATTCCCTTCAGTTCCCAACAGGTATCGGCAAAGGCTGCCCTTAGATTGCCGGGATCATCGGCGTGGTGCCATCCTTCCTCAGCCCACTGCTGACGCTCTTGCACTGCAACGATATTCAGGCGCCCATTTTGCAATGGATACGTCACCATATGGCGTCCAGGTGCCATCCAGATCCGCGCAACCGGCTCTGCCTGCGGTGCCTTGGTCATCGCACGCCACGCGACTTGTCCTGTAAAGAAAGGCTTCTCGCCGACATTCAGAACACTGCGTACTGTTGACCGGACGCCATCAGCGCCAATTGTCAGGTCTGGGCTGATCGCAACCCCCGCCACGTGGAAAGAACCGTCTTTCTCCACTTGCGTAATTGGCGTGTCCAGAACGACACGAACACCTTGCGCCTCACAGGCGCGGGCAAGCAGATCGATCAGCGCTGCGCGATGCAGAAAACGGTAGGGTGGTGATTGGCGCGACAGATCAAAACGCGTGATCTCATCCCCTGATACGGCGTCCATCGGTACAACGGCCTTGGCAGCAACGCCGGATGCGTTCAAAGCCGGTCCCAAATCAAGGTCAAGTAATGCGCGCGCACCGTTAGGTGTAATTTGCAGACCTGCCCCAACTTCTTTCAGCGCAGTTGCCTGTTCGTAAACCGTTACATCCGCATCGCTGCGGGCAAAGGCCAAAGCTGCCGTCAGCCCCCCGATCCCGCCACCGATGATAGCGACCTTGCGGCCTGCGTTATGCCCGGTCTTAGTCGTCGCGATGCACCTTTTCGCGACGCTCGTGACGCTCTTGGGCTTCAAGGCTCATCGTGGCGATGGGGCGCGCGTCCAGACGTTTCAGAGAAATCGGCTCGCCCGTCATCTCGCAATAGCCGTATTCACCTTCGTCGATCCGGCGCAGGGCCGCGTCGATTTTGCTGACCAGCTTGCGCTGGCGGTCGCGGGTACGCAGTTCCAACGCACGATCGGTTTCCTCCGACGCGCGGTCAGCCACATCAGGGATATTGCGGGTCTGATCCTTCATGCCGGCAACCGTGTCGCGGCTGTCTTCAAGCAGTTCAGCTTTCCAATTCAATAATTTGCGACGAAAGTATTCGGTTTGGCGTTCATTCATGAACGGCTCATTATCTGCGGGGCGATAGTCTTCTGGCAGAAAAACTTCGGCTTTCATCGTCATACCCTTTATCCCTTAGGCGCGTTGGGCCAGCACCCGCAGCGCAATGGTCCTGTTATTTTGGGCGGGTGTACTTCTTTGAAAGGTCAGTGTCACCCCCTCTTTTTGCACCACTCGCAAGGTGTTGATGATCCAAGATGACCTGCTAGGTTGCCGCGCAAATCAAGGGACTTTTTGACATGCAGTTTACCGGCACCGATACATATGTGGCCACTGACGATCTCACGATGGCTGTCAACGCCGCCGTCACGCTCGAACGCCCTTTGCTGGTCAAAGGCGAACCGGGCACCGGCAAAACCGAGCTTGCACGTCAGGTCAGTGCAGCGCTTGGCCTGCCAATGATCGAATGGCACATCAAATCGACAACCAAGGCACAGCAAGGCCTTTACGAATATGATGCGGTAAGTCGCCTGCGCGACAGTCAATTGGGCGATGAACGGGTCCATGACGTGGGCAATTACATCAAGCAAGGCAAGCTGTGGCAGGCCTTTGCTGCAGACGGTAAGGTCGTATTGCTGATCGATGAGATCGACAAGGCCGATATCGAGTTTCCCAATGATCTGCTGCAGGAACTCGACCGGATGGAATTTCATGTCTACGAGACTGGTGAAACGGTGAAGGCGGTGCATCGTCCGATCGTGATCATCACATCCAACAACGAAAAAGAGCTGCCAGACGCATTTTTGCGACGCTGCTTTTTTCACTACATCCGTTTCCCCGATATCGACACTATGCGCCAGATTGTCGAGGTACATCATCCGGGCATCAAAGCCGCGCTGCTCACCACGGCCCTCACCCAGTTTTATGAAATTCGTGAAACCGCCGGGCTAAGGAAGAAACCGTCCACCTCTGAGGTGCTTGACTGGCTCAAACTGCTTCTGGCCGAGGATCTGAACGCTGAAGATCTTAAGCGCGACGGTGCAAATGCGCTGCCAAAACTGCATGGCGCTTTGCTCAAAAACGAACAGGACGTCCATTTGTTCGAACGCCTGGCCTTCATGGCACGGTCTGGCCGTTAAGCCACAATCGGCAACGACTTTTTACCGCACAGCCATTTGATTGGTTTGGTCTGCATTCACCGCTATGTTTGCGTAGTGCAACAAAAGAAGAAACGTCATGACGGGCAGAACAGCAATCATTCGACCTTTGCAGGAGTCCGACCAAACGGCGTGGGCCGCATTGTGGACAGCATATCTGGATTTCTATGAAACATCCGTATCATCAAAGGTTTACGACACGACCTTTGCGCGACTTGTTGGCGACACGGCGGAAGATTTTCACTGCATGATTGCCGAGGTCGATAGCAAGCCGGTTGGCCTTGCCCATTATCTTTTTCACCGCCATTGCTGGCGTAGCGAAAACGTCTGCTATCTTCAGGACCTTTATGCCGCGCCTTCAGTGCGTGGGATGGGAATAGGACGACAATTGATTGAGGCTGTCTATGCCGCCGCGGATGCCGAAGGGGCGCCGAACGTCTACTGGTTGACGCAAGACGACAACAAGACGGCTCGTCAGCTTTACGACCGGATTGGCCAGCCGACCAATTTCATCAAGTATCAGAGGCCGGTATGAGGCGGTTCGTTGCTATCGCCCTGACCTTTTTTGCTGCATGCGCCGAGGTCCCGGAAGGTCCCGAACCCATCCGTCTTGATTTTCCGGAAGCGCGCAGTTTTGCTGCGGACAGTCCGGGCCGGGCCGAACGACCAAACTCGGAAATGGCGTTGGATTTTGTTGATCTGGCGTTTCGGATGGAAAGCGGTCGGGAGCTGCCGCTTTTTACGCGTTTCGAAGAGCCCGTCACTGTGCGCGTCGCAGGACAGGCACCACCCACGCTTTATGATGACCTTGAAGGGCTGCTGAATCGTTTGCGCCGCGAAGCACGCATCGACATCCGCTACACACAAGAGGCCGAGGCCAACATCGTGATCGAAGCAGTGCCGTCGCGAGCGTTGCAACGTGTTGCGCCGAATGCAGCCTGCTTTGTCGTACCACGCGTGCAAAGCTGGTCGGAACTGCGCCGCGCCCGCAACACCCCCACGCTGGATTGGGCGACGCTGCGGCGGCGCGAAAAAGCGGCTATATTCCTGCCGTCAGATGCCGCACCCCAAGAAGTCCGCGATTGCCTGCATGAAGAACTGGCCCAGGCCCTGGGACCGCTGAATGACCTTTATCGCCTGCCTGACAGTATCTTCAACGACGACAACATCCATGCAGTGCTTACAGGCTTTGATATGCTGATCCTGCGCGCCTATTACGCACCCGATCTGCAAAGCGGCATGACCGAAGGTCAGGTTGCAGCCCGCCTGCCCGGAATTCTTGCACGATTGAATCCGCGCGGCGAACGTCCCGGCGGGCAGATCCCTTCCAGCACCTCGCGGGCGTGGATCAACGCGATCGAGACCGCACTTAGCGATGGCAGCTCAGAGCGGCGGCGCAGACAGGCCGCTGCGCGTGCCGTGGCCATTGGTCAAAGCCTCGGCTGGACAGGTACGCGCGAAGGCTTTGCCAATTATGCATTCGGCAGGTTGCAGATCGGCAATGACGCAACGCTTGCTTTGGGCGCGTTCAATGCTGCCGGACGTGCATATGGTCAAAGTCCGGTCACAAATATCCATTCTGCACATATCGCGGTGCAACTCGCCGCGTTCACGTTGATATCAGGAGATGCAGAAGCAACCATTGCGATCACCAACAAAGCTATACCTGTCGCCCAACAGCATGAAAACGCGGCTCTTCTCGCATTGCTGATGATGTTCAAGGCCGAGGCGCTGGACCTGCAAGGCAAGACGGACGAAGGTATGGCGCTGCGACTGGACAGCTTAGGCTGGGGTCTTTATGGCTTTGGCAGCCGCGAAGAGGTGATTGACCGGCTCAACGAAATCGCCTCATTGCCACCGCGGCTATCGCCAAGCTAGAGGAACACAATGATTTATCCGCTTTCGGGAATGCTGTTTGGAGCATTGTTTGGGGCTTTCCGCGCCAAGATGCGCGGTGGTGGGCCCAAGGATCTGGCACAATGGGCGGTCGCATTTGCCATCATGTTCGGGCTGCTTGGTCTATTCGTGCTGATCTTCATCGAGCGCAGCTACGTGCAGACCTGATGTTTCTGCCCTTCTTTGACAACCTGCGCCGTCAGGGCGTTCCTGTCTCTTTACGCGAATTCTTGTCATTTCTTGAGGGTATGAAGGCAGGTCTTGCGACTTATGATATCGAGGCATTCTACTTTCTTGCGCGCACGATCATGGTCAAGGACGAACGTCACCTGGACAAATTTGACCGCGCGTTCACAGCCACATTCGAAGGCCTTGACGCTATCCCGGACGAGGCTGTTTTAAACGCAGTCGATATCCCAAGGGAATGGCTAGAGAAACTTGCCGAAAAGCATCTAACGGACGCCGAAAAGGCCGAGATTGAAGCCATGGGCGGCTTCGACAAGCTGATGGAAACGCTCAAAAAACGGCTTGAAGAGCAAAAGGGCCGCCATCAGGGCGGCAATAAGTGGGTCGGCACAGCGGGCACGTCGCCCTTTGGCGCCTATGGTTACAATCCCGAAGGTGTGCGGATCGGGCAGGACAAAAGCCGCCACCAACGCGCTGTCAAAGTCTGGGACAAACGCGAGTTTCGCAATCTGGACGACACAGTGGAGCTGGGCACGCGCAACATCAAGGTCGCGCTTAAGCGCCTGCGCATGTGGGCGCGCGATGGTGCAACCGAGGAACTGGACCTGAACGGTACAATCCGCGCCACGGCCGAACACGGGTATCTCGACGTGCAAACCCGCCCCGAACGGCGCAATGCGGTCAAGGTCCTGTTATTCCTCGATATCGGTGGCTCTATGGACCCGCATATCAAGGTGGTTGAGGAACTGTTCAGCGCCGCGAAGTCCGAATTCAAGCATTTCGAATATTTCTACTTCCACAACTGCCTGTATGAAGGCGTGTGGAAAGACAATCGCCGTCGCTGGAATGCCCAGACTCCGACTTGGGACGTGCTGCGCACCTATGGCCCTGACTACAAATGCATCTTCGTGGGTGACGCGAGCATGTCGCCCTACGAAATCGCCTTTCCCGGCGGCGCGAATGAGCATTGGAACGAAGAGGCAGGGCAAACCTGGCTGACCCGCGCCCACGAGCAATGGCCCAATCACCTTTGGATTAACCCGCTGGATGAGCGATACTGGCCTTACACCCAGTCGATCCAGATGATCCAGGAGATTTTCGGCGCAGACCGCATGGTCCCGATGACCTTGTCAGGGATTGAGACCGGGATGAAGCTGTTGGGGCGGTAAAATGGAAATCTTGAGTATACAAATCGGCAAACCCGAAAAAACGCCTGCCAAAGCCGGGCTGACCGGGCATTTCAAGAAACCAATTGATGCACCTGTTATCATTGGTCCAATGGGCCTGCAAGGCGATGCTATCTGCGACCTCGAGAACCATGGCGGTGTCGATCAGGCCGTCTATATGTTCGGCACACCAGATCTGAAGTGGTGGGCGCAGGAATTGGACCGCGACATCCCGCCGGGCTTTTTTGGCGAAAACCTTGTGATCTCCGACCTCGCGACATCAGCTTTGGCCATCGGGGATATACTCTTTGTCGGCGATGTTGTTCTGCAGATCACCTCTCCTCGCATTCCTTGCGCGACTTATGCCGCCCATATCGGTGATGGCCGCGCCATCAAGCAGTTCTATGCAGCCGAACGCCCTGGTGCCTATGCGCGCGTTCTACAGGAAGGTATCATTTCCAAAGGGACACAGGTCATTCTGAAACCTTACACAGGTGACCGGATCACGCTGGTCGAGGACATGCGGGCCTATCGGGAAAAATATAAGGACAAGGATTTCCTACGTCGCGCATTGGCCGTACCTGCACACTACAAACTTCATGCGCTCGCCAAAGAGAGGTTGGAGAAATAGAACCAGCCCCTGCGGCACTCTGCGCTTTGAAAACCGGAGCGCAGCCCCCATATCCTGATCATGATTAAACTACTCCCCATCCTTCTGGCGATTGGCTACGGGCTTGTCATGTACCGGTTTTCGGTCTGGCGCACGTCGCGTGAACTGGATGCAAACTCGACCGAACTTGCCGATCCGATCCTCAAGGTGCTGATGGACCGGATGGCCGGAGCGCTCGATATCGACCGGATCCGGGTACACATCTATGAAATTGAACCCGTAAACGGCCTTGCCGCGCCCGATGGGCGTATCTTCATCACGCGCGGTTTCTTTAATAAATACCGCAAGGGTCAGGTCACATCCGAAGAGATGGCAAGCGTCATTGCGCATGAGCTGGGCCATGTGGCCCTTGGCCATTCACGCCGCCGGATGATCGACTTTTCCGGGCAGAACGCCATGCGCACAGCACTGGCGATGATCCTTGGCCGGTTCATCCCGTTCATCGGCCCCTGGATTGCGGGCATGCTGACCAGCCTCTTGGCCGCGCGCCTGTCACGCCAGGATGAGTTTGAGGCGGACGCCTATGCCTCCGCCCTTTTGGTCAAGGCGGGCATCGGGACGGGGCCGCAGAAATCGCTTTTTGCCAAGCTGGAGAAGCTGACCGGCGCGCGTGGTGCTGCAATTCCTGCATGGATTATGAGCCATCCGAAGACCGACCAGCGGATCGCCGCCATTGAAGCGAATGAGGCTAAATGGGAAGGCGGCGTGACCCAAGGCTAGTCCCGTGCAAGCGCTTTGCCAAAACGCGGCAGACGCGCCTTTTTCATCAAGGCACGCATCTCCCACGGCCGCGCTGACATCGCATTCGCCCGCGCCAACACAGCATCCGCCACGCCCCGGGCCTGATCCGGGGACTCTGCCAGAAGATCACAGAGAAACAAATCCGGTCCCAGACGCTCTACCATGGCGTCGGCCAGAATATCGCGTGGGAAATCCTTGTGGTTCATCGTCAGGATCGCATCACACGACCCGGCCACAGCCGCTGCAAGAACATGTATATCGTTCACATCCGGCAGCCAGAATTGCCGCTCATAATCCGCGCCATGGCTGACCACAGCATCCGGAAACGCTGCCCCCAACGCGGCAATCTCGCCTCTTGCAATGACCTCTTGCTCTGGCCCCAGCTTCACCACCGCCCGCGCCCATTCCTCAAGAATGCGTGCCGACCAGCGCGGTTCAAACAGCCCTTCTTTCGCGCAACCCAGTAGAACCTCGCGCATCACGGTCGGGTACAGCACGCAAGCATCGATCATCACCCTCATAGGCGATAGACAAGTGCCTTGAGATACCCGCTTTCTGCCAGATGTGGCAGTAGTGGATGATCGGGCCCTGCAAAACCAGTATGGATGATCTGGCCCCTGCGCCCTGCCCGCCCGATCCCACGGGATGACGCATTGCGGAACCGGGTGAGGTCGGCGGCATGCGAACAGGAGCAAACAACCAGATACCCACCTTCGGCGACCAAAGGTGCTGCGAGACGTGCGACACGCTCATAGGCACGCAAACCAGCATCAAGCGCCTGTTTCGACGGCGCAAAGGCGGGTGGATCACAGACCACAATATCAAACATCGCGTCTTCTTCAGCCAAGGCTGCAAGCGTCTCAAACGCATCGCCCTTGCGTGTGGTAAAGCGGGCCTCTGCCCTCATCGCCTGCGCCCCTTGCGCGGCCAATGCCAGCGAAGTGGCTGATCCATCCACGGCCAGGGCGGATGAGGCACCGTTGGCCAAAGCCGCCAAGCCGAATCCGCCGACATGAGCAAAGACATCCAGCACTTTGGCATCCCGCGCCAGCCCGGCGACAAAGGCGTGATTGGGCCGCTGGTCGTAAAACAAGCCTGTTTTCTGGCCGCCCATCACGTCGGCCATATAGGTCGCACCATTCATGGGCACCGGCACGGGCCCATCTGGGGCTTCCCCTGCGATCACAGCGGTCTTTTCGTCCAGCCGCTCCAGGCCGCGCGCGCGCCCTGTACCATTCATGATCACCGTCTGCACACCAGTCACATCTTGCAAAGCAGCTGTCAGCGGCCCCATCATCACATCCGCCCATGCCGCGTTGGGTTGTACAACAGCCAGATCGCCAAAACGGTCGATCACCACACCAGGCAAACCATCAGCCTCGGCATGGACCAGCCGGTAGAAAGGCGCGTCATAAAGCCGGTCCCGATGGGCCAAAGCGCGGGCAAGGCGCGCAGCGAACCATGCCTGATCAATCACGGCATCGGGATCGCGGTCCAACATCCGGCATATGATCTTTGACGCGGGGTTTACCGCCACCAGCCCCAAAGGCACACGGCTCGCGTCCTCTAGCCGTGCGAGCGCGCCCGGCAACAGTTTTCGGGTGCGCCTATCTGTTACCAGTTCATTGGCATAAACCCATGGAAATCCATGGCGAATAGCGCGCGCCTCGGCTTTTGGCAAAAGGCGTACTGTCGGCAGATCGACTGAAGAAGCATGTGTCATAGCCGTTCTCCTAACGGCTGGAACACATGTTTGAAAGGGCTGCTATGAAAGCTCTTTTTGCAGCACGGAGGTCAGGAAATTCACCACACGCACCTTTTGCGTTTGTCCGCTTTGTTCCAGTTGAACGGCACGTGTTCCGCCGGGCGCCTGCAGATTTGCAGTGATACGGCGCGTGGGTTCAACAATTGTCCCCGTGCGTGCATCGGTGACGGTCAAATCAAAAATGATGTTGTAATTGCCGCCGACAGAATAGCGGGTTCTGTCAGTCACCCCGTGAAACCGTACCAAGGTGACCTTGACTGCAACAGGTATTTCCCCGGTCAGCCCGGCTTTGCTTCGCTTTGCCGCCGTATCAAACATGGCAGCGATTTGCGGGACGCGCGCACCGCGCGGGTCGCCACGCCAGACAATATCGGCAATCGGGTAATACCCTTCATTCTCGGAAACGGACAAATCAGCCTGCGCGGCAAAAGCAAAGCCCGCCAGATTATAAGACCTTTCGATCTCGGGTGCGCCACGGCTTGAGACGAATTCATTGCCACCAGAACATGCCGCCAGACCAACCAAAGCCACGATCATAATGAAAAGTTTTCGGAACATTTGCATCAACCCATTTCAGTTACGCCAGCCGATAACAGTCAAATATGCAAAGATTATGGCTGTTCATCATACCAGTTTCGCTACACATCTGCGGTATGCAACGAGATCGCTTGTTAGCGCTAACAAGTTATGATAAGGCGACCTTGCATAGCAAGATGAGGACGCCAATGCCGCTTCACCCGAAAGTCGCAGAAGTCACCGATCGCATCAAAGCCAGATCCGATGCAACGCGCAGCGTCTATATGCGCACGATGGAACTGGCAGCTGCCGAAGGACCACGGCGTGCCCATCTGACCTGCGGCAATCAGGCCCATGCCTATGCGGCCATGGGCGGCGATAAAGCGGCCCTTACAGACGCCCGCGCGCCCAATATCGGAATCATTACCGCCTATAACGATATGCTGTCGGCCCATCAGCCGTTTGAAACATACCCCGATCTGATCCGCGCCGCTGCGCGCGCCGCAGGTGGCACGGCACAAGTGGCCGGCGGTGTTCCCGCCATGTGTGATGGCGTAACCCAAGGCCAGACGGGCATGGAACTGTCGCTGTTTTCCCGTGACGTGATCGCGCTTGCCGCTGGGGTGGGCCTGTCACACAACGTCTTTGATTCAGCAATCTATCTGGGGGTCTGCGACAAGATCGTGCCGGGTCTTGTGATGGCCGCCGCAACCTTTGGCTATATTCCCGGCATCTTCATGCCGGCTGGTCCCATGCTGTCCGGGCTGCCCAATGACGAAAAGGCCCGCGTCCGCCAGCAATTCGCAACTGGCGAGGTGGGCCGGGATAAGTTGATGGAAGCCGAGATGGCCTCTTACCACGGCCCCGGCACCTGCACGTTTTATGGAACAGCGAACACCAACCAGATGTTGATGGAGTTCATGGGGCTCCACCTTCCCGGCGCATCCTTCGTCAATCCCGGCACGCCATTGCGCGAGGCGCTGACTACAGCAGGGACGGAACGCGCGTTGGAAATCACCGCATTGGGCAATGACTACCGCCCGGTCTGCGATATTCTTGACGAGAAGGCCTTTGTGAACGGCATCGTCGGGTTGATGGCGACAGGTGGTTCGACCAACCTTGTCATCCACCTACCCGCGATGGCCAAGGCGGCGGGGATCATTCTGGACCTGCAAGATTTTAGCGATCTGTCCGAGGTCACACCACTGATGGCCAAGGTTTATCCAAACGGCCTTGCCGATGTGAACCATTTCCATGCTGCTGGCGGCCTTGGCTATATGATTGGGGAACTCCTGAATGCAGGTCTTTTGCATGACGACACCAAAACGGTCGCAGGTGACGGGCTAGAGCTTTACACTCAGGAACCCAAGCTTACCGAGGGCCGCATCACCTATGCCCCCGGCGCAGGCAAATCGCATAATGAAAAGGTCCTGCGGCCTGCGAATGACCCGTTCCACCCCACCGGTGGACTAACCCAGCTTGCGGGTAACCTTGGGCGCGGCGTGATAAAAACTTCTGCCGTCGCCCCGGAGCGCCATATCATTGAGGCCCCTGCCCGTGTCTTCCACAATCAGGACGCGGTGAAAGAGGCGTTCAAAGCTGGTGAGTTCACGAACGACACCGTGATCGTCGTGCGTTTCCAGGGGCCAAAATCTAATGGGATGCCCGAACTGCACGGACTGACCCCAACACTTGCGGTACTGCAGGATCGAGGACTGAAGGTCGCCCTCGTCACCGATGGGCGCATGTCCGGCGCGTCCGGCAAAGTCCCATCGGCCATCCATGTCTGCCCCGAAGCGGCCGATGAAGGCCCGATAGCGCTGGTGCAAGACGGTGATATCGTCCGGCTCGATGCAACCAAAGGCACCATCGACATCCTTGGTGTTGACCTGGCCGCGCGCACCCCTGCCACCGCAGACCTTAGCGGCAATGGGAACGGCGTGGGCCGTGAACTTTTTGAGGTGTTCCGCAAAAATGTCGGCCTCGCTGCAGACGGCGCAGGTGTCGCTGTCTGACCTCACCTTTCTTTATCCAATCAAACATCCGCCGGAGGCATCCCCAGCATCGCCACCAGCACCAACATGAGAAACCGAATATGACCCCGCAAGATGCCTCCGCCGCCGCCGCAAAAGTCTGCCAATTAGCCCCCGTCGTCCCTGTCCTTGTCGTTGATGACGCTGATATTGCCGCAGATCTGGCCCGCGCCCTTGTGGCCGGTGGTCTACCCGCACTGGAAGTGACACTGCGTACACCTGCAGCCCTCGATGTGATCCGCGAAATGGCCACAGTCGACGGTGGTGTCGTTGGCGCAGGCACGCTGCTGACACCCAAGGATGTCGAGAACGCCAAGAAAGCAGGCGCTACATTCGGGGTCTCCCCCGGCGCAACAGACAAACTGCTGGACGCTTGTGAGGCAAATGACCTACCCCTCCTGCCGGGTGCAGCCACAGCAAGCGAGGCGATGCGGCTTCTCGAACGCGGCTATACAGTACAGAAATTCTTTCCGGCAGAAGCCAATGGGGGCGCACCCGCGCTCAAAGCGATTGGCGCGCCAATCCCGCAGGTGAAATTCTGCCCCACTGGCGGGGTCAGCCTGTCGAATGCGCCGACTTATCTGGGCCTTTCAAACACGCTTTGCGTTGGCGGGTCATGGGTCACGCCCAAAGACAAGGTGACAGCAGGCGATTGGTCGGGCATCACAGCACTCGCCAAGGAAGCGGCCCGGCTAGGCTAGTCGCCCTGCCCGTCCGCCACGACGCTTGGGCGCTGCTTGGGTGGCCAACGCGTCCTTCAGCGTCACGGTCATCGGGTGGTCCGCCGGTTCGCCTGCGTAGCGGTCAAGCAATACCGTCACAGCATCGCGCGGTTCCATGCCAGGTGGCACGCCGAGCGCCCAATCGAGGAATATCGTCCGGCATTCCTGCGCGCTGATCCCTTCGATGCGGTATGCCTCGCGGATCAACCCCTTTGGGTCATGGCTGTCTTTCATCACGTGCCCTCGCCTAGTTTTCGGGTGATGATATCGTCCGCCAATTGGCGCGCGTTCATCAGTTGTGCATGCAGTGCGTCCAGATCATCACATCTGCTTTCGCGCAAGATCATCCGTCTGGCCCCTTCGCCCAATATGGCGGGATCAAAATCCCCGCCTGTCAATAGCCCCGCCGCAGCCTGAATCTTCCACAAAAACCGGCTCGCTTCGGTCATGGCCTGCGCCTCATCCACTGCGATCAACCCTGCATCGACACCGGCCTGCAACTGCTCGCCCACATTGCGCGCAGGTGACCGGGCACGCAAGGCTGCGGTCTGCGCGAAAAGCTCGACATCCTGCAATCGGCCCGGCCCGATTTTGGCGTCCCAATCCCCTTTCGGCGGTTTCGCCTCTGCCAACCGCCTGCGCATGTCGCGCACATCTGCCAACACCGTCCCCCCGGCAGCCTTTTCGGCCAGCAAAGCCACACGAAACGCCTCAATTTCCGCTGCCAAGGCATCATCCCCAGCCACTACCCGGCCGCGCGTCAGCGCCAGATGTTCCCAAGTCCACGCCTCGTTCAGCTGGTATTGCTTGAATGCGTCGAATGATGTCGCCACAGGTCCCTGACGCCCAGAGGGACGCAGGCGCATATCAACCTCGTAAAGCCGTCCTTCAGACATTGGCGCACTCAGCGCAGTGACCAACGCCTGCGTCAGCCGCGCGAAGTAAGCACGGGTCGCCAGCGGGCGGCGCCCGTCCGAGGCGTCAACCCCACCTGCATCATAAATCATGATCAGGTCCAGGTCCGACCCTGCATTGAGCCGCCCAGCCCCAAGCGAGCCCATGCCCAGCACCGCGCCACCCCGACCAGGCGGAGGTCCATGTTTGCGCGCGAACTCTGCCAACACGACGGGAAACAGCGCAGCAATCACTGCCTCCGCCAAATCTGCATATTGCTGGCCCGCCCCCCGCGCATCAATCAAACCACGCAGGTGATGCACACCGATACGGAAATGCCATTCCTTGGCTGCGCGGCGGGCAGCGATCAGTTGTGTTTCATAGTCATCAAGCGGCTCCAAAAGCGCGGCCAAAGTTTTGGTCAGGCCCGTCGCACCCGGCCAATCGTCAAAAAACGCGCCCCCAATCACCGCATCCAGCACACCGGCATTACGCGACAGGTATTGTGAAAGCGCCGGTGCGGTTGCCGAGATATCGACGATCAGCTGGGTGAGCTGCGGGTTCGCCTCGAACAACGAAAATAACTGCACGCCGGCAGGCAGCCCGCGCAGGAATTCATCGAATTGTGCCAACGCCTCGTCCGGTTTGGCCGCATCTTGCAGGCGCGCCATGATTTCTGGCGTCAAACGGTCAAAGATTTCCGTTGCGCGGGCTGAGCGCAGGGCGGGATAACTGTGCCAACGGTCGATCACATCTGCGCCCCACGCGGTCGCAACCGGTGCTGCGGGTTCAGGTGCAAAAAACCCTTCGGTCAGCGCGTGAACTTCGGTCAGCCGACCGGTCAGCGACTGGCGGAGTTCGGCAATGTCTCTATCCATAAACGCAGCCAGCCGGACAAAACCCGCCTCATCCTGCGGCAAATGGTGCGTTTGTGCATCGTTGATCATCTGTAAACGATGCTCAACCTCGCGATGCGCGACGTAATGGTCATAAAGCGTATCTGCCGTCTCATGCGGGATCCAGTCTGCTGCGGCCAAGCGGGCCAAACCCTCATCCGTGCGTCGCACGCGCAGTGACGCATCACGCCCGCCCGCGATCAATTGTCGGGTCTGTGTAAAGAACTCAATCTCGCGGATACCGCCCCGCCCCAGCTTCATATTGTGCCCTTCAAGGGTCAAAGGCCCGCCCAACCCTTTATGATCCCGGATCTTCAGACGCATATCATGCGCATCCTGAATAGCCGCGAAATCAAGGTGCTTGCGCCAAACGAAGGGACGCAGCGTTTCCAGGAACCGATCACCGGCGACGATATCCCCCGCGCAGACGCGCGCCTTGATATAGGCCGCGCGTTCCCATGTGCGGCCCACGCTTTCGTAATATCGTTCCGCCGCCTCCATCGACAAACAAACAGGTGTGACGGATGCATCCGGGCGCAGACGCAGATCCGTGCGAAAAACATAGCCGCCCTCGCGCACGTCAGACAGCATCGCAGCCATTTTCCGCGTCACACGTATAAAGGCCGCCCGGACATCGTGATAATCGTCCGAGTCAAACTGCGTTTCATCAAACAGGCAAATCAGATCGATGTCTGAGGAATAGTTCAGCTCCCCCGCCCCCATCTTGCCCATGGCCAGCACCGCCATGCCGCCGCCGTTTGCCGGATCCAGATGATCAGGCAGCTTACCGCGAACAATTTCAGCCCTTACCAGGGCCGCAACGCTTGCTTGCACGGCAGCATCAGCAAAGTCGGTCAGCATGCCGGTCACCTTCTTCAGCGACCAGACACCACCCAGATCAGCCAAGGCGATAAACAGCGCAATGCGCCGTTTCATCTGGCGGAGATGACTGGGCAGATCGGCAAGCGGCACATCTGGCAAGGTCTGCAGCATCTCCGCAATGACGCGGTCAGGGTCGCCCAAGGTGGCAACCAGCCAATCCGCCTCGCTTTGGATCAGCCCAGCCAGATATGGGCTGCATCCCGCAGTGCCCTCAACCAGACGCGCGAGGTCAGCATCCAGGCCGGGGATCGCTTGCAAGACATCTGCCCCCCTGTCGGGGTCAAAGGGGCGTGGGCATCGGGTCATGGCACTGGCAAAGGTCATGCGCGCAGACTGATCCGGGACGCAGGGCTGGTCAATCGCCCAAGCGCGGGTAAGCTGCGCCAAAAAGGACAACACGATCATGAGCAAAAGTCTAAAACGCGTTACAAGAGCCCTGCAGGAAGTCGGGCTGGATATTACACCTTTAGAAATGTCCGCAGAAACGCGCACGGCCCAACAGGCAGCAGATGCCGCAGGCTGTCAGCTTGATCAGATCGCCAAATCGGTGATCTTTGCGGGGCTAACCAGTGGTCAGGCCATCTTGTTCATTACCGCTGGTGGCAATCAGGTGGATGCGACCAAGGCCAATACAGCCGCGGGGGAGCCATTGGGCAAAGCAGATGCAGCACTGATCCGGGCCCAGACAGGCTTTGCCATCGGGGGCGTGGCGCCTGTCGGACATCTGAACCCGATCCGGGCGTTTATCGATCCAAGATTGCTGGATTTTGACGAAATCTTTGCCGCTGCGGGCACGCCACGGCACATTTTTCCAATCAATCCAAAGGATCTTGCAAGAATTTCAGAAGCGCAACCATCTGATTTCATTACATCTTCAAAGTAAATGTAAAAAACATTTACATTAAGTATTGAAAGGTACGGCCGGACCTCCGATATCTAGTCATGTGAAACGCATTCACATTAACAGTCACAAACAAGATAAGGAGCCCGAAATGAACACCGCCACCAACCCTGCCCCGATGGACTATGACACCCGTCCCGGCTTTTTCGCCCGCGCAGAGGCTTGGCTTGATGAGCGTGGCAAAGGCGCTTGGATCGCCGCAATGGTTCTGGGCTTCATCTTTGTCTGGCCCGTGGGCCTTGCCATCCTTGCCTATATGATCTGGAGCAAACGCATGTTCAGCAATTCCTGCAAATCGATGACGCGTTACAACGCCCGTCACATGACCAAATCGTCCGGCAACAGCGCCTTTGATGCCTATAAGGCCGAAACCTTGCGCCGCCTGGAAGAAGAACAGGACAAGTTCGAAGACTTCCTCAAGCGGTTGCGCGAAGCCAAGGACAAAGCCGAGTTTGATCAGTTCATGAATGATCGTGCCGCGGCCGCTGAAAAGCGCGACACGACACCAAATGACGCAACAGACCAAGCTTAAAACGCTAACAGATGGGCCCCCCGATGCGGGGGCTCATTTCATTTCAAGGAGAGTTTCCCATGACCCATATTGATATCGCGACACCGGATGCATCACACACAAATGTTCCCCTTCCGGTGCAGGTCCTGTCGACCTTACTATTTGGTGTTTTTTGGTATTCTTGCCGTGATTTTTGCGTTCAATCATTCGCTTGTGGGCGGCATCATAGTCGCCACGATCATCGGTTGGCGCGGCGGCTTTGCGCCTGGCTATCCCTATGGTGCGCCACAACTACCATCGCTTGAAAAGTTAGCTTCTCTTGCGCCCGAGGCCCGCAAGCGGTCCAGCGGCAATGCCAGTTTTGATGCCTACAAATCTGATACGCTACAACGTCTGGAAGAAGAACAGGACAAGTTCGAAAACTTTCTTGGACGCCTGCGGGCGGCAAAAGACAAAGCCGAATTTGATGACTTTCTGGACCGTCGTGCGCAGCGCATCAGCGAAGACGAACAAGAACGGCGCTGGAACCTGCAAGACGCGTGACGTCCTGCACAACAAGTGTGCACAACCATAAGACGAAACAAGTATCAAGCCCCTGCATTAACTCTATGTTAAGCAGGGGCTTGGCGGTTGCGCATTCCATTGCTAGTGTTTCGCTAAATCAGACGGATTCATCTATGCGCCACACGCTTCCCATTGCTCCGCAGTTCTATGTAACTGCGCCGCAGCCCTGCCCTTATCTTGAGGGCCGGATGGAGCGGAAGCTATTTACGGCCTTGCAAGGTGACACCGCGACAAAACTGAACGATGCCCTCTCAAAACAAGGGTTCAGGCGCTCGCAAAACGTCCTTTATCGTCCGTCTTGTTCGGAATGTTCAGCCTGCATGTCAGCACGGATTGACGTGGCAAAGTTTTCGCCCAGCCGTAGCCAACGCCGGGTCGACAAGCGTGCAGCCCACCTGAAGCGGCGCGCGACGTCGCCTTGGGCAACGGAAGAGCAATATACCCTTTTTCGGCAGTATCTGGATGGACGGCATGCAACCGGCGGCATGGCAGACATGGACATGTTTGAATTTGCCGCGATGGTGGAAGAAACACCTATACGGTCGCGTCTTATTGAATATGACGAAGGAAAGGACCTGCGCGCCGTCTGCCTGACGGACATACTGGATGACGGTCTGTCCATGGTCTATTCGTTCTTCGACCCTGCGCGTGAAAAGCTGTCGCTGGGGACCTATATCATCCTCGATCACATCGCGATCGCACGCGAGCTCAATCTGCCATATGTCTATCTTGGCTACTGGGTACCCGGCAGTCCCAAGATGGATTACAAGGCCAAATTCAAAGGGCTTGAAGTCTATCGCAATGGCGCATGGAATCCTCTCGGTGATCCCGAAAGCTATGACGCGGATGTACATCCCCTCTCGACCGACCCGATTGCCGAACAAGTCGCGCAGATCAGCCTTCCAGATGGACGGAACTAGTCTGCGTATCGCATTCTAGGCATTTTTTATGATTTGCCACCTGCCACAATCCAGATGCTTGTTCTGCATTTTTGTAACGCCTGCAACGGATGCCAGAATAACTCTGCCACCTGCCGCCTCTCAGTGTTGAAGCAATTGTTCTTTGACCTTTGCCGGCAATTGGCTTGCTGCAGCGATGAATGTCGTTCTTGGCAGACGATCGCGATTCAGCATCAAGAAATTCACCAGTGCTGCCTGATCACGTTTTCCAGATTCTCGGACCCATGACCCAATGGCCTTTTGCACATAAGCATCGGTATCTTCGGCCAGCATTGTTGCAATCCGAAAACTATGCGCAACGTCGCCACGCTTGATAAAGGCATAGGTCGCCACCAACGCCGTCCGCCGCGCGTGCGGGTTATCTGAGTGTGCAAGCCGGTCAAGAATGGATCGGTCCCTGTCGACAAGGAATTCACCAATGACATGTGGCGCCGCCCGGTCGACGAAATCTCAGTTGGCCAGCCGGTCATGGCATTTCAAATAGAGGTTAAATGTCGTATCTGTCGGCGTTGTCATGGAGAGCGGTTTCATTCCGTTTCACCCTCTTGTTTCAGTTGTTACAAAACATCATCAAGTCTGGCGTAGTTTGCCTGCCAAATCGCTTGGTACTGGATCAGCCAGTCTCCGATTGCCGCAAATGTTGCCGGTTCGATCCGGCGGGGTCTTCGCGTGCCGTCGATCCGCGTCGTGATCAGTCCTGCCTCTTCCAAAAACCTTCAGATGATGAGAGATATAGAAGGTTGCGACATTGCGAAAGGCGCGCAGATTTCGTCAACTGTCGCCTCACGTCTGTAGTCGTGCAAGAATTGCCCGACGCATAGGGTCGGATAGGGCCTGAAAGACAGAACCCAAATTGACTATGTAGGGATAATATGGATGTTATCTTATATAGCAAAAAGCAAATACATTTCGATACTATTTGCTTGCGGAGCTAGTCGTTTTTGCGGCTATCTTTTTGTGAGATGGGGGGCGACTTGCACCGCCCCGCGCATCGCTTTTGCTAGAACGTAAAGCTGATATTCAGCCCGGCAGACACGGTGTCTTCACCACCTTCGCCGAATCCATATTCAGCGTCGCCAGTCATCTGCAATGCGTCAGTTTCTAAAAACACCGCACGCGCACCCAGAAAGCCGCCCAGAACTGCATCGCTATCTGTCTCTGCGAAACTTTGGCTGGCGTCGTTCAGCGTGATGGTGATGTCGTCCGCATCAGTGGCCCGCCCGTCAATACCGAACCGGAATGCCGTCTCGACCGCGCCGACCATCGATATCGTCTCAAGCTGCGCCCGCGCGTTCAGGCTTTGCGTGGTGCGGCTGTCGACTTCAAGATTGGCACTTGTCGTGCCGGTTTCCGTGTATCCGTCGTAGGATGCGAATGTGTAAGTTGCGCTGACAGATGGCCGCAGCGCGAGCGCACCAAGCGTGAAGTCGCGGCCAACCGCCTGAACACCTGCGCTGACAAAGCTGCTGTCGATGTCACCATCTGCTGTTTCAAAGCCGGCCAGGTTATCAGCGACAAGCCGTTCACTTTCGTGTCGTTCAATTCCCAAGAGCAAGCTGGATGTCAATTCAAACCCACCCAACGCGCGGCCCAGATACGCACCACCAAACATACTTGTACTGCTGATCTCTGTCGCATCGATGTCGGTGGCTGTTTTACCGGCAGATACACCGCCCACAACCCCCAGCCGATTGGCACCAAGGTCGGTCTCATAGCCTGCCATCAGACCAGCGACGCCGGTGTCATAAGCCAGTGTTCGCCCATCATCATCGCGACCGCGTGATGCACCGAAAACACTGGCCCATGTGCCAGATGTCCCGGATTGCTGATGCAGCGTGCGTTGCGCCGAGTCGGCCAAAAGGGCCGTTGCATCACCGAGAACCGAGAAGCCGGTGGTGTACACGGTCGTGATTACATCGTCCACGTCACCTGCCACAAAAACAGGCCGATCATCCCCGCTGATATTAAGCGTTTCGACATTCTCTAGCGTCAAAACAGAAGAAACACCTGCCCCGCTGTTTTCGAAATTGACGGTATCACTGCCGCCGCCCAGATCAAAACCGCCGATGATCAGTGACCCTTCGCCAAGGTTGACCGTTTGGGACCCGGCCCCACCCAGGATCGCCGCACTGCTATCGTCCATCGCTGATATGAACCCGGTATTGGTCAACGTGGCATTTGCACCTGACATCTCGACACCATGCGACCCTGTCCCACTTGTGATGATCGTGCCGCTGTTGAAATTGACATCATTGGTCCCGCGCGAGTCGATCCCTGACGCTTGGTCACCGGTCGTGACAATGTGACCGCTGTTGCTGTTGGTGGTGTTTGAGCCGATGGACAAGATACCATCGGAGTCTAAACCAGCCGTCTGTATCGATCCGCTATTGGTATTGATGGCGCCGGTCCCCACCGACAAAAGACCATCAGACTCGCCCCCTTGCGTCGTGATGCTACCACTATTGGTGTTCACCGCATTGTTGCCTCTGGTGAAAATGCCACCAGATCCGAAACCTGTGCTGGTGAACGTTCCACTATTGGTGTTTGCGGCATCGTCTCCGATAGAAAAGATGCCGTCTGAATCCTGTCCATCCGTGACTATGCTGCCGGTATTTGTATTTGTCGCGTTGTCTCCGGTGGATACAATCCCGTCGCCTTCGCCGGCGTCGCCAGCCTGAGTAACAATCGTGCCGTTATTGGTGTTTACGCCGTTGTCACCGCTGGAAAAGATACCGCCTGCGTTGAAGCCATTCACGCTGATGGTGCCATCATTGGTGACGACCACTTCATTGCCCGTTGCCAACGCGCCGTCGTCGCCATCCACAGTCAGCGTGCCGCCTGCCTCAATCGTCAGGCTGTCACCGTCTTCGTCCAGGATAACCTTTTCTGTCTCGGTCTGGCCGTTTTGGATCACGACCGACTCTTGCGCATATGCGGGTTGATAACTGAGAAAACCCGCCATCAGCGCCACAGGCGAAATCAGGGCGCGAGATTGGGGTGTCGGAGAGTATTTCATAGTCGATCCAGTGATAAGTTTGCGTTTCTGGATCGCTTACGTTTCGTTAACCTCGTTTATTCGGGCAAAAAGCGCGCAATATCAGATGCGCGCTTTGTTTTGTCTGGTTTGATCAGTTTAGGAGGTTCGGCACAATCGTGACGACGCCGGGGAAGAAAGCCAGCAGCAACAGCCCCGCAACCTGAATGCCGATAAACGGCATCACCCCCTTATAGATCTGCCCCGTCGTAATCGTCTTTGGCGCAACCCCACGTAAGTAGAAAAGCGCAAAGCCGAACGGTGGGGTCAGGAAGGATGTCTGCAAATTCACAGCTATCATGATCGTCACCCATTTAGGATCAAACGTGCCACCATAGATGACCGGCCCCACGATTGGGATCACGATGTAAATGATCTCAAGGAAGTCGAGCACAAAGCCCAACACGAAAAGGACCAGCATCACCAACAGGAAGACCTGCCATTCGTTGTCGAACGACCGCAGGAATTGCTGGATATAGTGCTCGCCCCCGAATGAGATCAGCACAAGGTTCAAAAGCTGCGAGCCGATCAGGATGGTGAAAACCATCGAAGTGACCTTGGCCGTTTCGCGCACCACGGGCGCGAGGACACCACCCGCAATCAGCACCCAGCATGACCAGAGCAAGCCAAACAGCGCGAATAGGAAGCAACCGAACGCCACAAGATAGGCAAGGCGGTTTTCGAAAAGCACAACCTCTTGTCCTAATCGCATATCGAAATTCACACCGATGACCAGCATCAGCACGATCGCCCCAGCAGTTAGCATCACGATCCGACCTGATTTGCCCTGATCTTTGCGCTTGCGATAGGTCGCCAGCAGGATCGCGCCCCCTGCCCCCAAGGCGGCGGCAGGCGTCGGGTTTGTGATCCCGCCCAAGATCGACCCCAGCACCGCGACAATCAGCACCAGCGGTGGGAAGACCACGCGCAGGATTTCATTGGCGGCCAGGAACCCGGACGCCTGTTTGATACCGATATAGGCGATAGCCAGAGGGATCAGGATAATCAGCGTTGTCCAACCGGGCGTGGTGAGTGGCGAGATAAACAAGATGTCCGCCAAAAGCAGGAGTACAACACCCGCCGCCCCAACAATCAAAGGCCGGTGATCCGCACTCGGTGCCACCCCTCGTGCGATGGCCAGCATTAGCCCAATCAGAACAGCGGTAATCGCAATGCCTGTCCCGATAGGAGCTGCGGCGTCGACCTTTTGCATCACCAGCGCCGCGCGCTCTTCATCAGACAGCGCGCGTGCCTCGGCTACACCGCCAGCCTCATCAATCGCGGCTTGTTCTGCCACTGCCTGATCCCAGGCAGCCTGCCCATGCAGGTCGATCATCGAAGCTTGGCAATCCTCACTAACGCGCGTGCGCAGTGATGCCGTTTGGCCCGCATCGGTAAAGCTGTCGACGATGACGGATTGCGACCCAACAAGGTTCGTTTGCCCCATTCCGATGGCCAAACCAATGATCCCGACAGGCACCGCAAGAAACCAGGTGAAGCTTTCATTGCGGGTGATAATCTCGCCACCCTGACCTTCGGTGAATTGGACCGGCGGGGCCTTGGACGGATTGATCAGGGCAAAGACAAACGCATAGCCCGCATACAGCCCCGCCAACAAAATGCCGGGTAGCAAAGCCGCCTGGAACAATGTCCCGACCGAGACAACGGCAGGTTCGCCGAGGAAAGTCAGCGCGTCCGAACAACCGGCAAGCTGTGCGCGGTCTTCCTGCGCCGCGGAATAAAGGTCGCCGGCAAGCGTCCCCAACAGCACAATCACGATCGAGGGCGGGATGATCTGACCCAGTGTCCCCGATGCAGCGATGACACCGGTCGACAGTTGCGGCGAATACCCGTTCTTCAACATCGTCGGCAGCGCCAACAAGCCCATCGTCACCACCGTCGCACCAACGATGCCGGTGGAGGCCGCAAGGAATGCACCCACGATCACGATAGACACGGCCAAGCCGCCCGGCAGTGGGCCAAAGACCTTGGCCATTGTCGTCAGCAACTCATCCGCGATGCGCGACCGTTCAAGCACGATCCCCATCATCACGAACATCAGCACAGCCAACAGCGTCTCAATCGACTGGCCTGCCAGCACGCGTTCGTTCATCCGGTTAACCATAAAGCCGATATTGCGGTCCAACGCCTGCTCCCACCCGTTGGGAAACAAGACATCCTCGTATCGGGGCAATTCCGGATATCTGAACACAGATATCGCATCGGGCCTGACGCCTTCGGCAATCAAGGCGGCGTAGTCGGCCGAATTGGTATCAACAGCCGCGTGGATCAGTAGGCCCGCGCTATCAAGCGAGGCAATAATCGCAAAAGAAATGACGGCCGATCCACTGATCGCAAACGCAACCGGGAAACCCGACAGGATACCGGCAAACAGGGTCAGAAAGACGATAATGATACCGACTTCGATGCCATCTAGTCCGAAAAGCATGGGGAGATCGTCCTTCGATTAATGAATATCTGCGGCAAGTTCGGCAGTGGGGTCGCCGATCTTGTCTTTATCGAGGAACTTGCCCTCACTTTCCGGGCCTTCCTTCCACTCCAGATATGAGCGGTAGAAGAACGCAACGGCCTGTAAAAGGATCATCGCAGTGAAGATCACGAGCAAAACCTTAAACAGATAGTAGTAATCGAAGCCGTTTGGCGAAAAACCAGTGAATTCCACATTCCACCGCAAAGCCCGCGCCTTGGTCAGCAAGCGATCCAGCGTGTCGGATGCCGATGGGTTCGGCACCACCAGATGACGCCACATGAAAAACCAGCCATAGAGCCAGGTGATAATCGCTGCGGGCACCATCAGCACCAGCGACCCGATCATGTCGATCACCCGCTTGGCCCGGTAGCTGATCGCGGAATAAACGAGGTCAACACGCACGTGGCCGCCCTGCACGAATGTGTAGGCCGCACACAGGCAGACGATCATGGCGTTGTAAAACTTCAGCTCTTCCGACCACCAACTGACATCCTTGGTGAAAGTCACGCCAAAGCCGATCCCGATCTCCGAGACCGCGAAAACCCGTTGCATGAAGATGATGACAATCTGCTGCAGCACCATCAAAAGGCCTGCCCAGGCGGCCGTGCGCCCGACGATGTTTGCAAAGCCTTCGAGGCCACGCACGCAGCCCCACATGAACCGGTTATTGATAAAGCCGATAATGGTTACAATCAGGAAAATTACCAAAACGACAAAGAAGAACTCGACCGATGCACCATAATAGATAAAGCGCATCAGCGCCTCTTTGGCTTCGGTCTCCATCGGGCCATTGATATGGGGCAACCACGCCAGCCATGTGCTGGGGTTGAACAGCGCGTAACCCAGATTAAAGAAAGCCTCGATCAGGTTGGCAAAGAACCACCCAACCGCGTTACTTCCCCATGCGTCGACCAAGCCCATGGATTCCCCCCGTTTTCGTCAATACTTGGGTGCTCTCCCGGCACCTAATGTTGGTAAAGGCCCTTATGCGCGACGCATTGGGCCTTTACCTTGATCTAGATCATCAGCAGATGATCACGTCTGTGGCTTAGCCCATCACACGGTCACGCTGGGCGCGGTATGCACCTTCGGACTGTGTGATCCATCCGGACGAGGCTGCCATGGATGCGTTGTAGCTCGCGCGCAGGCGATCATAGATATCGTCGCCATTATACTGGTCGAGTGTTTCACGGGCAGCCACACCCATCGCGTCCCAAACGCTGTCCGGGAACTCCAGAACTTTCACACCACCGGCCTGCAGACGCTGCAGTGCGGCACCGTTATTGTTCATGAACTGTGCAAGGTTCCACTGATGCGCCTCACCCGATGCGATCTCGATGATCTTCTGGTGCTCTGGGCTCAGGCTGTCCCAAACATCAAGGTTTGTGGCCAGCGACAGGGCCGCGCCCGGCTCATGCATACCGGCTGTGTAGTAGAATTTGGTGATTTCCTGGAAACCGGCCTTTTCATCCGCCCATGGGCCAATCCACTCGGTCCCGTCGATGGCACCGGATGCCAGCGCCTGGTACACTTCTGCACCTGGAAGGTTCTGAACAGATGCACCCATTTTGCCCAGCGCTTCACCGCCCAGACCCGGCATACGGAACTTCAGACCCTGGAAGTCTTCTGGACCCGCGATTTCCTTTGCAAACCAGCCACCAGCCTGTGGACCTGTGTTCCCGGCAAGGAACGATTTCAGACCAAAGATGCTGCCTAGTTCGTCATGGAAGGCCTGACCTTCACCCTGATAGTACCAGTTCATGATTTCGGTGGGCGTCATGCCAAATGGCACGGATGTGAAGAATGCGTAGCCCGGATGCTGCCCGACAAAGTAATAGTCGGCGCCATGATACATGTCCGCCTGACCTGAAGTGACCGCGTCGAAAACTTCAAATGCACCAACCAGTTCGCCAGCAGCCTTCAGGTCGATGGTCAGTGATCCACCAGACATCGCGGTGATGGTGTCGGCTGCGCGCTGTGCCGCGTCATGTACACCGGCCAGACCACGACCCCATGTGGTCACAAGTGTCAGCGTACGGTTACCTTGCGCATAAGCAGGTGCAGCCAGTGTGGTTGCAGCCGCAGCTGTCCCACCAAGTGCCGAGTTCTTCAGAAACGAACGACGATCCATAGAGTATCCTCCCAGTTTTTTAATATCTCGGGGGGCGTACGAAACCATGCCCCCCAATGGATTTCGTGGCGGCACCCTACTCTGCACATGCCAAAGACGAAATACGCAGTACTGCGTAGATTTCGGCATTCTGACAGGTTTTGTCATGAAAGCCCGCCGGATGTGGGCGCTAACACTGCATTTGTGCAGCCATATCAAGGCGACGGGCATTTGATTCGCGTTTGATTCCCGCGTAACGATCAAGTCATGAACGGACTATTCATCCGGCTACGGGATCTGATCAGTATCAACTATGGCCAAAAGGTCTTCCTTTTGGCCACGCTGCCGCTCATCGTGGCAGTGTTCTTGATCTTCCTCGTCGTGACGACGCAATCGCGGCAGTTAGCCGAACGCGAGATTCAGGCGCTTGAGACGCAATTGATCGAGACCAAGCGCGCCGAATTAAAGAACTATCTTTCAATTGCGCGAACTGCCGTCGTGAACACGTACGGCCGGGCCGCACCGGACGATGAGGCCGCAAAACTAGCGGTCAGTCAGGACTTGGCGGCCATGTTATACGGGCAAGATGGATATTTCTTTGTGTTCGACTACGAAGGCAACAATCTGGTCGCCCCACGCCAAACTTATCTGATTGGGAAAAACTGGACCGGTCTGACAGATCTTAACGGCACTCCCATTACCGATGAGCTGATCCGCATTGCCCGCACAGGCGGCGGCTATCACAGCTTCGACTGGCCCAAACCGTCCACCGGCGCAACCGAACGCATGATTGTGTATGTGAACGGATTGCAGGACTGGCGCTGGGTGATTGGGACCGGCGTGTTCATTGATGATGTTCTTGAAAACGTGGCTGCCGCACGTGCGGATGTTGAAACAAGGATCCAGACGACGTCCTTTTACATTGTGGCCATTGCTGTAGCGGCCCTGATTGGGGTTTTCATGACAGGCATGGTGCTGAACATACGAGAAAGAAGGCTGGCCGACGCAAAACTGAAACAGCTCACCCAAAGGATCATAGACACACAAGAAGAAGAACGCGGACGTGTGGCGCGCGAACTTCACGACGGGATCAGCCAGATGCTCGTTGGTGTGCGTTATGCTTTGGAGCTCACCAAACGCAAGCTGACAAGCGATCCGGCGACCAGTGCAACGCTGGACAAAGGGATTGAGGGGTTAGGATCAACAATCCAGGAAGTCCGACGGATCAGCCGCGACCTGCGGCCGGGCGTACTGGACGATCTGGGGCTTGGTCCGGCGCTCAAGGCATTGACTGATGATTTCAGCACCCGCACCGGTATTCATACAGAGTTCGAGACAGTCGTGTTTCGCAACCGTTTGGACCAAGAGGCGCGCATCGCGCTATACCGGGTCGCCCAAGAAGCGCTGAATAACATCGAACGACATGCACGTGCCGAGCATGTCTTTATGAGCCTCAAGGGCCACCGCAACGGGGCAATGTTGCATATTAAAGACGATGGCATTGGCATGGTTTGGCCGCGTCCTTCCCGCCGCGGCAGCACGGGGCTAGGCTTGCGCAACATGCAAGAGCGGATCGAACAACTGGGCGGTAGTTTACGCATCTTGTCGGCCCGGACCGGCAAGACCGGCACAGTCATCGAAGCTCAGGTACCGTTGACCCACATGCTGCGTCCGCAACAAACATCCAAGGCCCAAGACAAAAAGGAAAGCGCATGACGACCCGCGTTTTGATCGTTGATGACCACCCTATGGTGACCGAAGGGATACAGGCGATCCTCGAAAGCTACGATGACATTACCGTTGTTGGCACCTTGGGCAATGGACAAGAGGCCGTTGATCGGGCCAACGAACTGGCCCCGGACGTCATCCTTCTGGATCTGAACATGCCAGGTCTGTCCGGGCTGAATGCAACGGAAATGATCCTTGAAGAACGCCCTCAAACGCGCATCCTGATCCTTTCGATGCACGATAGCCCGGAATACATCTCGACCGCGCTGAGCCATGGGGCACGGGGTTACATCCTAAAGGACGTGCCTACAGACGAAATCAAGACAGCAATCGAAACAGTCATGGCTGGCGGTGAGTACCTTTGCACCGGTGCGAAGGGATCGCTGAAACCCAAGATCAGCGACGGACGCGAGGCCCTCACCAGCCGCGAACAAACAATTCTTTTAGAGCTGGCACAGGGTCAGTCCAATAAAGACGTTGCCAAAACACTGAACATCTCTGTCCGGACTGTCGAAACACATCGCAAGAACATCAAACGCAAGCTTGGCATCAGTTCAACTGCAGGACTGACACGCTATGCTATGGAACATGGGGTACTTCAGGGGACGGGTATCTAGCGGATGTGTCGCCGGATCAGAGCATGTGATCCGGCGTCCTGACTTGCATCAGTTTTCAACGGTTTCCTGAATGCTCTCGCGCACAATGTTGAACCATTCTCCGGACAAGCGCAGTTCTTCAAGACCGGCATTGATGATCGGCAACGCCTCGTTGGCAAAGGCATTCGTCTTGGCCACAAAGATGTGCGACGACACCGTGCCACGAAGCGGCTCAAGCGTGACCACCTGAGCTTCTGCCCCCGCCTCGCGAATATCTTCTTCGGCGGGCAGCGCGTCATAGGTCATTACGTCAACTTCACCATTGATAAGCAATTGCACGCATTCCTGCTGGGACACTGGCGTGACATAGGTGATGTTGGGTTCGACCAAACGCTCGGCTTCCAGATCGAAAGTGAACCACGCCTCAGGCCGACAAATACGGGCCCCGAACAAATCCGCATGACTGTCAGCCGTTGCATAGGTGCTGTCTGCCAAGGTGTAAAAATCTACCAGAATTTCATAGAACGGTGCAGAGTGATTGAAGTCGGTGCACCGATATGCACTGGCCGGCGACAGGTTTTCGACAAGATCACAATTCGGACGGAACCATGGGAAGACCATGTCAACTGCGCCCGTTGGCAACAACGTCTCCAGATGCGATCCCCAGTCATTGATGAAAATCAGATCATAGTCCTGATCGGCATTGCCCAGTTGCATGGACCTCTCGACCATCCGGGTGATCATGCCCCCGCCAGGCAGGTTTTCGTCGGTGAATGGTGCATAACCGGTTGCTGTTGCTATGCGCAGCGGCCGGTTTGGCTGGGACGTCTCGGGGGCGGGCGTCGCAACGCGCACGGCACCAGTGGAAGGTAAAGATCCGTCCGCACAAGGTATTTTCAAGACCTGCCCCACCTCAAGCAGGTTGGGATTGGCCAGTACATCCGTGTTCGCGTCAAACAAGGTCTGGAACCCGCCTAACAGATTAACTGCGCCTGCAATCCCGCTGAGTGTGTCGCCACGCACCACCGTGTATTCAGTACAGCGGTCTTGCGCCTGCGCGGGTGTTGCCAGCGCCAGGTAAGCACTGCCAGTGAAAGCGGCGGCCAAACATGCAGTCCATCGCAGGGTGCCATTTTGGGTGTCCTGATATCCGTTTGTCATCTCTTGCCCCTTCCCCGGTTTGTTTCTTCTCACGCCACTATCGGCCAGAAAAAGGCAAAATATTGACAAAATTGGTTCAAAAAAGCAAATAAAGGATTGCTATTTTTTCATGTATTTGAAACACTTAGTGCAATATTTCATGAAAAAAGGAATCCATTTTTCACCACATGGAATGCCATAATGCTGCACCCGCAAAGCCCCAAAGCCGCCACACAAGGCTGCATTGTGGGTCTTAAGCAATAAAGTCAGTTATTAGTTCCAAGACGTTAGCAAGTTTCGTACCCCAATCACGAGGACAAACTATGCCAAACAAAGCCATCATCACGACGTCGGCATGCGCCGCTGCTATCACAGCAATCTGTGCATCTTTCGCAACACAAGCAACAGCGCAGAGTGCCCCACAATGTGGCGAACGCTACACCGTGCAGCCGGGCGATTCATTGTCGCAGATTGCATCAGTGGTCTATGACGACGCCTCGGCTTTCCAGATCATATACAGCGCAAATTCAGATGCCATCGGGTCGAACCCCGGTATCATCTCAGTCGGTCTGCAACTTGACATCCCCTGTTTGGGTGAAACGGTCGCTTCAACCGCAGCCGCGTTCAGGCCGGAGCCTACAACAGAGCGACTACCCTTTCCGAATGCCCGTCAAATCCGTGTGGCCCAAGGCACCAACTGGGCTCCTTTCGCGAATGAAGAGCAAGAACAAGGTGGCATGATCACAGAGATTGCGAATGTCGCGCTTGCCAACTCCGCCAATGGCACCCCATACAAAATTGATTTTATCAACGATTGGGGCGCACATCTTACACCGTTGGTCACGGACATCGCATATGATTTCAGCCTAAGCTGGTTCAAACCAAATTGTGATCAAATTGCCCGTCTCGGAGAAGACAGCCAGTTCCGCTGTAACAACTTCGATTGGTCCGAACCCATGTTTGAACAGGTATTCGGCTACTACACCCGTGCATCCGAACCCGCGCTGACGGCTTATAGTGACCTTTTCGGCAAGACAATCTGTCGCCCTGCCGGTTACGCGACCTTCCAGCTTGAGGAAAACGACCTCAAAGAGCCGAATATCACCATGGTGCGGCCCAGCGATCCGGCCGAGTGCTTTACCAGCTTGGCCGATGGAAGCGTCGACGCCGTTGCAATCGCCGTTGATACCGCAGAAGGAAAGATGGTGGAGACCGGTACAACCGATCAGGTCCGGTATAACGAACCACTTAGCCAGGTTCTGACGATTCATGCCGTGATTTCCAAAAACCACCCGCAAGGCGCCGAGATGTTGGCCGAATTCAACTCGGGCCTGAACGCGATCAAGGAAACCGGAGAATGGTTCCAAATTATTCGTCGGCACCTGACAGAGCATCGGGCACGGACCCAAGGTTAAGTCTTCGCTCCCGGACTTAACCTTATCGCGCGGCAGACCCCGGATCTGCCGCGCTTTGTCATTTTCGCACATCAACTGTTTATGATCGGCCCTTGTACTTGGTTTCGATCAGCGGCTTGTTAGCGGAAATTGAATGATCTGCAGGAGCCTTGCGCATGACCACCTATACCCCTCCCAAAGTCTGGACCTGGGATGCCGAAAGCGGCGGCAAATTTGCCAGCATTAATCGCCCTATCTCTGGTCCAACGCATGACAAGGACCTGCCTGTCGGTGAACACCCATTGCAGCTATACTCACTGGCTACACCAAATGGCGTCAAAGTGACCGTGATGCTCGAAGAATTGCTGGCCGCTGGTCATGATGCTGAATACGACGCATGGCTGATCAATATTCAGGAAGGTGACCAGTTTGGTAGCGGCTTTGTTGATGTGAACCCAAATTCAAAAATTCCTGCACTCATGGATAAGGGTACCGGTACGCGCGTCTTTGAAAGCGGGGCGATCCTGCTGTACCTTGCCGAGAAATTCGGAGCCTTTTTGCCGTCCGATCTTCAGGCCCGCACCGAAACGATGAACTGGCTTTTCTGGCTGCAAGGAAGCGCACCCTATCTGGGCGGTGGTTTTGGCCATTTCTATGCCTATGCCCCCGAGAAATTCGAATACCCCATTAACCGCTTCGCGATGGAGGCCAAGCGCCAGTTGGACGTGCTTGACCGACGGTTGGGCGAAACAGCGTATCTGGGCGGTGCGGATTATTCCATCGCAGATATGGCGACGGCGCCTTGGTATGGCGCGCTCGTCAAAGGGCTGGTCTATGATGCTGCAGAATTTCTGGATGTGACGGCCTATAAGAACGTCAATCGCTGGGCAGATGCCATCTATGACCGCCCGGCCTTTAAGCGCGGCAAGATGGTCAACCGGGCGTGGGGCGAAGATAGCGAACAACTTCGCGAGCGGCACGCAGCAACGGATTTCGACACCAAGACGTGGGACAAGATCAAACCTGCTGAAGAAAGCTGACGCCAAGACAGCGCAGAAGTTGCTGGAATGCGCGGGTTTGGCGCGAGTTAAAACATTGCCGCGCGCGCAAACCCGCCGAAAACATGACCGCTCGAACGAAACACTTGCGGTGGTGAACGATTTTGCGCTGTTTTGCAGTGACAGGTCAGCGGGGGCAGACCAATAACAACAGTACGTAGCCCATGCAATTGACAGAACTGATCGCCGCGCTTTCCAGCGATCCCGAAGAACTAAACCGCAGCATTTTGCGTATATTCCACTTCCTAGGGCTGTCCTTGGGGCTGGGTGCGGCAACACTGCTTGATCTGATGATTGTCAGGTTCTTTCTGGGTCGGGTGATGACCACACAAACCTATGAGGTCTTTGAATTCCTTGCCGATCTTGTATCGGTCGGACTGAAACTGCTTTGGGTGACGGGGCTGGGTTTTCTTGCGTTTTATTGGTTCTACGATCCGATAAAGCTGGGCAATGAAAAGGTCTGGGCAAAGATGGTGATCGTCGGCATCTTGTCGATCAACGGTTACTTCATCCACCGCAGTGTGATCCCCTTTATGCATGGGCAAATTGGCAGAACGATGCTGGAAGGTGTCATGATGCGACGCAAAATTGTCTTCGTGACGATGGGAATGGTTTCGTTTGTGTCCTGGTATGCTCCATTGATCATTGCCAACCTGTCCCAGCTGAATTTTCAGGTTCCGATGCTGCAGATCCTCGTTCTTTATGGGTTGGTCTTGTGTGGCGTTCTTGCGATCGCGCACGTCCTTCTTTTCGGAAGCCAGATCGCGACGGTCATTCGGAAGGGTGTGTCACGCCGCCGCGGCTATCTCTAGGCAGCAATGGCCTTTGCATCGGTATGCGAACTGAACATCTGAAAGCGCGCGGGATTGCGCTGCAATCCGTTGACATGCCAGAACAAATCATCCGAATAAAGTAAGCTGTGCTTCAATCTGCACATAGATGCCCGGCAAAAGCGTCAGAAACAAAGTTGCGAAAAATGGCCGCTCTACGACACTTTCTGCAGTTGACCTGTTGACCCCTTGCCTGCTGCACACTAATGTCGCGTCACGCAAAGGAACTCTGATGAAGAACGTCGTACTAATTGTAGGAAACATGCGCATGGGCCGGTAACGGTAGCACCATAATGATCCCATGCGCCCCCGACAAAATCGGGGGTTTTTTTGTGACTGAAACCAAAACGCGAAGGACGCGAGAACAATGAGCAAAGCCATGACGGGCGCAAAAATGGTCGTACAAGCACTGATTGATCAGGGCGTGGACGTCGTCTTTGGATACCCCGGTGGCGCCGTCCTACCGATTTATGACGAAATCTTTCAGCAAAACAGTATCAAACATGTTCTGGTCCGCCACGAACAAGGTGCAGTGCACGCCGCGGAAGGCTATGCACGTGCGACGGGCAAGCCTGGTGTGGCCTTGGTGACCTCTGGCCCCGGTGCGACGAACGCGGTCACCGGGCTGACAGACGCTTTGATGGACTCGATCCCAATTGTTGTGCTGACGGGTCAGGTCCCGACCTTCATGATCGGCTCTGACGCGTTTCAGGAATGTGATACGGTTGGCATCACCCGCCCCTGCACCAAACATAACTGGCTGGTCAAGGAAACCGACCGTCTGGCCCCTACCCTGCACGAGGCATTTCATATCGCCACATCGGGTCGCCCCGGCCCGGTTGTCATCGACATTCCCAAGGACGTGCAGTTTGCCACCGGCACCTATACCGAGGCGCGGCAGGTTGAGACGCATTACAACCCGCAGGTCAAAGGTGATATGGACATGATCACCGAACTGGCCAAGGCAATGGAGACGGCGAAGCGCCCGATCTTCTATACGGGCGGCGGCGTGATCAACTCCGGCCCTGCGGCCTCGCAATTACTGCGTGAACTCGTGGCAGCAACTGGTTTCCCGATCACCTCCACCCTGATGGGTCTGGGTTGCTATCCGGCGTCGGGCGAAAACTGGATCGGCATGCTGGGCATGCACGGCCTCTATGAGGCCAATATGGCCATGCATGATTGCGATCTGATGATCAATATCGGCGCCCGCTTTGATGATCGGATCACTGGACGGTTGGATGCATTCAGCCCGGACTCAAAGAAAGCGCATATCGACATTGATGCCTCGTCGATCAACAAGGTGATCAAGGTTGATATCCCGATCCTGGGCGATGTGGCCCACGTGCTCGAAGACCTGCTGAATGTCTGGAAATCACGCGGGCGCAAGACCGATAAGGAAGCGGTCCAAAAGTGGTGGCACCAGATCAATGACTGGAAAAAGGTCGATTGTCTGGCCTTCAAACAGGAAGGCAAAGTGATCAAGCCACAATATGCGCTGGCACGGCTGGAAGAACTGACAAAGAAGCACGACCGCTACATCTGCACCGAAGTCGGCCAGCACCAGATGTGGGCCGCGCAATATCTGGGCTTTGAGGACCCGAACCGCTGGATGACGTCAGGTGGTCTGGGGACCATGGGTTACGGCTTCCCAGCCTCCATCGGTGTGCAGATGGGACACCCGGACGCGCTGGTCATCAATGTGGCCGGCGAAGCATCTTGGCTGATGAACATGCAGGAAATGGGTACCGCCATGCAATATGGCCTGCCTGTGAAGCAGTTCATCCTGAACAATGAGCGGCTTGGCATGGTCCGCCAGTGGCAGGAACTGCTGCACGGAGAGCGGTATTCCTCCAGTTGGTCAGAAAGCCTGCCCGACTTCGTCAAACTGGCCGAAGCCTTCGGGGCCAAGGGCATTATCTGCGACAATCCGGATGATCTGGATGACGCGATCATGGAGATGATCAACTACGATGGGCCGGTCCTGTTCGATTGTCTGGTTGAAAAGCATGAAAACTGCTTCCCCATGATCCCATCAGGCAAAGCACATAACGAAATGCTGCTGGGCGCTGACGCAGATACATCAAACGCCATTCAGGCGGGTGGTGCGGTGTTGGTCTAGATCAGCCTGACGCATCGAACGTAGAACATTTGTACAGGTTCTGCACCCACAACAAACCTTCGACTTAAGGGACGGACTATGTCACCGCTCAAAATCAAAAAAGGCTCCACCAGCCATTCGGCCTATAATCTACGGCCGAACTTTTCTGACACGGAAGAACAGCACACGCTGGCCATTCTGGTCGAAAACGAACCCGGCGTGTTGGCGCGCGTGATTGGGCTTTTCTCGGGGCGCGGCTATAACATCGACAGCCTCACCGTGGCCGAGGTCGACCATCTGGGCCATCGGTCAAGGATCACAATCGTCACGACAGGCACGCCGCAGATCATCACACAAATCAAGGCCCAACTGGGGCGGATTGTCGATGTGCACAAGGTCAATGACCTGACCGTCGAAGGACCATCCGTGGAACGCGAACTTGCGCTCTTTAAGGTTGTGGGAACCGGCGATCATCGGATCGAAGCAATTCGCCTTGCCGATATCTTTCGGGCCAATGTGGTCGACAGCACATTGGAGTCATTCGTTTTCGAAATTACCGGGACATCCGAAAAGATCGATGCATTCGCAGAGCTCATGCAACCTTTAGGCCTGCAAGAGATCGCACGCACCGGCGTTGCAGCCTTGTCGCGCGGCGCAACGACGTAACAAAAAGCCCGGTCGCAGGGAAGAGACGACCGGGCTCTCTGGCAACCCCTCGCATCCGATTGGGGCGTGACGCGAGGGGCGCGTGTGGCGTTGGATCAGAGGGCTGACCCGCTGCCGCCGCACATCTTATTCTGGCAACAGGCCAGCTTCGGTTGCGGCAGTGATCTCATCTGTGTCGAGCATGCCGTCACCGGACACGTCCAGTGTGGTAAAGTCTTCTTCTGTCATCTCAGGCATCACAGCCTGAAGTTCAGGAAAGCTGTACATCCCATCGCCGTTTACGTCGATTGCGGCGTCCTGAGCAAAAGCTGGAACAGCCAGCACAGTCAGAACAGCGAGGGGTGTCAGCAGCTTAGTCGTACGGGTCATTTTCATTCTCCTATTTAGGACTGAAGAAGGCGATGTTGCCTTCGCTATCCTAGATGCGCAGCCACGCCAAGTTTTTCCAGAGGCGCGGAAACAACCGGCCAAATGCGGCATCTCTGTGCCAAATCGGGCGACAATATGCGCAAAAGGATGCTTACGAATCGCGACATGCAGGCAACAGGCAATTCTTTTCCTATGCATGTTACAGCACTCGGCAAGACTTGGCCAAAACCGCAATTGTGGTGTCGCTGGTAGAAAACTCTGCGTCGTGGCCAGACGCGCAGAAAAGCCACCTTCCTTTCACCATCAGGGCAGAAATGGAGGCGTAAGATGGCAAAAGACGCTCACATGGATCACCTGGACGAGGTCCGAAATCCGGTCGACACAGCGCGCGGTCTTCCCAATGCCCACTATATCGACCCAGACTGTTTTGAGGTTGAGAAGCAGAAAGTGCTGATATCTGGTTGGGCCGGGCTTGCTGTGGCTGATGACGTTCCGGCGATTGGCGATGCGAAACCTGTCACGTTCCTTGGCATCCCTCTTTTGTTGATCCGCGACCGCACAGGTCAGGTCAGGGTGTTCCAGAACATCTGCCGCCATCGCGGCATGATCCTTGTGGATAAACCCCGCAAGATCGAAGGCGCCATTCGCTGCCCCTACCATTCCTGGTGCTACAGTACCGATGGTGCGCTGGTGGCCACACCACATGTTGGTGGTCCCGGCCACAACACCCATGATGCGATCGACAAGGCTACACTGGGCCTGATCGAGGTGCGCAGCCATATCTGGCTGAACACCGTATTTGTAAACATCGATGGTAACGCCGCCCCATTTGCGGACATGCATGCTGATCTGATCGCCCGCTGGCGGGACTTTGATCAAGATATGTATCATGGCGGAGGTGACAGTCGCTTTACCCTGAGCGTCAAAACAAACTGGAAGCTCGCCGTCGAAAACTACTGTGAAAGCTATCATCTGCCGTGGGTGCATCCCGGCCTGAACAGCTATTCCCGCCTGGAAGACCATTATAACATCGTAGAACCGGGCAAGTTTTCCGGCCAGGGCACGTATGTCTACCGGCAGCTCAAAGGCGATGATGGCGACACCTTCCCCGATTTCGCTGGGCTTGACGCCAAATGGGACACGGGCGGCGAATATCTGACCGTCTATCCTAATGTCCTGTTGGGCGTGCAGCGCGACCATGCCTTTGTGATCATTCTCGAACCCAAAGGCCATGATATGACGCATGAGCATGTCCACCTTTATTATGCTGCACCGGGGACCAATGACGCCTTGCGCGCCAAGAACAGCGCGCAATGGAAGGAAGTGTTTGAAGAGGACATTTTCGTTGTTGAAGGCATGCAAAGGGGCCGTCAGGCCCCCGCCTTTGACGGCGGGCGGTTCAGCCCGGCGATGGATGGCCCAACACATTGCTTTCACGCCTGGGTGGCCGAAAAACTTCAGGCGCAATGACGCTTGATCAAGCTTTGATCAAGGCCCACGCGCAGGGTGATCGCGCTGCGCTCGTGACCCTTTACACCAGCGCCGCCGATCAGGCCGATGACGAAGATGCTGCATGTTTCTATCTCACTCAGGCCTACATTTTTGCGCTTGAGGTGGGACATGCGGGAACGACTTCACTTTATGATCGTTTGAGGGCGAATGGCCGGGTTTGACCCCTTGCCCCGCCCCACAGTTCGCACCACTTTAAAGGCAACGCAATCCAAGGTGATCAATGCCCTCCCGTAAAATCATTATCGACACCGATCCCGGCCAGGATGACGCTGTGGCAATCCTTCTTGCACTTGCCTCGCCCGAGGATATCGACCTTCTGGGGATTACGGCAGTGGCCGGGAATGTTCCGTTGGACCTGACACAAAAGAACGCGCGTATCGTTTGCGAATTGGCGGGGCGGCCGGATGTAAAGGTTTTCGCAGGTTGCGATGCGCCCATGACGCGCAAACTGGTCACCGCTGAACATGTCCACGGCAAAACCGGGCTGGACGGCCCGCAAATGGATGACCCGACCATGCCCCTGCAGGACCAGCATGGTGTGGATTTCATTATCGATACGTTGCGGGAGGAGCCGCCCGGCACAGTTACGCTGTGCCCTATCGGGCCGCTCACGAATATCGCGACCGCGTTTGAGCGCGCGCCGGATATCGTCGCACGCGTGCAAGAGATTGTCCTGATGGGAGGGGCCTATTTCGAGGTGGGCAACATTACCCCCACCGCCGAGTTTAACATCTATGTGGACCCAGAGGCGGCCAAAATCGTCTTTGACGCGGGCGTGCCCCTGACCGTTATGCCGCTGGATGTCACGCATAAGGCATTGACGACAAAACCCCGCATCGATGCGTTCCGATCCATGCATACCAAAGTGGGCGATATGGTCGCGGCCTGGACCGATTTCTTTGAGCGTTTCGATATGGAGAAATATGGCTCCGAAGGTGCCCCGTTGCATGACCCCTGCACCATCGCCTATCTGATCGAACCGCAGCTGTTCCAGGGACGGCACATCAATGTCGAGATTGAGACGCAGTCCCCCCTGACCCTTGGCATGACCGTCGCCGATTGGTGGCGTGTGACGGATCGCCCTGCCAATGCGATGTTCATGAAAGATATCGATGCGTCGGGATTTTATGCCCTACTTGCTGCCAGACTGGCGCGCCTCTGATGCAGATCCCCTTCGACAATTCCTACGCCAAGCTGCCAACGCAGATGTTCACGGTGCAATTGCCAACCCCGGTGAAGGAGCCGCACATTATTGCAACCAATACAGAGCTCGCAACGCTGATGGGCATTGACCCGACATCATTGGCAGCCCCGGATGCTGCCAAAGTGTTTGCAGGAAACCATATCCCCGAAGGGGCTGCGCCGTTGGCACAGGTCTATGCCGGTCATCAGTTTGGCAATTGGAACCCGCAACTGGGTGACGGGCGCGCAGTTTTGTTAGGCGAGGTGATTGGCACCGACGGCATTCGCCGGGATATCCAACTGAAAGGTTCCGGGCCGACCCCTTATTCCCGCCGGGGGGATGGGCGCGCGTGGCTGGGCCCCGTCATGCGCGAGTATCTGGTCAGTGAAGCGATGCACGCGATGGGCGTGCCCACCACCCGCGCTTTGGCGGCGGTGACAACGGGTGAACCTGTGTATCGCGAGGAAATCCTGCCCGGTGCCGTCATCACCCGCGTGGCGCAAAGTCATATCCGCGTAGGAACGTTCCAGTTCTTCGCATCGCGCGGTGACATGGCAGCTTTGCAGGCGCTGACAGACCATGTCATCGCGCGGCACTACCCGGACGCGACCGGCCCGGCCGATCTGCTAGATCTGGTGATTGAAAGATATGCGACACTGATCGCGCAATGGATGGGCCTTGGATTTATCCATGGGGTCATGAACACCGACAATGTCTCAATCGCCGGAGAAACGATTGATTACGGGCCTTGTGCCTTTATGGATGCATTTCATCCCGACACGGTGTTCAGCGCCATCGACCAATATGGCCGCTACGCCTATTCCAATCAGCCTGGGATTGGCGCCTGGAACATGGCGCAATTCGCGACTGCACTGATCCCGCTGATGCCAGACCGCGATAAAGCGATCACGGATTTCACGGCAGCAGTGCACCGGTTCCCAGAACACTACGAAGTCGCTTGGTTGAACGTGTTTGGCCGAAAACTTGGTCTTGCGGATGCAGACGAAGCTGACAGAACACTGATTACCGATCTGCTTGCGTTGATGACCAAAGATGGCGCGGATTTCACGAATGTCTTCGCGCAACTTTCGACAGATACGGCCCGCGATCAGTTCATCGACCGCGATGGGTTTGATGCCTGGGCCGCAAAATGGGACGCCCGTAAATCTGCAAGGGCCGCGACATTCATGGCGCAAGCCAACCCCAAAGTCATCCCGCGCAATCATCGCGTGGAAGAGGCGATTGCCGCAGGCCGCGATGGCAATATGGACCCTTTTCATGCGCTGTTGGCAGCGGTCACCCGACCCTATGCGGCCCTGACAGACGCTACCGCTCATTTCGCACGTACGCCGACACGGGACGAACGGGTCACACAGACGTTTTGCGGGACCTGACGGGCCGGTTGATCAGCACGATCCCTGCCACCACAAGGAAAAGCGCACCAATCAGGCTGAGCCCGATCTCTTCGCCCAACAAAAGCCAGCCCAAGCCAACACTCAGCACCGGCGACAGAAAACTGAACGACGCGACGCCAGAGGCCGGGTAGATCGACAAAAGCCAAAGCCAGAAAATGAAACCGGCGCTGACAACCATGACGATCTGAAACAGCAGACCCGCAATGTGGATCGGTGCCAGATCGCGGATTAGCGGTCCAAAGAACAAGGCTGCGATCAGCAGGATCGGTGCGGACACGGCGACCTGCCAGAAATGTTGAATCTCCGGACGTACCCGCGACAAAGACGACGCCTTGGCCAACATGGCCGCTGACGCCCAGCTAATCGCAGCGCCAAGCGCGGCAAGATCACCCCAGATGCTCCCGACCTCGTCATCGCGGGTCAGGATCGCAAGCGCGACACCCCCCAACGCCAGTCCAAGACCCAACGCCTTAAGAGGTGTGATCCTGTCATCTGGCAAAACAAAATGTGCCATCAGAGCCAACCACACAGGCATCGAGTAAAAAATGACACTTGCGCGGCTGACGGCGGTCAGGTCAAGCGCGACAAAAAGGCACAAAAACTCAAACGCGAACACGCATCCTATCAGAAACCCCGCACCACGGGTTCCGGGCTCAAACCGCAATGGAATACCGCGCCAGCGCAACCAAAGCCAGATACAAGCGATCGCACCAGCCGAACGGACGCCCGCAAAAAATACTGGCTGCAGGCCCTCATTGGTAACCTTGATCACAACCTGATTAAACGCAAGGAGGAGAGCAAATCCGGTGAGTGAAACCGCACCAAACAGATCAATCTGAGACTTCTTTTCCATGCGTGCAGATCATGCGCCAGATGGGGTGCTGTCAAGCAACGACATCCTCGCGCGCCGAAGTGAGCCGCGGGCCCAGAATGCAAACAGCTGCGCCATGGCTGAATACCAGTTTCAAAGTTCGGGGATTCTAGGGTGTAAAGTCAGGCCAGCAGTTTCGCTTCGCTTTCTTTCCAGTGCGCTATGGCGTCAGGTAGTTGGACATTGGGTATCGGGGTGCCAAGCGCCGCAAACGCATCTGCATTGTTCACAAGACCGTTGCGCGATACCGCGGCTCCTTTGCTATAACCGCTGGCGCACAGCCTTCCGTCAAGCGATGTAAACTGAAACGACAGATAGTTCCAATGGGTGTCGCTAGCGATCCAGCGGTAACTCAGTTTGTATTTTTGCCCCAGTTTGAGTTGTCGTCGATACGTAATAATCGAGCCACCCAAAACCGGTTTCCACTTGTTTTTCATCAAGGTTTTCAAGAACCCGGTACGCGCGAAATATTCGACGATCATCAGGTCAGCAACTGTCAGATAGCGACCATTGTTCATGTGCAAGTTTATGTCGATATCGTTTGGCAGCACGCGGAATTGACGCGCGAACGGGTCCGTTGTCGATAGTTTGGGCAACCACCACGCCCGGAGAAGCGTCCAGAATAGTCTCAGGTACAAGTTCATGATGGGCTCGCAAAATAGTTCAGTTTTGAACCTTATAGATCATCTTTGAACTTTACAAGAAGACAGCTACACTTGCCTGATGACAGACAAAAAAGCCCTGGTATCGACTGAAACGCCCTCTCTCACCGAAGCGACAGAGGCGTGGCTTGCGGTAGTTCAAGCCTATAACGAATGCAGCGCTACCCTGCTTCATCACATCTCACCGCTTGGTCTTTCGCTGCTGGAACATGAAGTTCTCATGAATCTTTTAAGGGTTGATGGGATGACACAACGCCAACTGTCACAGCGATGCTATTCAGCCAAAAGCGGGATCAGCATGCTGATTTCTCGCTTCGAACGCGATGGTCTGATAAAGCGCAGCCCTTCGCCAAACGACCGAAGAGCTATGTGTTTGTCGCTGACAACCAAGGGAAAATCCTTGGCACAGGATGCGCTATTGGTACAAACCAAAGTGGTCAAACAAATGGCAAAGGCATTTTCAGCATCCGACCTTTGCGCAATCAAATCAGGGATGAATACTGCGGCAACCTTATTGAGAGACATGCGTGCATAACCAAAGCCCCGACCAGGGCGAGCCTCTTACTGATCGAGCATCCACTCTCCGTCTGGCCAGAAAGCATCAAAAGCAAATGCGAACATGACGTCATGCACAACATCCCTTCCCTCCGCATCGCGCACCCGCACATTGCCAACCTCTTTGCCCGCTGTGATATCAGCGCTGTCGAGCGCTGATGCCTGACCGGCCACCCAGCTCAAGGTTATGCCAGCTTCGGTCAACTGACCCGCCTCCGACAGGCGCGTCAACGGCCAGGCCCGGTCACCAACTCGCACTACACGTGCCAAAGCTGGGATATCATTCGGGGGCATTTCGCCGGAATATAGAAAGGGGCGATGCGAACTGTCATAGCGCACATAAGGGTTTTCCCCATAACTGCGCCGAAAATCCGGTTGCGACATGACCAATCCGTCAGGGTTGCGGCTGCGAAACGTCTCCCAGCTTTCCATCCAACTGGGCAAGCCTTGCAGTTCGGTGCCTGTCAGATCACCAACAATTGCTTCCCCTACCGCTTGCTGCCACCAGCTTTCGGTTTCACGGTCATACATGATCATGTCCGAATTACGCAGCTTGCCCGATACACCAAAGCTCAGCACACCCGCCTCTGTCCGCCGATCAAACGTAATCCCGGAATTGCATAAGGGGCAGAAGGTGACGGCAACCGGAATATCGCCCACCTGATCATTCACGATCTCGTGCCAGGTCAGGTAGCGGATCGGGTAGGCGCGTGGGCTGGTTCCGGCGATTTCCAGTGTAATGACAGGTTCGCGCGGTGCCAAAACCGTATCGTCGGATACTGGTATGAAGGTTGGATCGTCCAGCGCCGGTATCCCGTCCCTCGGTGGACCGCCCGACAGGATTTCGACCCAGTTTTCAACGCTGGTTTCGTCGAAATTCGTGTTGGGCCATTCAAATGCCCAGAATTCCGGGCTGGCCACGGACATGGTCGCCGCCGTGCAAAGGGCCGCAATCATTGGGATCAAGCGCATCCATTTCTCCTCGCGTTGCGCGCAGAGTGGCTGATACAAGCCTTTGCGCCCAGCCCCCTCACCGCAATGTGAGGAAGCTGGGCTTTTGTCTACTTGGTAACGCGCACGGCCGTCATCATGTCGGGTTGCCCGACAACGGCGCCGCTTGCCCCCGTACCACGCTTGATCGCGTCGACGATTTCCATACCTTCAGTGACTTCACCCACAACGGTGTATTCGCCATTTAGAAAGTAACCTGGCTCGAACATGATAAAGAACTGGCTGTTTGCAGAATTGGGGTTCTGTCCCCTTGCCATGCCAACAACACCACGCTCGAATGGGATATCTGAAAATTCAGCCGGGATATCCGGCAGATCTGACCCGCCCATTCCAGCGCGCGCCATGTTGCCCCCGATGATCCCGTTTTGCACGTCACCAGTCTGCGCCATAAACCCGTCGATCACCCGATGAAAAACAACGCCATCATAATCCCCGGCACCTGCTATCGCAGTGATTTGTGCAACGTGCAACGGCGCTGTCTCTTCAAACAAATCGATAACAATCGTGCCATTGGCCTCGCCCGACACGTCGATTTCCAAACCTTCCGCAAAAACAGGTGCCGCACATACGGCCAGAACCGCGGTCAGCTTATGCATCGGCGGCCACCTTGACGCTGATCATGCGGTCGGGGTTCATGGGGGGTTCGCCGCGTGTGATAGCATCCACATAATCCATGCCCGAAATGACCTGACCGTAAACGGTGTATTGGCCATTCAGGAAATCATTGTCTTTGAAGTTGATAAAGAACTGGCTGTTGGCAGAGTTCGGGTTTTGGGAGCGTGCTGCCCCCAGTGATCCACGCGCATGGGGAATTTTAGAGAATTCCGCAGGCAGATCGGGCATGTCAGAGCCGCCGGTGCCGGCACGTCCGATGTTAAAGTCCTTCTCCATATTGCCATTCGCGACGTCGCCGGTTTGCGCCATAAAGCCATCGATCACACGGTGAAAACAAACATTGTCATACGCCCCGGCGCGGGCAAGTTCCTTCATCCGCGCAGTATGTGCGGGTGCGACGTCGGGCAACAGCTCGATGACGACATCGCCATCTTTCAGCGTCATGATAATCGTGTTTTCGGGGTCTTTGATGTCGGCCATGATATGCTCCTGATAGAATTGTTGGCCCTGTCATATGGTCGATAGACCCGAAAGCCAAGCGGGTCTGGTTGACGCGGGCAACGCGTTGCCGCAACAAAGCGGCAAGACGCAAAACAAACGGAGCGGCAGATGGCCTGGAAAACAATTGACGACATGGATTTTGCAGGCAAGCGTGCTTTGGTGCGCGTTGATATCAATGTGCCGGTCGAAAATGGGGTTGTGACCGATACCACCCGGATTGAACGGATTGTACCGACAGTCACAGACATTCAGGCCAAAGGCGGCAAGGTCATTTTGATGGCTCATTTTGGCCGCCCCAAAGGTCAGGTGGTGCCAAAGATGTCGCTTGAAATCATCGCTCCGACCGTCGCCGATGTTTTGGGTCTGCCAATCACTTGGGTGAACTCCGATTACGGTCAGGCCGTGGCCGAGATGGAAGGCGATGAGGTCATGCTTTTGGAAAACCTGCGCTTTAACCCCGGTGAGGAAAAGAACGATGCAGGATTCGCCAACCGCTTAGCCGGTTTGGGCGACATCTATGTCAACGATGCGTTCTCTGCCGCGCACCGCGCCCATGCCAGTACCGAAGCAATCGCCCGCCTGCTGCCCGCTTGCGCCGGGCGGCTGATGGCCGAAGAACTGCACGCATTGGAAAAGGCACTCGGTACACCAGACCGCCCGGTTGTAGCCGTTGTGGGTGGGGCAAAGGTTTCCACCAAACTGGACCTTTTGGGAAATTTGGTCGGCAAGGTCGATCACCTGGTGATCGGCGGCGGCATGGCGAACACGTTTCTGGCCGCCCAAGGAATGGATGTCGGCAAATCGTTATGCGAACACGATCTCGCCGACACTGCCCGCGATATTCTGGGCAAGGCGAAGGCAGCAGGATGCGAAATTATCCTGCCGCGCGACATCGTCGTCGCACGTGAATTTGCGGCGGGGGCTGCAAACGAGACTGTCGCCCCGGATGCCTGCCCTGCCGATGCGATGATCCTGGATGCGGGACCCGCCACCGTAGCCTACATTGCTGAAGTTCTAGAATCTGCCAAAACACTCGTTTGGAACGGCCCTCTTGGTGCTTTTGAGATCGCTCCTTTTGATACGGCCACCAACGCTGCCGCGGCCAAGGCGGCGGCATTGTCAAAGGCAGGACGCCTGACTTCCGTCGCGGGCGGCGGTGATACCGTTGCAGCCCTCAACCAGGCGGGTGTCGCGGCAGATTTCACCTATATCTCGACAGCTGGTGGCGCATTTCTGGAATGGATGGAAGGCAAAGAGTTGCCCGGCGTCGCCGCATTGCAAACGGATTGATCACTGTTAGCGTAACCAGAATTGCCAGTTCTGACAGGGTCGCTTAAGCACAAAGCCGATCAAACATTCATACGGTTAAGGCAATTCTTATGACACATCAGCAAATGGCGGAACAGGTACGCAGCGGGGCGGGTTTTGTGGCCGCGTTGGACCAAAGCGGCGGATCAACCCCCAAGGCACTGGCGGCCTATGGTGTACCAGCCGATGCCTATTCCGGCGATGATGAGATGTTTGACATGATCCACGCCATGCGCACCCGGATCGTGAATGCCCCCGCCTTTACCGGCGACAAGATTGTCGGCGCAATCCTGTTTGAGATGACCATGGAACGCGCGATTAACGGCAAACCGTCAGCCAAGTATCTGTGGGAAGACCGCCACGTCGTTCCATTTCTGAAGATCGACAAGGGCTTGATGGACGAAACTGACGGCGTGCAACTGATGAAACCAATGGACCATCTCGATGACATCCTGCCTCGTGCGGTGTCACACGGGGTTTTCGGTACCAAAATGCGCTCGGTCATCAATGCGGCCAATCCATCGGGCATCAAGGCGAATGTTGCGCAGCAATTCGCTGAAGCAAGGCGCGTGATCGCCCATGGGCTGGTGCCGATCCTTGAACCTGAAATCAACATTAACATGGCTGATAAGGGCAAGGCAGAAGAGATGCTACGGGATGAAATCATGAGTCATCTCGATGCACTTAGCCCGGATGAAATTGTCATGCTGAAGTTAACCTTGCCGGAACAGGCCAATATCTATCAGCCGCTGATTGATCATTCCAATGTCATGCGCGTCGTCGCCCTGTCTGGCGGATATAGTCGGGCGGAGGCGAATGCGCGTCTGGCGCAAAACAGGGGCATGATTGCCAGCTTTTCGCGTGCGCTGACCGAAGGGTTATCTGCAAACCAAAGTGACGATGAATTTGACAATGCAATCGCCGCAACGATTGACGAAGTTTATTCCGCCTCCGTCGCAGGATAACGCTCATCCTTTTGTTTTAGGGATTCACAAGTCGAATCAAATGTGCGAATCTATTCGCAGCCGCCCGGTTAAGAGGTGGCGCATGAGGCAAGAGTGATGATCCGACGTGGGCGGGCCCATCTAGGGGCGGTTTTCTATTTTTTAGGCATGCTGATGCTGGGGCTGTATTTTACCTTTGCTGCCGTGCAAGGGGATTACGGGCTTTTCAAGCGGATCGAGGTCAAATCAGAAGGTGACATGCTGCAAACAGAGCTGACAGCCCTGCAAGCCGAGGTCGCAGGCATGGAAAACCTGACGCACCGCCTATCCGATGACTTTCTCGATCTTGATCTTTTGGATGAACAGGCCCGCGACGTGCTGGGCCTGATCCGTGCCGACGAAATCGTTATTCGCTGAACGCAAGGCGGCAATGTTCCCGTTGCGTGACGGGACGTCACTTTGGCCCTCGCATTTCCTGACAGTGTCGTTTAGAAGATAGTTTAACACTAAACTATATAGCTACACGCTGGAGGATTGCACATGCCGCCCAAAAAGGCCGCCGCGAAACCCAACGTTTCAGCCGAAGAGTTGCTGAAACATTACCGTGAAATGCTGCTAATCCGGCGATTTGAAGAAAAGGCAGGCCAACTTTATGGTATGGGTCTGATCGGCGGTTTCTGTCATCTTTACATCGGTCAAGAGGCGGTTGTTGTTGGCTTGGAAGCCGCCGCCGAAGAAGGTGACAAGCGCGTCACATCTTACCGCGATCATGGACACATGTTGGCCTGCGGCATGGACCCCAAAGGGATCATGGCCGAACTGACTGGGCGTGAGGGCGGCTTTTCCAAGGGCAAAGGTGGCTCAATGCACATGTTCTCGAAAGAGAAGCATTTCTATGGGGGCCACGGGATTGTGGCGGCTCAGGTGCCGTTGGGTGCTGGGCTGGCCTTTGCAGATAAATACAAAGACAACGGGCGCGTAACATTTACATATTTCGGTGATGGTGCAGCAAACCAAGGCCAAGTCTACGAAACCTACAACATGGCCGAGTTGTGGGATCTGCCAGTCGTTTTCGTGATCGAGAATAACCAATATGCGATGGGCACCTCGGTCAAACGTTCCACAAAGTCTCCATCCCTATGGGAGCGCGGCGCAGCGTACGGCATCCCGGGCGAGGAAGTGGATGGCATGAATGTTCTGGCTGTGAAGGAAGCCGGCGAACGCGCTGTCGCCCACTGCCGCGCAGGCAAAGGCCCGTACATTTTGGAAGTGAAAACATATCGTTACCGCGGCCATTCCATGTCGGACCCTGCAAAGTACCGGACCCGCGAAGAAGTGCAAAAAATGCGTGATGAACGTGATCCCATCGAACAAGTCCGCGACATGCTGCTGACAGGCAAACATGCCAGCGATGATGACCTCAAGGCGATCGACAAGGAAATCAAAGCGATCGTGAACGAGGCGGCGGAATTCTCAAAAGAAAGCCCTGAACCAGCGCTCGAAGAGCTTTGGACAGATATCTACGAAGAAGTGGAGGCATAAATCATGGCGACCGAAATACTGATGCCCGCCTTGTCGCCCACCATGGAAGAAGGAACGCTGGCCAAATGGTTGGTAAAAGAGGGTGATACCGTCTCATCCGGTGACATCATGGCCGAAATCGAAACCGACAAGGCCACCATGGAATTCGAAGCCGTTGATGAGGGGATCGTTGGGAAGATCCTGATCGCCGAAGGTACCGAAGGCGTGAAAGTCAATGACGTGATCGCCATTCTTGTGGAAGACGGTGAAGACGTGCCAGCCGCAAGCGCGGCCCCCGCCCCCGTAACCGAGACCCCTGCTGCTGCACCAGCGGAACCGGTCGCAGCTGCTGCACCGTCAGCACCTGAGGTTGATGCAACGCCGGATTGGGACGCGGATTTGGAGGTCAAACAAACAACCGTCCGCGAAGCTTTGCGCGACGCGATGGCCGAAGAGATGCGGCGCGACGAAGATGTGTTCCTGATGGGCGAAGAGGTCGCTGAATATCAGGGGGCTTACAAGATTTCCCAGGGTCTGCTGGACGAATTTGGCGCGAAAAGGGTGATCGACACGCCGATCACCGAACACGGTTTTGCTGGGATTGGCGTGGGGGCCGCCTTTGGTGGGCTGAAACCGATTGTCGAGTTCATGACATTCAACTTCGCCATGCAAGCCATTGATCAAATTATCAACTCTGCCGCGAAGACGCTTTACATGTCCGGTGGTCAGATGGGTGCGCCAATGGTATTCCGTGGCCCCAATGGTGCCGCCGCGCGTGTTGGTGCGCAGCATAGCCAGGACTATGCCGCATGGTACATGCAGGTCCCTGGCTTGAAGGTCGTCATGCCATACTCCGCTGCGGATGCGAAAGGACTGATGAAAACAGCCATCCGCGACCCGAACCCCGTGATTTTCCTTGAGAACGAAATACTTTATGGCAAGTCCTTCGACGTGCCTGTGATGGAAGATTTCACAATCCCCTTCGGCAAGGCCAAGATCGAGCGATCAGGCGATGATGTGACGATTGTCAGCTTTGGGATCGGAATGACCTACGCATTGGAAGCTGCTGAAAAGCTCGCCGAAGACGGAATAAATGCCGAAGTCATTAACCTGCGCAGTCTACGTCCGATGGATACTGAAAGCATCCTTGCATCGGTTCGCAAGACCAATCGCTGTGTTACGGTCGAGGAGGGTTGGCCACAAGGCAGCGTTGGCGGTTACATCAGCAGTGTGATCATGCAGCAGGCGTTCGACTATCTGGATGCCCCCGTGATCACATGCACCGGTAAGGACGTGCCCATGCCTTATGCCGCCAACCTGGAAAAACATGCCCTTGTGACCACCGACGAAGTCATCGCCGCGGTCAAACAAGTGACCTACCGCTAAGGAGACAGCGCTATGCCAACAGAAATTCTGATGCCCGCCCTGTCCCCAACAATGGAAGAAGGCACACTGGCCAAATGGCTGGTCAAGGAAGGTGATACTGTCTCATCCGGCGACGTGATGGCCGAGATTGAGACAGATAAAGCCACGATGGAATTCGAAGCCGTTGATGAAGGGGTGATCGGCAAGATCATCGTGCCTGAAGGTAGTGAGGGTGTGAAGGTCAACGATGTGATCGCAGTGCTGTTGGAAGATGGCGAAAGCGCAGATGATATCGGCGCAGTGTCTGCGGGCGGTTCATCCGCCGCTGTCGCGCCGTCTTCACCGGAGCAAACACCAAGAGCCGCGCCAGCAGCCGCAACGCCTGCACCTGCAGCGGTCGCAAAAGATGGTAACCGCGTCTTTGCGACCCCCCTCGCCCGCCGCATTGCGGCAAACAAGGGTCTTGACCTGACACAGATCAGTGGTTCTGGCCCCCATGGCCGGATCATCAAGGCGGACCTGGAGAACGCAACCGCGGCTCCGAAAGCGGCGGCACCATCTGCCAAGCCGCAGGCACCTGCGACAGCAACGATGGCGGCCGGTCCATCGACGGATGCGGTACTCAAAACCTATGCAGATCGCCCATTCGAAGAGGTCACACTGGACGGCATGCGCAAAACCATTGCGGCACGCCTGACTGAGGCGAAACAATCGGTGCCGCATTTCTACCTGCGCCGGGATATCATGCTGGACGACTTGCTGAAGTTTCGCAGTCAAATCAACAAACAGCTTGAGCCACGAGGCGTGAAACTGTCGGTCAACGACTTCATCATCAAAGCCTGCGCCCTGGCGCTGCAACAAGTGCCAGAGGCGAACGCCGTCTGGGCTGGCGATCGGACGCTGAAGTTCGAAAAATCTGATGTTGCGGTTGCGGTCGCCATTGAAGGTGGATTGTTCACCCCGGTTCTGAAGGATGCCGAGATGAAATCGCTGTCGGCCCTATCGGCAGAGATGAAGGATCTCGCCGGGCGCGCCCGTGAACGCAAGCTTGCGCCGCATGAGTATCAAGGTGGCAGCTTTGCTATCTCAAACCTTGGCATGTTCGGCATCGACAATTTCGATGCCATCATCAACCCGCCTCACGCAGCAATTTTGGCCGTAGGGGCAGGCGTCAAGAAACCGATTGTCGGCGCTGACGGCGAACTTGCCGTTGGGACAGTCATGTCGACAACATTGTCCGTCGACCATCGTGTCATCGATGGCGCATTGGGTGCCAACCTGCTTCAGGTTATCAAAGATAACCTGGAAAGCCCAATGACCATGCTTGCATAAGTTTGCTCTGTCTGGCTGCGAGACGTCAATAGCATCGTAGCCAGACGGTCTGGTCGCTACAAAAATGGGTTGCCCGGCTGCCGGTGATTTGCGTATTCAAGCAGCACCAAAAAACCCAATTATGATACGAACTATGGATATTCTGCACACCGCGCGTTTACTGGACATGTCCGCCAAAATGGAGTCGCCGTAAGGATTTCATCCGTTGACCAGGGCATTTTCCCTTTATCTTGATCTGTTACGCGCTGTTGCTGCGCTAAGCGTCGTCATCTTTCACTTGGCTGATCCGCGGTTTACCGTGGTCACATACCAGGTTGTTCGGGAGATGGATTTGGGCCGCGACGCCGTGATCTTGTTCTTCGTCATCTCAGGTTTTGTGATCGCTTTTTGCGCGGATACAAAAGACAAAACGATCAGCGGCTTCGCCTTTGCGCGTCTGACACGCCTGATATCGGTGGCGTTGCCTGCGCTTGTACTTGGTTTTTTGCTTGATGCTTATGGCGCCAGCTCTTTTGAAAGCTTCTACGAAACACGGTTTTACAATGCGATCCCCTTCAATGAGCAACTTTTCCGTGGCGTCACATTTTCCAATGAGTGGGTATGGTCCCCAATCCGGCTAGGGACAAATGGCGCCTATTGGTCGTTGTCATATGAAGCCGCCTATTACGCATTGTTCGCATGCGTGTTTTACATGCGCGGTTGGCTAAGGATGGGTACAGTCATACTTTGTTGCGCTGTCGTTGGCATAAACATTCTGCTGCTGCTGCCCTGCTGGTTGATTGGCGTTTGGCTTTATCACAAAAGTGCAGCGGCAACGCACAGACTGGACCCAATCATTCTGATGCTGCTGCCAGTCGGGCTTTACATCATCGCACACACGATTGCGCTGCCGGATATGCTGAACGATCTGACGATCTACTTTGTTTCGGCAGAAGGCTTTCTACAACTGCGCTTTTCGGGCTCAGCCGCATGGAATACATTCCTTGCGTTGTTGATTGCAGCGCATCTTCTGGCAGCTCACAAATGGTTTTCAGATGACGCGGCACAAGATCATGCCCTTGCCTGGCCGATCCGCAAGCTGGCCCAATCCAGTTTCTCGATCTATCTGTTCCACTTGCCAGTCATGAATGTGGCAAAGCCGGTGCTATCGACCCATGTTCCAGTCCTGAACAACGATGTCGGCTTGTTAAGCGTAACGATTGGAATTTGTCTGCTCTTCGCCGTGTTCTTTGAGCACACGCTACCATGGCAACGAAAAGTTTTAAGGCACCTATTCGTAGACCGCGGTGGTAGCGACGCTGAACGTGCGCCCTAAGCGAAGCCAGCCTTCAATTCGCAAGGCCGGCTCACCTTATCTATCGCGCGCTTCGCGCAGTTCCCAACAACTGATCCATTGTCATTGATGGCTGGGAACATCCAGCCTCACCAACGATACGTGCAGGCACCCCGGCAACGGTCTTCATCGGCGGCACATGCTCAAGAACAACCGATCCTGCGGCAATCCGACTGCAATGGCCGACAGTAATGTTTCCCAATACCTTCGCGCCGGCCCCGATTAGTACACCGTCCCCTATCTTTGGATGGCGGTCATTGTCCTCTTTGCCGGTGCCGCCCAATGTCACAGAATGCAGCATCGACACGTTGTCACCAACAACGGCTGTTTCGCCAACAACGACGGAATGCGCATGGTCGATCATAATCCCCTGACCAATCCGGGCGGCAGGATGAATATCAACACCAAAGACCTCGCTCACACGCATCTGGACGAAATAGGCAAGGTCCCGGCGATTGTTCTCCCACAGCCAATGGCCCAAACGATAGGACTGAACTGCCTGAAAACCTTTGAAGAACAATATAGGCTGCATGAACCTGTGGCAGGCAGGATCCCGATCATAGATCGCAACAAGGTCAGCGCGCGCCGCAGCTGTCAGACCAGCATCAGCAACATAAGCCGCATCAGTGATCTCGCGCAGGATTTGCGCTGACATCTCGGAGGAGGCAAGTTTCATCGACAAGCGATAAGCCAACGCCCCGTCAAAAGTCTGGTGGTGCAGAATCCCGGAATGCACAAGACCACCCATCAAGGGCTCAGACGCAATCGCTTCTTCTGCTTCGGCGCAAATCCGATGCCAGATGGGATCAACTTCAGTCACAGATGGATTCAAGTGTGCCATGATGGACTCCTGTAGATTACACTCATACATAGTCCAATTGCCAACACATCGCCAAGACTAAAGCTGTGATGACGGCTATCATGCACGCTGATGGATCAAAGCAGTGATTAAATCACGCAGAGCGGTTAGATAATCCCCCTCATCGGCCCCTTGCGACGACACCATGGCGTAGCACCTGCTCGCAGACATTATTGTGCCAGTCCCGAAAACCGGGTGCGGTGCACCTGTCCGCTTTCTATGCGCATCCGCAGCCGCCGCTGCATTGCAAAGCGACAACGCCAACTGCCTGCGAGATCGCTGAGGTGCAGCCAGCAAAACGCGCACGCCGGCCTCAAGATCCGCCAGATTGACGGGCCGCATGAAACTCAACCCTGCAGAGCCAAGGCTTGGGCTAAACCAGGTCCGTATCTGTCAGAGAGTTGCGCGACCTCAACACGGAATGGATCGTTACCAACATCGCCTGACCAAAACGTTGCAGGATAACTCCATGTTGGCGTGGTCACGATTTCCTGACGTCTTATCAGACCGTCCTGAAGAACCGTGACCTGGTATGCCTCCCGATCTTCGCCCAAAGGAATATCTCCATCGGTCCAAACATCACCGTCGATCCGGCTGGATCTGATCCATGACAACTCAAAATCAGTAACAGTGCGGGTCGCCCTCAGATGTGCAACGGGATAAGGCCGCAAGCCATTGCCGGCAAATGAATGTACCGCGTAGTTAAAGCTTTCGTCAGACAGTGGGCTTCCTGCAGGACCATAGCGGAAATGTCGTGCGATCCCGCGCGATGCTGTGGACAACGTAATCTGCGACGGGACACCGTTCAGCAACACGGCATTCGATCCAACGGGCCAGGCGTCAGGCATCAACCCACGGCTTCCTGCTTGCCCACGCAACAAGTTGCGCAAAGCAAAACGATTGCCGCCCAAAGGCTCGGCAAACTGAAACTGCAGCACTTCCCAATTGTTAGGTGTGCCGTCTCCGATAGCGAGCGTATTTGCTCCAGCCAAAAGCGCAGATGCGCTTACCGGCTCCATGCTACCATCTATAAGTGCCAACTCCAATGCAGACTGCCGATCCCAAATGCCAACGGGCCCGGCGCGCAAAACCGTATGCGTCAGACCCATGGTTGCAGGCGCATTCAGCACGTCTTGCAGTGCATACCCACTGTCTTGTGCGGCGCTATAGATGGCGATGTTACCTGGCCAAGGCGTCGCTGCAGCCGCCGCAAAAGGTGCATGCGGCACCTCATCACCTGTGAGCAGCGGCAAGTCCATAAACACAAGCTCAACCGGAACAGGGCTGGTCACCGGCGGCAGGACCACCGGCGCATCGATAGTATCTTGCGTCTGATACACAACGGGTTCAACACGGGTGGCCTCGATCAGACGCACGCCCGCCTCTTCCACGCGGTCAATCCGGTAGGACCCCAAGTGCCCGTCCGCATCAACGTCAACAACGTCGCCCACATCCACATCCAGACGTGAGGGTGGCAGCGCAAAACTCACCGTATCACGGGCAAGCCGCGCTTCTTGCAGCCAACGGGCGGCAATCCCTTCACCTTCTGCCCGGGTGAGCGCCAAGGGAATCTCGCTGCGGGTCACGTTCTGAATACTGGTGTCTGGATAGATGGCCTCAGATGCGATCGGGACATAGTCAGCGTCAACATCCAGATACCCAACCTGAACCCGGTCTGCCAGCGAGCTTTCAGGTGACCGGGTCAAAACCACTGACTGATTTGTGTCAGGATCCAGCGCAAGATTTTCGGCACTGGCCAGAACGCTGGCCTGTCCGTCTCGGTTCTTGAAGATCAACGTCCCATTGCGTTCCTGCGCATCAAACCCGTACGCCAGCATCAAAGGCTGTAACGCAGCTCTGGCCGAGCTGACGTCGCGCACTGCATAGCCCCGCACAACACCATAAAGCTGCGATACATCATATCGTGTTACACCAGCGCGTTCGCAAATCTCGCCGACAACCGCAGCAAGCGACCTGTTTGTCGCGCGTCCATTCAGCCAATGACCTCGGGCGTAATTGTCACCGTCCGTCCAAAGCGCCTGATTGGCTGGAAAAAACGGGTAAGGCCTGGCATCCCAAGCCCAAACATGCATGCGCCCGGTATCAAGCATGCGCCCCGCATACTGGTCAGATACAGGATTGTGACTGTCTGACGAAAAATATGTATAGACGGCCTTCAGATACTGCATCTGCATGAGATCGTCGCGACGCCCCGTTGAATAATAGGGCAACCGCGACTCGGATGATTTCGGGTCCAGAAACTTGTTGGGCTGGTTTGCACCCTTGTCGATGGCCGCGCAGCCAAACTCGGTGAACCAAAACGGCTTACTTGCCGGGATCCATGGCGTGGGCGCGGCCTGCCTGACGCCTTCAATGCGATCGTGATGCGGGTTGGACCACCAGTTCTGAAAATCCTTATAGCGCCAGACCCATGGCTCGCCATCACCATCCGTGATCGGGGTGCGGCGTTGGGCATCGCGCGCTTCCGGCGTGCTATAAAACCAGTCATACCCCTCGCCCCCGGCAACATTCGCGATGAGATAGTCAAGGTTGTAGATACTGTCTGCAACGGCATCTGCATGGTCGTCGCCATCGCGCCAGTCTGCGAGCGGCATGTAGTTGTCAACACCGATGAAATCGATGTTGGGATCCGCCCAAAGCGGGTCAAGATGAAAGAACTTGTCGCCCGTTCCTGCCGGTTGATAGCCGTGGTATTCGGACCAGTCTGCCGCATAGCTTACTTTGCATTCCGGGCCCAACACCGCGCGAACATCCGCGGCCAACGCGCGTAAGGCAGTGACTGCTGGAAACGTGTTTGCAGCACCTCTGATCTGGGTCAAGCCACGCATTTCAGAGCCGATACAAAAAGCATCGACACCACCAGCGGCCTTGCATAGATGGGCGTAGTGCAAGATGAAACGGCGATACCCCCAAGCGTTCGGTCCAGCATAGTCGACCGTGTTGCCTGAAATGCTGAAATCTGCAACGTCAGCGCTGCCCATGAAAGCCGCGACCTCTGCTTCGGCCTGCGCACTCCCATCCGGACTACCTGCGATACCCGGTGCAAGTGATGTTGTAATCCGCCCGCGCCAAGGCAGCGGCGGCTGCCCAATCTGGCCGGTGATCGGATTAGGCAGCGTATTGCCCTCTAACTGCTCCATCAGAATAAAGGGATAAAAGACCGGCTTCAGCCCGCGCGTGCGCATCGCAACAATGGATTGCACGACAGATTGGTCCGTTGGTGTACCACCATAAACTGGTGTTCCTTCGCGATAGGGTACGCGGTCTGCGCTGTAGCGGTTCAGCCCAGAGACACGCCAGGGCATCTGCTCGGCATCAATCTCGTCCTGTTCCACCTTCGGTTTAATGTTGCATTCGCCACAACGAAGATCATCGCCAAACCAGGACACAACCAGAACGACTGATTTGCATTGTGGCAACTCACCTTCCAAAGCTTCAATCGCAGTCGAAAAATCGCTCTTTCCGGAAGATGAGTTACCATTGATGGCCACCCGCTGACCGAAGGACGGCGATAAAACCACTCGCGATGTCGCCAGACTGTATTCGCCCGTGCCAGGGATCAGGGCAACACCGGTGACTTGATCTGCAAGCTCCGTATGGCTTGTGTCCGAGCTGCCGCGCATCACCTCAAACGTAAACTGCGGAATACGATTTCCGAACTGACCAAGGGCAAGATCCTCAAACACCACATAAGCCGTGCCGCGAAAAGCAGGCGTGTTCTCAAGCCCTTCAATTGCCGCAATTTTCGGGTCAGGCATTTGATCGCGTGATCCGGGATAGACACGGATATTCAGCGCGGCGCGCGATACCTCATCGCCATCGGCCCAGATCCGACCGACACGGCTGATCTCACCCTCACACAAAGCTACAGCCATGCTGACACTATAGGTAAACTCGGTCACCTCGGGTGTCGGTGGCCCACCTTTACCACCGCCAGAGGTGCTTCGCTGTTCATCAAAGGACGAGGCCCAGATGACCTGCCCCGGAACCCGCATACGGCCATATATCTGCTGAACATCCGCGCCTTCGGTGGCGCTGGTCAGACGAAACCGATCAACGCGACCCGTCTCAACCGGCTCACTGCCACCACCCAGCAATTGCTGGTCAAGACGGCGCCCAATTGCGGCACCTGCAGCACGCCCGATCGTCGCCATCGACAACCCCAAAATGGAACCGCCAATTGTGCCGCCCAAAGCCGCACCACCTGCAGCAAAAGCAATCGTTGCCATGGTAACTATCCTTGTGAAATCTCAAAACGTGCGACGATCCGTTTGCGCCAGGGCCGGGATAACGGGCTTTCGACGACACCATGTCCGTTGTAGGCGTGGATGAAATGCGGCGCTGATCCGACTTGGGACAGGATGCCCAAATGCTTTGCGACCGCGCCATCACGCATGCGAAACAGGACAACATGTCCGGGCTGCGGGCTGTCACCGGTCGCCAGACGCATGTGACGCAAAGAAGCCTGATAAAGCATCTCGTGCCCCTGAGGTTCAGACCAGTCGGGGGTATATGGCGGAACGGCCTCAGGTTCTGACCCGTAAACCTCGCGCCAGACCCCGCGCAAAAGTCCCAGGCAATCGCAACCGGCACCACGCACAGATGCCTGATGCAAATAGGGCGTTCCAAGCCAGCCGCGTGCGCAATCTACGATGGCGCTGTTCACCGGCTTCTACTCCCACCTTGGTTGGTGTTCTCCGAACGCGGAACTGCAACCAACCAATCGTCGCCCGGAATGTCTGGAAAACCCTGAAAGTTGATGAAATTTGCAAACTTCACCCGACAGGTTGCCGGTCTTTTGTCACAACCTGCAATCAACCGCACTGTATCGCCAGACTGCACCGGCGCACGGATCGGCTCCCACAAGGTAATCCGACGCGTCACATCTTGCTGCACATCCTCGCTCACCACAGCGCGCAATCCGCGCGCAGCACCACTGCGGATCTCTAACTGCCCGCCCTTGAACCAATCCGGGGCAAAGCCGACAAGCGAAGGAAAAACAAATGATTGGCCATCAGTATTATGCTCCAGCACGAGATCGACCATAAAAGCTGGGTCATTGAGATTAACTTGACATGACGCATCACCAAGCAACGCACTGCATGTTTTTAGGTAAGACCGCCCCTGCGTTTGGTTCAAAGCCTCTGAAAGACCGCGCAGTTCCGCCTGAAAGCCGCCAGCAACGCGACTAATCTCGCCTATTGTTCCCGCAAACTGCATCTGTCGTGCGGCGGGATCGTCCCAGCAAACCAGCCATATCTCGACAGTTGCATCATCATAATACCCGGCATCAATATCTGCCTCAGTAATCGCATCTGACGACAAGACACCCACAGCTTCGGTGTTATTCACAGAAAGTCCCGTTGTGCTGGCCAAGGCTTTCGCGGTGAGGCCCGTTTCCGGCAAAAAACGAATACCATCAAATTCAAACGGCCGATCATGATCCGTAAAACCAAGAACTCGCCCGTCCTTGCGCCTCACAGCCCAGCAATGACACGTATGGGTCGCACCCGTTTTCAGATGTGCAAGTAACGCCGCCGCACTCATACCCGGATCTCCACCACTGGAATATTCGGGGCCTCACCAGCCTGAAAATTCGAAATGGAGGTCATGATCCGGTCGGTGTCGAACCTGACCGGCACGTCAAACTCGAACCCCGCTCTAATCTCCGCACCAATGTCCGGAGGATGATTGAACGTGACTGTGCCCTTCGACACGTCAAGCGCATAATCAATCCCAGCTCGCAAAGGGTCCCCGCCCAATGACAGACGCACCGATCCCGCGACCGGCTTGGTAATCGGACGGGCATAAGAAAACGCACCCGACCGATAGGTCTTGGTCAAAGGCCAAACATCCGTGACCTCATCACCAATGCCAAGCAGTTGATCGGCATCGGAAATCTCGTCAGAAGGCGAACAGGACCGATAATCACTCCAATCCTTCCAGCGAAACCCGATCAACTGCCCCTGCCGCGCCTCAAAAAACGCAATCAGCGTCTCCAGATCATCCAAAGACCGCAAGCCCAACCCCGCATCATACCGCCTGCGGCCATGGGCCCAGGGCGTGTTACGCTCTTCAAACCCATTCGCTAGCGTCACGATATCCGTCCGCCGCTCTGGCCCGCCGACCGAGCCAAAGCTCAGAGACGCGGGAAACCTTACCTCATGAAATGACATCGCAAATCTCCCTACCGATTACGCTGCGAGCGGCCCAAAGCACGCGACAATTGCGTCGCGATCTGCGCCTGGCTCCGCTGGAAGCCTTGGGCATCCGGTGTGCTGATATTCATCGTGACATTCACCGAACCGCCGCCTTGGGTCTGCACGCCCAAACGACCGTCAGCGCCACGGGCAAGCGGCATAATCGCCTCCGGCCCCGCCTCGCCCATCAGACCCGTACCGCCACGCATCGGAAAGGTCGTCGGCCCGCTAACAACACCGCCTTTGGCAAAAGGCATCACGCGCCCTTGGGAAAAGGATCCACCATCGGCAAAAGGCATAATGCTGGCCACAGCGGCATTCAGCCCATCTGCTAAGACACCGCCCAACTGGTTCGCAACAGGTTGGATCGCCGCCGAATAGGCCGCATTCGCCATTGCCTGCGCCAAGCCGCCCAGCGCATCCGATAATGACGCCCCATCCAGGATCAGCGCATCAAAGGCGCGACGTAGCCCACCGGAAAACCCGCGCTCCAGATTGCCCAGATCGCGCGTCGTCTCGGACAGCGAACCCTGCACCCCGCGCAACTGCCCATCAAAGGCCGCCGCCATTGCACTCGCATCGCCAAGGCTGCTTTCCAGTGCCCGTACATCACTGTCAAGATCATCCAGTCTGTCTATCTCATCCATCGCCCTTGTCCTTTGGTTCGTCGGGGAAGGCCTCCAACAGCGCATCCAACCGGCCCCGACCCATCGGGGCCTCATTGCCCACAAGGCCCAGCATCATCTGCAGCTCAATCGGGGTCAGCGCCCAAAAGTCACGCGGCAGCAGGTGCAGACCACCCAACCCCGCGCGCATCAATCCGGCCCAATCCATCGGCTAGCCCGGCACTGAAAACGCGCGCGCCAGCAACTGAGCTGCCACCTGCGCCGCCCCAACCGGACCGCCAGCAATCTCAGCCCGTATCAGATCAGACGACGCGCCGTCCCAACCCCCACCGCGCAGACCAGCCACAATCACCGCCATCACATCACGGCTCGAAAACGCACCGCTCTCAAACCGCTCCGCCAGTTCCACCAGCGCCCGCTCGCCCAGCGCCTCTTCCAGCCCCACGAGCGCGCCCAATGTCAGCTTGCAGACATGCGGCACCCCGTCGATGGTCACGCTGACCTCTCCCGTCCAGGGGTTCGCCATCAGATCAGCGCCGTAAAGGTCAGCGGACCGGCCGAGGCCAGCGACAACTCATATGTCGCCTCCCCATTATGAGAGCCCGCATATTCAATTGACGTGATCTGAAACGCCCCTTCGACGGTGCCGAAATCCGGAATGATCACCTGAAAATTCGGCGTCTCCCCGTCAAAGAATATCTGACGCGCGCGCTCATCCGTCGCCTCATCTTTGAAGACACCCGAACCAGAGATCGCCGCCGTCTTCACGCCTGCACCACCCAGCAATTCGCGCCAGCCGCCTGTGCTTTCCAGGCTCGTCACCTCAACACTTTCGGCGTTAAAGCTGATCCGCGTAGCGCGCAGTCCCGCCACCGTTTCAAATGATCCACCACCTGTCATATCAATCTTGATCAGCAGGTCTTTACCGTTCTGGGCCACCATCGGCTCACTCCTTCAAAAAGAATTGGGGTTACGTGTCATCTGCCACGCGGGCACGGAAAATCAGGTTGATTTGGCGCACATCACCAGTTCCCACACGGGCCGCTTTCGCCTTGTAGAAATTGAGTGAGACAAGGGTGCCACGCGCCAGCGTCAGGTCCGCATCGACAAGGGCATCGCTGACAGCAGCAGCGGCGTCTTTGGCCGAAGCAAAACCCGCCCGCTCCGTCACCACCGACACGGTGAACTCATGCAAGGCACCACCACCGGTCTGGTCGGATGCATCCTTAACATCCTCCGATCCCAGGATCACATAAAGTGCAGGCAAGGCACCGCCGGGCAAAGCGTCATAAATCGCACCATTCACCAGCGTGCCGAGCTCGGCATCACCAGACAAAGCCTGAAACACCGCCCCCTGCAGGGCCGCCGCAACACCATAACTCATGACGCCACCTCTTCTTCCACATGGCAGGTCAGAAACCGGCCATCGTGACCCTTCTCAGCCACCGCATTGATGTGAAAGATCCGGCCCCCATCGCGAAACCGCTGCCCTGCCACCGGGCGTGACGGCGCGCCATAAGGCATCGCACGTATAGTGATACGGTAAGGCACGCGGGACACAGTCACAGCAAAAGCCGCCCGTTCACGGCCCGACCCTGCCTTCAGTTCGCCCCAGACAACGCCCAGCACGTCCCAATCGGCGGTATACCCGCCCGCCCCATCAGGCACCTGCACCGGGGCTTCCAACGTCAGGGCCCGGTTGAGATACGGCGCATTCATACCCGGCCACCCATGAACAAACGAACCGTGCGATAACGCTCAATCAGCGACGACACACCAAACGGCATCGCAGGCGTACCCTGCACCACATCATGGCGGTACTCGTAGTAATGGGCGGCGAGCATCAGAACAGCCTGCGCAAGATCAGCAGGCAAATCGCCCCACTCTGGGCCAAACCCTGCGAGCAGACCAATGCGTACTGACCCGTTCACCGGCACCGATGGCAGGCAATTTGCCACCGCCTTCAGGCTGGGCCGTTGGCTATCGGGTTCCAGATACCAGGCATCGCCGTCGGCAAATGTCTCATCCCCGTTCATATCAATCAGCATCACAGCAGAAATCGCATTCACCGGCGCCACCGGCAGCGGCTGCCGCCGACCATCGCGCCAGGCGGTCAGGGTCCAGCTAAACTCGCGCTCAATCAAGATCTTGCCAGTGCGTGCCTCAATCGCGGCCATCGCAGCACGCAGATAATTCTCTAACACCGGATCCTGCAAATCGTCGTCCGAGAACCCCGAACCAAGACGCAAATGCTCTCGTAATTGTGCGACCGGCAAGGCCGACTGCGGCACGGTGGTCTCTTCGACTAACATCATGGAACTACTCCGAAAATCACGTATCGTCCGATAGGTTCCCGGACGCATGCACACCCCCCGCATTGCTCGGACGGAAGGGAGCAGCTAGACAATGCGGTGACTGTCTCGCATGCGTCCGGGAAGGACGCGCCCTGCATGAGGGCGCGCCCCTTCGCGGGGTTCAGCGCTTTAGCTGACCGCGAATTTCAGAAGCTTGATCGCAGCAAAGTCGCTGACGGCACCGCCGACGCGCTTGGTCGCATAGAACAGGACATGCGGCTTGGCACTGAACGGATCGCGCAACACGCGGAGATCAGGGCGTTCGGCGACAGTGTAACCAGCCGAGAAATCACCAAAGGCAATCGCCATCGCATCATCGTCGATATCGGGCATATCCTCGGCAATCAGCACACGGTAACCCATCAGACGCGCGGGCTCACCCACTGCCAGACCATCCACCCAAACAAAGCGGCCATCATTGTCCTTCAGCTTGCGCACAGTGCCAGCGGTCTTGGAGTTCATCACAAACGTCCCGTTCGACCGGTACTCCGCACCCAGTGCATAAACGAGGTCCACAATCGGATCAGCCCGCGTAATGCCACCCGCTGTGCCCGACGGCACATAGCCAATATTGCCCCAGGTCCATGTATCATTATCGACCGTTGGATAGGTCAGCATGCCCGTAGGCTTATCCACACCGTCACCAGAGACAAACGCATTAGCCTCAGACCGGGCAAACTTGTCCGCGATACGACCGGCCAGCCAGCCTTCGATATCAAAAGCAGAATCATCCAGCAGACGCTGCGACGCCTTCGGCAAAGCAGACAATTCATGCAGCGGGATCGAAATCCGTTCAATCTGCGGGGTATCCGTCTCGGTCACAGCAGATGTCTCCGTGGCCCACCCGGCACCAAGCTCTGAATGATCGACCAGCACGTCATAAGACGTTGCATCCACATTCACCACATTGGCGATAGACCGGATCGAAGCCGTCGAAGACAACGTGCTCTGGATCGTCGCGGCTGTCTGCGGGTCCACCAGATAACCACCGTCGGCCGCGACAGACGTATTCAGCGCCTTACCTTCCAGTTCCAGCCCGCGCAGGCCATCATCATCACCCGACCGCAGATAGGCAGCAAAGGCCTTCTGATGCGGCGCATCCTCTGCCGCAGCCGCCGCCAGCGCAGGGCGTGCATTCATCATCGTCTTTCGATCCAGCTTATTCATCCGGTCATCCTGTTTTTGAAGTTTGGCATTCACGCCGTGGGAAAAGTCTTTGAAATCGCTCATGAACCCGGCAATCGCCGCATTCAAAGCCTGGGCAGGAGACACATCTTCCCCGACCCGAGAGGAGCTCTCAGTTGTCGTCATCAATCAGTCCTTTGATCGTTGGCGGGGGTTAGTCCCGTGCCATCAAACGGCGCGCACTCTCAAATGCGCTCGCCAAATCACGCAATGCGGCATCCGCCGGGTCATCCCCCTTGGCCCCCACACGCGCATCAGGAAGCATCGGAAAAGTCACAAGCGACACTTCCCAAAGTTCCAGTTCCGACAAAAGGCGATGGCCCTTGTCATCCTTGCGAGCCTTCACGGTGCGATAGCCGATGGACAGCCCATCAATCGCACCCGCCCCAATCAGCGATGCCGCCTCACGGCCCTTGGCCACATCTGTCAGCAAACGGCCTTTGACCCAAAGGCCACGCTCATCCTCGCGCACCTCGTCCCAGACACCAATCGGCTGGGCCGGATCATGCTGCCACAGCATTTTGACACCATGGTTCCGCTCCAGCGACGCCGCATAGGCCCCGCGCTCCACCACATCACCACCTTGATCAGCCTTGCCAAACAGCGATGCATATCCGCTGATCGTCGTCCCATCGGTCACGGTCACATCCGTGCCCAGTGCACAAAACTTATGTTCCAAATTCATGGGGTTCCCCCGCTCAGCGCTTTAACAATCTCGAAAATCAGCAATCCCGCACAGCCACAAACAATCAGCCATATCTGACGCTCCAACCGCGACACCATGAACTCGATCCGGCCCAGCCGCACATCAACTTGTGCAAACCAGAAATCCGAAACCGGAGGCTGCGTTTGCTGGCGCGGTTTACCGTGCATATCGACAATCTTGTTATCCATCACCTACCTCCAAGGCAGGCAAGCCAAGCAAAGACCGCTTCTCGGCGTCCGTCAAAAACGCCGCCTCACTCACCCTGCGCCATTGCGCATCGCGTTCCACCGAAAGCGCCGGAATCTGATCCAGATCGGGCCGCAGTTCGACCGCCTCGCCTGTGAAGTCTGACAACCACTCCGCAATCGCACTCATCACCCGCGCCGCCAGCGGCAGCACCGTCAGACGATAAAACGCCCGGTTCGCCTCCTGATAATTCGCATAGGTCGCATCGCCCGGAATCCCCAGCAGCATTGGCGGCACCCCAAAAGCAATCGCAATCTCACGCGCCGCCGCCTCTTTGGTCTTCTGAAACTCCATATCGGAAGGCGAGAAACCCATCGGCTTCCAATCAAGCCCGCCTTCCAGCAACATCGGCCGCCCCGCGTTCCGCGCGCCCTGATGCTGGCTCTCCATTTCGCCAAGAAGTCGATCATACTGATCCTCACTGAGCGACGCCTGCCCATCCGCCCCGCGATAGACAATTGCGCCAGACGGCCGAGCAGCGTTATCCAGAAGGGCCTTCGACCAGCGAGATGCCGCATTGTGCACATCAATCGCTGCGGCAGCCGCCTGCAGGGCCGAGAACCCGTGATGGTCATCCTGTGGATGGAAGTTTTTGATATGGCAAATCGGGCTGACGCCATCCGCAACGGCAAAGCGATGCTTGCGCCCGTTCACATTGTACTCATAGGCCACCGGCCAGCCATCCGGCCCCGGCACCAATGACATCCGGTCAGAGCGCAGCACATGCATCTCAACCGGCAAATCCTCATCCGCCACAGCCTCCAGATAAGCATTGCCGGTCAACAACAACTGCCCAAACAAGGCTTCCAGCAATTCCGCCCGGCCCTGCCCCGCATTCGGCCGCGCAAGAAGCGCCTGAACTGGGTGTGTGTCATAACGACGTTCCGCATCCTGCAGAACCACAGGCAAGGCCGCCGCCGCCTCGGCAATCAGTTTCACGGCACGAAACCCAATCGGGTTCGCTGTAAACCCCGACCGCGTCAGCGACACGACATCGCGCGGGGACCAGGCCACACGACCGGCACCGGACATCGCCCGCACACGGCCCGTGGCCGAGGCCTTCACCTCAACCGCCGCCCCGTCAGGCTTTGTACGATTTAAAAATTCAAACATCCAAAACTCCTTGGTGCCGGCCCATGGTGGCCGTCTGCGATCCACGAAAAACAATTTGCACCCGATTAGTTACGAAGCTGACAGGGCACCGTTCGGTGCCCCATCGCAGCGCTCAAAGCCCACGTATCTTGGGGTCCAGCCACTTTTTCGCAGGTTCAATCATCAGATCATGCAACGCCCAAACCAGCGCATCGACACGGTCGGGCGAGCCAATCCCATCGAATCCCTTCGTTGTCATCTGGCACATCTGATCTTCGAGCAATCCAAGGCCACGGGCATGAAACACCCGCCCCTGCTCATAAAGTGCCGCAACAGGCTCTGCCCGCGCCACCTTGCCCTTGCTGGCATGGACTGACCGATAGGGCACCAGCGGATCAACCTGCCGCAAGACAGCCTCCACCATCTCGCCCCCTTGATTGACCTCAGCGACGAGACGATCCGCCCCATGCCGCTGCATCGCTGCAATCGCCGCCCGCGCCCATTCTGTCGGGCGGCCACCCTGCAATGACGCATCCGCGATCACATATGCCCGCCAATCCTGCACTGGCCCTTGCATCACAACGCCCGCCGCAACGATCCCGCACGCATCCGCGTCGCGCTTTGAAGACCCCGGCGGGTCAATTGCCACAACCACTCGGTCAAACGGCGGCACCTGCTCAGCCTGACAATCTAGCAACTGTTCCTGCGACCACAGCGATCCATCCACATCGGCGAGCAACACACCATCAAGCTCTTGCCGGCCCAACGATGTCCCGGCATAACGGGCCTCAACTTCCTCCAGAAAGCCCTCCGCCAGATTGGCCCGGTTTGCTTGCGTTGGCGCATGGGTCACAACCGTACTGTCGCGGTCCAACAAGTCCCGCAGCAATTTCACGCGACGCGGTGTCGTCGTCACACAAGCACGCGGGCAATCCCCCAGCCGCAACCCAAACTGCAACATGTCCCAGGCATCCTGCCCCTTGCGCCACTTGGCCAACTCATCCGCCCACAACGCATCGAACTGAGGCCCACGCAAGCTCTCCGGTTCATGCGCCGAATAAAGCTGTGCCTGCGCACCATTGGGCCAGACCAGCAACCGCCGCCCCGCAATCCAATCCGGCATGCGATCCGGCGGGCATAGCGCCATGATCCCGCTCTCACCAAAGACCATAACCTCGCGCGCCTGCTCCATGGTCTCAGCCACCAGCGCGACACGACGGGCCACGCCCGGCGCACCCGGCGTCGGCCCTTCCACCATCGACCGGACCCATTCAGCCCCCGCACGGGTCTTGCCCGCACCACGGCCGCCCAAAATCACCCAAGTGCGCCAATCCCCTTCGGGCGGCATCTGATGCGGCAAAGCCCAGAACTCGAACAGATGCGGCAGCGCCACAACCTGCGCAGGGCTAAGCCCTGCAACAAACCTATTCTGCTGCCAGCGCTTTGCGGATGCGATCAAGTGCGCTCCCGATCTCAGATCGGATTGCGCCGAAGTCGATCTGGTCGGTTCTATCGGACTCTTTCTGCTTGGCATGAAATGCCTCCTCTGCGTGCAGCAGCTTCAAATGCACGGATTCCAGTTCACTCATCTTTGCAAGAACCGCCTTGGGCGTACCCTCACCTGCTGTGCCTAACGCATCCAACATTTGGTCAAATGTCGCTTTTGTGCGGTGATAAAGCTTTCGAAGCTCCGCCACCCGTGCAGTTGCTTCGTCAGGGTCCGCACCCCCCCGTTCTTTCTGTTCAGTCATGATTAATAGCGCCTGTAAGGAGACTTCCGTTACAGTCGAGAAACAGGCGCAAAATGCCTGTCTTCTAGCCTCTTTACGCTAGGTTCCGGGGGGGCGCGAAGTCAAACAATCCCGGGTTGCGAAGCGGACTTATGATTCACAAATGATTAACCTTAACAACAGGTTAACCGTCATCAGCCCGCTGCGCCTCGATCTCACGCCAGCGCGCAACATTGCGATTATGGTCGTCCAGATTGGTTGCAAAGGCATGCCCACCAGTGCCGTCAGCTACGAAGAAGATGTACTCCGTCGTATCCGGATTAAGCGCAGCCTCAATACTCGCACGGCCCGGATTGGCAATTGGTGTTGGCGGCAAACCCTCAATTACATAAGTATTCCAAGGGGTTTCGCCGCGTAGCTCACTTTGCCGCAACCCACGACCCAACACGCCCTCACCGCGCGTTATGCCGTAAATCACCGTCGGGTCCGTCTGCAAACGCATGCCCCGGTTCAACCGGTTCACAAAGACGCTCGCCACCTGTCGACGTTCATCAGGAACACTCGTTTCTTTTTCGATGATACTCGCCAAAATCATCGCCTCTTCTGCCGAGGCCAGCGGCAAACCATCCACCCGGTTCTGCCAGGCTTCTGTCAGGATCTCTGACTGGGTCTCACGCATGCGTTGTAGGACCGAAGAAATCGTATCACCTTCATTGATGTCATAATCACGCGGCGCCAAAGACCCCTCTGACGGCACGTCCTGCACATCGTTGCGCAGAATATCGATCTGGCCTAATGCATTCAGCACCTGCCAACTTGTCGTGCCTTCAGCAAACACCACCCGGTAGGTCGCGTTACCGTCTTCGCGCACTGCTGCATATTCCGGTGGCACTTCCAACTCGCCTGCCCGGAAAGTGGCAAGATCAACAAATGTGTTGGTGGCAGGGTCAAGCTCGCGGACATCCACGATAACCTGATTGATCCCGACACGATAAATCACCTCGGCCCCGCAGGTATTGCGTCCACCCCGCGTGACGATATCGACGATTTCCTGCATCGAGGCCTGCTCTGGCACACGAAAGCGCCCAGCCTTCAGGTCGCCCGATTTTTCGGTGTAATCCGCGCCTGTTTCAAAGACAAACGCCGATGAAATAGCACCCTTTTCAACAAGGTCATCGCTCAGCCTACTGAATGTCCCGCCGCTTGGTACTTCCAGACAGATTGCCGCCTCAAGTGGGCCTGCAGCGCTATATTCGCGCGTGCCCCAGGCAATTGCGCCTACAAGCAAAAACAACGCGACAATCAAAAAGGTCATCGCGTTGGCGGCCACATGACGCCACATCAGCTTAGCTTTCCAAAGACCACGCTGGCATTCGTCCCACCAAAACCAAACGAATTTGACAAAGCGACGTCAATCCTGTGCTCACGCTTTTCATTTGCGCATAAATCGACGTTGGTCTCAACAGCTGGATTATCGAGGTTGATTGTCGGTGGCGCAACCTGGTCGCGGATCGCGAGAATCGAAAATATTGCCTCAATCGCGCCTGCCGCTCCCAACAGATGACCGGTCGCAGACTTTGTTGATGACATCACCAATCCGTCTGCAGCATCGCCAAGCAAACGCTCAACCGCGCCCAACTCTATTGTGTCTGCCATCGTCGAAGTACCGTGGGCGTTCACATAGTCGATTTGAGCCGGCTCAATGCCAGCGTTGCGGCAAGCAGCGCGCATCGCCCGTTCTGCACCTTCATGATCTGGTGGCGGAGCAGTAATATGATGCGCATCACCACTCAGACCATATCCTAAAACTTCAGCATAAATGCGGGCACCGCGCGCCTTTGCGTGCTCATATTCTTCCAGCACAACAATGCCAGCGCCCTCACCCATAACAAAGCCGTCTCTGTCTTCATCCCAAGGCCGACTTGCCTTCGTTGGGTCATCATTGTGCTTGGTGCTCAATGCTTTGCATGCATTGAAACCAGCCATACCGAGTTCACAAATCGCGGCCTCTGCGCCACCGGCGATCATCACGTCAGCATCACCAAATTGAATAAGACGTGATGCATCACCGATTGCATGCGCGCCTGTTGAGCAGGCAGTAACAACCGCATGGTTCGGTCCCCTGAAACCATACTTTATCGACACCTGACCAGAGATCAGGTTGATCAATGCGCCAGGAACAAAGAATGGAGATACGCGACGCGGACCTTTTTCCGCCATCATCACAGCTGTATCTGCGATCGAGTTCAAGCCTCCAATCCCAGAGCCAATCATCACGCCTATTCGCTCAAGACTGTCTCGGTCTTCAGGTTGCCATCCGGCATCTTCAATCGCTTGCTGGGCTGCAGCCATGCCGAACAGGATAAATGTATCGACTTTGCGCTGTTCCTTCGGATCAAGATAAGCTGCAGTATTAAACGTCCCGTCCGTGCCATCACCCAAAGGAACTTCGCAAGCATATTGGGTGGTCAAACGGCTTGGATCAAAGCCCGTTATTCGGCCTGCACCCGACTGCCCGTCCAGAATACGGCTCCAGGTGTTTTCAACACCATCTGCCAGGGGCGTGACCAGCCCCAGGCCTGTGACTACAACGCGACGCATATTCTGCCCTCACCTCTTGGCGTAATTGCCCTACTGATAGCCCAGCCCGGCAGCCATGGGCAAGGGTGGCAAAACCATCCAGCCAAGCGGTCAATCGCCACTTCACAAATGCTTAAGTTGCGCACGGTATGACATATGAAAAATCGATAAAAAGGAATGGAAATTGCGTCTGGCAGTGTTTGCCCTCGTGATGTGCATATCCACCGGTGCGCAGGCGCAATCGGTCAGACAGGCCTGCCTCGTCATTGATGGGTTGGACATCATGCATGCCATACAAACAAGGTTAGCCAGAAACCCCGACACCATCCTTTTTGCCGACGATATCCGTGTCCTGCGCGCCAAGATCGGCAGCATCAGTGATCGCGCAGCGTTAGAAGCCATACAGAGCAACTCTTTGGCCATCAAAGGAAATACTTTCCTGCGGTTTCTGCAAAACACACGCGCGCTGCTACAAAAGGTCAGCATGGATGATCCAGACAGCATTACACCTCATTTCAACACACCAGTCCGCAGAAACCTGTCAAACATCTCACGGCATCTCGTCAACTTGCGTTGCCCAGAAGACGAAATTGCAGCCGCCGAAGATGAGCTTGCTCTGTCGGGCGGGATTGATGCCGAAGGCGACGATGCGATACAAATCATCAGAGAAGCCGCAAATGAACTGGTAAGCCTGAAAAACTTCATCGTGTTTTCCGGGGTTACATTAGGGGCAGTCGCCATCACCCGCCTCTGGCAGCACCTGTCCGCACGGCAAAGACGACGGGCAAAACGGCATGCAACACGGTACAAAACCAGTTACCGTTTGGATAATGCCACACATGACGGGGTGGTCATCGACATAAACTGTTTCGGGGTCAAGCTGCGTCATGGCGCCAACCTTCCCGTCACCAAAGGCTCACAGATTAACATTTCGATGGGCGACGAATGGGTGACAGGCAAGGCGATGTGGAGCAATGCACACTATGTCGGTGTACAACTGAACCCAACAATCAGTCTCGCTATGGTGGATCAGGTCTGCAATCCACGATCAAAGAAAACCAAAACGCAAAGCGGCGCCCCTATGGACGCCGCTTCATAACTTGTGGTTGCGCTTATTGTGCGCCGTTGATGAACTTGACCGCGTCACCAAATGTCTGGATCGTCTCGGCTGCATCATCAGGGATTTCGATCCCGAATTCTTCTTCGAAGGCCATTACCAGCTCAACCGTATCAAGGCTGTCGGCACCAAGATCATCAATGAAAGACGCAGCTTCCGTAACTTTGTCTTCTTCAACACCAAGATGTTCTACAACGATCTTGCGTACGCGGTCTGCAACGTCGCTCATATCAATTCCTCATGTCTTTCTGGGCCAGGGCCCGATTTAACTTTGGGCAGATCGCCCGTTCTTGAGCCCTTGGATAGGGTCTTTTGCCAATCTGCGCATAGTGCGTGTGACGCCGCGTCACAACCGCGTTTTGGCAAATCTGCAGGGCCTATAGCAGAGAATTCCTCATAGGCAAACGGTTTCGCACCGCAGATTCAGTACATGGCCATGCCACCATTCACATGCAAGGTGGTACCGGTAACATAGGCGGCCTCGGCGCTGGACAGATACAGCACTGCCGCTGCAATTTCATCTGCTTCGCCCATCCGGCCAGCTGGCACCTGTGTCAAAATAGCCGATTTCTGATCATCTGTGAGTTTTTCGGTCATCGCTGTGGTGATAAAGCCGGGGGCCACACAGTTCACCGTGATACCACGACTTGCAACTTCGTAAGCGATGGATTTCGACATGCCCACCATACCCGCCTTTGAAGCGGCATAATTTGCCTGCCCAGGATTACCCGTCGCCCCGACAACAGACGAGATATTCACAATACGCCCCCAGCGCGCCTTCATCATGCTCCGGATAACACCTTTGCACAGACGCATCGTCGAGGTCAGGTTGACCTCAAGCACGCTTGCCCATTCCTCATCTGACATGCGCATAAAAATATTGTCGCGTGTGATCCCAGCATTGTTGACGAGGATATCAACAGACCCCATCGCATCTCCGGCCTGTTTCGGCAGTGCATTCACAGCCTCGGCATCGCTTAGGTTGCAAGGCAGAACATGGGCCCGGTCTCCGAGAGACGCTGCCAAAGCCTCAAGCGGTTCAACCCGCGTACCGGACAGCGCAACCGTCGCACCAGCATCATAGATGGCTTTGGCTATCGCACCGCCTATCCCGCCAGACGCGCCGGTAACAAGCGCATTCTTTCCATTAAGATCAAACATCTATCAGCCCTTCTTCATCTTTATGCATTTACTTGCGCGGCCATGGCTTGCACGTTTTCTGGCGTACTCACCGCTGTTGCGGTCAGCGCGCGATCAATCCGCTTGACCATTCCGGACAGGGCTTTGCCTGCGCCAAGCTCGAATACCTCAGTGACACCCTTTGCGGCCATATAACCCACGGATTCCCGCCAACGAACCGATCCTGTGATCTGATCAACCAGCAAAGCACGGATATGCGCAGGATCTGTCACGCCCTCGGCCAACACATTGGACACAACCGGCACGGTTGGCGCTGAAATCGCAACTTCGTCAAGCGCTTTCGCCATCATTTCGGCCGCGGGTGCCATCAAACTGCAATGAAACGGGGCACTCACAGGCAATAAAAGCGCACGCTTGGCCCCTTTGGCTTTCGCGATCTCGACCGCGCGTTCGACAGCTGCTTTGTGACCCGAAACAACGACCTGCCCTGGATCATTATCATTGGCAGCTTCGCAAACCTCGCCTGCAGCGGCCTCCTCTGCCACGGCCCGCGCCGCGTCAAAATCAAGCCCCAGCAGGGCCGCCATTGCACCAACACCAACGGGCACGGCTTCTTGCATCGCCGCGCCCCGCGCGCGCAACAAACGTGCTGCGTTACCAACGCTGAATGCGCCAGCAGCCGCCAAAGCCGAATACTCACCCAAGGAATGCCCGGCGACAAACGATGCGGCGGTGACATCGACACCTTCGGCATCAAGCGCGCGCATGACTGCCATGGATGTCGCCATCAAGGCAGGCTGCGCATTCGTTGTCAGTGTCAGGTCAGCAATATCGCCTTCCCAAATCAACCCGGACAAATTCTCGCCCAAGGCGTCATCGACCTCGTCAAACACGGCTTTCGCGGCTGGATACGCCTCTGCCAGGGCCTTGCCCATCCCAATCGCCTGCGCACCTTGCCCCGGAAATACGAATGCTCGCATCTGACCCCTCCGTCGTGTCTTTTGTTGTTTGATCAGGCTTAACCCGGACAATGGCATCCTACAAGCAAGGGCGCGCGTTTTCGCAGTTGCACAGGTTCTGACCAGCCACGCACAAAGCTAAGGCTTGCGTCGCGGGGCTGACAGGCTAGCCTCATTCAAAACCACGGAGCGCAGCATGGCAGCATCAAATACCGCCACCACGTATGGCACAGTCACCAAGACCTTTCACTGGTTGACGGCTCTCTTGATCCTGACAGCGGTTGCGCTTGGAGCTGTCGCGAACAGACTGCCTTACGAAACCAATGATCAACTTGCCTTCAAGGCGCAGCTGTTTTCCTTTCACAAGACACTTGGGGTCATTGTGTTCGCCTTGGCCCTTGCCCGCATCCTTTGGGCAGTAGCGCAACCAAAACCCGGACCGCTGCATCCGGACCGCACCGCCGAAACCAGATTGGCCGAACTCGTGCATTGGCTTCTCTACATCTCGCTTGTCGCGGTCCCTTTGACCGGCTGGATCCATCATGCGGCGTCAGCCGGTTTTGCGCCAATCATGCTGCCGATTGGCCAAGGCTTGCCGCTGGTGCCCAAAAGCGAAAGCGTGTCAGAACTTTTTGCCGGGCTGCACTGGTTGTGGAGCAAGATCATGGTCGGTGCGATCCTATTGCACGTCGCAGGTGCCCTGAAACATCAGTTTATCGACAAAGACGCCACGTTGCGGCGCATGTGGTTTGGTAACACGAATATGCCAACCGTCGAGTCTCATAAGGGGAGCTTTGTGGCTCCAATCGCTGCCGTTGCGATCTATGGTGTTGTGACAGGCGGTGGCGCCATGGCAGGCCTCTACACCCATGAAACGCTAGACGCGACTGTCGCGCTGGAAGAGGTGTCATCAGACTGGCAGGTTACCGACGGAAGCCTGGAAATCACCGTGAACCAGTTCGGAAGCCCGGTTACCGGCGCTTTTGCCGACTGGACCTCAGCCATTACGTTCGACCCTGAGGCCGAGGGCGTTTTGGGTGATGTCACAACAACAATCGCAATCGGGTCGCTAGAGCTGGGATCAGTCACTGGCCAGGCCATGGGTGCGGATTTCTTTTATGTCGAGGCTTTCCCGACGGCTACGTTCACGGCCGACATCACGCGAGCTGAATCCGATTATGTCGCAACAGGCACACTCACCATCAAGGATGTCACTTTACCAGTGACGCTGCCTTTTACACTCGAACTACAGAGCGATACAGCTGTCATGGCAGGGATCATCGCGCTAGACCGCCGCGAATTTCAGATCGGCAATAGCATCGATGACGAATCAAATCTTGGCTTTGGCGTTGGCATCAGCATCAATCTCAGCGCGACACGGGCACCAGAATAAAAAAAGAGCGGCCCGAATATTGGGCCGCTCAATGCTTGGTTGCACCAGGCTTATTCTGCCTGCATCGCCTCGATTGAGATCAGCACGTCAACTTCATCGCTGACGAAAGGCGCAAAAGCGCCGACTTCAAAGTCGGAACGCAGCAACGTTGTGGTTGCATCAAAACCTGCCCAAGGCTTCTCTGCCATTGGGTGCATCCCGACCTGGTTCAGCTTGGCATCAAGCACAACGGGCTTAGTGACTCCGTTCAGCGTCAGATCACCGGTGATCAGGGCGGTATCTTCGCCTGTCACCTCAATCGAAGTGGATGCAAAGGTCACCATTTCATCTTCACCAGCGCCAAAGAAATCATCACCCATGAAGTGTTCGAAACGCGCTTCCCAGCCTGTGAACATGCTGCGGACGGGGAAAGAAACGGACACTGATGATGCTGCCGGGTCTTCCTGATTGAACGAAATCTCGCCATCGAAACCAGAGAACATGTTGTAGGTCGTCGAATAGCCAAGATGGTTATAAGTGAACAGAATCTGGCTGTGGCTGGCATCCAGCACATAGTTTTCGGCAGTCGCAAGCGCAGGCGAAGCAAAGGCCGTCGCCGCTGCGAGGACAGCGGAGGTGAGTGCAGTCTTCATTATGATCTCCTTGTGTGGTGTGCGGTCATGTCACACAAAGATAGCGCCATAGCGCATAGAGCAACTCTACAATTCCGAACAATTTCTGTTCATCGGCACTTATTGGCGGACTGCCTGTCCTTTAAGCCGCCCGATCTGAGGTTGTCGGCGTCACCATCAAATCACTGGCAAGCCTGTCGCGCAGGCTGACTAGCTGCGCCTCGGTCCCTTCGGCGACCATGACGGTTTGGGACGTATTGCGGTACCGCAGTGACAGGACGGCCTGATTGTCATGTTCTCTGTCATTCAGATGGATGCCGCCAATCGTGTCAAAGCCAAATGCGCCAACTGTTGTTGGCTTGCCTGCACGGTTGCAAATCACCTCTCGGATTTCGCCGATGCTGGTGTCTACATGAACTTCCGCCTGGGTGCCGCGGCTGGCGAACCACAGCAGATAAGCAGCGAATGCACCAAACAGCGCCGCTGCGCCCAACCGCATTGGGCCCAAGCCCCCGTCGAAAAACAAGGCTGGAAGGATCATCAAGCCCAATGCTGCAGTCAGAAGACAGACCCCAAAGAAAAAGCAAACCGCTTGTGCTACAGCCACGCCAACTGATGGGCCACGCCCCGATCTGATGATGTAGCCCCAATAGATCTCTTCGACCGTAAAGCTTGACGGTTTTGCCAGATTATCCGAAAACCCGACAACTGATGCCTGCGTGTCCGCCATGTGCATGCTCCTTGCTAGTCCCATCATTATTGGCCTGACAAACTGGGCAATATATGGGCAAGGCAAAGGCATCGTTAAGAAATCTGCGATTGTTGCCCAACGGACTCAATCCATCGCCCTAACAAGGGTTGCATCAATGATCACGCTCTGTATAAGGCCGCATCCCACGGGCAAAATGTATGAACTGCGCAGCCTCTCGTGGATGGGACGTCCGTGGAAAACCACCCATCCTTTGAAATGCGCCGATATATGAACTGGAGTAAGCATGCCGCTATACGAGCATGTCATGATTGCGCGTCAGGACCTGTCCAACACGCAAGCCGAAAGCCTCATCGAACATTTCGGAACCGTTCTTGCCGACAACGGCGGCAAGATGCTGGAGAACGAATACTGGGGCGTGAAGACCATGGCCTACAAGATCAACAAGAACCGCAAAGGGCACTATGCCTTTATGCGCACTGATGCACCTGCCCCTGCCGTGCAGGAAATGGAACGTCTGATGCGTCTGCATGAAGACGTGATGCGCGTGCTGACCATCAAGGTCGACGCACATCAGGAAGGCCCTTCCGTGCAAATGCAAAAACGTGAAGAACGCGACAGCCGTCGCGAGCGTCGTTGAACTAGATCAGGAAAGGACCATAACCCATGGCAACAAAACCATTTTTCCGCCGTCGCAAGTCCGATCCGTTTGAGGGCGATAACGCCCCCAAGATCGACTACAAGGACACAAAACTGCTGCAGCGCTATATCTCTGAGCGTGGCAAGATCGTCCCCGCCCGTATCACCGCTGTTGGTGCCAAGAACCAGCGCAAGCTCGCCCAGGCGATCAAGCGCGCGCGTTTCCTGGCGCTTCTGCCCTACGCCGTAAAGTAAGGAACATCCCATGGATATCATTCTACTGGAACGCGTCGCAAAGCTGGGTCAGATGGGCGAAGTTGTGTCAGTCAAAGAGGGCTACGCACGCAACTACCTGCTGCCACAAGGCAAAGCGCTGCGCGTGAATGCCGCCAACATGGCACGGTTCGAGGCTGAAAAGGCTCAGATGGAAGCCCGCAACCTTGAGACCAAGAAAGAGGCTGACGCACTTGCGGCCAAACTCGACGGTCAAAAGTTCATCGTGATCCGTTCCGCTTCGGACGCAGGTTCGCTTTACGGTTCTGTCACAACACGTGACGCAGCCGAAGCAGCAACCGAGGCCGGTTTCTCAGTCGACAAAAAGCAGGTTGTGCTGACCGGCGCGATCAAAGAGCTGGGCCTGCACGATGTGGTCATCCACCTGCACCCAGAGGTCGAAGCGACAATTACGCTGAACGTTGCACGCTCTGCTGAAGAAGCTGAACTGCAGGAAGCCGGCAAATCGATCGCCGAACTGGCCGCTGAAGAAGAAGCCGCTGCTGAGTTTGAAATTCAGGAGCTCTTTGACGATATCGGCGCTGCTGCATCGGAAGATGATGATCTGGCCGAAGCTGCTGGTGTCGAAGCCGCGCCTGAAGAAGGCGCGACAGACGGAGAGAAAGAAGACTGAACCAGTCTTTCTCTTAAGAAAGCGGGCCGTCCTTACAGGGCGGCCTTTTTCATTGAAGCCCGCCCCATGATGGTCTTTCCCCGCTCTTGCGTTTGCCCTTAGGGTGAAACCGGCCAGTGCGGAGGTGACAGATGACATACAAGCCAACCGATACCCTGACGACGGAACAGGACATCCGCGCCATCATCGACGGCATACATGACGCTCAGAAAACCAAGGTTCTGGATCATATTGATCGCCACTGCCGGGTCTGGATTGAACGCTCATCGTTTTTGGTGATGTCCACGGTCGACAGCGCAGGACGGCTTGATGCCTCACCCAAGGGGGACCCGGCGGGGTTTGTCAAAGTGTTGGATGACAAGACACTTGCAATTCCGGATCGTCCTGGAAATCACCGCTTCGACAGTTTTCGCAATATTCTGCAAACCGGGCGTATTGGACTTGTTTTTATGGTCCCTAACAGAAACGAGGTTGTGCGCGTCAATGGCGCAGCACAGATCGTGCGCGACGCAAAACTGCGGGATGACATGGCAATCAAAGGACGCGTACCCGACTTCGCCATTCTGGTTCGCGTGGAAGAGGCATTTTATCATTGCGGCAAAGCGATTATCCGGTCCCGGCTTTGGGCACCGGATCAGGCCGCGCCAACCGATGGGCTGCCAACCTACGCCGAAGCGATTGCTGATCAGGCCAACGCTGACATGACGCTGGAACAGATTGATGCCCGACTGCGCCATAATGACGAAAACCGCCTGTATGATGAATGAGCCTGCGGCAAGGATATTTGCAGCAGATATTTATCAATGACGTGCACCAGAAGCAGCAATGTGAGATTTGGCACAGTGCGTTGCTAAACCTTACGTTAAGGTACACCCATTGTTAGTACAGAGCGCCTCAGTATTTCGGGGACAGAAGCACCAGTTATTTTTTCTACAGAGTGGAAACGGCCCGCCATTATTTCGGCGGGCCAAACTGCTCGGTACTCTACCTATTCCTGCTCTGATCTGAACGACGCTTTGACCCGGGGAAAGCAGAATGCGGCATTCGCAGTTTATTCGACTCCGCGATGCGAGTAATCCAGCGCAGCGTTATTCACGCTCTATCTCAACTTCTCGTTTGTCGTAGACAATCGTGCAGCTCATCGCATCACGCAGCAACATGCGGTCTTCGGTCCATGGGTGCCTGCCTGCTTCATAGTTTTGAACCATGCGGCTCGCATACTGATCTGCAATCGCCTCCATCCCCGCAAAGGCCGTATCAAGCGCCTGATCAAACGTGACATCATTCGCCGCAGCACTAATCACCGCGTCCGCATTCAAGAAGTATTGGATTTTCGCATTTTGTTGCGCATGTTGCTCATGAGTGAACGCATCGCGCCCCGCGATCTGGACCTGAGCAAGAAAGTAAGCGGCGCAGCGGCGCAAAAAGTAGCTTTGATCACCTCCCTCGTTCATTATCATTTCGGTCAAATCAGTGAGTTCGGGCAGAACTGCCGCCGCTTCGATTGCGACCCGCAATTTTACTTCGAGGGGAACCTGCTTTTCGGGTGGCCGCGTCTTGTCGAGAAAGACAAACCCGACGTCATACTCTCCCTCTTCAGGCACCCGCGCGCTGACAGTAAAGCGATCGCGAAAGTAATCCTCTTGCAGCGGGTCATCTATCCGTCGCACGCCCCGAAATGTGTGCACATTGGGCACATCGTAGATGACGTTACCCAGGGTGTCGCGGATGATGATCGACAGCTCCATTTCCTGCGGATTGTCGGGCTGACCAGGATTGTATTTGCCGACATTGGCCAGATAGATCACGGCGTCGATTTGCTGGCCCACCTGATAGATGTTTCTGCCGCGTTCTCCCCATCCCCCGCGTTCGTTGCGTGGGCCGTCCTTGTCGACCAAGTATGCCTCGATCAGGCGGAGTGGATCCATGCTGTCCTGCGCCTGCTGCATGGTCATGCTGGTCTCCTCTATTCGTGTTTCATTACCGTTGTTTTCGATGATCTGCGCGTGGGATTGCCCCGCCCAAACCAGACCGAGCGCGGTAATGGCACGTATGAAAAAGCTCTTGTGGTTCAACATCTGGTTTGCCCCCGTTTGATGACAACTGAACAATGTTCAAGTTATATGGATGATCGCTCACTGTCAAATGAATTGAACGCCGTTCAAATTCTGGCGAAGTTCCGCCTGCGTCAGATGAAGCCCCACAGCAAACCAAGGATGATGAAATCTGCTGTGTCAGAATGATCGCAACAGTCATTATTCGCGTGTCGGCTGTTCTGCAAAATTAGCTGTTTTGCAGAAGCCTTACAAAGAAACGGCATGCCACATTCATCATCTGCGCGACGCTGGCAGCACCTTCTTTCGCGTCAGCCGCAGTTTTTCTTGATAAGACAAATTGGGAAACGGTATTTATGTCACGCTTGGCTTCGGCACTGAATAGGCGTTGGCCTGACAATGACAAAGGGCACCCAATTGGATGCCCTTATCATTTTTATCAATCGAGAGAAGACTACTCTTCTTCAAGCTTTTCAACAGCCTTTTGCAAGTCTTCCTTGCTCACCTCTTTATCCTTCATAGCGGCAAGGTCGAAGATGTGATCAACCACTTTGTCTTCAAACAATGGCGCTTGCAGCTGCTGGCGGAATTGCGCGTTCTGCTGAACAAATTCAAAGAACTGACGCTCCTGACCAGGATACTGGCGCGCCTGGTTCATGATCGCTTGCGTCATTTCCTGATCGGTCACTTTGATCTCGGCCTTCTGGCCAATGTCAGCAAGCAGCAAACCCAGCTTCACACGACGTTCGGCCAGCTTCACATGCTCTTTCGTTGGCTTGATCTCCGGGTGATCGTGCCCTTCGACATCGGGGTTTTCCTCGTGCCAGAGCTGATGGGCGATCTGCCCGGCCTCAGCATCAACAAGCGATTGGGGCAGATCAAACTTCACCTTCTTATCAAGCGCATCCAAAAGGCCGCGTTTGGCGACAGCGCGGGAAGCACCAGTATACTCAGCCTCCAGACGCTCAGTAATTTGTGTCTTGAGACCTTCAAGATCTTCGGCTCCGAACTTCTTCGCCAATTCATCATCGATCTTAGGCTTTTTGGGGCCTTTGACCTCTTTGATCGTGCAGCTGAACACGGCTTTCTTACCGGCGAGGTTCTCGGCCTGATAATCCTCAGGGAAGGTGACTTCGACGTCTTTCTCATCGCCCGCTTTGACCTTCAGCAGCCCGTCTTCGAACCCCGGGATGAAAGAGTTTGAGCCAAGCACCAAAGGATAGTCTTCTGCAGCACCACCTTCAAACGCTTCACCATCAACCTTGCCGACGAAATCCAGGATCACCTGATCGTCTTTCTTGGCTTGTGTCTTCTTTGCCTCATAAGTCACGGCCTGTGGGCTTTCGGCAAGGTTGTCGAGTGCTTCCTTGACCGAGTCGTCATCAGCTTTGACAACCATGCGCTCCAGCTTGACCTTGCTGAAATCGACCTCTTCGATGTCTGGTAGCTTTTCGTAAGAGACTTCGACATTCACATCGTCGCCTTCTTTCCAGTCCTCGTTGGTCATCTTCATTTCAGGCTGCGCCGCAGGGCGGTCACCGGATTCTTCTAGATGCTTGGACACGGCCCCATCAATGCTTTCTTGCATCGATTCACCCATCAAGCGCTGACCGAACTGCTTGCGCAGCAATGCCATGGGCACCTTGCCTTTGCGAAAACCCTTCATTTCCACACTAGGCTGCGCTTCTTTCAGCTTTTCCTCGACCTTCGCGTCCAGTTCAGCAGCAGTGACCGTGATCGCGTAACCGCGCTTGAGGCCTTCGTTCAGGGTCTCGGTGACCTGCATCTATGTTCCGTCCTTCTACATCTATGGTGCGGGTGAAGGGACTTGAACCCCCACGCCTTGCGGCGCCAGAACCTAAATCTGGTGCGTCTACCAATTCCGCCACACCCGCATGATCTAAAAGGGGCAAGCCTACGCCTGCCCCGATGTTGCGCGCCTTCTAGCAAAGGTCTGGATGGGATGCGAGAGGAAAATGGGGGTCAAAGGCCCAGTTTTTGAAAGACGTTGGGGAGTTCTTCGGGCAGGTCTTCGGCAATCAGGCCGGGGCCGAATGACAGCGCACATTCGGTATGCAGGTATGCCCCGGTTTCGGCGGCCTGCATAGGCTGGAAACCACGGGCCATAAGACCGGTGATAAACCCCGCCAACACATCGCCAGAGCCGGCCGTGGCCAACCATGGGGCGGCCCGTTCATAGACTGACGCATTGATAGAGCACCGTCCCGATGGATCCGCAATAACCGTATCCGGCCCCTTGAATAGCACAGCGCACCCCGCTCGCTTCGCAGCCTCGCGCGTCGCATCCACCTTGGAATAGGCCGGGCCTTTCGTGGCAGGCGCATCCAGTTTCTCGGCAATATCGGGGAAGAGCCGCGCAAACTCGCCTGCGTGGGGCGTGAGAACGCAGTTTTTGTGAAGCTTGGTGAAGAGGCTCTCTTCCTGTGCCAACGGTGTCAGTGCATCGGCGTCCAGCACAATAGGACCTTTGTGCTCTAACGCTGCAGCAATGATTTCATTTTCACGCGCGCCCATACCCAGCCCTGGCCCAATGCACAGTGCGTTGATGCGGGTGTCTTGCAAGACTTCGGTGAGGGCATCCGCATCTTTGATCGCCCGCAGCATGATCGCATTGAGCTGCGCCGCATTTTCGATCAGGGCCGCTGGCGGCGCACCAACGGTGATGGCCCCGGCCCCGACGCGGATTGCGCCGCGCGCCGCAAGGCGGGCTGCACCGCCTTTGCCAATGCCGCCAGAAAGGATGAGGGCGTGGCCGTGGGAGTACTTGTGATCCTTGGCAGAATGATTTCGCTTGTTAGGCATTAACCCCCAAATCCTTTGTAGGAAGAACGCTTCCCAAACCAATTTGTCTCTGTCCACCACATTGAAAGGAAGTTGGCCTATTGGGGGCAACCCGATATCCGAAACTCTTAGCCTTTCACAACGCCACGGCCCCTCATTCAGTAACTGCCCCATCTTCCGGCGATGAAAAGACACCGTTAAGTGCGCAAAGAGGCTGACCCCCAACGGTCTACCGCTGTCCGCACACAGTCCGCTTGGGATATCAACCGCGACAACCTTGGCACCGCCAGTCAGGCCTTCATCCGACAAGACTTCAAAGTTATCCAAAAAATCCTGAGACGGGTTAAATGGTCGTGTCAGCCCCGTACCAAAAAGAGCGTCAACAACAATACAGCCGCTTGAGACCGGAAAGCCGCCACCAGTACTCAAATCGGACTGACTAACGCTATGATGCTCACTCCACCGCTGATAATTCACCTTTGCATCCGGCGGCAGCTTCTCTGGGTCACAGTAGAGGAACACCTCAACCTCCCACCCGGCCTCTTTCAACAGCCGTGCGACAACAAACCCGTCCCCGCCATTGTTCCCCGGCCCACACAACACAATCGCCTGTCTGACCTTCTCATCTTCACGCAAATACTCCGGGGGTGCGCCGTGCAGCGGCGAGGGGGTGGAACCCCCTGCCTCGCCCGCCGCAGGCGCGGTCGGTTTTGGCGCAGCCAATTCCGGCCATTCCGCGAAAATCGCGTCAACGACCCCCTGCCCGGCCCGCTCCATCAACTCCAGTCCGGTGACGTCTCCGCTGTCGATTGCGGCCTGTTCGATGGCGCGCATTTGGGCAGCGGTCAGCAGTTCGGTCATGGTTTCAGCACCTCGAGTTCTCACAAAGCCCGATCAGCAGGCGATTTGCATAAAATTTAGGCAAACGTTACGCTTTCCCTTGACCGGCATAGGTGAAGGTTCGGCGACGAATTGTCCCTTTGCAAGAGAAATGGTCTCACCACTGGCGAAACACTTAAGGGGAGTCGCGGGCGCATGAAGAAGATCGAAGCGATCATCAAACCATTCAAACTTGATGAAGTGAAAGAGGCGCTCCAGGAGGTCGGCGTGCAGGGTTTGTCCGTAGTGGAGGTCAAGGGTTTCGGCCGCCAAAAAGGACATACAGAGCTCTATCGCGGTGCCGAATATGTGGTCGACTTTCTGCCGAAAGTGAAAATTGAAGTGGTCCTTGCCGATGATCAGGTTGATGGCGCCATTGAAGCCATTATTGGCGCGGCAAAGACCGACAAAATTGGCGACGGCAAGATCTTTGTGTCACCAATCGAACAAGCCATCCGCATCCGCACCGGTGAAACCGGCGACGACGCGCTTTAATCAATACATCTGCTAAAAAGGGACGTTATAGATGGACAACAAAGCTGTTCTGAAACTGATTAAGGACGAAGAGGTCGACTACGTCGATATTCGTTTCACAGATCCACGCGGCAAACTGCAGCACGTCACAGTTGTGGCCGATCTGGTGGATGAGGATTTCCTCGAAGAAGGGTTCATGTTTGACGGGTCTTCCATCGCTGGGTGGAAATCCATCGACCAGTCCGACATGAAGCTGATGCCCCAGGCGGACAGCGCTTATCTGGACCCATTCTACGCAGAAAAGACGGTCTGCATTCACTGCAATATTGTCGAACCCGACACCGGCGAAGCCTATGACCGCGACCCTCGCGGCACGGCAGTGAAGGCCGAAGCCTACTTGAAGTCTACCGGCATTGGCGACACGGCTTACTTCGGCCCAGAGGCGGAATTCTTTGTTTTTGATGATGTCCGTTTCAGCGTCTCAATGAACAAAGTGTCTTACCAGGTTGACGCACTTGACGGCGCCTGGAACACAGACACCGAATACGAGATGGGCAATACTGGCCATCGCCCGGGCGTCAAAGGCGGCTACTTCCCCGTCAATCCAATCGACGACGCGCAGGAAATGCGTTCCGAAATGCTGTCCACCATGAAACGGATGGGCATGAAGGTCGACAAGCACCACCACGAAGTGGCGTCCTGTCAGCACGAATTGGGCCTGATCTTTAGCACGCTGACCCAGCAGGCAGATGAACTGCAAAAGTACAAATATGTGATCCACAACGTGGCACAGGCTTACGGCAAGTCAGCGACATTCATGCCAAAGCCCATCGCGGGCGACAACGGCACCGGCATGCACGTGAACATGTCGATCTGGAAAGACGGCAAGCCACTTTTCGCAGGCGACAAATATGCTGATCTGTCTCAGGAAGCACTGTACTTCATCGGCGGTATCCTGAAGCATGCGAAAGCGCTGAATGCGTTCACGAACCCATCCACGAACAGCTATAAGCGTCTGATCCCCGGTTTCGAAGCGCCCGTTCTGCGCGCCTATTCGGCACGTAACCGGTCTGGCTGCGTTCGGATCCCATGGGCCGAAAGCCCAAAGGCAAAGCGTGTTGAGGCCCGCTTTCCTGATCCGGCAGCAAACCCCTATCTCTGCTTCTCGGCCTTGTTGATGGCCGGCCTTGACGGCATCAAGAACAAGATCGATCCAGGCGCGTCTTCTGACAAAGACCTTTATGATCTGCCACCAGAAGAGCTGGCTGAGATCCCAACAGTTTGCGCATCTTTGCGTGAAGCACTGGAATCGCTGGAAGCAGATCATGAATTCCTGCTGGCCGGTGACGTCTTCACCAAAGATCAGCTGGAAGGTTACATGGAGCTGAAATGGGAAGAAGTGTACGCTTACGAGCACACACCACACCCAATGGAATACAAGCTGTATTACAGCTGCTAAGATCGCTACAATCAAAGCCAGAAAGGCACCCTCGATCGGGGGTGCCTTTTCTTGTTTCCCACGACGCGGTTACGTTGCGCCAAGCGTCGCGTCCGTCCCAAAAACGCCCCAATTCAATCCTACGATTTACGCATGGCAAACTATCATCCCGTCGACGTCCGCTATAAAGGCCCCTCAACCGCATACACCGGTTCGGCAAATCGCCGGAAAATCGACAAGCCAGCGTTTGAAGATGCGCGACAGGCAGCAAAGTCACCTCAACCTTTATCTGCCAAGAACACCGCCAATCCATGGGATGCCACGAAGCCTGAATTGACAATTCCACAAACCGGCGCCCACCCCACGCGACAACCAAAAGAGCGACGCAAAGCGGCTTCGACACCGCGTATGTCGACACCTTGGCCAGTACGGACCGCGGCTAACCTGCTCAACAGGCTTGGATGGTTTTGGTCAATTGCGCTGCTTTACTTTCTTGCAACTGTCTTTTTTTGATGGCGATTTATCATCCGCTCGATACCCGTCACAAGGCTAACAAAACTGGCGGACGCGACCGTTCGGGAAAACCGTGGCGCAACGTAAAGGACCTACCCGTACCCCCCGGCGCCAAGTCAGGACCAATCCGTGACAGCGATGCGATGGAACGACGGGCACGGGAAGACATAGGACGCAAAGCCGAACGCGACGCCATTGAACAAGCACCGTTGGTTGCCAACCTGTTTGGACCAGCGACACTTTATTACAGAATACGTGCGGCACTGATTGGCGAACGCGCACGCGGCTATGGCAACGGGAGGATCGCACTGAACATCGCAGGCGCATTTGTCTTGTACGTTCTGTTCGTCTATCTCGACAGTCAATTCGGGCTGAATGATGTGCTGACGGGCAGTTCATCAATGCGCACAATCGACTGAACGTTCGACGCGAAAGATCTTCCACTATTTTGAACAGCGCCCCATTGAATGGGGCAGTACATGCCGCGCGCAGACTAGCGTCAGGTCGTTTTTCTGCCAGAACGCGTGGGCGTCCAGTGTCACACTTTCCCTTAGGGAAAGGTAACGATCATGAACACCCATTATCGTGATAGACGCAAAATTGACCCGACCCGTGGACAGTTTCTGGGCGATGGAACCCCAAACGATCAGGACCGGATGGAAATTGGCCCAACCCAGCTTGCCTTTCGCGAATGGGAGGCTGAGGGATTAGAGCTTCCGAACCTGCCTGCAATGCGGGCCTGGCGTCATCGCCGTTTAGTCGATGCCGTTGTGGCACGTGACTACGGTGGTATTTTGATGTTCGATCCCTTGAACATCCGATATGCAACCGACAGCACCAATATGCAGTTGTGGAACACGCATAACCCCTTCCGCGCCTGTTTGGTTTGTTCTGATGGGTACATGGTCGTTTGGGATTACAAAAACGCGATGTTTCTGTCCCGGTTCAACCCTTTGGTGGCTGAACAGCGTACCGGCGCTGATCTGTTCTATTTTGATCGCGGCGATGGACTGAATGCAGCGGCGCAACGCTTCGCCAATGAAGTGCGCGATCTGATCACCGGACATGCGGGGGGCAATCTTCGGCTCGGTGTGGACAAGCCAATGATCCACGGATTGCGCGCACTTGAAGCCGCTGGGTTCACTGCATTTCCGGGCGAGGAACTGACCGAGAAAGCGAGGAGCATCAAAGGCCCGGACGAGATTTTGGCGATGCGCTGTGCCAGCCACGCCTGCGAAACCGCTTGTCACGCAATGGAGGATGCTGCCCGCAACGGTGTGCCACAAGGCAACATGTCCGAAGACGATATCTGGGCTGTCCTGCATGCCGAGAACATACGGCGCGGCGGCGAATGGATCGAAACCCGGCTGCTCTCATCCGGCCCGCGCACCAATCCTTGGTTTCAGGAATGTGGCGGCCGGATTGTCCAAAACAACGAAATCGTAGCCTTCGACACCGATCTTGTCGGCGCCTATGGAATCTGTGTCGACATCAGCCGCACATGGTGGATCGGCGACCGCAAGCCTCGCCCGGATATGATTGAAGCGATGAAAGTGGGTGTCGAACATATCGCACAGAACATGCAGATGCTGAAACCTGGCGTGTCATTCAACGAATTGACCCACAACACGCATATCTTGCCGGAAAAATACCAAAAGTTAAAATATGGCTGTCTGATGCATGGCGTGGGCTTGTGCGATGAATGGCCCCTGATCGCCTATCTCGACAAGTGGGTCGAAGGGGCTTTTGATTACGAATTACAGCCCGGTATGACCTTGTGTGTTGAAGCGCTGATCAGCCCGGAACGCGGCGATTTTTCGATCAAGCTGGAAGATCAGGTTCTGATTACCGAGGACGGTTTCGAGAACCTGACAAGATATCCCCATGACCCGGCCCTGATGGGGCACTGACAACCGAACACGTGCCGCACGAGGCCGATGCCAAGCAATATCATTGCGGTAACATCTCTCACCTTGCCGCGATTGTGCGCAATCAGAGTTGTTTCATTCACCGGCCGTTGTCATGTCTTGCGCAGAATTCATGGTGCACAATCGAAAGGTCCAACCGATGCCCACAGAAAAACTGACATTTCGGGGACATGCTGGTGATATGCTGGCGGCTCGCTTGGATATGCCGCACGGTCCGCATCTTGCGACGGCGGTTTTCGCCCACTGCTTTACGTGTTCCAAAGATATCACAGCCGCGCGTCGGATTGCCGGCAGGCTCGCTGCGATGGGAATCGCGGTGCTGCGGTTTGATTTCACCGGACTGGGCCATTCGGAAGGCGAGTTTGAAAACACCAGCTTTTCATCTAATGTTGATGATCTCATCGCTGCGAGCGGCGCTCTTGACGTGCGCGGCATGGCGCCGTCGCTGATGATAGGGCATTCGCTGGGGGGTGCGGCTGTTCTGAAGGCGGCTCCAATGGTGGAAACTATCAAGGCGGTTGTGACCATTGGCGCACCGTTTGATCCCGGTCATGTGACTCACAATTTTGCGCAGGCCATCCCTGAAATCGTCGATAAAGGTGTGGCCGAAGTCACGTTGGGTGGACGCCCCTTCCGGATAGGCAAGGGCTTTGTCGACGACGTGTCCGAGGCAGCGCTGACCAGTTCGATCGCGAAACTGAATGCCGCATTATTGGTATTGCATGCGCCACTTGATGCAACCGTCGGGGTCGAGAATGCATCGAATATCTTTTTGGCTGCAAAACATCCCAAAAGCTTCGTCACGCTCGATAACGCCGATCATCTTGTTTCACGTCCCGCCGATGCAGAGTACGCGGCTGACGTCATCGCCGCCTGGTCCAAGCGATATCTAGGACTTGCCGAACCCGCAAAGCCCGTGGCGGCACCCGAAGGCGTCATGCGGGTGACCGAGGCAGATGCAGGTGGTTTCCTGCAGGACGTCCAATTAGGGGCGCATCATGTGCTGGCAGATGAACCCGCCAAATTTGGCGGTACGGACAAGGGACTCACGCCTTATGGGTTTGTGTCCGCTGGGCTTGGCGCCTGCACATCGATGACCATCCGCATGTATGCGCGGCGCAAGGGGTGGCCTCTCTCTGGGGTCAGTGTCGATATCACACATGCCAAGGAACATGGTGCGGATGCCGCTGATCCGGGTGCGAAAGTTGATCGGTTTGAGCGGGTGATCCACTTGACTGGGGACCTGACCGACGCGCAGCGGGCACGCTTGCTGGAGATCGCGGATAAATGCCCGGTCCACAAGACACTTGAGCGTAGTTCAGAAGTAGATACGAAACTGGCATGAGAGTTGCTGCTACGCTTTGCAACAGCCCTGAGTGTGTCCCATTTCCGGCGCGCTTCGTAAGATGGGTTTAAACCCATCTTACTTGGAAAAATGTGATGTCAGCGTGTAATTCTTGCGGGGCCCGCTGACCTGCCAAACCGCTTCCCAAAGCGGCCAGTGACGAAAGTCGTAAATCGCCTTGTACAGATCGCTCCCGCAAAGATGCGCGCTACTATCACACTGCTCAGCAGGTACAAAATGGTGTAACAGGCGGCCATCGTCAAAAAGTACAGCAACCTTATCAGGCAAAAAATGCCATCGATATTCCCGGGTCGCTCTCAGGACCGGTCCTACGCCAAAACGGATCTTGCCGCCTTCCACATAACAAAGCTGCCCTGCTGCACCGTCACGAAAAACCGCCGTGCCATGAAAAACGCCCCGTTGCTTGGCATAGCGGTCGTCGATCTGGCGCCGTATTTGCCATCGCCCCAACAGATCGGTTGCGCCAAGCATCATATCTCTCCCTTGAGGCTTTGCCTTCGGGTGCTTATGACGCGATCTGTAATCTCTGCCCAGCCCAGATAAAGGTGCCACCCCCATGATCCCAAGATACGCTCGCCCAGAAATGACTGCCATCTGGGAACCCGCTACAAAGTTTCGTATCTGGTACGAGATCGAGGCACATGCCTGTGATGCACAAGCGGCTATCGGTGTCATTCCGAAAGCCAACGCCGAAGCAGTCTGGAAGGCCAAAGACGTTGAATTTGACGTCGACCGCATTGACGCGATCGAAGCAGTGACGAAACATGACGTGATCGCCTTCCTGACACATCTTGCCGAACATATCGGCTCTGAGGATGCGCGCTTTGTCCACCAGGGGATGACATCGTCTGACGTGTTAGACACGACGCTTAACGTGCAACTCGTACGGGCCGCAGACATCCTGATCGCAGATATGGACCGCGTCCTTGCCGCGCTGAAGACCCGCGCATATGACCACAAGATGGACGTCCGCATCGGCCGCAGCCACGGCATTCATGCCGAACCCACAACAATGGGGCTGACCTTTGCACGTTTTTTTGCCGAAATGGACCGCGGCCGTTCAAGGCTTGTCGCCGCACGAGCCGAGATCGCGACGGGCGCGATTTCTGGCGCTGTGGGAACATTTGCCAATATTGACCCTTCTGTAGAGGCCCATGTTTGCACACAAATGGGCCTTACGCCGGAACCGATCAGCACCCAGGTCATTCCCCGCGACCGACATGCGATGTTCTTTGCCACACTTGGCGTGATCGCCAGCAGCATCGAAAATATCGCAACAGAGATCCGTCACATGCAGCGGACCGAGGTGCTGGAAGCCGAAGAGTTCTTCTCGAAAGGCCAAAAAGGCAGCTCGGCTATGCCACATAAGCGTAACCCGGTTCTGACCGAGAACCTGACGGGGCTCGCCCGTCTGGTGCGGATGTCGGTCGTACCGGCGCTAGAAAATGTCACACTTTGGCATGAACGCGACATCAGCCACTCTTCTGTCGAACGCGCAATTGGCCCTGATACCACTGTCACGCTAGATTTTGCATTGAACCGGCTCGCAGGCGTTATCGAAAAGCTGGTGATTTATCCCGAGAACATGCTCGCAAACATGAACAAGTTCCGCGGTCTGGTCATGTCGCAACGGGTGCTGCTTGCACTGACCCAAGCGGGCGTTAGCCGCGAAGACGCCTACCGCCTCGTGCAACGTAATGCCATGAAGGTCTGGGAAGAAGGCGCTGATTTCAAAACCGAATTGCTCGCAGATACAGAGGTGCTGGCGGCCTTGTCCAGCTCAGAGATCGAAGAAAAATTCGATCTTGGTTATCACACGAAACATGTCGACACGATTTTCGCACGCGTCTTTGGCGATTGAAGAATCTGATGTGACCAGCCGTTTGTCCCACCCGGCTGGTCACAGACCCCGCATCAGAGCACCGTGGGCGCATGTACGGCGTGCGGCTGCGCCATATGTGTTGGCTTCAGCATCTGTGGACCGCAAGCATCCCGCGATATTGCGTGAACCTTGCCATTGTTGCTGCGAATCGTTGGCATGCTGACACATGCATAGCGGCGCCCATCCTCTTTGTTGCGATATGGCTCACCGATTCGCTGCGCGTCATAGCCCAGCTTGCGCAGCGTGCGCGCCATCGCAACAGGTGACAAAGACATCAGTTCTGTAGCACCTTTACCCCGCGCAACGTCAACAGCGCCGTCCAGCATGAGCGACAGGCAAAGTGACCGATCTGCCTGTGTTGTGACATCGTCAGAGATTACTGTGCGCGTCACTTCCCAAACGTTTGTCGTCGCATCCGCCTTGGGAAGGATATCTGCAGGTATGCCAATCAGCTTACCTGCCACAGCATCACGCAGCATGTAAGTGTGCGATCCCCATTGTGCTGTTGTTGCCATAGCACGTGTGCCGCCAATCACTTTGCCGTCGCGCAAGACCAGCGAATAGTAGGCTTTTGGATTGTCGTACTGGTCCATTTCAACGTCGTCGTCATGGGGAATGCTCCACCCCAGCTGATCAACAAAGAATCGCTTTCGCAGACTCAAAAATTCATAAAATGCGGTGCCGTACTGATGCAGCTGCGCAAGGTTAAACGTTATATTTTCCATGTCGTTTGTCTTTCTACCCTAAGACGAAGCCACGTCCGCCGTACATTTGTTCGATTGCCTTCTTAACCAAGACAATGACAAATTAACGCGAATTGTTCCTAAGTGAGAAAAAAAATCTGAAAGCGTTTCAGATTAGGCCATACTGGTTTGCCAAAGCCGCAGCCTGGCTGCCAGTTTTGGCCCCAAGCTTGAGTTTAGCGTTCTTCAAGCGCTGCTTTACAGCACCTTCACTGACGCTCAACTCAAAGGCGATTTCCTTCAATCGCTTGCCGTCTTTCACCATGCCCAAAGCCTCCAATTCTGCCTTTGTCAGATTGGTTGGCGGAGCGGTCTCATTGTGCCGCCGGGCTAAAAAAGCCTTCAGAAGTTTCACTTCAAGGTCGGTATACTCCCTGTCTGAGCGAGTGAATGACGCAAATGATCGCTGTGCGTCGGCCCCGCTATCGAACAGTGACACGGTGACTCCGTATCGCATACCGAAGGTTTGCGCCTGAGCAATAACCCGCTTAGGATCGTCGATGTCGACCTCGCTCCATCGGATCGTGCCGGTGTTGCCATAGGCCCATCTAACCACCGGATCAAAAAGCATAAACCGTTGCTTGGTATAGTGGCTGATCCAGTCCTCTGGAAACGCGTTCACTTCTTCCATCGGAAAGGCAAAGCCTATCCTCAACGCGATGTAATAGCCCGACGGAGCGAGCTGCCCGATCTCGTCTGGACCAAGAAGTTGCGACATCCATTTACCTCGGAGAGCCGTCAAAATGACAAAGCCCTTGTTTCAGTCTAGCAGTTATCTCTACTATACCCAGAGACAATGCTGTGACGGACTGTATTTGCTTCCAGTCCGGTTTGGCAACCGGAAAGCGAGTGGTAAAGATGTCTTCGACCCAAGTAGAAATTAGCGATGTTTTGGGTGAACTTAATGGGCTGGCTCAGGCTGGCTATGCGATAGGACTTCAGATCCAGTACACGACTCCAAAGTTCATGTTCCAGACATACAGTAAGGAGTGGTTGGACTTATATTCCGAGAAGGGCTTGTTGATGTCGGATCCCACGTTGGCTTGGGGTTTTGAAAACACAGGTGCCGTGCGTTGGGCTCAGCTGAGTGATAATGACCCGGCGGGCGTTTTGCAGCTTGCAAAGGCGCATGGCATCAAGTTCGGCATCACCTGCGCGCAAGAAAGCGAAGGCGTCAAGGACGGGATCAGAAGCGTTGGCAGTTTTGCCCGAAACGACCGCGATTTCACTGACCAGGAGATCGTCGACATTACTGCGCATTTCAATACGTTGCATGCCGCAACTGAAAGCCAAGCGCAGCTGCCGGAAGAAACCGTGCAGCAGCTGAAAAAGATGTCAATTATCGTCACACATCCAGGATCCTGACCTCGAAGACTAACGATTCTTTTACCCTGCGTGGCCTATGTGTGCATGATGAACATGCATGCCCCAATGACAGCCCCCGGACAGATGTCACGACGCCGCAAGGCAGCAATGATTGTGCAGATGATCATCGATGACGGTACACAAATGTCGCTGTCGCAACTTCCCGAGCCCATGCAAGAGGCTCTGACACGTGAATTGGCAGCAGTTCGTCTTGTTGACCGGGAAACTGTCTCGGCTGTTGCTGAGGAATTTTTGAACGAGATTGAGGCGGTCGGTCTAGCCGCACCCGGCACGCAGGATGGCGCCATACTTGCATTGGCAGATCATCTTTCACCGGACCTGGCCGAACGGCTGCGCAAGCAAACTGCAAGTGTGCGCAATGGTGATCACTGGCCAATCGTAACCGCACTGCCCGTGGAAAAACTCGTCGCTATCATGTTGGCGGAAAGTATCGAGGTCTGTGCGATTACCCTTTCAAAACTGAGCGTTTCACAAGCAGCAGAGGTTTTGACGCAAACACCAGGTGACAGGGCACGGCGCATCAGCTTGGCAATGTCCCGCACCGAAAAAACCTCATCCGAAGCGGTGCGCACAATTGGTGCGGCGCTTGCCGACGAATACGCGCGCGAAACGGTTGTTGCCTTTGAAAAAGCGCCCGTGCAAAGGCTGGGCGCGATCCTGAACGCTACACGCGCAGATCGCCGTGATGAGGTACTTGAGGGGCTGGGAAGCGAAGATCCAGAATTCGCTGGTCATGTCCGCAAGGCAATCTTTACATTCAAAGACATCGTTGATCGGGTCAAACCGGTCGATGTGCCAAACTGCATTCGCGAGGTGCCAGCTGGCGTTTTGGCAAAGGCAATCAGCGGTGCTCTTGCAGGCGACGAAGATGCACGCATATCTGCCGAATTCATCCTTTCTAACGTCTCGCAACGGATCGGCGCGCAGATGCGCGAAGATGCCGAAGAGGTAGGAACCGTCAAAAAGGCAGATGCGGAGGCAGCAATGTCTGAAGTGACGAAAGCAATCCGCGCTCTTGTTGATGCGGGAAAGATGACCTTACGCGATCCTGACGAACAGGATGAGGCAGAGTAAAACCACATGGACAGTCCCGGCTGATGTGATTTAACCTACGGGCATGACCAAAAATCCGCAAAACTTTGACGGGCGACGTTGGCATGACATGGGCGGCGATGCCGCAGGTCCAATACCGACCGAACAACATGACTTCGCATTATGGGAAAAGCGGGTCGATGCGCTGATGATCATCAGCTCGGGCAAAGGTTACTTTACCGTGGATGGATTGCGCCGTGTCCTCGAGGATATGGGGCCGGATGCCTTTGAGACGATGAGCTATTATGAACGCTGGATTGCTTCGGTAAATCAGAACCTGATCGAGGCCGGCGTCTACACGACTGCTGAGCTGGCCGCGCGCATGTCCGAGGTTGCAGTGCGCGGCGCCACCTATGGTGAGGCCTCCAATGGGTGATCGTCAGTTCATGCGCGTTCGCAGTGACATGCCGCCTGGCCATGTCCGCACACCAGCGTATTTGCGCGGCAAGGTCGGCTGGGTCGAACGTGTTCTTGGGCCGTTCCCAAACCCCGAGCAACTTGCTTATGGCCTGCCCGGTGACGACATGCCTCTTATGCGCATACGCTTTCGCATGGCAGAGGTTTGGGGCACAAACAGCCCCTACCCGGACGACACGGTTGATGCCGAGATCTATGCACATTGGTTGGAACCAGCCGAGGCACCACATGCCCCATGATCATCACGACCATCTGTCTGCGTCGGGCCATCCTTACCGACCCGATGACGATCACCCGCTCACCTATTGGCAGCAAATGGAAATCGCCATTCGCGAATTGCTGATCGAGAAGGGCGTGACAACGGCCACCGAAATCGCCGCCCAAATCGACGCGATGGATAACCGCAGCCCAGCAAACGGTGCGGCTGTTGTTGCACGCGCCTGGACTGATCCAGCCTTTCGCGAGGCGCTTCTGGAAGACGCCAGCCTAGCCACACGCGAAATGGGATTTGACATCGGACCGCTGAAATTGATTGCCGTTGAAAACACTGATCAGGTGCACAACGTCATAGTTTGCACACTATGCTCGTGCTATCCGCGTAACCTGCTTGGCCTCCCGCCCGATTGGTACAAATCCCGCGCATACCGATCGCGCACCGTTAAGGAACCACGCAAAGTGCTGGCCGAGTTTGGTCTGTCGTTGCCTGACACAACATCGGTGCGCGTCCATGATAGCACAGCAGATATGCGCTATATTGTGATCCCGACGCGACCTCACGGAACCGAAGGCTGGGCCCCGGAGGCTTTGGCAGATCTGGTGACCCGCGACAGCATGATCGGCACGGCAGTTGCCAAAGCTCCGGCAACAGGGTGACGGCCACTGAAACCCCCGAAGGGTCCACAGCCGATTGGCTTGCCGACCGCGCTTTGCGCGGGCTGATCAGTACTGTTCTCAAACTACCATATGAACAGCGGGTATCCATGATGGGCGCGACGCTGCGACGTGCACTAGGTCCGCTTGTCGGCTACCGCAAACGGGCCGAGGAAAACCTGCAACTGATCTACCCCGACATGACAGCCGACAAGCGTCGAGCATTGGCAGAGGCCTGTTGTGATAACTTTGGACGAACACTGATCGAAAATTATGCTTGGTCCGAATTTGGCCAACGTCTGGTTGATACCAACCCGACCGGCGCTGGCGTGGCAGCGCTTGAGGAGGCCGCGCGCACCAAAAGACCCGTCATCTTTGTGACGGCGCATTTTGGCAATCACGAGGCGCCGCGCCAGGTTCTCACCCGTCTTGGACACGTTATCGGTGGGCTGTATCGCCCAATGCAAAACCCCTATTTTAACGCACACTACGCCAAGACAATGACGTCATGGGGCGGGCCGGTCTTTGCACAGGGCAGGCGTGGCACGATGGGCTTTGCCCGCCATCTTAAGTCCGGAGGCATGGGCACGTTACTGTTTGACGTCTCCGCAAAAGGCATCGCAATCCCGTTCTTGGGGCACAATGCCTCTACGTCAACGTCTGCCGCAGATATCGCATTGAAAATCGATGCGCTTGTTATCCCTTATTTTGGGATCCGGCAGCCCGATGGATTGTCATTTGAAGTCGCAGTTGAAAAGCCGATCCGCCACGACACGCCTCGTGCAATGATGGCGGCAATGACACAACGGCTAGAAGCACAAATCGCGCGACATCCTGAGCAATGGTTCTGGATCCATCGCCGCTGGAAAAAGCGCTAGCGCAATTGCGCAGCACCTACAATTGGACCGCTGCTGGATTGCTGGATGATCACGGCAACAGGCTCATCGCCACCAGCCTGTGCCACCAGTGTCAATGGGGCCACCCCATCCCAACGATCAATAATGGCCCACGACGTCACAATGTTTGCATAGCTCAGTTGACGGCCCGCGTTTTCTCCACGGCGGATAGACACAGTTTCCTCCGGCTTGTAGCGCACCAACTGCACCACATAGTCTCCGGGTCCGCCTGGCTCTGCGTTGATCTGAACGCGGTCCCCGTTGCGCGCCAATGTCACGGCAACCGGGTTCCCTTTCGCAGTATGCGCCTGAATGGTGTCAAACACTTGCATCGGACGAGAGCCGATAACATGGTCAACCCCGCCGATAACCATCTGTGGCGTATAGACAGTCGCCGAGTTTGCAGCGCGCGCATACGCATGTTGGCGCGCGGTATACTCGGGGCTCGCAAAGATGTCCGCCCAACCGATGTAATCCCAGTAATCAACGTGTAACGCCAATGCGATCACATCATCTCGTTTTGCCAGGTCATGCAGCATTGCATCGGCGGGTGGACAAGATGAACAGCCTTGAGACGTGTAAAGCTCGATAACCACAGGGCCATTTTGTGCAACAGCTTGGGATGTTTGAAAAAAGCCGAAGAAAGCAATGGCGGCAAAGAGGTGGCGCATGGGAGATCCTGATAAACGTTGTCAGACAGATTTACGCAGCTTGGGCTGAAATGACCAATCAACCAATTGCGAGCCTTGCGTTAGTATTATTTCAGTTCAATCGCCACAGTTGATGATAATTGTGTGCAATGGTATACAAAAAGTGTTGGTACCCCCCTTGAATGCCCCACGCGCTTGGGGCTAAAGCCATCATCAACGCGCAGCCACGAAAGGGATAGCCATGACAATCACTGTCGGCAAAGACACAGCCAAGACCCGCAAGACCATGACTGTCGGTGACCAGTCGGTCGCCTATTACTCGATCCCGGCCGCGCAAGCTGCCGGTCTGGGTGATTTCTCCAAACTCCCCGCCGCGCTGAAAGTGGTGCTGGAAAACCTGTTACGGTTCGAGGATGACGGATTTTCGGTATCCGTGGACGACATCAAAGCCTTCGGCGAATGGGCCACCAATGGCGGTAAGAACCCACGCGAGATTGCCTACCGCCCCGCCCGCGTGCTGATGCAGGATTTCACAGGCGTCCCGGCCGTGGTCGACCTTGCCGCCATGCGTGACGGCATCGTGGCGCTTGGCGGCGACGCGCAACAGATCAACCCGCTGAACCCTGTCGATCTCGTCATCGACCACTCCGTCATGATCGACGAATTCGGCAACCCCCGCGCGTTCCAGATGAATGTGGACCGTGAATATGAGCGCAACATGGAACGCTACCAGTTCCTGAAATGGGGCCAGGGTGCGTTCAATAATTTCCGCGTTGTCCCCCCCGGCACCGGCATCTGCCACCAGGTAAATCTGGAATACCTCGCCCAAACCGTCTGGACCGACAAAGACCAGAACGGAGAAGAGGTCGCCTACCCCGACACGCTCGTCGGCACCGACAGCCACACCACCATGGTCAATGGCCTGGCCGTTCTGGGCTGGGGTGTTGGCGGGATCGAAGCGGAGGCCGCGATGTTGGGCCAGCCTGTCTCTATGCTGATCCCCGAGGTTGTTGGCTTTGAGCTGACCGGCGAAATGATGGAAGGCACCACCGGCACCGACCTCGTACTGAAAGTCGTTGAGATGCTGCGCGAGCTTGGCGTCGTCGGCAAATTCGTCGAATTCTACGGCGAAGGACTGGACCGTCTGCCGCTGGCCGACCGTGCGACTATCGCCAACATGGCCCCAGAATATGGTGCGACCTGTGGCTTCTTCCCCATCGACGGCGAAACGCTCCGCTACCTGCGCAATACAGGCCGGGATGAGGCACGGATCGCATTGGTCGAAGCCTATGCCAAGGAAAACGGCTTCTGGCGCGACGCGGATTATGCACCCGTCTACACGGACACGCTGCACCTCGACATGGGCACCATCGTGCCCGCCATTTCCGGCCCCAAACGCCCACAGGATTATGTGGCGCTGACCGATGCGAAGGTGGCCTTCAAAAAGGAAATGGAAGAGACCTTCAAACGCCCCATGGGCAAGGAAGTCGCCGTCGCCGGCGAGGATTATACGATGGAAAGCGGCAAGGTCGTGATCGCCTCGATCACCTCCTGCACCAACACATCGAACCCCTACGTGATGATCGGCGCTGGCCTTGTGGCGCGCAAAGCCGCCGCCTTGGGCCTTGACCGGAAACCATGGGTCAAGACATCGCTCGCCCCCGGAAGCCAAGTTGTGTCCGAATATCTGGAAGCGGCAGGCCTGCAAGACGATCTTGATAAGATCGGGTTCAACCTCGTCGGCTATGGCTGCACCACCTGCATCGGCAATTCCGGCCCGATCCAGAAGGAGCTGTCGGACGCCATTGCCGAGGGTGACCTGGTCGCCACATCGGTCCTCTCAGGCAACCGCAACTTCGAAGGGCGGATCAGCCCGGATGTCCGCGCCAACTACCTCGCCTCGCCCCCGCTGGTCGTGGCCTATGCGCTGGCGGGCACGATGGACATCGACCTTAGCACCGAACCGCTGGGGCAGGATCAGGCCGGCAACGACGTCTTCCTGAAAGACATCTGGCCCACTTCGGCCGAGATCAACGCGCTGGTCGAGAAAACCGTCACCCGCGAGGCGTTCATCAGCAAATACGCCGACGTTTTCAAAGGCGACGAAAAGTGGCAGGCAGTCGAAACCTCGACTGGCGAAACTTATGACTGGCCGCCAACCTCCACCTATGTCCAGAACCCGCCCTATTTCCAAGGCATGTCCAAGGAACCGGGTGAGATCAAGGACGTGGTCAACGCCAAGGTCCTCGCCGTCCTCGGTGACATGGTCACCACCGACCACATCAGCCCCGCCGGGTCGTTCAAGGACACCACGCCCGCCGGCAAATACCTGATCGAACGGCAAGTGCCGGTGCGCGAGTTCAACTCCTACGGCAGCCGCCGCGGCAATCACGAGGTCATGATGCGCGGCACCTTCGCCAACATCCGCATCAAGAACGAGATGCTGGAAGGCGTCGAAGGCGGCTACACCAAAGGGCCGGACGGCGCGCAGACGTCCATCTTCGAGGCCGCGATGGCCCACCAAGCCGACGGCACTCCGCTGGTGGTGTTCGGTGGCGAGCAATATGGCGCAGGCTCATCCCGCGACTGGGCGGCCAAGGGTACGTCGCTCCTGGGTGTTAAGGCGGTCATCGCCGAAAACTTCGAACGCATCCACCGCTCCAACCTCGTTGGCATGGGCGTGGTCCCGTTCGAATTCACCGGCGGCGACACCCGCAAATCGCTTGGCCTGACAGGCGAGGAAACGGTAACGATCGAAGGGTTGTCCGACGTGAAACCGCTGCAAGAAGTGACGGCCAACATCACCTTCGCGGACGGGTCGACCAAGGACATCACCCTGAAATGCCGGATCGATACAGCGGTCGAGATTGATTACATCAAATCCGGCGGCGTGCTGCACTACGTACTGCAAAACCTCGCGAAAGCTGCTTGATAACTATAGGCCCGGCGGAAACGCCGGGATCCTTCCACTTTGGATGCCCACTTTGAGCCTATACCTACCTCGACAAAAAGGTGTGCGATGGTAGGTAAGCAGGATGAATATTTGGCGACCTCAACAGCACATACAAGTGAAAGCGCTTGGCCTTGTTTGGCGTAACGGCCTACTACTCGCGAGCGAAATCTATCTCGACGATGGAACCGCAACGGGTGTCAGGCCTCTAGGCGGACGTCTAGAATTTGGCGAAACATGGCGCGACGCGCTAGTAAGGGAATTTAAGGAAGAGCTTGGCGTTGTTGTTGAAGTGACTGGTAAGCCTCTGGTTTTAGAAAACATTTATACTCATCAAGGTGTCGTTGGACACGAAGTCACCTTTGTCTCTGATCTAGTTTTTCCTGAGGATGCCCACGCCGGGTTAGACTCAATAGAGTATTTCGAAGACAATGGTGAAAGGTGCGTGGCGCGTTGGTACGATGTAGAGCAATTGGATTGTGGCGATCTGGAGCTCTACCCCAAAGGCCTCAAGGCTCAGCTTCAAGCCAGAGAAAAATCAAAACTTCCTTGAACGGCAGCTTCGGTCAGCATTGTGGTCATCTGCACTCACTCCACCGCTTTCGCCAATTCCGGCAAAAACCGCTGCTCATAGTCCGACCCGACCAGTGGCCCGACAAAACGAAACAGCACCGTCCCGTCCCCGTCCACGATGAACGTCTCCGGCGGCGCAGTCACGCCCCAGTCGATCGCCACCCTGCCCCGCAGATCAAACCCGGTCGCAAAGAACGGGTCCTCATAGTCAATCAAATAAGTCGACGCTTGCTCTTGCTGATCGCGGAAATTGATCCCTGCGACCCGGTAGCCCTGCGCCTCCAAATCCAGCAGATTTGGATGCTCCGCCCGGCAAGGCGGGCACCAGCTTGCCCAGAAATTTACGATGGTGATGTCGCCTGCGCGCAGGTCGTCATCGGTCAGTTGCGTGGTTCCTTGCACGGCCTCCACCGGCACAGGCGGCGCGGGTTGGCCCACGAAGGTCGAGGGCAGCTCGTCCGGGTTGTCCCGCATCATGCCTGCCAGCGCGAGCCCCGCGAAGGCCGCAAAGATCGCCGGAGGCAGGATCATCAGCGGTGACACTTTAGCCATTCTTTTCAACCTCCTCCAAGGCGGCGCGCACGCGGGCATAGCGCCGCCAGCTGAGCACGATCAGAATACCAATCAGCAGGATGCTGACAGCGTAGGCCGACAGAACTTCGACAGCGTAATCCCCCAAATCAGGCACGGCGCGCCCTCGCTTCCAAGGCCCGGATACGGCGGGCGCGGATTTCGGTGCGGGTGCGCATCAGCACCAGCGCAATAAACAGCAGGACAAAACCGGCGATACAGACCAGAAGCGGAAACCAGAACACGTCCGAGATATTCTCTTCCTTGTCCAGCGACAGTGTCGCTCCCTGATGCAACCCCTGGCTCCAGAACAGCACCGCATAGCGCGACAGGATCGCAAAGACCGACCCAACCATGCACAGCACGCTGGTCAGGTCCGCGGCGGTGTCCGGATCCTCAATCGCCTCCCACAGCGCGATATAGCCGAGGTAGAACAGGAACAGGATCAGAAAGGACGTAAGGCGCGGGTCCCAGGCCCAATAGGTCCCCCACATGGGTTGCCCCCAGATGCCGCCAGTAAAAAGTGCGATCAGCGTCATCACAACGCCCACCGGGGCCGCTGCCCGCGCCGCAAGTGCCGAGACGTGGTGCCGCCGCACGACCCAGATGATCGACGCGACCAGCATCATCAGCCAGGCATTGATTGCCATCAAAGCGGCGGGCACATGCAGATAGATGATCTTGACCGTCGACCCCTGCCGGAAATCATTTGGTGTAAAGAAGAACCCCCAGGTCAGACCCACGACAAGGCATAGCCCCGCCGACCAGAACAGCCACGGCAGCACTGGACGGGTCCAGCCCATGAAGAGTTTCGGATTGGCATATTCCCACATCGACATTGTGCCTATCTAGCCTTCCCCATGCATCCTCTCAATCCCCATCACCGCAGATTGATGCGCAACGTCGCCGCAGTCGCGAAAGGGAGCAGCGCAAATGTCCCCGCCGTGATCCCGCCCAGCAGGACAAGCGCGCCGGATGGATCAAGCCCGTCTGAACCGCGTCGCGCCGCCTCTGCCCCAAAAATCAACGTAGGCACGTAGAGCGGCAGCACAAGCAGCGAAAGCAGCAACCCACCACGGCGCAAGCCCACCGTAAGCGCCGCGCCAAACGTCCCGATCATCGACAAGGCAGGTGTGCCGATCAGGAGCGAGATGAGGAGATAGAAGTAAGCGTCTGGCGCAAGGCTCAGCAGGAAACCGAGTGCTGGGGCTGCAATGGTCAATGGCAGGCCAGTTGTAATCCAATGGGCCAGCGCCTTCATGAACGCCGCCCCTTCAAGGGGGAGTGGTGATGTGGCGAGAAGCGCCAAAGACCCGTCTTCGAAATCCAGTGCAAAAATGCGGTCCAGTGAAAGCAGTGCCGCCAGGAGCGATGCGACCCAAAGGATACCCGGCGCGATCCGAGAAAGCAGTTCCGTTTCAGGGCCGACCCCGAACGGCACCAGCACCACGACGATCAGAAAGAAAGAAAGCCCCAGACCAAAACCGCCCCCTGCCCTGATGGCCAATCGCAAGTCGCGTAGCAGCAGCGCAATCAAAGGAAGGCCTCATCTGTGCCGCCTGTTGCCTCTGGCGCGGATCTGAAGGGGCTGAGGTCCAATTCCGGTGCATCCAGCCCCAAGTCGATATGCGTGGCAATAACCGCGATGCCGCCTGACGCCAGATGGGTGTTTTGCAGCCAGTCAGCAAAGAGCTTCACCGAGAACCCGTCAAGCGATACGGTCGGCTCGTCAAGAAACAGCACCTTGCGCCCAATAACGCCAAGCCGCGCAAGACCCAATCGCCGCTTTTGCCCCGCTGACAAAGTGCCGCCAAGGCGATTTTTGAGGTCGGCAAGATCGAATGTGTCCAAGACAGTGTCAGGCAACGATGTGCCATGAATGTCTGCCCAAAACTTGAGGTTTTCGATAACCGTCAGCGCGGTTTTGATCCCATCCGCGTGGCTCGCATAGGCACCTTCATCTTCTGGGTAGTTGATGTCACCGGCAATCGCGGGCTGCAGCCCGGCCAGGGTCCTGAGCAGCGTGGTTTTTCCGATACCATTCGGCCCCCGCAAGATCAGCGCGTGTCCCTCTTCGACCGCAAACCTGACATCGCTCAGCACCGGCACCCCGCCACGGGCGCAAGTCAGGTTTTGGACTGCCAGCATTCAGACCGGCAGCAAGGCAACAGCGATGCGCCGCCCTTCGGACAAAAGCACGTTGTAAGTCCGGCATGCGGCGGGCGAGGCCATGGGTTCAACCCCGATCCCCGCCGCCTCTAACGTGATGCGGAAATCATTGGGTAGATGCGCAATCTCTGCGCCTGTGCCAACAAAAAGCACATCCATCTTATCGGCCTGATCCATGATCGTCTGCGTATCGGAAAAGCCATCCCAAGCTTTCACGCCGCTGGCAAAAACGGCAACCGCGCCCTCAAACTTCTGCCCGCCGATCCGAAAGAAACCGGGGCCGTAGCCGTCGATTGGCACTGCATCGTTACATTCGACTTCGTTCAGGCGCATCGCGTTCCTTCAGGTATCGATATGGCCGTAGCGCGTGCCAGCGGACGGGTCTTTCTTAGACCAGTCGCGTTTCACGCCAAGCACCAGCAGAATAGCAGACGCGACAAAGATAGACGAATAAGTCCCGATGATCACACCCCAGATCATCGCAAAGACAAAGCCGCGGATAACATCGCCGCCGAGTACAAACAGCGAAATCAACGCAAGCAGCGTCGTGACCGAGGTCATCAACGTCCGGCTGAGCGTTTCGTTGATCGAGATGTTCAGAACGTCCTTGAGGTCTTTCTTTTTGTACTTCCGCAGGTTTTCGCGGACGCGGTCAAACACGATCACCGTGTCGTTGATCGAATAACCCACGATGGTCAGAAGGGCCGCGATGATCGCGAGGTCAAACTTGATCTGCAGTTCCGAAAAGATGCCGATGGTCAGGATCACATCGTGGGACAAAGCGAGCACCGCGCCAATGGCAAACTGCCATTCAAAGCGCAGCCAGATGTAAAGCAGGATCGCGACAACGGCGAGCGCCACGGCGATGATCGCTGTCTGGATCAGCTCGCCCGAGACTTTGGGACCAACGGATTCGACCGATGGAAAGGTCATGTCGGGGTCAATCGTGCGCAGCGCTGCTTGAATGGCTTCGATGGTCTCCGACGCGATCCGTTCGTCACCTTCTTGGGCCTGCACACGCACCAAAGCCACGTGCTGATCTTCGTCAAAAAGCGGATCATCCACCTCGGCAATCGAGATATCGCCCAGTTCCAGCACCTCCAATGCAGAGCGATAGGCGGCAACATCTACCGGCGTGGTCGACTCCGTCCGGATGCTGGTCCCGCCCTGAAAGTCGATGCCGTAGTTCAGGCCCTGGATCATAAAGGATGCAAAGGCCACAACCATCAGCACCATGGAAATCCCCAGCCAGATCCTGGCCTTGCTGAAGAAATCGATGGATGTGTTTTCGCGAACCAGCTTCAGACGCATATCAGACCTCGATTGTCTTGGGGCGGGTGCGCGAGAACCAGATCACGATCAATGATCGGGTCACGAAAATCGCGGTGAAGACGGATGTGATGATGCCAAAGCCAAGAGTTACGGCAAAGCCGCTGACCGGGCCAGAGCCCATGGTGAACAGGATCACCGCCGTGATGAAGGTCGTGATATTGGCGTCGATGATCGACGACAGCGCCTTTTCATAGCCCAGCTCAATCGCGCGTGCAGGGCCTTTGGCCGTCTTCAGTTCTTCGCGTATGCGCTCGAACACAATCACGTTTGCATCCACAGCCATACCAATGGTCAGCACAATCCCTGCAATGCCCGGCAGCGTCAGGGTGGCCCCAACGATGCTCAGCAGGCCAAAGATCAGACCCACATTGATGATCAGCGCGACATTGGCGAACACGCCGAACAGACCGTAGCTCAGCACCATATAGACCAAAATCGCCAGCCCTGCGACGATGCAGGCGATCTGTCCGGCCGCGATACTGTCGGCGCCCAGTTCCGGGCCGATGGTACGTTCTTCCAAGAAAGTGAGTTCCGCAGGCAACGCACCGGCACGCAGAAGCACAGCCAGATTGGTCGCCTCTTCCACGGTGAAGTTCCCGGTGATGATGCCCGACCCACCCGGGATATGGCTTTGGATCGTGGGGGCAGAGATGACTTCTTCATCCAGCACAATCGCAAACTGTCGTCCGACATTTTCCAACGTATAGTCGCCAAATGTTCGTGCCGCTGATGTGTTGAAACGAAACGCGACAGCAGGCCGACCGTTCTGATCAAAATCAAGCTGCGCATTCTCCAGATCTTCACCGGTGACAACGGGGCGCCGGACCAGACGATAAAACAGCCCCTCTTGATCCAGCGACGGCAGAATCATGTTTCCTGTCCCGGGTGCCTCGCCCGGGTCAGAGGCAACACCTTCAACCTGATTGAACGTCAGCTGTGCCGTCGTCCCAAGCAATTCAATAATCTCATTGGCAGAGCCGACACCAGGCACCTGAACCAGGATACGGTCCGCCCCCTGCCGCTGAATCGTGGGCTCACGCGTGCCCACCTCATCAATGCGGCGGCGGATGATCTCAAGCGTTTGCAGGATCGTGCGTTCATCCATCGCGGCACGCTCGGCATCGCTCAGCGTGATGGTCAGCAGTGTGCCATTGATGCGCACGTCAATATTGGTCGCGGCGGCACCCGTGAACGAAGCAACCGGAGAAGCCAGCCCGCGCACCAACTCAAACGCGCGCGTCGCCCCCGCAGCATCAGAAATCCGCACGCGCAATTCGGTGGGCGGGCTGTCTTCGCGCGTGACGAACCCAACCGTGTTCCGCTCGGCGGCAAGCACGTCACGCACCGACGGCCAGAACCCCTCCAGAAAGGAGGCATGCACATCCTCGACCTGCACTTCTACCAACAGATGTGCACCGCCGCGCAGGTCAAGCCCCAGATTGACAAGCCCAGACGGCAAGAAACCGGGCCATTGGGCGGCATCTGCTTCAAGTGCGGCACTGGTCTGGCCGGTCTCAATGATCGCCATGGCGTCATTGTGGGTCTCGACCCGGCCATAGAAACCGTTTGGCATTGCAAACGTCAGACCGACAATCACTGTCAGCCAGATCATTACAAGCTTTGGAAAGGAAATGTTGAGCATCAAGAATGCCTTTCGGCGCGTTTTTAGGTTTTCGCCGGTTCAGTCTTATTCATCACGGTCGTAATCGTTGATTTTACGACACGGACATTGACGCCTTTCGCAATCTCGACCTCAACCTCATTCGCATCATCTTTGACCTTGACGATCTTACCGACCACGCCGCCCTGTGTGATGATCTGATCACCCCGGCGCAGCCCCTCCAGCATCGCCTGGTGTTCTTTCATCTTTTTTTGCTGCGGCCGGATCAACAAGAAATACATGATCCCGAAAATCAACAGGAGCATTATCAGGTCAGCAGGTCTCATATCCCATCCCTTTGTTTTTGCGCCGGGTGCAGCGCCCCAGAAAGTCGCGGCACATTATGTTCCGCTTGGCCGATTGGCAACCAACGCAAACGCCGTTTTATTATGTCTGTGCTGTCATATGGGCGCAGTCCCAAGCGAAAGCAATTACAATAATGACGATCATGGGTTACCTGCAGCAGTCAGGGGTAAAACACTTCGTGATTTTCCCGGTTCACTTGGCCCCGGCAATCATGCATATCTCCGCGCACTTCACACACTGATCCAAGGACCGGACCCATGCATGATATCCGCACCATCCGTGACAACCCTGCTGCATTCGATGCCGCTTTGTCTCGCCGTGGGATTGCGCCCGTGTCCTCTGAAATTCTGGCTTTGGACGAGGCGCGGCGCGCCAAGATACTGGCCGCCGAAACAGCACAGGCCGAAGCCAACAAAGCCGCCAAAGAAGTGGGGGCCGCCAAGGCCCGCGGCGATGACGCCGAATTTGAAAGGCTGCGCACGCTGGTGGCCGAGACCAAGTCGCAGATTGCTGCCCTGAATGAAGAAGCAAAGGCACAAGACACGGCCCTGACCGATCTGCTGATGGGCATTCCCAATTTGCCGGATGACGCAACGCCTGATGGGGCGGATGAAGACGATAATGTCGAAATTCACCGGTACGGGAACCCTCGCAATTTCCGCTTTACCCCGGTTGAGCATTACGACATCCCCGCGATCAGTCCAGGGATGGATTTTGAGACAGCGGCGAAACTCTCTGGCAGCCGCTTTGTGCTGCTGTCTGGCGCTGTTGCGCGCCTGCACCGCGCGCTCGCGCAGTTCATGCTGGATGTACATGTAGAAGAACACGGGCTGACCGAGACGATCACCCCCGTTCTCGTGCGCGAAGAGATGATGTACGGCACCGGACAATTGCCGAAATTCGGCGAAGACAGCTATCAGACCACCAATGGCTGGTGGCTGATCCCGACGGCTGAAGTCACATTGACCAATATCGTCAACGGCGTGACAATCGAGGAAAGCTACCTGCCCCGCCGCTATGTCGCTCACACGCAGTGTTTCCGGTCCGAGGCCGGATCGGCTGGTCGTGACACATCAGGCATGCTGCGCCAGCACCAGTTCGAGAAGGTCGAGATGGTCAGCGTGACCCGGCCCGATGACAGCGCCGCTGAACATGAACGCATGACAAAATGCGCTCAGGCGATCCTGGAAAAGCTGGAATTGCCCTACCGCACGGTTGTCCTGTGCACAGGCGACCTGGGCGCTGGCATGCGCAAGACCCACGATATCGAGGTCTGGCTGCCCGGCCAGCAAAAATACCGCGAGATTAGTTCGGTTTCGGTCGCGGGGGATTACCAGGCACGCCGGATGAACGCCCGGTACAAACCGGCCGAAGGCGGAAAGCCACAATTCGTGCACACATTGAACGGCTCTGGCGTCGCTGTCGGGCGTGCACTGATTGCGGTTGTCGAGAACGGACAACAAGAGGACGGGTCCGTCGCGCTGCCCGCTGTCCTGCATCCCTATTTGCGTGGAAAGACACAGATCACGCCTGAAGGACTATTGGCGTAGCCTCGTTGGCCGGCGGGGTATCTTGCGGCAACTGTAGCAGGGCTTGCCGGACACCGCTGGCCGATTTTGGACTATATCCATTGCCCATCATCCGCATCCGCTCCGCCACAGAGAAATGGTAATGCCGGGGGTCGGCTGATCCGACGCGCCATGCGTAAAGCGGGCCAGCGCGCTCGTCCAAATAGGGCGACGGTTGTGTCGGGTCGCCGGGCGCGTCAGGTATCTTCACTGATGTATCTAGCTGCAAACCCAACTTGACCGCCCCTTGCGCCACCCATTCCAACGGAAATGACACCAATGCACGTGTATCCTTGCTGCCACCGACGGTGCCGTGATCACCGACAAACCACAATTGCTGATACGGACGATCAGGTCCCACAGCACCTGCATTTCGTTTCGCCAGATTGTCCCAACCTGTTGGCTGAAAAAGAATGCGCTGCTCGTCCAGGGCCATAGCGTGCCGGGCGTTTTTGACCATTCCCGACAGTTTCATGTCATAGAACTGATAACGCCGGTTCCAAAACTTTGCCACAGGTCCCAGCAATGATACCGGCAACCCTTTCGCGCCAACCGTGTCCCACACACCCACATAGCGGATATCTATGATATGGCCCGCTTGACCTCGGGCCTCCCAGTCCTCTTGCGACGTCGCGATGTCAGGCGACAGCGCCTTGCGCTGCGTCCACAATGGACCTGCATCCAATTCCGGCGCCTGCCGCTTATAAAGCCACCAAGCGCGGTTCAGGGTGAATTTACTCGCGATCCGTTCTTTTGGAACAATGCCGCATTTTCGGATCATCCCTCCGAGTGACCGCGCCGTGTATGCCCCACGCGAAAAGCCAAAGATGTAAATCTCATCCCCTGCCTCGTAGTGCAGGCACAGCTGCTGATAGGCGCGTTTGACATTTTTGGCCAAGCCCCAGCCAAACGCCCCGCCACCCATTTTATGCAAAAGGCTGATGGCACGGTTAGCAATTTTGTTTACGCCGACGCCGGGAATGTAAATCACGACCTGGTTAATGCCATCATCAAGGCAGGCATCGCGCAAGGTAACCACATTCGTGGGGATCTTCATCGTCGGTGAATTCCATGTGCCATCGCACAGAACAACAATCCGTTTCATGTCAAAATCCTTTGGTTTAATGCCGATATGCTGACGTAAGGTCATGTTCGTGGCAAGTCAGCATTTCCTGACCTGCATGTTGAAGTGGCAGACTTCCCACTATGTTGAAGGGTATGAAGATGATTGCGGCACTGTTTACCCTTTTCCTGACCGTGACCTTCGTCACCTCCCCGCTCCTGACGGCCCCGTTCAGCGGGTTTCGTGCAGATCAACTGCCGGTCCCGCAGATCACGCCACCGATCCAGCCGGCAGGCTATGCCTTTGCAATCTGGGGGTTGATCTATGGCTGGCTTGCCGCATCGGCCCTCTTTGGCATCTGGAAACGCCGCGAAGATCCTGCATGGGATCGTGCCCGGTGGCCCTTGATCGTCAGTTTGGGCGTTGGCACGCCGTGGCTTGCCATCGCCAATACAAGTGCGGTGTGGGCCACAATCATGATCTTTTTGATGGCTCTTGGCGCGATTCTCGCGCTGATCCGGGCGCCCAGCCATGATATCTGGCTGTTCCGTATACCGGTTGGTATCTATGCAGGCTGGCTGACGGCAGCCTCTTTCGTGGCTTTAGGCAGTACAGCGGCCGGATTTGACCTGATCACCGACCAGGTTGGGTGGGCCTATCTGGGCATTCTCGGCGCACTGAGTGTGGCGGCACCTGTCGTTTTGAAAACTGGTGCAGTATCCTATGGAGTGACCGTCATCTGGGCGCTGGCTGGCATTTGCGTGGCCAATGGCCTGCAGATCTGGACCGTTACAGCCCTTGCCGCAGCCGGTATCGTCGTACTGTCGGGCCTGATCGCCACAACCCGCGCTACCGGTCGTGCGGTCCCTTCTTAAGGTGTTTTGACAGACGCGAAGGTTGCGAAGACTTTTTGTCTTTGTAAGGGTTCTTGTCCCCCTGATCCCGCAAGTACAGCCGGATCGGCGTGCCAGGCATGTCAAAGTCGGCGCGTAACCCATTGATTAAATAACGCTTGTAGCTTTCAGGTACCGCATCAGGATGCGAGGTCATCACCACAAAGGCAGGAGGCCGCGTCTTCACCTGGGTTATGTACCGCATCTTGATCCGCTTGCCACCCGGCGCAGGCGGTGGATGCTGTTCAAGCATGCCTGTCAACCAACGGTTCAACTGCGCGGTGCTCACCCGTCGGTTCCAGACCTCATGCGCGCGCATAATAGCCTGTTGCAACCGGTCGAGTCCTTTGCCCGTCTTGGCGGATACCGTGACCAGAGGTGCCCCACGCAGTTGCGGCAAAAGCCGTTCAAAATCCTGCCGCAGTTGCTTAAGCTTGGCCTGTTTTTCACCCTCCACATCCCATTTGTTGGCCGCGACAACGACAGCGCGCCCTTCCCGCTCTGCCAAGTCAGCGATACGTAAATCCTGCTGTTCAAAGGGGATCTCTACATCCAAAAGCACAACAACAACTTCAGCAAATTTCACCGCACGCAGCCCGTCGGAAACCGACAACTTTTCTATTTTTTCCTGCACCTTGGCCTTTTTGCGCATCCCGGCGGTGTCAAAGATGCGCATGGGCACATCGTCCCAGTCCGTCTGAACCGAGATCGCATCCCGGGTAATCCCCGCCTCTGGTCCGGTCAACAGACGCTCCTCACCGATGATCTGGTTGATCAGCGTGGATTTGCCTGCATTGGGTCGCCCGACAACGGCAATCTGCAAAGGCTTCGCGCGTGTTGGGATCCGTGCGGCATCCACATCATCGTCGCCGACATCCACGTCAATCTCGGGCGCGTCGATTTCGGCCTGTGCAGCGCCAGCATCGGCAATCGGGCGCAAGGCGTCCATTAACTCGCCCATACCCTCGCCATGCTCAGCGGACATGCGGATCGGTTCACCCAGACCCAGCGCATAAGCCTCAAGTATCGACGCATCCGCCGCTTTCCCCTCGCCCTTATTGGCCGCAAGGATCACGTTCGCATTCTTCTTACGCAGGATATCGGCAAAAATCTCGTCTGCGGGCAGAACGCCTGCCCGCGCATCGATCATGAAAAGACATACATCCGCCATCTCAACCGCACGTTCGGTCAAGCGGCGCATGCGGCCTTGCAGGCTGTCATCCGTGGCTTCTTCCAGACCAGCGCTGTCAATCACGGTAAAGCGTAGATCGGCAATGCGCCCTTCACCTTCGCGCAGGTCACGCGTAACCCCAGGCTGATCATCGACCAAGGCCAGCTTCTTGCCCACCAAACGGTTGAACAGCGTGGATTTGCCCACATTGGGACGCCCCACAATGGCAAGGGTAAAGGTCATCGGGCCTGCTCCTGACGGGTTTGAAGGCACCCGTTACACCAAGTCCCGCTTAACGAAAAGCGTGCAATTGACCTGTCTTGCTGACAACGTAAAGCGTCTCACCCGCCACAACAGGCGCCGAGGCCGCACCGCCAGGCAATTCAAGCGTGTCCAGTTGCGCACCAGATGCCGGATCAAATTGCCTTATCAGACCATCAGATGAACTGACAATAAGACGTCCGCCAGCCAAGACAGGCCCGTAATGCGCAAAGATTGATCGCTGGCGCACGGTGTCGCCTTCGTCAAATTTCGGCAAAGCGATGCGCCAGACGGACGCACCGCTGCCCGCATCAAGACGAACCAGTTCGTTGATGTCGTTGATCAGAAAAACCGCATTCCCAACGGGCCAGACCGGGCCAATCGCACCTTCCGCTGCAGTCCAGATCCGGCCGCCGTCATCAAGATCAAGTGCCACCGTTCGGCCGCCAAAATTCGATATGTAAACGCGATCACCTGCAATGACAGGATCACCCGCAATATCATTGATCAGTGACGCCGCACGCCCCAACCGGTCTCCGGAAATGACGGTAGACCACCTTGGCAGGCCCCCGCGTGGAAAAGTGGCCGCAACCTCGCCCGACGGGAATGGAAAGATCGCGTGCTCACCCAAAACGGCCGGTGCGGCACCGCCACCAAAATTCGCCTCAGACGGTGTGCCACTGCGTTGCCAGCTTATGCGGCCATTGCTGGTCTGCAACGCCCAGGCTGTGCTGTCGCGCGAGACTACATAGACAAGATCGCCCCGCAATGTTGGCCCAGCTGTGACCGGCGCGTCCAGATCTTGGACCCATCGTACCTGCCCGGTCGTCGCATCAAGCGCAGTGATTTCGCCGAAACCAGTGGTGACATAGACCTGCCCGCCACCCACCGAAACACCACCGCCAGATGCATCACCTGCGCCGTCCCGTGTCGAAGCCAGACTACGCGACCACAGCCGTTGTCCGTTCGTATCTGTTGCCGCGACCGTTGCACGGGCATCAACCGTGTAAATGACGCCATCTTCGACCACGGGTTCGGACGTGATCCGTGCGCGCCTGCTGTCGCCTTCGCCAATCTCTGCAACAAAAGCGGGTACCAATGTGGCAGCGAGTGCAGGATGGGTGATCTGATGCCCGGGCCCGCCATTGCGGTGCGTCCAAGCTGCATTGACACGTGCCTGCGGCAATCCTACGGGCAAAGCCTGATTGGCAAACACAGCCGTTGGCCGCACGTCAAACCTTTCGCCAGGAAGGATGATATCCTCCTCACCGCAGGCTGCCAAAAGGCCAAGGGCGAGCATCGCACCGATAAGTGTTCTGGCTGTCACGTGTGATCCGATCCAAAATCTATTGTGTCACAGGGTCGGGCAAGGGCTCACCCAATGCGACCATCAGTGTCTGAACGCGCTCGCGCAAACCACGCGATACCCCGGCATCCTCTTCAATCTGTCGCATCAGGGCAATTGCCCCGTCGGTGTCACCCATCTCCAAGGTAGCATAGGCCATTTGTTCAAGCGCAAGCAGGCGAAATGGCTGACCGGGTTGCGCAAGAAACTCCAGATCGGCCATCCGCCCATCCGTGTCTGACACCGGCAACATGGCCGCCTTGAAAGCTGCCAGGTCACGATACATTTGCGGGATGTCATCATTGGTGACCAGCGCTTTCAGGGTCTCCGCAGCATCGTCAATATCGCCAGCGTCTTGCTGTGTTGACGCCGTCAGCAAGGCAGTTACCGCCACTGCGCTGCCGTCTGCGGCGACCTGTTCGATAGCACTGGCGCGTGCCGTCGGATCGTCATTTTCAAGTGCCGCCAGCAACGCATCGCCCGTGGCCTGCGCAGCATTCCGCTCTTGCGCGTTGCGATACTCGATAAACGCAGCACCACCCACCAAACCAAGCACACAAACGACGCCAATCCAGCCATAGCGGCGCAAATATCCAAACAGCTTCTCGCGCCGTACCTCTTCGGAGACTTCATTGATGAAACTGTCCGGATTGCTCACCTTGTTCCTCTTTCTTGACGGGAAAACCACGTGCTGTTGCGCGTACATATCGTGAAGCTGCCCAGATGAACAAGAGCAGAGCGCATCTATCGTGCGGCAACGCAGAAATGTGAACTTGTGGTAGCGTTAAACGCAGTGTAAAGTGAACCGAACAGTTTAGTGGGGCGCAGTGACGGGCTGGTCGTCAGTCAAATACTGCAAGATGTGAACCATCAGTTATTCATCTGATGGCTTTAAGAGGCCGCGATATGAGAATCATTCCTGTCATCACCGCGCTATTGGTGTCGGCATTTCTATACCTGCTGGTTTTTGAGCGGGATCAACTGGTCGCATTTGCGCAAGGCGAAGCGGCAGAGGTAACCGAAACCACAGCACCGCAGGCTGGTGTGGCAACGCAAAGTGACCAGGCCACCCCCCCAACAGGCGTTGGTGTTGTTGCGATTCATTCCGTCGCACAAACGATCGACAGCGCGGTCGTCATGCGGGGCCGTACCGAAGCTGCGCGGCAGGTTTCTGTCGCCGCTGAGACATCAGGTCTGGTGATTTCAGAGCCGCTGCGCAAGGGAACGTCAGTTGACGCAGGCGACCTATTGTGCCGGCTTGACCCTGGAACGCGAGAGGCGACTCTAGCAGAGGCGCGCGCGCGGCTTGCAGAGGCGCGTGGCCGTGTCCCCGAAGCACAAGCAGGCGTGACCGAGGCCGATGCGCGTGTGCGCGAGGCAGAGATCAATCTCAATGCCGCACGCCAATTGTCCCAGGATGGTTTTGCCTCAGAAACGCGGCTTGTCAGCGCACAAGCGGCAATGGACGCAGCGATTGCAGGACGTCAGCGCGCCAGTTCAGCCGTTGCTGCAGCAGAGGCCGGGATTGAGGCCGCAGAGGCCGCCGTTGCCGCCGCCGAACGTGAGATCGAGCGGCTGGAGATTACAGCACCTTTTGCCGGGCTGTTGGAAACAGATACGGCCGAGCTGGGGACATTGATGCAGCCAGGGGCGCTTTGCGCCACGATCATCCAACTGGACGAAATCAAACTGGTGGGGTTTGTCCCGGAACTCGAGGTGCAAAAGGTTAGCCTCGGCGCCATCGCAGGGGCACGTCTAACTGGCGGGAAAGAAGTACAGGGTCGCGTGACCTTTCTGTCGCGCAGCGCTGACGAACTCACCCGTACATTCCGCGTGGAGGTCACAGTGCCCAATGCAGATCGCGCTATCAGCGACGGGCAAACAGCCGAAATCATCGTCGCTGCAGAAGGGCGCACGGCGCACCTGATCCCGCAATCAACACTTACCTTGGATGATGAAGGCGTTTTGGGTGTTCGCACAGTTGATGCGCAAAACAAGGCCCTGTTCATGCCGGTCACGTTGTTGCGCGACACGGTCGAAGGCGTTTGGGTCACCGATCTGCCTGAACAAGTTGATATCATCACGGTCGGGCAGGAATTCGTGATCGACGGTGTGCAAGTTGCACCCACATTCGAAGAGGCCAAAGGATGACTGAACTAGTAGATTGGGCGGCCTCACGCGCCCGAATGGTTTTGGCATTTATCGCCCTGTCACTTTTGGCGGGGGGTATGGCATATGTGGGCCTGCCCAAAGAAGGCGAGCCGGACATCGAAATTCCAGCAGTCTTTGTATCGGTTCCCTTCCCCGGGATCTCGGCCGCAGATGCTGAAACGCTCCTTGTCAAACCGATGGAGACCGAACTTTCGGATCTGGACGGCCTCGATTCGATGACCGCGACAGCCGCCGAAGGCTTTGCAATCGTCGTTCTGGAATTCGACTTTGGTTGGGATAAGACGCAGATCCTTGCGGATATTCGTGCCGCCATGAACCGGGCCGAGGCTGAATTTCCCGACGGTGCAGACAATTACACAATCGACGAATTCAACTTTTCCGAATTCCCCATTGTGATCGTCAACCTCACGGGGCAGGTGCCCGAACGTACGCTTTTGCGCGTCGCTAAAGACCTGCAAGACCGGATCGAAGGGCTTGATGCGGTGCTTGAGGCCGGGCTTGCCGGGCAGCGCGATGAAATGATTGAGGTTGTGATCGATCCTCTCCGGCTTGAGGCGTACAACGTCACCGCAGGCGAATTGATCGGTGTCGTGACCAACAACAACCTGCTGATTGCGGCAGGCGAGGTTGAGACAGATCAGGGCAGCTTTGCGGTCAAGATCCCGTCATCCTTCGATGACCCACAGGATGTCTACAACCTGCCGGTCAAGACAAATGGCGACCGCGTCATTACACTGGGTGATCTGGCCACTATCCGTCTGACCTTCGAAGATCGTGTTGGGACGGCACGCTTTAACGGGGTGAACACGGTCGCTTTGCAGGTTGTGAAACGCAAAGGCTTCAACCTGATCGATACCGCCGCTTTGGTCAAAGAAGTGGTCGATCAAGAGCGTCAAAGTTGGCCTCAGGAACTGCAAGACGCGATTGAGGTCGGCACCTCGAACGATCAATCGCGCAACGTGGCGTCGATGGTCAGCCAGCTGGAAGGGTCCGTGCTGACGGCGATTGCCTTGGTGATGATTGTGGTGCTTGCAGCCCTTGGCACCCGGCCCGCCCTTTTGGTAGGTTTTGCAATCCCCACGTCGTTTCTGTTGTGCTTTGCCCTGCTGGCCGTGATGGAGATATCCATATCGAATATAGTCATGTTCGGGCTGATTCTGGCCGTGGGCATGCTGGTGGATGGGGCGATTGTGGTTGTCGAGTATGCGGACAAACGCATCCGCGAAGGCACTGGCCCGATGCATGCCTATGTCGAGGCTGCAAAGCGGATGTTCTGGCCCATCATCTCATCAACGGCCACGACACTTTGTGCGTTCCTGCCGATGCTCTTCTGGCCCGGTGTGCCGGGACAATTTATGGGCATGTTGCCTGTCACGCTGATCTTTGTGTTGTCTGCATCGCTGGTGGTCGCGCTGATCTATCTGCCCGTGATGGGTGGTGTGACGGGGCGGATGAGCCGCTTTTTTGGCAACACGTCCGATGCGCTCCGGGCCCGTCTGCCATGGTTTGTTTGCGCACTTCTGGTTTTTCCGGCGATCATGGTTGTCTTTACCGGAGCGATGTTGACGCTGAACCCGGGCTATCTGAGTGGTGAGGCGGTACAGACCGATGGTCTCGGCAGTTCGCTGCCCGGCATGCTGCTGTTTCTGATCGGGGCGGTCTTGTTGTCCATCACGATTGGCGCGGCAAAGATCGAACGTCAGGCGAAAAAGATTGAGGCAGGCTATAAACGCAGCCCCTTTGGCCGTGTCATGCATTTTATAGCCGGCAACCCGATCATGCCATTGGTGACCGTCGGCGCGGTTGCGTTCACGGTTGTGTCGATCTTTGGCTATTACGGCGCCAACAATAACGGCGTTGAATTCTTCGTTGAGTCCGAACCCGAACAAGCCATCGTCTATGTGCGTGCGCGGGGCAATCTGTCATTGGCCGAAAAGGATGATCTGGTCCGTCAGGCCGAAGAGATTGTCTTGGCCCATCCCGGCGTGATCACGGCGTTTTCCTTTGCCGGTGATGGCGGCCTGAACACTGATGCCAGTGGTGCTGCAACCCCGGTTGATACCATCGGGCAGGTCCAGCTTGAGACGATTCCATGGGAAGACCGCGCAGGCATTGCCGAGCTTGACGGTGATGTCGTGCTTGAGGAAATCCAGGCTGCGCTGAACACCATCCCCGGTATCCAGTCCGAAATTTTGGCCCAATCGCGGGGACCCGCATCGGGCAAACCGGTGCACCTGCGCCTGAAAAGCGATAACTGGGATGACTTGATCCTTGCCACAAACGCGGCCCGCGCGCAGTTTGAGCAGACGCCAGGCTTAATCACTATCGAAGACTCCCTGCCCCTGCCCGGGATCGACTGGCAGATTGATGTCGATGTGGAAAAGGCCGGGCGTTTCGGGGCAGATGTGGCCACCGTTGGCGCCATGGTCCAGATGGTCACGCGGGGCATCCTTCTGGATACAATGCGCGTTGACAGCTCTGACGAAGAGGTTGAAATCCGCGTGCGGCTGCCTGAAGAGGACCGGGTGCTGTCGACGCTTGACACATTGCGGGTTCGGACAAATCAGGGGCTGATCCCATTATCGAACTTCATTACGCGGACCCCTGTTGCCAAGCTCGCCCAGATCGACCGGATCGATCAGAAACGCTATTTCGACGTGAAGGCGGACGTCACGCCGAACCTCTTTAAGCTCTTGGATGGGGACATCAGCCAAGCCGTGGTGCGTTTGGTCAATGCAGAGGCGGTTGGCATGGACCGTTACACGGTGGTCAGTCTGGAAGCGGCCGAAAGCTTTGCGGATCTGACCGCCCATGTCGATGCCGGTGACCTGAGCGAAGTACCCGTTAACCCGAACGAACGTATTGCGGAGTTGACCCAGTGGCTGGAAACAGACCCGTTTGCGGGTGCGATCGACTGGGAATGGACAGGTGATCAGGAAGATCAGGCCGAGTCAGGCGCGTTCTTGCAGGTCGCCTTTAGTGGTGCGCTGGGTTTGATGTTCATCATTCTGCTGGCGCAGTTCAATAGCATCTATAACTCGATTCTGGTGCTGATGGCCGTCGTCATGTCCACTGCGGGTTCACTGGTGGGGATGCTTGTGATGGATCAACCTTTCTCGATCATCATGACAGGGACAGGGATTGTGGCGCTGGCCGGGATTGTTGTAAATAATAACATCATCCTGATCGACACCTATCAGGAATACAGCAAATACATGCCTCGGACCGAAGCAATTACACGAACCGCAGAGGCACGTATCCGCCCTGTCCTACTGACCACCATCACCACAATGGCGGGCCTTGCGCCAATGATGTTTGGCCTCAGCCTTGATTTCATGAATGGCGGCTATTCGGTCGATAGCCCCACTGCGCTTTGGTGGAAGCAGCTGGCGACAGCCGTTGTCTTTGGCCTTGGCATCGCGACCATGCTGACGCTGGTTTTCACACCATCCATGCTGGCGGTGCGGGTCTGGTTTGTCACATACGTGATGTGGTTAGCGCGCCTTCTTGCTAAACTGTCGATGGGCCGCAGCAGCCGCGCCGCGCGCGATTGGGCGCTCGAGCGGCAAGCACGCCGGATCAAGACGCCAGAATTTATCTGGACAGATGAGGATGCACCTATCCCACCGCTTGAACTCAAAAACCCGCTCAAGGCTGCGGAATAGAGAGTACGTGCTGCACCGGCGGTGGCGGGTGCAGCATTTTATCCTGCCAATGCAGCGACCTGGGTGACGACAAACCAAGGCAGCAGCGATGCCAGTCCCAATGCCGCCAACCCAAGCAAAGCGATTACACCATCTCGCGTCAGCATCCCAACTGATACCAGCAAAACACCGGCGCCAATGGTGGTCGAGGACATTGGAACAAGCTCCAGAAACGGTACGCAAGCTGCGGCAACGGCGCAAATCAGGTATAAAACGCGGTTGAGCGGTCGGCGCACCGGCAGAGACAGCCTTTCCCGCGACAGCCGATCCAGCCAACCCGTCAAGCGTCGCATCACGCTGACCGCATTTTTTGTGCGCTCTTGTGGGAGCCTTCGGTCAAGCAGCCAGCCTGGCAACCATGGTTGCGTGCGTCCCACCACACCTTGCAGCGCCACAAAGATGATAACGACAGCACAAAAACTGGAAAATAGAGGAATTGCGCTGAGCGGTGATACCATCAACATAGCGGGAAGTATCATTGCGGGCAGCAAGGCCGACCGCCCCAGTGCTTGCAAAAGGGCGCGCGCATCTAGCTGACCCTGCACGACACGTTCATCAAGGATATCCAGTATGGCCGCGATTGGTCGGTCATGTAGCACCGCGTCAGATGGCATATTCATCCTCGGACTGGCGGTTCCACAGATGCGCATAGCGACCGTCGCGGGCAAGCAAGTCATCATGCCCGCCCTCCTCGACGATGACACCGTTTTCAAGCACAACAATGCGATCCGCATCCGCAATGGTCGACAGCCGGTGCGCGATGGTAATCACCGTCCGCCCCTCACCCATGGCCTTCAGTTCGGCCTGAATCTCCATCTCGGTTTCGGTATCAAGAGCCGATGTCGCCTCATCCAACAGCAGGATTGGTGGATTCTTTAGCAATGTCCGGGCGATCCCGACACGCTGCTTTTCACCACCCGACAACTTCAAACCGCGTTCACCGACAGTGGTCTGATAGCCATCCGGTAAGCTGATAATAAAATCATGGATCTTGGCGGCCTTGGCGGCGGCGATAATCTCATCCTCGTTCGCGGTAGGCCGTCCATAGGCGATGTTGTAATGCACCGTGTCGTTGAACAGTACCGTATCTTGTGGCACGACACCGATCTGCGCGTGCAAGCTTTCCTGCGTCACGTCGCGCACATCCTGTCCATCGATCAAAAGCGCCCCGTCACCCACATCATAAAACCGGAACAAAAGCCGCCCGATGGTTGACTTACCCGAGCCGGAAGAGCCGACAATAGCTACCGTTTGCCCCGGATCAACCTGCAAGCTGACGCCTTTCAGGATTGGACGTGCGGTATCATAGCCGAAGCTCACGTCGCGCAGCTGCACCCGGCCACCGTTAATCTGAAGGTCTGCCGCCCGCGGTTTGTCCTGTACTTCGGCCGGTTGACCAAGCAGATCAAACATATCGCCCATATCAATCAGCGCCTGCCGGATCTCTCGGTAGACGGTGCCCAAAAAATTCAAAGGCATCGTGATCTGGATCATATAGGCGTTAACCATCACGAAATCGCCGACCGTCAGATCGCCGCGCTGCACGCCCATAGCCGCCATCACCATGACCGCTACCAATCCGCCCGTGATCAGGAACGACTGCCCGAAATTCAAAAAGGCGAGCGAGTAGTTCGTGCGGATCGCCGCATTTTCATAATTCGCCATGGCGGCGTCATACCGATCCGCCTCCCACCTTTCCGCCCCGAAGTATTTGACCGTTTCAAAATTCAGCAGGCTATCAATGGCTTTCTGGTTCGCATCCGTGTCCTGATCATTCATCTCTTTGCGGATACGCACACGCCATTCGGTGATCTTGAAAGTGAACCAGACATAAAGCGCGATCGTCAGAACAACGACGGCCAGATACCAGACATCAAACAGGAAAAAGAGCACGACCGAGATCATCAACAGCTCAAGCACCAGTGGCCCCATGCTGAACAAAAGGAAGCGCAAAAGGAAATCCACGCCCTTCACCCCGCGTTCGATGATCCGGCTAAGTCCCCCCGTTTTGCGTGTGATGTGATAGCGCATAGACAGGCGGTGAATGTGGGTGAAGGTTTCCAGCGCCAATTGCCGCAAAGCGCGCTGACCCACCCGCGTAAAGACCACATCCCGCAACTGCTGAAACCCGACGGTCATCAACCGGGCCAAACCATAGGCCAGGGTTAGGCCAACCGCACCCAACCCTAAGACGGTGGCGGCATCGGCCCCTTCCGGGGCAAGCGTATCAACGGCTTGCTTGTAAAGGATTGGCGTGCCAACGGCGATCACCTTGGACATCAACAACACTGCCAGTGCGGCCACGACGCGGCGTTTGACCCAAGCTTGTCCATCAGGCCACAGATACGGAATCACCCGGCGAATAACGGTCCAACCCTGGATCTGGGCATCATTCAGATTGGCATCAGTTTTTGTCAGACCACGCATTGTTTATCCCGGCTTAGCAGTCCCTTTACCTAAGACGGGATGCAGCCGAACACCAGTGGCGCACAGCTACTGTGTGATTTCGGGGATACGGAAAATTTGACCGGGATATATCAGGTCTGGATCGCGGATCAGGTCGGCATTCGCCTCGAACACTTCAACGTAGAAAATGCCACTGCCCAGGTTTTCTTCGGCGATTGCCCAAAGCGTTGCCCCAGGTTGCACAGTCTTGACAGCCACCTCGAACCCCTCATCATTCGTTTCCTCAGCCAGAACCGCGGCGACATCTGCAGCCTCTTCCCGCCGGAAAGGTGTCTCAAGACGCGACACAACCTCGCCAGCGGTATCAACCTCGTCAATGCGCAAGGTGTAAACGCCGGTATCAATATCCGGCAAATCGATCTGCCAATCGCCGCCTGCCTCGACGGGCGATGCGGTCACGGGCTGATTGTCGATATAGACTTGCACCGCCCCGTCGCCCGTGGCGCGACCGGCTAGCTGTACCTCACCTGTCGGATCATATGTGATCGCATCCAGAGCCACATTGGGTGGGGCCAACGACGGAGCGGATTGCGCTATCCGAATGCCATCGGCATCGGCCTCAAGTACCGTAGGCGGCGTTTGCACGACCTCCTCAACAGCTTCTGCGACGTCAGTTGCGGGCGGAGCTATCGGCGCGTCAGCTTCGGTCGTTGTCACAGGCTCTGGCGCACGTGTGGCATCTGGCGAAAGCACCTCGGCCAGAACCGGCGGCGCAATGGGTGCCACGATATAGCTGGTATCCGACGCAATCTGCGCGCCATCAGGGTCAGCCATCAAGATCAGACGACGTGGAACATCGGATGGCCCTGCCGCCGGCAAAGCGACAAACGCCCCGGCACCATCAGCTGTCACACGCGCAATGGCCTCGCCTGCCAGAATGATATCAACCACCTGACCCGGTTCTGCACGACCCGCGATCACCATCGCGCCATCGCGTTCAACGCGGAACGTGTCAAAACTGGGGGTCATGGGGGCTGCAGGCTCCGGTGCGGCAGCCATCACGTCGGGCGCGGGCGCAACCGTATCGTCAACCGGCGCTGCAACAGGTGCCGCGGCAATGACATCAGGCTCTGGCGCTGGCAAAAAGGCGACCACAGCTGCACCGATCAGCACAGCCACGCCTGCGCCCATAACGATCGGCAAAACACGCGATTTGGTTTCGTCAGCCACGCAGCCACCCCTTTTGCAAAGCCATAAAGCAGCGTCCCGGCTGCAATTGGTTGAGGCACCTTAACAACGCCGCTATGACCGGTCAAAGCGAAGCTGCGTGATGAGGGTGTGATGGCGGTATCTGGAAAATCGGTCTGTATTTACTGCGGCTCGCGAGATGGCAACGATCCTGCCTACGGCGACGCTGCTGTGGCTGTCGGGAAAATGCTGGTCAAAAATGGCTGGCGGCTTGTTTACGGCGCAGGTGATGTCGGGCTGATGGGCAAGGTCGCAAACGCGGTTCAGGCGGCAGGTGGCGCGACATTTGGCGTGATCCCCACGCATTTGATGGATTGGGAAGTGGGCAAACGCGATCTGGACAGTTTTGTCGTGACGGAGACCATGCATGAACGCAAGAAGGTCATGTTCATGAACGCTGATGCCGTGGTTGTTCTGCCCGGTGGTGCGGGATCACTGGATGAGTTTTTTGAAGCGCTGACATGGCGCCAGCTTGGACTGCATGAGAAACCGATCATCCTGCTGAATATTGATGGGTTCTGGGATCCGCTTTGCGATTTGCTGCAGCATGTGGTCGATAACGGTTTTGCAGGCGGCAACATACTTGAATATACGCAGGTTGCCGAAGATGTGCCAACGCTGCAGAAACTTCTCAGTCAATCATTGCTGGAAGCGAATGCTGGTTGACGTTCCAGAACCACCATTCAGCGCCCACGTGTCGCGACCGCCACCGCCGCTGACAGACATAGCACCCGTATTGGCATCCGCATGTGAACACTGTCCTTCAAAGCCTGTACCATTTTCAGCCACCAGTACGATCCTTAGGCCACTGTCAGGAACAACCGCGTTGATGCACCGGGGTTCGTTTGACAACTTCCAATTCCGTAATGGAAATGAAACCAGGGTTTGATTGGCGGTAAACCCACCGCCACCACGCAACTGCTCCATCTTGACGGTCACCCGGTCCCCATCTTCGCATTGGTAATCCCACACGCAAATCTGGATATCACGCTGAGACACAGTAAACGGGCGTAACCCCTTACGCGTGGCAGGAGTGATGTCTTGACCGTCCGCTGTTAGGGGGGGCGACTGCGCGACACGAACCGGTGTCGGCGCTAGTACAGTTGTGCGCGGTGGTGGTGTTTCGCCATAGTATTGTGCGGCTGATCGGTTAAACGCATCCTGATCGAAGTTGGGGTTGTTGACCGCTGCCAAGCCTGCGGCCAGTCCCAAAACTGTCGGATCCACTTGCCCATTTTCAGTGCAGCTTGTCGCGGCAACAACCGCACAAACGCACAAGACTTTCAAAGGACCCACTGACATAAACCGATACCACGCTCACCAATCATCACGACAACCTAGCCTGGGTATGTTTGTCAAACTCTGTCAAGTTTCGACATGAATTGGCAATTTGAATGCAGGATCAGCGCCCTGCTCTTTGGACACTTGCGCGACAGTGTCATGTCTTCCCAGCGTTTGCTGGATTTTGATCTTCCGTGGTGATTTGAAACGCCGCAGCAGCAGTTCCATCACAATGTGGAACAAGCCCACCCAAGTCTTCTGTCCACCTGAGCCATTGGTGCGGTTAGCACAGCATCGGTTGGGCCAAAACAACAGCGCATGAAAAAGGCCCTCGGGATCATGTCCCGAGAGCCGTGTCATTCCGGGATTGGTTACATCCGTGATGCGACGTTTTCCCAATTGACCAGATTATCAAGGAAGTTGGTCAAATATGCAGGCCGCTTGTTACGAAAATCGATGTAGTAGGAGTGTTCCCAAACGTCGCAGCCCAGAAGTGCCGTCTGTCCAAAACACAGCGGGTTCACACCGTTTTCTGTCTTGGTGACGGCGAGCGAACCGTCAGCGTTCTTCACCAGCCAGCACCAACCAGAACCGAACTGTCCGGCACCTGCAGCACTGAACTGCGATTTGAATTCATCGACGGAACCAAAGCTTTCGGTGATCGCCTTTTCCAGTTCGCCAGGCATCGCGCTGTCGCCGGGTCCCATCATCTCCCAAAATTGGTTATGGTTCCACAACTGGCTGATATTGTTGAAAATACCGTTCTGCGCGACAGCGGATTTATCGTAAGTACCAACGATGATCTCTTCCATCGACTTACCCGCCCATTCGGTGCCTTCAATCGCCTTGTTGCCATTAGTGACGTAGGCGTTGTGGTGCAGGTCGTGGTGGTATTCGAGCGTTTCTGCCGACATGCCTTTGCTGGCAAGCGCGTCGTGTGCGTATGGAAGATCGGGAAGTTCAAAAGCCATGGCTCATATCTTTCTGAGTTGAGGACCGGATGACGTGATACATGTCACACTAGGACCCAACGTCAAGACCAGCAAGGAGCCAAACAGATGACACCAAAAGAGGTCGTGGCTGCATTCTGGGATGCAATGGCGACCAATGATTTCGCTGCCGCAAGCAATTGGCTTTCCCCGGATTTCAAGGGCGCCTGGCCCCAATCGAACGAGTTGATCACGGGCCGAGCCAATTTTGCGGCGATCAACACCGCCTACCTCGCAGCCGGTCGCTGGCAGTTTGATGTACAAGCGATCGTTTCAGACGGCGATACGGTTGTGACAGACGTTGCGATCACTGACGGTCAGATCAAAACCCGTGCACTTACATTTCATACGGTCAGGGGCGGTCTTATCATGCACCAACGTGAATACTGGCCCGACGACTACCCAGCACCGGAATGGCGCGCAAAGTGGGTCAGCACGCTGGATTAACTGAAAGGGTCCAATCACTGCCCCAGAATTTCGGCAATCTGCAGAGGGATCCAGTCATGCGGGATGAAATGACCACCGGGATGCACATCTAACACCACATTGCCCCCCGGGCAGTTCCAACTTGTCCGCTCAAACGTCAGGAAGGACCGCGCAGCCCAGGGCCCTTCATCTTTACCAGTCTCACAGTCAAATTTGTTTCGCCATAGCGCCACGGGATAGGTCTGATCCCCGTCGGGCCCCAAGGGAAATGGCAACACCTGATCATCCAGCCCGAAAACCTGTCGCACCGCCGCCGGTCTTGTCCTGCAGGTCATGTCCTGCGGCAATGTACCGGCCACCGCCAGCAAAGCCGCAATATCATTGCCGTCTTCACAAACAAACCGCCATGCCATACGCGCCCCCCAAGAGTAGCCAGATACAAAGATCTTTTCGCGATCAATGGGGTAGCGTTTCGCCGCATCCTCGATCACGGCCCGTGCAAAGGCTGTATCGGGCGATCCAGCACTGCGAAACGACCAAGTTTTGTTTAAGCCATTGGGCGCGAGCAACAAAACCTCATCGGCCACGATCTTGGTTGCAATGCGGCCATGACGGACGATCAAATCGCCTTGCCGCGCCCATCCGTGAAAATGCAACAGGACAGGCAGGGGCGTTTGGCCGTCCCAGTTATCAGGCACGCGCAGATGATATGAGCGGTCCGCCAAGGGACAAGCCTGTTGTCCTTCGCAAGCGACGACAAAGGATGTCCAAGCAAAAAAGAAGGATGCAAAACAAAGAAGAAAACGTGTCATACCTCAGCCCTAAGGCATTCAAGTCAGGGCGTGAAATCACTTTTCTTTCAGCGCGCTAAGAAGACTCCGCCCCAAAATGGGCCACCCGGCCGGCCTTGGTCGACGCAGCCAGCAGATCAAATGCATATCCAGCAACAGATCGAAAGCAGATCACCTCAAACGTGTCTTCGTCCCGCATCCAGAACGCGGCTGCGACCTGGCCCAGACGGGTCCGCCGGAAATGGCCAGGCTTGAACGTGTCAGGGTGCAGATCAACGGGGGCAAGCTTTGCGATCACTTCGCGGCAAAACTCACCTTCTACATAAAGCACCGCGCGGGCGTCCGAGACGTTTTCGGCCAGATAATGCGCGCCTTTCAAAGCCTGATCGATCTCTGCCAGCGCCGTGCCAACATCGGTGTAAGGGACCATCACAAGCAATTCGTCTGGTGACATCCAGCAGAGCCCTTTATCGCCTTCACAGACGGCTTGTCCTTGGCTTGGAAATTGCATGCCCGTCACTTTGGCGCAGACAGCTTTCAGTTTCCGATCCGCCAGATCACCGCGCAGTGTGATCATGCCGCGCAAGCCCGCCTCGCGGATTGTGACCTCGCCGGGAGCTACTTTGCCTTGCAATGCACTGACAGCATTAGACATTCTGCTTCTCCCCCTCTTTGTCATAGAAAACCGGATCGACGATCTTGGCCCGCACGGTTGTGCCATCAACCTTGTTGAATTCAATCACCTCGCCCATGCGGTCCAGCCCTTTGTGGACCAAGCCCATCGCGATACCCTTCTCAAGCGTCGGCGAATAATAGGTCGAGGTGACGCGACCTTGCGTATTCGCCTGCCCGTTTTCGTTGGTACCTGTCGCAATCGCATAAGACCCATCAGGCAACACTGACCCATCCTCTGTCTCAAGCCCGACCAGTTTCCAGCGGTTCGGATCAGCCATATGCGAGCGTTCATGAGCGCGCTTGCCCAGATAGTCCTCTTTCTTCTTCGATAATGCCCAGTTCAGGTTCAGATCCTGCGGGATGACCGTGCCATCGGTTTCGTCGCCGATCATGATGAAACCTTTCTCGGCGCGCATGATATGCAGCGCCTCGGTCCCATAGGGCATCACGCGAAATTCTTCTCCGGCCTCCATCAGCGCGTCCCAGAAGGCGCGACCCTGCCCGGCAGGCACGGCAATTTCATAGCTGAGTTCACCGGAGAAACTGATCCGGAAGACCCGCGCATCGAATTCGCCGATTTTCCCCTCGGCCCATTGCATGAAAGGCAACGCGTCGGCTGATACATCCATACCACCCATCTTGCGCAGCACCTTTCGTGCATTCGGTCCAACCACCGCAATCTGCGCGAATTGTTCAGTCACGTTGGCCACATAGACCTGCATGTCCCACCATTCGCATTGTAGCCAGTCTTCCATATGGGCGTGGATATGTTCCGCCCCGCCGGTGGTGGTATGGCAAAGCCATGTGTCCTCGGACATGCGGACAACAACGCCGTCATCCATCAGAAACCCGTTTTCCGAACACATCAGCCCATAGCGGCATTTGCCGACCGGCAGCGTGGACATCATGTTGGTGTACATCATGTCAAGGAACTTGCCCGCATCTGGTCCCTTCACGATCAGTTTGCCAAGGGTCGAGGCATCAAGCAGCCCAAGGCTTTCGCGCGTATTCTTGACCTCACGGTTTACAGCGTCTTCAACGCTCTCACCGTGACGCAGATAGGCATAAGGCCTGCGCCACTGACCGACTGGTTCATTGTCGGCACCGTTGTCATTAGCCCAGTCCGAGATCGGCGTCTTGCGGATCGGCTGGAACAGGTCATCCTTCGCCACACCCGCAATCGACGCCATCGATATCGGTGTGTAGGGCGGGCGAAACGTGGTGGTCCCGACATTCGGGATATCATCATTCAAAGCCTTAGAAAGGACTGCGAGACCATTGATATTGCTCAACTTCCCCTGATCAGTCGCCATGCCTAGCGTGGTATATCGCTTGGCATGTTCAACGCTCTCAAAACCTTCCTGCGCGGCAAGCTGAACATCCGAGACTTTCACATCATTCTGGAAATCCAGCCAGGCCTTTGACCGCAAAGCATGCGACGCACCTTGCGGCATCAACCAGACAGGCGAGATTGGGCCTTCCGCTGCATCCTGACCCAGCGGGGCCCCTCCGCCCTTGCGCGTATGACCAGCAGCCTTCGCTGCAGCCCGACCAGCAGCCCAGCCATCTCCTAGAACCTCTGCTGTGAACAGATGCCCGTTCGCGATGCCGACTGTGGCCACAAACGCCGCCCCGTCATGACCTGTTGGCGGGCGTTCAGGGTCGGGCCGGAACATGGCCTGATCGGCGTCCCAGTTCAGCTTGCCACCGCAATGGGACCACAGATGCACGACCGGGGACCAGCCGCCTGACATGGCGATGCAGTCGCAGGGCATTTCTTCTAGTGCGGCTCCTTCACCAGCCTGTGCACACAGCCCGACACCGGTCACGCGCTTGCCGCCGATGACCTTTGCAATGCCTTTGCCCGTCTCGATTCGAATACCCAGATCACGGGCTTCGTCGATCAACTCACCGTCCACCTGAACGCGCGCATCTACGATAACGGGCACCTCCAAGCCAGCCTGTTTGAGGATAATCGCGGTACGGTAAGCATCGTCATTATTCGTCACCACCACGGTGCGGTCACCCACCGAAACGCCGTAATTCACGACGTAGTCACGTATGGCAGAGGCCAGCATCACCCCCGGCACATCATTGCCCGCAAAGGACAGTGGCCGTTCAATCGCGCCGGTTGCGGTGACGATCTGATTGGCACGGATGCGCCATAGACGGTGCCGTGGGCCTTCTTGATCCGGCGCGTGATCGGTCAGTCGCTCATAAGCCAACGCGTAGCCATGATCATAGATCCCCGCCCCCATGCAACGCGGACGCATGTCAACATTCGGCATATTTTCAAGTGCTTCGATAGCGTTCTTCACCCACTCATCAGCAGGCATGCCGTCAATCTCCGGGCCATCCACCATGGCCCGCCCGCCCCAATCAGCGTTTTGTTCAACCAACAGCACGCGCGCGCCGCGTTCACCAGCCGCGCAGGCGGCGGCGAGGCCCGCAATACCGCCACCGACCACCAACACATCCACATGCACGTGAAAGTGTTCATATGTGTCCGCGTCACGGTCCTTGGGTGCCTGCCCCAGACCTGCGGATTTGCGGATGAAAGGCTCATAAACATGTTTCCAGAACGGGCGCGGGAACATAAACATCTTGTAATAGAAACCCGCAGGCAGAAAGCGCGACAGCTTGCTGTTGATCGCGCCCACATCGAATTCCAGACTGGGCCAGTGGTTCTGCGACGTAGCGGTCAAACCATCAAACAATTCCGTCGTTGTGACCCGCTGGTTTGGTTCGAACTTGCCGCCCTTACCCAGATTGACAAGGCCATTTGGCTCTTCCGCACCAGAGGCCACCACGCCGCGCGGACGGTGGTATTTGAACGACCGACCCACCAGCATCTGGTCATTGGCAAGCAAAGCCGACGCCAGCGTATCGCCTGCAAAACCGCGCAGGTGTTTACCGTTAAAAGTGAACGCTACTGTCTGGTCTTTGTTAATCAAACGCCCTTTTCCAGCCAAACGGGTGCTCATGAAAACGTCCCCCAAACCCATCCTGGCCGTTTGGCGGTGATCTTGTCTTTGATATCCTGTGGCGGCTCCAGGGTCTGGGCGGAATAGGTACCGAAAACTTCAAGCGTGCTTGTACAACGCGCTGCAAGAAACCACTTGCCACAGCCATAAACATGGCGCCAGCGCTCGAAATGCACACCTTTGGGGTTTTCGCGCATGAAAAGGTAATCCTCAAACGCGGCAACATCAGATCCCGGCCCTTCGCGCTTCAAATGAGCCTGACCACCGGCATGAAGATCGGTTTCGTCGACATCCATACCGCAATAGGGACAGTGCAGGATCAACATGAGACACCTGTGAATTGAGATAACTGATTTATGCGTGAAGCGCCTACAGGACCCATCGGCCATACAGACCCGGCCATGCAAAAGGCGGACGCATTGCTGCGCCCGCCTTTCGCCGTAAGGTGAGTGGCCTTATTCCGTAACTGGCACTGCCGGTGCCGCAGGCGCTGTCTCTTCGATTGCCGGCGCGGTGCCGTCTGTTGCGCCGACAGTTGCCGGGTCAGCGGTCGGGTCAACCGAACCGCCTGCAAAAAGCGCATAGAGTAAGACCAACACAACGATAACAGCCGCCACAAGAAAGCCGATGCCGCTGCCGCTGCTGGTCCGTGATTGGGTATAGTCATCCATAGTGCGTCCTCCTTTTCAGACAGTTGCATCAAAGCAGACCGTGTCGAAAGGGAAACATCGGCGGAATTCCCCACCTGATATGAGCAATGCTTGGCCAAATATGCCCCGGGCCGTCGGCTAAGCGTTGCCGGGACGTGGCTGTTGGGGTTCGTTGCAACGGAATTGATTGCTAGGTGTGAACCATGGAACTGTTTTTGATCATAGCTGGTGGGGCTTTGAGCACCGCGATCATCTTTATGATAATTGACCGCGTGCGTGGAGGTTTTCCCGACGAAGACGACATCATCGTTCCAGGCGATTTTCACGAAAAATTTCCGGATCGTAAGAACCGGGACTGATACGACATCTGCGTTGCTCAATGCGCCACCCCCGCAGCGACGCTTTCGTCGATAAACTTGCCCTCGCGAAAGCGAAACATGCTGAATTCGTCCGTCAGAGGAGAGCGTCCCTTGGCGATCAATTCGGCCATGGCCCAACCTGACCCGGGGATCGCCTTGAACCCGCCTGTCCCCCAGCCGCAATTTACAAAGACGCCATCAACAGGGGTCTTAGACAGGATCGGAGACCGGTCGCCCGTTACATCCACGATCCCACCCCATTGGCGCAGCATCTTCAGCCGCGCAATCATCGGGAAGGTTTCGATCAATGCACGCACTGTTTCCTCGATATGATGGAAAGATCCACGCTGAGTGTAGTTGTTGTAGCCATCCGTGCCGCCACCGATCACCATCTCACCCTTGTCCGACTGCGACATGTAGCCATGAACGGTGTTGGCCATCACGACAACATCCATGCAAGGTTTAATCGGCTCTGACACAAGCGCCTGCAGCGCCACACTTTCAATGGGCAGCCGGAAACCTGCCATTTTGGCCAGCACACCGGAATGTCCCGCAACCACGATGCCCAACTTGTCGCAGTCTATCGGTCCTTTGGACGTATCAACGCCGACGACCTTGCCATTTTCCTTGCGGATGCCCTGCACCTCGCATTGCTGGATGACGTCCATTCCCATATCGGAACAGGCCCGCGCATAGCCCCAGGCTACCGCATCATGCCGTGCGGTTCCGCCACGCGCCTGCCAAAGCCCGCCCAGCACCGGATAACGCGGCCCGTCGATATTCATAATCGGGCAGAGCTCTTTGACGCGCTCGGGCCCGATCCATTCGGTCTCAACCCCTTGCAAGGCGTTGGCGTGAGCCGTGCGTTTGTATCCCCGCACCTCGTGCTGAGTTTGCGCAAGCATGATGACACCGCGTGGGCTGAACATGACGTTGTAGTTGAGATCCTGCGACATCGTCTCATACAGGCTGCGCGATTTTTCGTAGATCGCAGCAGAGGGGTCTTGCAGATAATTTGACCGGATAATCGTTGTGTTACGCCCGGTATTACCGCCACCAAGCCAGCCTTTTTCCAGAATCGCCACATTGGTGATCCCAAAATTTTTGCCGAGGAAATACGCCGTGGCCAGCCCATGCCCGCCCGCGCCTACGATGATCACATCGTATTTCTTCTTTGGCTCACGCTTGGCCCAGGCCCGATCCCAGCCGGTGTGCTGACGCATGGCCTCACGGGCAATGGCAAAGGCGGAATATCGTTTCATCGTTTGCTAAATTCCCTGAACGGTACAGGCACGGCACCTTCTCTCCTATCTGGACCCATCCCCGCCCCAAGAGGATACTGCCAGCGGCGTCTGATTTGCATTTTACGACATGCCAACGGGCTCGTGAATTGCGACAATGTCGCAACCCCTTTTCAGCAGCGGCGCGTGCGGTTATGTGCGACATCAAGGAAGGTGTGAGGATCCATGACTTTTTGGCTGGTTTGCATTGTGATGACTTTGGTCGTCGCCGCCATTGTCATCGCACCCTTGCGCCGGCAGACAGATGCACCTGCCGAAAACCCGGATGTTGTGGTCTACCGCGCGCAACTTGACGAGATCGAGCGTGACGTGGAACGTGGCGTGCTGGATCCGGTTGAGGCCGAAAATGCCCGCACAGAAGTGGCGCGCCGGTTGCTGGCGGCCAACAAAGCCAAGACAGCGCCGGATGCAGCAACAGGTGGTTTTGCCGCGCCAGTGGCAATCAGCCTGATCGTTTTGGGCGTCAGCTTTTACGTATATCGCACTTTGGGGGCACCGGGGTATCCTGACATGCCTTTGCAGGCACGATTGGCAGCCAGCGCAGAAATGCGCGAAAACCGCCCCAATCAGGCAGCCCTTGAGGCCGCAGCACCCGCCCCACCGGCCGTTGAAGTCCCTGATGAATACCGCGAGGCAATTGCACAATTGCGCGTCATCGCGCCCACCCGGCCCGATGATCTAGAGGCCTGGTCACGCCTTGCCTTTCATGAGGTTGAGTTGCGCAACTATGCCGGTGCGGCAGCGGCGCAGGCGCAGGTCGTCGCCATCAAGGGGGACACGGCAGAGCTGATTGACCGCCAACGCTGGCTTGATCTTCTGGTGATCGCAGCCGGTGGGCTTGTCTCGCCCGAGGCGGAAGATGTGATCAACAGCATTCTGGCCGTTGATGAAGGTAATGTCGCTGCGCGCTACTATCTTGGCACGCTTTACAACCAGACCGACCGCCCCGATCTGGCCTTGCGGCTTTGGCGTGATCTGGTCGAAACGGGCGATCCCAACAATTTTCACATCGCCAGCGCCCGTGCACAGATCAGCGATGCCGCCTTCCGCGCTGGCGTCGAATATGCGCTGCCCGAAACCCGCGGCCCGTCATTCGCGCAAATGGACGCGGCATCGGATCTGTCGCCCGAAGAACAGCAAGAGATGATTGGCGGCATGGTCGCAGGCCTTGCCAACCGACTGGCGACCGAAGGCGGTCCCGCACAAGACTGGGCGCGGCTCATCCGGGCCTATGGCGTGCTGGGTGATCTGGATGCAGCACGCACCGTCTGGAACGAGGCGCAACAGGCATTTGTCAGTTCCATGCGCGGCATGGAGATCCTGACAAATGCCGCGCGGGATGCAGGCGTGCTGGAATGATTTTAGACACGCCACAAGCGTTTCGCGATGTTTTGCCCGATACGGGTGCAATAATGGGGCTTGATCTGGGTACAGCCACGATTGGGCTGGCGATTTCAGATGTCATGCGCTCGGTCGCTACACCACTTGAAACGATCAGGCGCAAAAAGTTCGGTGTGGATGCATCGAAACTGCTTGAGATTTCAGGCAGCAGGCTGGTCACCGGTTTCGTGCTGGGCCTGCCGATGAATATGGATGGATCCGAAGGGCCGCGCTGTCAGGCCACCCGCGCCTTTGCCCGCAACCTGGAGCGGCTGACCCCCCTGCCGATCACCTTCTGGGATGAACGTCTATCGACCGTCGCAGCAGAACGTGCACTACTGGCGGCGGATACGTCACGAAAACGTCGCGCAGAGGTCATTGATCATGTCGCGGCAGGCTATATCTTGCAGGGACTACTGGACCGACTACTCCATCTAAGGAATGACGCGTGAGCAAACCAGAAAACACTGACCACATCTGGGCCCGTGCCGAGATTGAAAGCCCATGCGTTAAAGTCTGCGTGATCGAACCGAAAAGCAGGCTGTGTACCGGCTGCCTACGATCGATTGACGAAATCGGGGCATGGTCGCAGATGACGGCTGAGGCGCGATCACAGGTGATGGCCGAGCTGCCATCACGCGCAGGGCAAATCACAAAGCGGCGCGGCGGGCGCGCGGGGCGACTAAGCTAGCACGGTCACGTTCAAGGTTGCAGCACCAGTAGCGCAGCAACACAGATAAGATACTGTTGCCGTATGGTGCATAACTGCGCAGCATGCCCGATTTAGCTGCTTTTACGCGCATGTACCATAAAACACAGGTGCCAATACGCTTCGGCTTTATGATCAGCAGCACATTCTCTGAGCCGAAAGGAATAGCGATGTCAGATATCGGAGGAGCTACAGGCAGTGGCAATGCGTTTGCATCTGCGCAAATGCGCAATGCAATGGCAGCCAAAGGCGAGGACAATGGAAATGTCGGAAGCCTCGGAAAAACAATGGGCTTTCGCAGCTCAAACAATGCACCGCCGCCCCCACCGACAAAGGCCGTCATTCAAGACGGCGAAGCGACCCTGACAACCGCAAAGTCCATCGATAACAAGAAATCGCCACCGCCGCCTCTGCCAGCAAAACCTGGCAACTTGGGCGCTGCTATGCATGGCACCACACCAGCCTACGAAACCGCAAAACCGGTGCAAGGCCATGATACTCTGGAAATGATGTCTCTGGAGGACTTCGATGCGGACATCGACGACACGCGTCTCAGCAGAGAGGGGCTGATGAAAGGCTTCATGCCCCTGCGTGACAGTGTTTTGGGTGATATGACCAAAGCTGAAATCGGCGAATACAATGCTGATTACATTACAGAGCAGTTTGGAGACGATCTTGCTCTGGCCCGTGAAAAGGTTGCCGCGGACAAATCGCCCCCAGAACCCCGCGAAGCATGGCGGTCACCTATTCGGTTTCTTACCGATAACATCAAATGGGCTGCGATTTCGGCATATGTCCTGCTGGGCGGACGGATCTGATAGACTGGTGCAATGCCTGACGCCATCAAGGCATCATACCGTGCATTGATGCGTCATGCGTGAACGCTTTGGCTTTCAGTGTGGCCGGGTTTTGGGCGACGGCCGTCGTCAAAGCAGCCCTACCCGCGTGGAAATACAAAGCACCGGTCACGCCGGATCATCAACCATAGTGCGGTATCCGGTTTCGGCAGGAAAACAGATGGCACAAGCGCCTTCAGGATCGATCCGTCATAATCCATGCGGAACTCCACAAGGCTCGACGCCCCCATAAACCGCGCTCGCTGCACGACACCGCGCGCGGCTGTGCCATCTTGGGGCGTCGGGTTCGGACCCCGCCCGCCCCTGTCAAAGTCGATCTTCAAGTGCTGGGGCCGGATGACAATGTCGACTTCCGTGTCGTCCGGCACACCCGGGGCAAGGAACTGGCCAAAAGGCGTATTTGTCAATGCGCCTTTCACTTTGCTGCGTATTACATTGATATCGCTAAAAAAAGCAGAGGCCTCGATATCCACCGGCGCATTGTAAATGTTGTAGGGGGCGCCCTGCTGTACGATCCGCCCATGTCGCATCAGCGCAATCTCATCAGCCATGCGCATCGCCTCGCCGGGCTCATGCGTCACAAGCAACACGGCTGTCCCCTCGCTTTTGAGAACTTCGAGCGTTTCATCCCTGATATCGTCACGCAAACGATCATCGAGGCCGGAAAATGGCTCATCCATCAACATGATCTGCGGCTGCGGCGCGAGCGAACGGGCAAGTGCCACCCGCTGTTGTTCGCCACCCGACAATTGGTGTGGATAATCGTCAATATGCCCCAGCATCCCCACCTTTTTCAGCAGGCTGTTCACCCGGGCACCGCTTTCCCTGCCCTTTAGTCCAAAGGCCACGTTTTGCCCGACCGTCAGATGGGGAAACAGAGCGAAATCCTGAAACATCAACCCGATAGAGCGGTCTTCGGGGGGCAGCCGAAAAACGGTGTCGCAGACCAACCTGCCATCGACATGGATGGTCCCGCTATCTTGCTTTTCGACACCCGCAATAATGCGCAAAGTTGTGGATTTCCCGCAACCGGATGGCCCCAAAAGGCAGGTCACCTGCCCCGGCATCACTGTCAGGTCGACATGATCAACCACGCGTCGTCCGCCAAAATCCTTGACGATATCTTTGATCTCAAGACGGGGGGTTTGCATAAACGCGGAACGATGCCTGACTGAAACATTAAGGTATCGCTCACCTAACAACAGATAGAGAGTGGGGCAAGGTCAGGTCAGTGTGAAAGGCAACGTCGCGATCACACGCCCGTTGACCTGCACATGCAGCGCGTGGGCACCAGGATAAAGGGTAAAGGTCGTCGCATTATCCTTGAACACATGTTTCTTGCGCAATGTCACGGGTTGACCCGCTTTTGCTTCTAAGACCTTCATTTTGAATACTTTTGGTGCGGTCTGCCCATTTGCCTTCACAAAATCGACAACGTAATCAACGATGAGTGGCGCGTCATCATCCACCTGCAATGTCAGCTTAATCTCTGCACTATCACCCCGCGCCAAGGTGCCGGGCGTGATGCTGAAATGCGACAGATCGACCGGTAGATCAGGGCGGTACCCAAGATGCGCCATCGCCGCCGGGTCACCTGCTTTGATCAACCCACGCAGCGCATGTTTGCGCATCCAACCAAGTTCTTTACTGTGCTGCTGCCCCGCGTCTTGCCAATTTGCCAGCCGTGCAATCACGGTGCTTGGGTCTTTTTTGCTGATGTCATTAAGGTGGTTTGCAACCGAACGCGTCACAAAACGGGTGGGGTCGGCATGAAGGCTGTCTAATAAAGGCAGGCTTTGCGCGGGGACTACCCCAATCGCCTGCCCCCAAGGCGGTTTGGGCCGGGTCCCTTCGCTGACCAGACGCCGCACATGGTAATGGTCGTGGCGCACCCAATCCTGCATCCGCTCTAACGTGGCGTCCTGCCAGCGGTTCAAAAAAGCGCGAATTGAATACTCCATCGAAAACCGTTGGGTCACGTGTTCCAAAACGTCCAAGCCAAGTTCGCAATGTTCCTCAAGCCCATGATTTTCCACATAGACCCCCAAAGGGGCGTAGATGAAGTGCCCGAAATCGTCATCTTGCAACGTCGGGTCAAGAGGCGGTGGCAGGGCCGCTAAAATCGCCTGCGCGGCGGTTGAAAAATCATCTGGAAGATAGCGCGCCAATACAGCGGCAATCAAGTTGATCCGCGCTTTCAGTTCCAATGGCCCCATATCAGCCAGCACGTCGGTAACGAACGGGCTAGCCTCAAAAACACCCGCATCCTCAAAATGCCCGCCCAAGCGACCGACCGTGTCGGCATTGAACAAATGGTCTTTCAGGCTGAACCCTGCCGCCATCAAATCGTCGCGTTGATCGCGCCCCCATCAAGCACGATATTCTGCCCCACTATGAAACCGGCATGCTGTGAACATAAGAAAGCACATGTCGCGCCGAATTCCTGTGCGGTCCCGTAGCGACGGGTGGGAATTGTCGCCTCGCGCTGTTGTTTGGCGTCCTCCATCGTGATCCCCTGGGCCTTGGACACACCGGTATCAAGGCTGATCGCGCGATCTGTCGCATGAATACCGGGCAGCATGTTGTTCATATTCACGCCGTACTGCGCGACCTGTCGTGCAGTCCCAGCAACGTAACCCGTCAACCCCGCACGGGCCGAATTCGAAAGGCCCAATTGCGGGATAGGTGCCTTGACCGAACCTGATGTGATATTCACGATCCTGCCCCAGCCTTTGTCAATCATGCCAGGCATCAGGGCTTTGATCAGCGCAATAGGGGCAAGCATATTGGCATCAAGGGCCTTGATAAAATCGTCACGGTCCCAGTCTGACCACAGGCCGGGGGGTGGCCCGCCTGCATTATTCACCAGGATATCAACACCTGTTGCGGCTTCCAACAACGCGGCCCTGCCCGCATCTGTCGCGACATCAGCTGCAACCTCGGTCACGTCAACATCATATGTTGCGCGGATATGGGCTGCAGTTTCCGCGAGCGCCTCAGCCCCGCGGCCATTCAGGACCAGATCAACACCGGCATCGGCCAAAGCCTCGGCACAGCCGCGCCCCAACCCCTTTGACGACGCACATACCAGCGCGCGTTTTCCCTTGATGCCCAGATCCATCAGATGCCTCCTTCTTTTCATTCAAGAACGGACCTAGCACCCAAGCACTGGCACGGCAATCTGTCGGGTGGGCTTTCCATCAGCGCTTGTGATTGCTAACCCAATGCGATGAACGCCGACGTCCTGACAATTGAGGTTTTCCCTGCGACTGACTTTGTCGCGACTGCTGGCGTCACTGTCGGCGAGGCACTGTCTTTCGCGGATGAGCTGGTGATGGACGACACCTATCAGCTAGCAGCTTTGGCAAAAGTGCAACCGCTTGCTTTGCTGTCAGGGCCGGATGGTCTTTGCATGGCAGAAGGTGCCCAGAACGAGGTCCATCTTGACAGCTGTGTGACGCTGATGGCCCGCGATGGCGGCACGCATGACATTCTTGTCCTTGTGGAAACGTCCGCCGACACCGTGGCCAATATTTACATCCTTCCCTTGGGAGAGCTTTCACCGTCACAGGATTACCGGCTTGTCGGTGTCGCCCGACATACTGCGACCCGCCGCTTTGCCGAAGCCGCAAGCGGGTCATTTGCCCGCGGCACACATATCACCATGGGGGACGGCAACATGCGGCCCATTGAGACTCTGCAACCTGGTGATCTGGTTCTGACGCGCGATGCAGGTAAACAGCCGATCCGCTGGGTCGGGCAGGCCACACTGCGCGCGACGGGCAGCTTTGCACCGGTCGTGATTACAAAAGGTGTATTGCACAACGAAAACGATCTGGTCTTGCGCCCGGATCATCGCCTTTTCGTTTATCAGCGCGCAGATCGCATTGGTGTTGGTCGCGCAGAGGTGCTGGTCAAAGCCCGTCATCTGGTCAATGGCGACAGCGTGCGGCGGCGGCGTGGTGGGTTTGTTGATTACTTTCAACTGATACTTGATGAGCATTTCATCATCTATGCCGAAGGGATTGCCGCAGAATCCCATTTGGTCGATCCACGCACACGCGCCGCGCTGCCCGCTGAGGCAGGCGCGTTCGATCATCGCCAGAACCTGCCACAGGAATACGAGGTGAAGGATCATATCCTTCCGTCGGGCCGGGCCGCCGACCTGTTGCGTAAATCATCAGCGCATTAGACAGTGTTTATGGGGCGGCGGTGGTCTCCCCAATGACGATCAGCGTTGCATCTGCCGGCGATCCGCTCACGATCACGACGGCCTCCAGATCGGCAGCGCTCAGCGCACCAACAGGATCGCCCAGCAGTTCACCATCCATCGTCCCATCCAGCACCAATGAAGCGCCCGACCCAGAAAGCACCCCTGCATAGCCAAGCGTCAGACTATCATCCAAGCTGCCACTGTCGATGGTGACGGTCCCGCTGTAATCAACGACGTTTCCCGCAACATTTGTGCCAAAAAAACGATCCAAGGTGCCGTCAACCGCTGCATCTGCAAAGCCAATGGAAACACTTGAGTCGCCGAAAAGCACCAGCGGGGCATCGGGCATTTCAACGCGTAACGTCGCCGAGCCTTCAAAGACGGCAAAGCCCGTGTCGGGGATCGCCGCTGTTGGCGTCGGTGCCATGCCCATGACACCGGCACCCGGGTCCCCCAAGACGCGCAGCTTTTGCGCCTCGTAGATATCAAGCCGGGCGAGACGCGGGTCTATGCCACTGCCTGAACCCCCACCACCACCGCCGCCCCCGCAAGCGGCGGCACCGGCAAAAATCAGCAAGATCAATACACGCATCGTGACGCCCCCTCGCCCATCTTCTTAGACGCCAAATGCCAAATATGCGTTAAGTGTCAGGCGCATTGCCCTTTCGACGCCGAGAGCATAAAGCGTGGCGTATGACAAATCGCCCCGAACTCCCCCCTGAAATCGCCCGCCGCCGGACCTTTGCGATCATCTCGCACCCCGACGCTGGCAAGACGACCCTGACCGAGAAATTCCTGCTTTATGGTGGCGCTATTCAGATGGCCGGACAGGTACGCGCCAAGGGTGAGGCGCGGCGGACGCGGTCGGATTTCATGCAGATGGAAAAGGACCGGGGGATTTCAGTTTCCGCCTCGGCCATGTCCTTTGACTTCGAAAAATTCCGCTTCAATCTGGTGGATACGCCCGGTCACTCTGACTTTTCAGAGGATACTTATCGCACGCTGACGGCCGTAGACGCGGCCGTGATGGTCATTGACGGGGCGAAGGGTGTTGAAAGCCAGACGCAGAAACTGTTCGAGGTTTGCCGCCTGCGCGATCTGCCGATCCTGACTTTCTGCAATAAGATGGACCGAGAAAGCCGCGATACATTTGAGATCATTGACGAAATTCAGGAAAACCTTGCCATTGACGTGACCCCGGCTGCCTGGCCGATTGGCGTGGGGCGCGAGTTCATGGGAACCTACGACATTCTGCGCGACCGGCTGGAACTGATGGATCGGGCCGACCGCAACAAAGTGGCGGAAAGCATCGAGATCAGCGGGCTGGATGACCCGAAACTGGCCGAGAACGTGCCAGCGCATCTTCTGGAAAAGTTCCTAGAAGAGATCGAGATGGCAAAGGAGCTGTTGCCCAAGCTGGATCATGAGGCCGTGCTGAACGGGTCGATGACGCCCATTTGGTTCGGCTCTGCCATCAACTCGTTTGGGGTGAAGGAATTGATGGACGGTATCGGCACTTACGGCCCGGAACCGCAGGTCCAAACCGCCCAACCCCGCAATATCGCACCCGAGGAAAAGAAGGTGGCCGGATTTGTCTTCAAAGTGCAGGCGAATATGGACCCAAAACACCGCGACCGGGTGGCGTTCCTGCGTCTGGCGTCGGGGCATTTTGAACGGGGCATGAAACTGACCCATGTACGGTCGAAAAAGCAGATGGCGATCACCAATCCGGTGCTCTTTCTTGCTGCAGACCGGGAACTTGCGGAAGAGGCTTGGGCTGGCGACATCATCGGCATCCCCAACCATGGGCAACTTCGCATTGGCGATACCCTGACCGAAGGCGAAGCGATCCGGGTCACAGGCATCCCGTCCTTCGCGCCGGAGCTGCTGCAGACCTGCCGCGCGGGTGATCCAATGAAGGCCAAACATCTTGAAAAGGCGCTCATGCAGTTTGCCGAAGAAGGTGCTGCCAAAGTGTTCAAACCCACTTTCGGTTCAGGCTTTATCGTTGGCGTTGTGGGTGCCCTGCAATTCGAAGTTCTCGCCAGTCGGATCGAGATGGAATACGGGCTGCCGGTCCGGTTTGAGGCGTCCCAATTCACCTCTGCCCGTTGGGTTCATGGAAGCAAAGAAGCGGTCGAGAAATTCGCCGCGTCGAACAAACAGCATATCGCCGAAGACAACGATGGCGACGCGGTCTTCCTGACCCGACTGCAGTGGGACATTGACAGGGTCGACCGGGACTACCCCGATGTCACCTTGAGTGCGACGAAGGAAATGATGGTCTAGGCGCGTTCGCAACACTCAGACCATACCGCTAACCGACCGATTGACTTACAATTTTGGCGCGTATAGCCAAATATAAAATAATTGAAAATCTGAGGTAGTGATCATGGCATACACGAATACTGGCTGCGGTCTTGCAGCGATGCTTACCTTACTTGGCGCATGTGGTGAGGCCAGCAACGACCCTGATGACGTGACGCTAGACCCGGTTGTCAATTTCGCCAGCCTCACTGCCGAGGCTGACCGTTTGGACACACGCGCGCAGTCTTTGCCAACTGTTCAGGCTGGCAATATCCCGGACATGGGTGTGGTGACGTATAATGGCATCGTGTCGCTGAACCCCGATGAGGGCCCCGATCTGATTGGCAACCTCAGGCTTGAAGCCGATTTCGTTGGCAGTGGAATAGGTGGTGGCGTGGACAACATCATTAACGATGATGATCAGGCTTATACGGGGTCCTTGGGCATCACCGGGGATATCGTACGCACCGGTGATACCAACATAAATGCGACTTTGTCGGGCACCATAAACAATACATCCGGAGAACTGACCACGCTCTTGAGCACCATGACTGGTGCTTTCCAGGGCTTGGGAACAGACATGGCATCGGGCACAGTTTCTGGCGTCATTTCAGGTGGTGATTACGGCGACACGGGCACAGGTGTTGATGGAACCTTCGCCGCCGAGCGATAACCATAAGGTCATTTCCGCCGATCGTTGCGCGCAAGACTGGACAGGCGGGTTGATTTTGCTATTTGATCTGCAATCAAACAGGAGGTTTTTGATGGCACTACCCCGCACACTGACCGTTTCTGCAACCGCTTTAGCCGCTGCTAATCCTGCATTTGCAGAACGGATTGATAGCCCCGCTTGGGACGCGCTGAACGCCATCGAAATCGAAGAGATCATCACCGACACGTCCTATGAGGTACGCAAAGTCTTCCCGTCAGAAATCAAGGATGGCGTACCGCAATTCGACATCACAGGTTTTGCCGTTCCATTGGGCGACACGACCAATGTCCGTGAGTTCATGATCGTGTCTGATATGGGTTTCTGCCCATTCTGCGGTGATCCGGACCATGGCAGCGCGTTGCAGGTCAGTTTGACAGAACCGCTTCCCTTCGTCGAAGAGGGCATGCGCCTGTCTTTGCGCGGCTCACTTGAAACAATCAAGGACAGCCAAACTTGGCAATCAACAATCATGCGCAACGCAGTGGTGGTTGACGGCTAAGGCCTTGGGCGCGGATAAGGGCTCTTATCATGCCCTTGCAAAACCGCGTTCTTCCAACTGGTAAGATTGTTGCCGATCCTGCACGGGGTCTGTTTACCGGTAATCGTGGCATCATTCATCGTCCCGATGGGACGCTCGGGACATCACGTTGGTCGCATAAACACTGGCTGGTCTGCACTTTGGACCATCCGCGCGGTGTATATCATGGCCCCATGCCAGATCGGGGCTGGACAGCCCTGTTTTTTCTGGATGAGGCGGTCGCGCTGACTGCAGGCCACCGCCCCTGCCACTACTGCAGGCGGGACGCGTATCACGCATTCCGTCACGCGTGGAGCAGTGGAGTGGCCGACGGGGCGGACCGAATGGCGATGGACACGGCCCTCCACAAATCACGCGTCACGCGCAGACGTGAACAAATCCGGCATCAGGCCGACATGGCAGCCCTGCCCGACGGAACCTTTGTCTTGCTCAATGACGTGCCACATCTGGTCCACGGCGACAGTACGTGGCCTTATGCAACATCCGGTTATGGCGCGGCTACACCACGTCCAACCGGCATGGTCACCGTTCTCACACCACGTCCTGCTGTCGCGGTCTTGCATGCCGGGTACCGACCTGCATTGCATCCCTCAGCCGGCTTGTAAGCGTGTCCGTTGCCGGGTCATAATCGACCGATAAAAAGCAGGTGCAACGTGAGCGAACCTAAAGAGACCTTTCCTGGCGGTATCGGTAGCCTGCTGCCGCAATACCAAAAACGCCGGGCACTTTTGACCCATGATCAAGGCGAGGCGCTACCACCTCTGGATGTGGACTTCAAAGCGCTCGCGGCAATCCCTTTGCCCCCGCAAGAGGTGCCGCGACCGGACGGCCTAAGCCGGGTGGCAAAGAAACGGCATATGCTGCTGGGTGAACTGACCGGCCAATCGGAATTGGCGCTGTTGCATGGGCTGCTGATTTCGCACCTGCGCAAACATACCTATCCAGAAGAAGCCCCAGCGCTGTTCCTGCGTATGTGGGTCGAAGAAGCAGATTGGCTGCTGGAAAATCTACCCACTCGCTGGCTGATCTCTGCACTGATAACATTCGCGCAGTTTGGTGAAACGGAAGCAGACAGAATGCTGGCGCAGTCGATGAACATACTGTTTTCGCTGATGAAAATTTATGAAGCTGAACGTTGCTTTTCGGGTTTACCCGCGCAGAAGCCATTCAAAATCAAGAACCGCAACAAAGCCCCGCTTCCCATGGGGATGAAGGATTTCTCGGTCCTCAAGGGTGATCTTGAGGCACATCTGCTCGCCCCCCTCTGGCGTGATGCGAAACACGCACCAGGCTGCGGGCGGCTTGCGCGGCACCTTCTGAACCTGCTGAACGCAGACGACGGCACCGTCTTTCGACGCTTTGCATTGATGCGTGAAACGGCGGCCAAAACGCGATGAATCCCAACAAAAAAGGCCCTCGCTTGACGCATTAACGCATTTCCTTTATCGCCTGCCACACCCGCAATCGCGGGTTGATGATGCCGGGACGCGCAGGATCAGCGTCCTTTCACCTTTGCGGACCGACCCGCAGATATAGGACGTGTATGACCAAGTTTACTGATTTGAACCTTGACCCCAAGGTTCTTAAGGCCGTCGCCGAAACAGGCTACGAAACCCCTACCCCGATTCAAGCCGGTGCGATACCGCCAGCGCTTGAAGGCAAAGACGTCTTGGGCATCGCACAGACCGGCACCGGCAAGACCGCCAGTTTCACATTACCAATGATCACTCTTTTGGGCCGTGGCCGGGCACGGGCGCGCATGCCGCGTTCGCTGGTGCTGGCGCCGACGCGGGAACTGGCTGCGCAGGTGGCCGAGAATTTCGACACCTACGCCAAATACACCAAGCTTTCCAAGGCCTTGCTCATCGGCGGGACCAGCTTCAAGGATCAGGACAAGATTATCGACAAGGGCGTCGATGTGTTGATCGCCACACCCGGACGCCTGCTCGACCACCTCGAACGCGGCAAGCTGATCCTGACAGACGTCAAGGTCATGGTGGTGGATGAGGCCGACCGGATGCTCGACATGGGTTTCATCCCGGATATCGAAGAAATCTTCAAACGCACGCCTTTCACCCGCCAGACCCTGTTTTTCAGCGCCACCATGGCGCCCGAGATTGAGCGGATCACCAACACCTTCCTGTCGGCCCCTGCCAAGGTCGAAGTTGCGCGTGCGGCGACGACAAATGACAATATCAAACAGGGTGTGGTGGTCTTCAAAGGGTCCGAGAAGCGTAAGGAGCCCTCGGAAAAACGCGCCCTGTTGCGTGCCCTGATCGATGCAGAAGGCGAGGCCTGCACCAACGCGATCATCTTCTGCAACCGCAAGTCGGACGTGGATATCGTTGCGAAATCACTGAACAAATACGGCTATAACGCCTCGCCCATTCATGGCGATCTGGACCAGTCGCACCGGACCAAAACATTGGACAAGTTCCGGGATAATGAATTGCGGTTTCTTGTGGCGTCAGACGTCGCCGCCCGCGGCCTCGACATCCCCGCCGTGACCCATGTGTTCAACTTCGATGTGCCCAGCCATGCCGAGGATTACGTGCACCGGATCGGGCGCACAGGCCGCGCAGGCCGCACCGGGACTGCGATCATGATCTGCATTTCACGCGACGAGAAAAACCTCGAAGACGTGGAACGGCTGGTCAAACAGGAAATCCCCCGGCTCGACAACCCGATGCCTACCAAACAGGCCAAGGAAGAGGCGGTTGAGGACAAGCCCAAGCGCACCCGCAATCGCCGGAAAAAGGACGACGCACCTGAGGCGGCTGAGGCCAAACCTGCCGAAAAACCGACGCAGGACGACAAGCCAAAGCGCGAAGACAAACCTCGGCAAGAACGCGGGCGCGGCGGACGCGGGCGTGGCCGCAATGAGCCAGAAGTCATCGGCATGGGTGACGAGCCTCCTGCGTTTATCGCGATGAGCTTTGCCGAACGGGCGAAGGTGTAACCGATGATCGGATGGCTGCGTCACATTGGTGCTGCGACCGTCTTGATGCTTGCGTCAGCAGCCCCTCTTGCTGCGCAAGACTGTGGCCTGCGGATCAACGGCAATGACTTTATTGTGGATGCCGGACAGTTTGCAGACGGGTCCCAGACGCGACGGGAACGCCTCTTGAACTGGCCTGCGCAAGGCCTTGCGCGTCTGCGTGGCAACCTGCCCACCTGTCCCAGCGATGTAACGTTGAACTTTCTTGCGGTGCTCGAAGGCCTTCCCGACACGGACGGCTATTGCCTGACCGACAGCGACAGTGACGCGGGGCTCTTGTTGGTACCGGGTGAACGCAATTTCCGCGGACGCTGCACCGTCAGCACCTGTGAGCGTGTCAATGCCACGGCCGCAGAAGCGCAGGAGCTGGCCACACAAGTGACTGATTTCGCTTACGGAACAGCGCCCGAAGACAGCGATGCAGTGGCACATTCATCCGGATCTGTCTTGCTATCGGCCAGCAAATTCACGTTGCAACGCTCCCTTGAAGGCGGAGCCACAAGCGCACTCGGCACCCTCCTCGCCTCACCCACAATCGCAGGTGGGACAGCGCTGACGGTCGTCGCGGTCGGTGGTGGTGTGTGGTTGTGTAGCGAGTAGACAGCCGCGCAAAACAAGCGGCTATCCTAGCACACCATCTGCAACATCCCGCCCGGCGCGCCGGGCATCGCCCGACCCCCCCGGAGGGCGATCTTGCTGCGTTTCAAGAAGCGTGAGGTTGTGTCTACGGCGGTGTTTGCACTCTCGAGGTCGGAAGACGGCGCGGGAAGACTTCGCTAAAGTAGTCAAAACATGAGCGCAAAATGGAGACCCAATACACCAAACAACCCACAATACACCAAACAACCCACAGATCGATACTGTGGGTTGCCGATCATTGCACTATGCTAAGTGTGCCGCCAGCCGGTCTGCGATTATAATCACCACAAACGCAGTTATTGCCCACCGTCCCTGAACGACCACCGTAAGGTACCGTGACGCAATCGCAATAACTTCCTTTTTAGACGTGTTCATTTTTGTGTTCTCCGTCAATCGGGTGTCGTGACTTCTAGTTGATCAGACCATGTTCCGTTCACAATGCCGCTCACGCCCGCGTGATCTAGATGAGCAATGGTTTTCTTTCGGTGAAGAAAGGTTAGACTAGAATTTGCTCATAATTGACACAATTTCGCGCAATCGGCAGTATTACGTTAACGCAGGCGATAAGATCCACGCAGCTGACCTGCAGTGCGCGGGATCACCTTAACTAATTACCTCCGATATCACCGAGTGCGAGTATACAATTCTCGGGCGCGTTCGAATCAATTTTGGACAGATCTATATCTATCACACCATAAGACTGAGATCGGCCTAAACTCCACCGAACGAGGTTAGTCAGCAATACTCACCCCAACCTCGACACAATCACTGTCACCTCCGGCTTCTTCCCGATCTCGGCCTGCGCCGACTTCCGGGCGATACTCCGTAGCTCTTTCTCCAGCTTCTCATCATCCCGCAGGGTCTTGCCCTCGGCCCGGCCGAGGAACTGGCTCAGATCTTCCTCAACCACCTCTACCAGCGCCGCATTGTTCCGCCCCACCTCAGGCAGGCCGTTGATTTCCACCCATGGCTCGCCCAGCGGTTCGTCGTTTTCGTCGATGATCAGCGTCACGATCATATGCCCGTTCAGCGCCATGCGGATGCGGTTACGCACCACGCCGTCAAGCGCACCGATTTGCACGGTGCCGTCCAGATAGGTCCGCCCAGTGTCTACATAGCCCGTTACCGTCGGCTGGTTCCCTGACAGGTCAATCATCATGCCGTTGACCGCGACGATGCCCGTGATCCCGCCTGCATTGCCCACCTTCACATGTTCGCGCAGGTGCCGGTGTTCGCCGTGCATGGGGATCAGGATTTGCGGTTTGACGATCTGGTGCAGCCGCTCCAGATCGGGCCGGTTGGCGTGGCCGGAGACATGGTATTTGCCGCCCGCATCATCGACAACATCAACCCCCAGTTCCGACAGCTGGTTCATGATCCGGATCACGCCCCGCTCATTGCCGGGGATGGTTTTGGAGGAGAAGAGGAACGTATCCCCTTCCTTTAGCTTCAGCCCCAGATAGGAGCCTTGCGCCAGCTGCGCGGACGCCGCGCGGCGCTCGCCTTGCGACCCCGTCACCAGCAACATCAGGTTTTCGCGCGGGATGTTCAGCGCGTCCTCTGGGCTGACCGTGGCGGGGAAGCCGTGCAGGATGCCTTCTTCCGTCGCAGCCTCGACCATACGGCGCATGGCCCGGCCCAGCAGGCAGACGGACCGCCCGGCGGCTTTGGCCGCCACAGCCAGTGTTTTCAGCCGCGCGATGTTCGACGCAAAGGTAGTCGCGACGACCATGCCTTTTGCATCTTCCATCAACTCTGTGATGGTTGGCCCGATGGAGGCCTCTGACCGCCCCGGCGCATCAGAGAAGACATTGGTGCTGTCGCAGACCAGTGCTTTGACCCCATCTTTGGAAACCTCTTGCCAGAGCGCTTCATCCCACGGATCACCGACAACTGGCGTTTCATCAATCTTGAAATCACCCGAATGCAGCACGCGCCCATCCGGCGTGTCGATCAACAGCCCCGCGCTTTCGGGGATCGAATGGCTGATGGGCAGGTACGATACTTTGAAAGGTCCACATTCAATCACATGCGGATAGGGTTCCACGACCTTCACTACGCTCTCAGGATGCCCATGTTCGTCCAGCTTGCGCCGGGCGATATTGGCAGTGAAACGGCGAGCATAGACTGGCGCGCCCAAGCGTTCCCAATAGTGCCCGATGGCACCAACATGATCCTCATGCGCATGGGTGATGAAGATGCCATCAATCTGCGCCTTACGCTCTTCCAGCCAGGTGATGTCGGGCAGGATCAGGTCGACCCCCGGTGTCCCGTCCATGTCCGGGAAGGTCACGCCCAGATCGACCACGATCAGCCGCTCATTCTCTTGCGGACCGTAGCCGTAGACATAGGCGTTCATGCCGATCTCGCCGGCGCCCCCTAAGGGCAGATAGATCAGGCGTTCACTCATGCATTGTCCTTATTATATTGGTGGATGACGGTCAGGCCGTGCATCGTCAGGTCGTCCTCAAAAGCATCGAACAGCGTCGCGGATTGCTGGAACAGCGGGGCGAGGCCCCCGGTCGAGATCACCTGCATCTCTACGCCGCGTTCGGCCTTGATCCGCGCGCATATCTCACGGACGAGACCGATGTAACCCCAGAAAACGCCGGACTGCATGCATTCGACGGTATTGGTGCCGATGACCTTCTGCGGCTTGGTGATGTCCACGTGGGGCAGCGCGGCGGCGGCGTTGTGCAGCGCTTCAAGCGACAGATTGACACCGGGGGCAATCACGCCGCCAACATACGCGCCATCACTAGCGACCACGTCAAAAGTGGTGGCCGTGCCGAAATCCACGACGATCAGATCACCGCCATGCCGGTCAAAGGCGCCAGCCGCGTTGACCAACCGGTCGGGGCCGACTTGCGTGCCTTCATCGACGCGCGGGGCCGCAGGCAGCAGGCAATCGGGCTTGCCGACAACAAGAGGTCGGCAGTTGTAGTAACGATCCGCAAAGACGCGCAGGTTGAACACGACCCGGGGCACGGTCGAACTGACAATGACCTCATCAATGTGAACATCCATGTTCTGGAAGCGCATCAGCGTGGATAGCCACACATAATACTGATCGGCGGTACGCTGCCATTCGGTACTGGTCCGCCATGTCGCCAGAAACTGCTCTCCGTCCCAGATCGAAAACACCGTATTCGTGTTGCCGCAATCGATGGCCAAAAGCATGGCGCCGCTCCTTCAGAAAAACACATCCGCAGCCGGGATCGCGCGGGGGCCCGTGCCAGTGATCAGGACAAGGTTGCCGTCATTGTCGATGCTGTCAAAAATGCCAGTGACAGTCTCGCGTCCGGTTCTGGCGGTGATCACCTCACCCAGCTTCGCTGCATTGGCCAGCCAATCATCACGGATCCGTTTGAACCCGAAATGACGCAGCTTATCCTCTTGCGTGGCATAAGCGTCGGCAAGTGTCGCGAGGAAGTCCGCGGGCTCCACCTCCCAGCCCCCCGCTTCCATAAGGCTGATCGGCGGGAAGGCCGCATCACTGATCCCATGCGGGGTATGACGCAAGTTCACCCCAATCCCTATGGCGAGCCAGTCGATAAACGGCCCCCGTCCACTGCTTTCCAAAAGGATACCAGCAACCTTACCGCCAGAGAGCAGCACATCATTCGGCCATTTCAGGCTGAGTTTTTCAGCAGGCACATAGATTGCCAGCGCCTGATAAAGCGCGTTGGCCGCAAGAAACGACCGCTTCGCCGCCTCGGCTGGCGTGGCCCCCGGATTAAATATCAGCGTCGCGTTCAGGTTGCCCGGCGGCACAATCCAAGGCCGCCCGCGACGGCCACGTGCAGCTGTCTGGTGTCGCGCCATGATCCAGGTCGGTTTTGTGATCGCATTGGCGCGCCGTGCGGCCTCGGCAAGTGTGCTGTCGACGCTGTCCAGCACAACGCGGGCATAGCCTTCGGGCCAATGCCCATGTGCGTTATCCTTATTGGACAAGCGTCGCTGCCGCTGCTGCCGCAATGGGTTCGATACCAAAGAGGTTCACGACCCCCAAAAGCATCATCGCGGCAGAGCCCATCAGGAAGGTCCACAGAACCGGGTTCATCTTGCCATCGAGGCTTTCGCCTTCTTCCCCGAAATACATGTAGTAGACGATGCGCAGGTAGTAGAACGCGCCGATCACGGACGCGATCACGCCAAGAACGGCGAGCCAAGCAAGGCCGCCATCATAAGCGGCGCGCAAGACATAGAATTTGCCGAAGAAGCCAACCATCGGCGGCACGCCTGCGAGGCTGAATAGCAGCACGAGCATTGCGAGCGCGCGTAGAGGCTGCCGCTTGGAATACATGCGCAAGCTATCGATGGTCGTAACGGGCCGCCCGTCACGTTCCATTGCCAGAATGAAGGCGAAGGTCCCGATATTCATGGTCACGTAGATCGCCATGTAGATCAGCATCGCCTGCACGCCAAAGGCTGTCCCGGCAGCAAGACCCATCAGGGCAAAGCCCATATGCGCGATGGAGGAATATGCCATCAGGCGTTTGATGTCGGTCTGGCCGATAGCTGCAACAGCACCAAGGAACATGGAGACAACGGATAGGAACGCCACAATCTGCTGCCAGTCGCCGACAATCCCGCCGAATGCGTCATGCACCACGCGGGCGAAGAGCGCCATGGCCGCAACCTTGGGCGCCGTGGCAAAGAAGGCTGTGACCGGCGTTGGCGAGCCTTCGTACACATCCGGCGTCCACATATGGAACGGCGCGGCGGATACCTTGAACGCGAAACCGGCCAGCAGGAAGACAAGGCCGAAGAGCAGGCCCAACGATGGGTCGTTGGCAGTGGCTTCGATAATGCCGGAGAACAGGGTCGTTCCGGTGAAGCCGTAGGTCAGCGAGGCACCATAAAGCAGCAGACCGGACGACAGCGCACCGAGCACGAAGTATTTCAGGCCAGCTTCGGTCGATTTCACACTATCGCGGCGGAGCGATGCGACCACATAAAGCGACAGCGATTGCAGTTCCAAGCCCATATAAAGCGTCATCAGGTCCCCGGCGCTGACCATCACCATCATGCCGACAACGGCCAATGCGACCAGAATCGGATATTCGAACCTGAGCAGGCCACGGCGCTGCATATACGCCTCTGACATCAACAGCACGGCGGCGGCAGACAGCAGGATCGTGATCTTGGCGAACCGCGCGAAACCGTCATCCACGAACATGCCGCCAAAGGCGATATTCGTCCCCTGCCCGTTGATCCCGATCCAGACGGCCAACAACACGAACAACCCGGAGGTTGCCCATGTCAGCAGCGGCGCCATGCCGTCCTTGGTTGTGTAAACCGCTGCCATCAGCGCGCCCATCGCGTAAACCGCCAGCACAATCTCGGGCATCAGGATTTGGATATCAGCACCAATCATGGCCGGGTTCCTTAATTCGCAGCGAACTGCGTTGCGGCCTCATAGGTCGCAAGCGCGGTTTCGTAATTGCCCACCAACGCCGAAACGCTTGGGCCAATGATGTCGAGCACAAGTGCGGGATAGACCCCCAACAGCAGGGTCATGGCCACCAGCGGGGCAAAGATCACCCGCTCGCGCGTGGTCATGTCCTTGATCGTTTTCAGGCTTTCCTTGATCAGATCACCCATGACGACCCGGCGGTAGAGCCACAAAGCATAGGCCGCCGACAGGATCACACCGGATGTCGCAAAGACCGCGATCCATGTGTTTACCTGAAAGATGCCCATCAGAGTCAGGAATTCACCCACGAACCCGGATGTGCCGGGCAGACCCACATTGGCCATCGTGAAGAACATGAAGATCAGCGCATAGGCGGGCATCCGGTTGACCAGACCGCCATAGGCGTCAATTTCGCGGGTATGCATCCGGTCATAGATCACGCCGACGCAAAGGAACAATGCGCCAGAGATAAAGCCGTGGCTGATCATCTGGAAGATCGCGCCATCGACGCCCTGCTGGTTCACCGCAAAGATCCCCATTGTGACGTAACCCATATGGGCAACGGACGAATACGCGATCAGCTTCTTCATGTCTTCCTGCACCAGTGCCACCAGCGAGGTGTAAACAATCGCAATGGCTGACAGGGTCAGGACCAGTGGCCCCATCACCTCTGATCCCACAGGGAACATCGGCAAGCTGAACCGCAAGAAGCCATAGCCGCCCATCTTCAAGAGGATTGCGGCCAGCACGACCGACCCGGCTGTGGGGGCCTGCACGTGGGCGTCCGGCAACCATGTATGCACCGGCCACATCGGCATCTTGACGGCGAAGCTGGCAAAGAAGGCCAGCCACAACAGCGTCTGCATGCCGCCAACGATCTGGATGCCAAGAACGCTGAAATTCTCGGTCCCGAACGAGTGGGTCATCAGAGTCGGAATGTCGGTCGTGCCCGCATCGGCGAACATCGCAACCATCGCAACCAGCATCAGGACAGAGCCAAGGAAGGTGTAAAGGAAGAACTTGAAGCTGGCATAAATCCGGTTCTTGCCGCCCCAGATGCCGATGATCAGGAACATCGGGATCAGGCCAGCCTCAAAGAACAGGTAGAACAGGACCAGATCAAGGGCGAGGAACACGCCCAGCATCAGCGTTTCCAGCACAAGGAACGCGATCATGTATTCCTTGACCCGTTCGGTCACGTCCCAGCAGGCCGCAATGACAAGAGGCATCAGGAACGTCGTTAACATCACAAACAGGATCGAAATGCCATCGACACCCATCTTGTATTGCAGACCCAAAAGCCATGCCCGTTCTTCCACCATCTGGAAATCAGGGTTTGCCGCATCGAAATTCGTCAGGATGAACATCGACGCAATGAAAGTTGTGATCGTGGTGATCAGCGCGACCCATTTGGCATTACGCTGTGCCGCCGCATCATCGCCGCGCAGGAACAGTGCCAGGATGATCGCACCCAAGAGTGGCAGGAAGGTCGTCAGCGAAAGGATATTGCCCATCAGTTTGCCCCCCCGAACAGCGTCACCCAGGTGAGCAGCACCGCAATCCCCAGCACCATCGCGAAGGCATAGCTAAAGATATAGCCCGACTGCGCGCGGCCCGCGAGCCGGGTAAAGAACGGGATGATACCCATTGCAACGCCGTTGATACCGCCGTCGATCGTGTTGGTGTCGCCTTGCTTCCACAGGATGCGGCCAAGCGCGATGGCCGGTTTGACAAAGATGAAATTGAAGATCTCGTCAAAGTACCACTTGTTCAGCAAAAACTGGTAAAGCGGCGCCTGCTGCTCGGCCAGTTTGGCAGGCAAATCGGGCCGCCGGATATACATCTGATAGGCCAGCCCAAACCCGGCGAGCATCGCAAAGAATGGCGCGAGTTTCACCCAGACCGCCACTTCATGCGCGTCATTCAGCACATGGTTGTCAGGATTGTTATGGATCGCGCCCTCGCCCGGCGCACCGACCAGATTGTAATGCGCTTTGCCATGGCCGCCCTCGTCGGCGTGGTCGTCACCGTGATCATCCGCATGATCATCGCCATGCTCGGACGCTTCGGCATAGGGCACACCAAAGAACTTGCCGACCTTGTCGTTGGACCCAAAGAATGACCCATACCAGACCATCCCGCTGAACACCGCACCGACGGCCAGCACATACAGCGGGATCAGCATTGAATTCGGGCTTTCATGCGCATGTTCATGGGTATGCTTGTCGCCCCGTGGAGTGCCGTAGAAGGTAAGGAACATCAGCCGCCAGCTGTAGAAACTGGTCATCAGCGCGGCGACAACCAGCATCCAGAAGGCATAGCCGCCAGCGGTGCCAGCATAGGCGCTCTCGATAATCGCATCCTTTGACACGAAGCCGGCAAACCCAATCGGGAAGCCCACATAAAGCAGCGGGATACCCACACCGGTAATGGCCAGCGTGCCGATCATCATCATCCAGAACGTCTTGGGGATCTTATGGCGAAGGCCCCCATAGTTCCGCATATCCTGTTCATGATGCATGGCATGAATGACGGACCCGGCCCCAAGGAACAGCATCGCCTTGAAGAAGGCATGTGTCAGCAAATGGAACATGGCGACCGAATAGACGCCAAGGCCCGCCGCCACGAACATATAGCCCAGCTGCGAACAGGTCGAATAGGCGATGACGCGTTTGATATCGTTCTGCACAAGGCCCACGGTGGCCGCAAAAAACGCGGTCGAGGCACCGAGGAAAACGATGAATGCCGTGGCAGACGGCGCGTATTCCATCAGCGGCGACATCCGGCAGACCAGGAACACGCCAGCCGTCACCATGGTTGCCGCGTGGATCAGGGCGGACACGGGCGTCGGGCCCTCCATCGCGTCAGGCAGCCATGTGTGCAGGAACAGCTGCGCGGACTTGCCCATGGCCCCGATGAACAAAAGGAACGCAATCAGGTTCAGCGTGTTCCAGTCGCGCCACAGGAAGGTGATTGTGTGATCCTGCAGGTCGGGAATGGCAGCAAAGATATCCTCAAACCGGATGCTGTCGGTTACCATGTAGAGGGCAAAGATACCCAGTGCGAAGCCAAAGTCCCCCACCCGGTTGACCACAAACGCCTTGATCGCGGCCCCATTTGCACTGGGTTTGCGGAAATAGAACCCGATCAACAGGTAAGACGCGACACCCACGCCTTCCCAGCCAAAGAACATCTGTACGAGGTTATCGGCGGTCACCAGCATCAGCATCGCGAAGGTGAAGAAAGACAGATAGGCAAAGAACCGGGGGCGGTAGCTTTCGTCTTCCTTGAAATTCTCGTCATGCGCCATGTAGCCGAAGGAATAAAGGTGGACGAGCGCGGAAACCGTGTTGATCACGATCAGCATGATCGCGGTCAACCGATCCATACGAATGGCCCAATCAGTGCTGAGCGTCCCACTTTCGATCCAGCGCAGAATGGTGACCGTGTAGCCGCCATTCGGATGGGCGCTGGGATCAAATGTCAGGAACACAACCCAGGACAGAATCGCGGCGAGAAACAACAGGCTCGTCGCAACCCATTGGGCGGCCTTTTCCCCGATCAGTTTCCAGCCAAATCCGCACAGGATGGCACCGACCAGCGGGGCAAATAGGATGATGGTTTCCATGGTCACTGATCCCCGCGAAGCGCATTGCAGTCAGCAGAGCTGACTGTGCTGATAGCGGCCTGCGACGCGCCGCTGTTGTGATTTGTCACCATCTGCAAAACTGCATCCTGCGCACCGGTCGCAGCCACGCGCCGCGCTGCCGCCGCGAAACTGTCGCGATCAGAGCGGCTTGTGCTTTTCACCAGTCTGACGCGCTGCATTGAATGGCAATCGATGAACGAGTCGGTGAATGTCAGAATCCTGAAAGGCAGCGTCACCTGTACAAGATAAAGGTCGTGACCAAGCGGATAACACGCTTTGGATATCGGCGCTTCGCCATCATTACAGTAAGGTGCATTCACGGCTTCAACCATGCCGTCTAAGCGTGTTTCATCTGCATGGCCTTGGCTGGTGAAAACCAGAACGAGCACCCAGAGCATTGCCAGATAGATTGAAAAAGACTTGGCCTGCAATCTGTTACCCCTTCATCACGTTGACGTCTTCAACGTCGATGGTCCCGCGGTTGCGGAAGAAACAAACAAGGATGGCCAGACCAATCGCAGCCTCTGCGGCGGCGACGGTCAGCACAAACAGGGTAAAGACCTGCCCCACCAGATCGCCCAGATAAGATGAGAAAGCGACAAGGTTGATATTCACCGCCAATAGCATCAATTCGATGCTCATCAAGAGGATGATGACGTTCTTGCGGTTCAGAAACAGGCCAAAAATGCCGATCACAAACAAGGCCGCTGCCACGGTCAGATAATGTTCAAGTCCGATCATTGGGACGCTCCTTGTGGCAAGGCAGGGTTCACACCGGGCGCGAAAGGATCGCCGACAGGCTGACCATGCACAAGTGACACCGCATCGGTGCCCGCAAAATGCCCGGCGGCAAGGGCCAATACGGTTGTGGCAAGCAGGATGTTACGCATATCCCCGGCTCCATTGCTTGGCCCGCTTAGCTTGGCCCTTCGCCGGGCCACGGTCCATTTGATCACATCTGATCATCACTTCGTCCCTATTCGGGTCTTTTGCAGACCCTTTAGTCTTGTCTGCGCAGGCCTTCAACCGGCCAGCGCAAATTCCATTTTGTCGCCGCGCAGTTCCGGATAAGCGGCGGCACAAGCGCAGCTTTCCTGCATCTGGGTCGTCACCATCACATCGCGTGCGACATTGTCCAAATCATCTGCTATCCGGGCAAAGGTTGCGAAGACACGCGCTCCGGATTGGTGCCGGTCCAATACGGCCATCACGTCATCCGTCCGATCAAAGGCGGTACGGCGGCCCATATTCTCTTCTGCAGCTCGCGCTGACAAAACCTCACCACTCCCGCAATCCATGAGCACAAAAGTTGTCGCCGTCCCTTCCTGAGACCACCACTCGCGCCAGATCACCCGGCCCTCGCCCAAATCCATGTGGTCGGCCTGCCCGCCATGACTGATATGCGTGGTACGCGTGCAGTCCGCGAGTGTCAGGGCATGTGCACCAGTTCCCAGCAGCACCGCGAAGCTAGCCGCAAAGAACTTTCGAGAAAGTTCTTTTGTCTCCAAGGTTTTTCTGGAAAAATCTTGCATCAAAGCACCTGCACCGGCTTTAAGCTACACCGTTTCTTGAAGGTAACCGGACAGATAAAGGCTATCATTATATTCTCATTGCGGCTCATCTCGGCGAGTTGCAAATTCATTTATCCACCTCTCTTCCCCATGACCGAGCGGTCTCTGGATAGTGAAGGCTACATCCACATTCTGTTATCCGCGACATTTGCGTTGCTTGAGATGAGCGCGCCGATAAGCCCAAACTTCGCCCTAGTTTCATCAAGTATTCTTTGTCCACGGTTTGGTTCGACCCCATCGCCGTCTCAAAAACAGAATAGATATCCCCTTCTTTGGCGCGATAACTCGCCAGTTCTTCCTCTGTGAGCGGAGGTGAGACACGAGAGGACCGATATCTGACGCCATGACCGCTGCTACATTCAACAAAATCCAAAGTTGAGGAGGTAAAGGGCTGAACGTCTCCCCATGAACTCTTGTGGATAGCAACCCAACCGTTTCCGATATCAGCAACCGGATCAATTGTTTGGCCGTGCATAGGATCACGTCTCATTTCACTGCACATCGGACCATCCTTATCCACCAATAATAAGTGCTCGGTGGTATCTTCCGCTCCGCAGGACATCATACCCATAAACCCCATAACTGCTAACGCCTTGTTCAAAGCCCCTGCCCCGGCTTCACATCACGCAGTTCCATCGCCTTGGCCGGATCGCGATACATTTGCGCCAGCACGTTTTGGCGTTTGATATCAACCCGGTGGCGTAGGGTCAGCACAATCGCCCCGATCATGGCCACCAACAGGATCAGCCCTGAAAGCTGGAACAGCAGGATATACTTGTCATAGATCAACAGGCCCAAAGCCCGGGTGTTGTCCAGATCACCCGCTGGTGCAGCGATCCGGTCCTCGACCCCATCTGCAAAGCCCCAGACCCCCAATGCCAGCGCCAGCTGCATCAGAATCACAACCCCGATAAGCAACGCCAAAGGCAAATACTTCGTCATCTCTGCCTTCAACTCGGCAAAGTCGATATCCAGCATCATAACCACGAACAGGAACAGCACTGCCACCGCGCCCACATAGACGATGATCAGCAGCATCGCGACGAATTCCGCACCCAAGGTTACGAACAACCCGGCCGAGGACAAAAACGCCAGGATCAGCCACAAGACCGAATGGACCGGGTTTCGACTGATCACGGTCATCAAACCGCCCGTGACCGTGGCCACCGCAAAAAGATAGAAGGTGAACGCGAATACTGTCATTCCGTCTCGTCCTTTTCCAACACCTCATTGGCCAGTTCCATGGCCTTCGTCATGGCTGGCACACCGCCGAACATACCCATCTGGGCAATCGTTTCGGCAATTTCCTGTTTCGTGGCCCCCGCTTCGACCAAATGGCGCACGGTCAGCCTGATCTGCGCCTCGGCCTGGGCGCCCAGCACAGTCAGTCCCGCAAGCGTCAGCAAAAGCCGTGTTTTGGCATCCAGACCTTCCGGGCTGACGCCCTTGCCCATGAACATTTCCATCATGTCTTTGGGCATCGTGGGAAACAGCGCCTCAAACCCATTGGGGGTAAAGGATTCCAGCGCCGGATTCATGGCTTTCGCCCAATCCTGGCCCATCTTCATCATCGCTTCAAAGGGGTTGGCGTCAGTCATACGTAATCCATCATGCCCAGTTTGTCCGCCAATGAAAGAAAACTATCCGCAACAAGGAGGACAAAACCGAAACCCATCAAAACACCCAATGCAATCGCCTGCGACCGAGATTTGTACCGATAAATCTGATCAATAATGAGCCCCCACAGCATCGCTGCGGCCACGAAGATGAAAGGTGCAGCCGAATTCGGAGCGTCAGAGCCAAATTGCAGTGGCATCAAAGCGCCTAAAATCGCCACCGCAGTTACCGTCAGGTATGATAACAAAGGGCTGTCAAGTTCGCTCATCTGTAGGGTGCATCCAATTCAAGGTTGCGCGCAATCTCGGTCTCCCAGCGGTCGCCGTTTTCCAGCAATTTTTCCTTGTCGTAGTACAGTTCTTCCCGTGTCTCGGTGCTGAATTCGAAATTCGGCCCCTCGACGATGGCATCGACCGGGCAGGCCTCCTGGCAGAAACCGCAATAGATGCATTTGGTCATGTCGATGTCATAGCGGGTCGTCCGGCGGCTGCCGTCATCACGCGGTTCCGCATCGATGGTGATCGCCTGGGCGGGGCAAACAGCCTCGCACAATTTACAAGCGATACAGCGTTCCTCGCCATTGGGATAACGACGCAGGGCGTGCTCACCCCGGAAACGCGGGGAAAGCGGCCCTTTTTCATGCGGATAGTTCACGGTGGCCTTGGGGGCGAAAAAGTACTTCATCCCCAGCCTGAACCCCTGCCAGACGTCTTGCAGCAGAAAATACTTGGCTGCGCGGTTGTAGTCGATTTGGGTCATTTCAACATCCCCTTCCTACATAGTCGCTTGCGTTATTGGCGATATTGACGAGGTGATCGAAAAGCTCACGCTCGTCACCTCTGATTGCGGGTGCGGCGGGAACCTTGGCACGCATGATCTCGCCAGCGACCAGGACCTGCTCGACACTATCGCAACCACCATACTGCGCCTTCCGTTGCACTGCCGTTCCCATACGGCGAACGACTTCTTCAAGCGCGAATGTGTCAAAAGCTGCATTCGGAAGATCACGTTCCAAAGCTCCAATCGGCATCTGCGCCATCACCGCCCCTGCCTGTGCGGCTGGGCAGGCCTCTGCGCCAAATGGACCGGCAGAACATCCCAGAATCCATCCGGGGAACTTTTGCGCACCTTGTGCAGCAGCAACATCCGCCGCAGTCGCCATACCGCCGCCCAAGACCATTACCGCAAAGAAGGCAGTCCTCTTCATTCTCACCCACCCATGGTCCAGCGCGCCCAAAACCCGCCGAGCACTTCGTATTTCGCCAGAAACGAAACGATCACCACCCATGCCAACGACAGAGGCAGGAACACTTTCCAGCCGATCCGCATCAATTGGTCATAGCGGTAGCGGGGGGTGATTGCCTTGACCATCGAGAAGATGAAGAAGCAGAACGCCATCTTCAGCACCATCCAGAAGATGCCGTCGGGCAGGAACGGCACGGGCGACAGCCAGCCACCAAAGAAGAGGAGCGAGATCAGCGCGCACATCAGCACGACGGCCATCAATTCGCCGATCATGAACAGCAGGAACGGGGTCGAGGAGTACTCAACCTGATAGCCGGCAACCAGCTCGGATTCCGCTTCGGGCAGGTCAAAGGGTGGGCGGTTTGTTTCCGCCAAGGCGCTGATAAAGAACAGGAACAGCATCGGGAAATGCGCGACCCAGAACCAGTTGAAAAGGCCTGCGCTGCCGTCCTGCGCCGCCACGATATCCCCGAAATTCATAGATCCGGCCGAGATAATCACACCGATGATGATCAGGCCGATGGAAACCTCGTAAGAGATCATTTGCGCGGCAGACCGAAGTGAGCCAAGGAACGGATATTTGGAGTTCGATGCCCAGCCGCCCATGATCACGCCGTAAACCTCCAAAGAGCCGATAGCGAAGATGTAAAGGATGGCCACGTTGATATCGGCCAGCACCCAGCCTTCGTTGAACGGGATCACGGCCCATGAAATCACCGCCAGAACAAAAGCGATCATCGGTGCAAGAAAAAACACGGCCTTGTCCGCCCCCGCAGGCACGACAATTTCTTTCACGATGTACTTCAGAAAATCCGCAAAGCTCTGCAGCAACCCGAAGGCCCCAACCACATTCGGCCCCTTGCGCATCTGCACCGCTGCCCAAACCTTGCGGTCGGCATACATCAGAAAGGCGAGAGCGATCAAAAGCGGGATCAGCACAAGCAGGCATTGAAACAGGATCACCAGAACGATGCCAAGGTTGGTGTTACCGAAAAAATCAACCATCATCGTCGTCCTTATTCCGCAGCCATTGGTGCGGATTTTCGTGCTTTTGCGTTGGCACTCAGCTCTGCCATCAAGGTCGATGCGCGTGCAATAGGATTTGTCAGGTAGAAATCTGTAATGGCATTGCGGAACGCCGCCTTGCCCAGTGGTTTTTCCGGCAGCACTTGCCAAGCATTGTCAGCCACGTCGTCAATCTTCCCCAAATGTGGATGCGCTGCAACCAACGCCTGCCGCAGTTGCGCCATGCTGTCAAATGGCAAGGTCGCCTCCAGTTCAGCTGACAAAGCCCGCAGGATGGCCCAGTTTTCCTTGGCTTCGCCGGGTGGGAAGCTCGCGCGCAGCGCAAGCTGAGGCCGTCCTTCTGTATTCACAAACAACCCGTTTTCCTCGGTATACGCAGCAGAAGGCAGGATGATGTCCGCCCGATGCGCGCCCCGGTCGCCATGGCTTCCCTGATAGATCACAAAAGCACCCGGCTGCACCTCAACCTCATCCGCGCCCAGATTGTAGATCACCTCGGCCCCATCGATAGCGGCGCTCATCCCACCTTCGGTTACAGCCCCCACATCCATCGCACCGACACGTCCCGCAGCCGTATGCAGGATCATCAACTTCGACTGCGCCGCGTCTGCCGCTTTCATCGCGGCGGCTAGCACGGCCTCACCATCCGCCTCATTCAGCGCGCCCTGCCCCACGATCATCACGCCACGCACGCCATGTTTATCGGAATGATCCATGCCTGCGAGATTTTCGAGCGCCGCGCGGTCAGTCCCAACTTCAACGACATCGTAGGTCAGATCAACAGGTTCCCCGATCCGGGCAACCTTGGCACCCTTCAACCACGCCTTGCGGATACGCGCATTCAGAACAGGCGCTTCGTCACGTGGATTGGTACCGATCAGCATAATCATCTCGGCGTCATCAATATCCTCGATCGTCGCATTACCTACATAGGCCGCGCGGTTGCCAATGGGCAGTTTCGCCCCATCGGTCCGGCATTCGACATTCCCGCCAAGCCCTTCGACAAGCTGCTTCAGCGCAAATGCAGCCTCGACCGGGGCCAGATCGCCAACCAAACCCGCTACCTTTTTACCATTCATTGCAGCCGCGGCGGCGGCCAGCGCTTCTGGCCAGCTTGCTTTGCGCAGCTTGCCGTTCTCACGAATGTAAGGCGTATCTAGCCGCTGGCGGCGCAACCCATCCCAGACAAAGCGTGTCTTGTCTGAAATCCATTCCTCGTTCACGCCATCATGGTTGCGTGGCAGAAAGCGCATCACTTCACGACCCTTGGTGTCGACACGGATGTTAGAGCCCAGCGCATCCATCACGTCGATGCTTTCGGTCTTGGTCAATTCCCAGGGACGGGCGGTAAAGGCATAGGGCTTCGACACCAGCGCACCCACTGGGCAAAGGTCAATGATGTTGCCTTGCAGGTTCGAATCCAGCGTCTCACCCAGATAAGACGTGATCTCTGCATCCTCACCGCGACCCGTCTGGCCCATCTGGTGAATGCCCGCCACCTCGGTCGTAAAGCGCACACAGCGGGTGCAAGAGATACACCGGGTCATGTGGGTTTCGACCAGCGGACCCAGATCCAGATCCTCAACCGCGCGCTTTGGTTCGCGGTAGCGGCTGAAATCAACGCCGTAAGCCATCGCCTGATCCTGAAGGTCACATTCGCCCCCCTGATCACAGATCGGGCAATCAAGCGGATGGTTGATCAACAGAAACTCCATCACGCCTTCGCGGGCCTTCTTGACCATGGGCGAGTTGGTTTTCACAACAGGTGGCTGACCTTCGGGTCCCGGGCGCAGATCGCGGACCTGCATGGCACAAGACGCAGCAGGTTTGGGCGGACCGCCCACAACCTCAACCAGACACATCCGGCAATTGCCTGCAATGGAAAGCCGTTCATGATAGCAAAAGCGTGGAATTTCCACGCCAGCCTCTTCACAGGCCTGTATCAAGGTCATGGCCCCGTCGACCTCGACCTCATTCCCATCAATGACGACTTTTCGCAGATCAGACATGGCGTGTGTCCTATGTGTTCCCATATGCACAGCCGTTTGCCGCGTGGCAGCGGCTGCGCGTTGCCGCGTTCTAGCGCGACCAAACACATGATGCCAGTCAGATCGACAAAAAAGAACTCAAATTTCGACCCGCAAACAGCGGTTTATCGTAGCAGCCAGCCAACGCGTGTATTTGCGGCAATTTGTGATCGACCGACTGCGCAATAAGTGCCTTCGTCACCTTCAACGATACCAAGGCGCGCAAGTTCACCCCGCGCAATCGCTTCCAGCCTGTCCTTTTCAGCGTCATCGTTGATGTAGGCGTCAATTTGCGCGTCGGTGTACCCCAAGCCCTCTGCATGGCTTTTCAGCGATTGCAAAAAGGTGATGCCACGCCATGTGCGCGCGCGAATGCTGCTGCATTTCTCAGAGATTTCATACGCCATGCCAACATGAATGATCCCATCGCGCACACGTTGCACGTCTTTAAGCGGCGGCTGCGCCGAAAGATCACCCGCAAATCCGGTGATCGCGACAAGTGCAGCCAAGACAAGGGCCGGTATCTTTGCCATCTTTACTCTCCTCAATCGCGGTCAAAACACATCATGCCGCGTGAATGAACAGTTTGGCATCGGACCGGCGTTATTCAATATCACTGTCTTGATATCCCGTGTACTCAACGGATTTGGCGAACCTTTGCTAGTTTAACGTCGCCTTTGGCGGGTTGGCGCGATTCCCGCCATGCCCTTACGTAAGAAGGCAAATGTCAGGATCAGACCGATAACGCCCAATGCACCTGCGGCCCCATAGGCCCAAACGGGCGCGAATCCATAGCGTACGGCAACCACCGTGAACCAAGCGGGCATACCGCATACGGCACATGTAAAAAGGGCCGCGCCAAAGCTCGCGGCCCCATCAATCACATTACGAAAGGCCATCGCCGCTTAGACCGGGACCAACATCGCGCTAAGGGCGGAGTCTTCCAGTGTCTCTGCATCCGCGGCGGGGCAAAGATCTGCGCCAGTCAGCTCAACACCGTGCTTGGCCATAAAGCTGCGCTGCCCGACATCAGTCTCAGCTTCGATTGCATTGCGCAATGCACCCGCAGAAAGCGATCCGCGCCCCACTTCATTGCGACGTTCATTCAATTCGGCATCAAGAATGGCGTCATAACGATAACGTGCGCAATTCTGTGCGACACGATTGGCGATCTGAATGGTCGCGTAATACTGCGCCGTCGGCATCGCAAACAGCTTTTGCACAGCCGGATCATCAAATGATCGTGCCGCTCCCGATCCTGTGCTACATGCGGCCAGCGCGAAGGCGGCCCCAACCATCAATCCACGTACAATCATTCTGCAGCCATCCCTGCTAGTCGTTTGTATTTAATCCGGTCCTCGATCTCGTCCCGGAAATTCTTGATGAGACCCTGAATGGGCCATGCCGCCGCATCGCCAAGCGCACAGATTGTGTGCCCTTCGACCTGCTTTGTCACATCAAGCAGCATATCAATCTCTTCGGGGCTTGCATCCCCTTTCACCAAACGCGCCATAACGCGCATCATCCAGCCGGTTCCTTCGCGGCACGGGGTGCACTGACCGCAGCTTTCGTGCTTGTAGAACTTGGACAACCGCCAGATCGCCTTGATCATGTCGGTGGAGTTATCCATGACGATCACCGCCGCCGTGCCCAGCGACGATCCCTTTTCCTTCAGCGCGTCGAAATCCATGATCGCATCGCGCATGTTTTCGCCACGGACACATGGCACCGAGGACCCGCCCGGAATCACGGCCTTGAGGTTATCCCAACCGCCACGAATGCCGCCGCAATGCTTTTCGATCAGTTCTTCAAAGCTGATCGACATCTCTTCCTCGACCACGCATGGGTTGTTCACATGGCCTGAGATCGCAAAAAGCTTGGTCCCCGCATTGTTTGGACGGCCCATAGAGGCGAACCATTCACCGCCCCGCCGCAGGATCGTCGGCACCACAGCAATCGATTCGACATTGTTTACCGTCGTCGGGCAGCCATAAAGGCCAGCGCCCGCCGGGAATGGCGGCTTCATGCGCGGCATGCCCTTCTTGCCCTCAAGGCTTTCCAGCAGGGCCGTTTCCTCACCACAGATGTAAGCCCCTGCCCCGTGGGTCAGATAAATGTCGAAGTCCCAACCTGATTTGGCGGCGTTCTTACCGACCAGACCAGCCTCATAGGCTTCATCAATGGCCGCTTGCAGCGCCTCTTTCTCGCGGATGTATTCGCCGCGGATGTAGATGTAGCAGGCATGGGCATTCATCGCGAAGCTGGCGATCAAGCAGCCTTCGACCAGCGTATGCGGGTCGTGGCGCATGATTTCGCGGTCCTTGCAGGTGCCGGGCTCGGATTCGTCAGCATTGACGACCAGATACGCCGGACGCCCATCGCTTTCCTTGGGCATGAAGGACCATTTGAGGCCTGTTGGAAACCCGGCCCCGCCGCGTCCGCGCAGTCCGGATGTCTTCATCTCATTAACGATCCAGTCGCGGCCCTTTTTGATGATTGCCGCTGTGCCATCCCAATGACCGCGTTTCTTTGCGCCAGCCAAAGTCCGGTCATGCATGCCGTAAAGGTTCGTGAAAATCCGGTTTTCGTCTTTGAGCATTACTTCCCGCCCTTTTCATCCTGACGCGCACGCCAGAGCCTAAATGTCTGCCATAGCGCAAACCCGAAAGCGGCCAAAGCTGCAAGATCAAAAAACGCACGCGTGCGGTTTGACCAGCCATATTCCGCGGCAATCAGGTTCGCCAAAACGTATAAAACACCGGTGCCCGCCAGGATCAACGCGACGCGTTGCCCTGCCTTGGCCTGATCTGTTTGTCCGTGCTTTGCCATCTTGGGCAAACGTTTAAAGCCTTTCGACGGACACTGAAAGTATTGCGCGCAAGAAATGCGCGCAATTGTCGAACTTAGCGAAGGCCAGCTTCGGGGTCTGTGGTCATTCAGTCCACAGGCGCTTTAATAGACATCGCCCTTTTTGACCTTGCTTGAGAACTCGGTCGTCCCACCAGCCGCAAGGGTCTTGGCCTGCTCGACCCAGTTGTCGCGGGTCGCGCGGCCTTTGAAACCTTTCAGGTTATCATCCATCCAGGCTTGTTCAGCTGGTCCCCATCCAGCAATCTGATCAAAATGGTAGATCCCCATGCCGTGCAATGTCTCTTCCAGCTTTTTGCCGACACCCTTGATCTGTTTTAGGTCGTCGGGGCCACCCTCACGTGCAGCGCTTAGGAATTCTGGCTTTGCAGCCTCACCCGTATCACCGTCGTATTTCCACTCACCTTTTTTGGCGTCCAACTCTGCCTCGCCGGGTAAAGACGCAGACGGAGCAACTTTTGGTGCCTCCGCTGCGGCGGGCGGTGTTGCGGCTGCAGGCGCGGGCGCAGGTTCAGAAGCAGGCTTAGCAGCCGCAGTAGGCGCCGGAGCAGCCTGGGGTGCAGCAACCCCTTGTGGACCAGGTGCCGGTTCGCGCCACCCAAGCGCCAGAACAGTCGCTGCAATCAGCCCAACGATGCCGCCAATGATCACGGCGCCCGCTATCTCAAAATCGTAAAGCACAAGAGCGACACCAGCCGCGATCAGGCCGAAAAGCCCCGCAACTACGATAATGCCAAGGCTGATTGGTGCTGTATCTTTCATCGTCTTTTTTCTCCCTCAGGTGACCAGGCAGCGGCCATGCAGACAGTGATGCGTGCAACTGCGTCAAAACGACCCAGGCACGTCCTCCCTTACACCTGTACCCGAAACAGGACGAAATCGAAAATTATTTATGCAACTATGACGGTTAAGGGCTGCAAACCTTATGAAAAACGGGATGCGGGCGTTGTGTCTGCATATGGGTGCGCCATACCAAATTGCGTCTTCACAGGACAGAATCGCGCGAGGCGACGGTATGATGCCTAGTCTTTCTTGGCCAATTCGGCAGCCTGCGCCATCCAGTTATCGCGTGCGATCCGGCCCTTGAATTTCAACCGGCTATCGACCCATGCGATCTCGGCATCGGTCCACTTGGCGATCTGATCAAAGTGCCAAAAGCCCAGCTCGTTCAATACGCCTTCCAGTTTTGGACCAACACCACTGATCTTTTTCAGATCATCCGCGCTACCTGCCCGTGGCGCATCCAGCGTTTCGGGCTGCGCTTCGGTCACCTCAGCAGGTTCTGCAGCTTTTGGTGCGGCTTTCTTTGCGGTCTTGGGCTTTACCGTGGGCTTGGCTGGCGTGTTTGCACTGCCCTTGATCCAAGGCGTCAGCAACGGCACTTCGGTCCCATCAATCCGCTTAACAGTATCGCCAATATCAACAGCCGCCTGCACGCTGGCATTATACTTTGTCTTGCCGCTGTCGTAGTCCTTTAGACTGGTCAAGCCTTTCAGCGGCTCAGCAGCGAAACGCCCGTTCTGGGGACCGGGCACGGGCACACGACCAGCAGCGAGTTCGTCAATGATTTCGCCAAGCCCCTCAGCTGTCAGGTCCTCGTAGTAATCCTTACCGATCTGGGCCATGGGCGCATTGGCGCAAGAACCAAGGCATTCCACCTCTTCCCACGAAAACTTGCCATCTGCGGACAGTTCATGCGGATTGGCGGCAATCTTGTCCTTGCAAACACCCACCAGATCTTCTGCACCGCAGATCATGCAGGACAGCGTGCCGCAGATTTGGATGTGCGCCACGGCGCCAACAGGCTGCAACTGGAACATGAAATAAAAGGATGCAACCTCGAACGCACGAATGAAGGCCAGATCAAGCATCCCGGCCACATGTTCAATCGCTGGACGGGAAAGCCAGCCCTCTTGCTCCTGCGCGCGCCACAGCAGTGGAATGATGGCCGAGGCCTGGCGACCTTCGGGAAACTTCTTCATCTGTGCTTCGGCCCATTTCTGGTTCTCGGGCGTGAAAGCAAAGCTGTCAGGTTGCTCAGGATGAAGACGACGCAGCATGAAAAAACCTCGGCTAAGGGTCTATGATGGCACGGTGTTCCCGCTTTCCGACCGACCTACACCGAAGGTGTTGCGTTGACAACGGGCAGAACAGGCATTTGCCAACGCTTAAGACGCGCCAAGCGCACCTGCCAAAAGGGTCGCGCCTGCAAAAACCGTAAATGCCAAAGGGTTAAAGCCCACGCCAGACAGCAAGATTAAACCGGGCACTGCCCCAAGCACCATCATGCGACACAGGTATCCGTGATCACCCGTATGTTCGGTCCATCAACGGTTGCACGCCCTTCGGCCTGTAACGCGGGCACAATACTGCGTAAATCGCCAGTCCCCACAGTTGCCTGGTCCATAATGGCGCGCAGGTTCTGCGCTGTCATCACACAACCATTCGCCTCCACCGCAGCAACAAAACGTTCTTTCGCCGAACGCGGATTAACCGTTGGTGCCGGGTCTGGCACCGCTACAGGCGCGGTTGTGCGCGGTGGCAAAGGTGCCGCACATGCTGTCAGAGCTAATAAAGAGACGGCTGCACCATAACGGACCATTGGGCTTTCCTTCCTGTTCCCGACGAATTTTGCCCGATGTTCACAAGAGCCCACGGGCAAGGTCAATCAGAAATACCGCAACTGCGCCAGCAATCGCCGCCTTGATCAGCCGGTTTCTGCCACGCGCCACCAATGTGCCCGCAACACCTGCACAGGCTCCGATCAAAAGCATCCAGATATCAAAAGTGACAGTCACGGCTCAATCATCACCGGATTTGTTCAAGGTCCTGCAATAACGGTTCATGAGGAAAAACCGCCACATTCCTTCAGAACGTAGGTGGTTTCTTCATCGCTGACCACAACTTCACTGAAATACTGTGGGATCAGGTCGGCGATGTAAACGGGATCGCTTTGATCATAGCGCGATGCCAGCATTTGCTCCAACCCAGGACGCATGTCCTCCGCGATATCAAGTCTGTCAAAAGCAATCACCTTGATGGCTTGGTTCACTGCATTTATTTCATCTTCACGAATGACAACCTCGCAGTTAACGGCTGTGCCCCGTGCCCAAGTCAAAAAGTTTTGGAACATCTCAAAGTCGCTTGATGCCTCAATACGGGCGACGGCATCGTTGCGCGCATCAGCCTGCGCGCCACTTGCAATCTGGACAAGTACAACTGTTGCCAAAAGCAATGATACGTTTCGGAAGACGTTGATCACCGATCGATCTCACCAAAGACGACATCCATCGTCCCGATGATCGCACTGACATCAGCCAATTGGTGGCCTTTGCAGACATGATCCATCGACTGCAAATGCAGATATCCCGGCGCACGCAGCTTTGCGCGATAGGGTTGGTTCGTGCCATCGGCCACCAGATAGACGCCAAATTCACCTTTAGGCGCCTCAACTGCCGCATAAACCTCACCCTCCGGCACACGGAACCCTTCGGTATAAAGCTTGAAGTGATGGATCAGCGCCTCCATGGAGGTTTTCATCTCACCGCGTGTCGGTGGGGTCATCTTGCCCCGCGCCATCACGTCGCCCGGCTCGTTGCGCAGCTTTTCGCAGGCCTGCCGGATGATATGGACCGATTGGCGCATCTCTTCCATGCGGCACAGGTAGCGATCATAGCAATCGCCGTTCTTGCCCACAGGCACCTGGAATTCAAACTCGTCGTAGCATTCATAGGGCTGCGCGCGGCGCAAATCCCAGGCGAGGCCCGATCCGCGCACCATCACACCCGAATAGCCCCATTCGAGGATTTCCTCCTCGGTGATCACGCCAATATCGCAGTTGCGCTGCTTGAAAATCCGGTTCTCGGTCAACAGCCCGTCGATGTCGTCCAGAACGGCTGGGAACTCCACCGCCCATTGGTCAATATCCTCGATCAGCTGATCCGGCAGGTCCTGATGGACCCCACCAGGGCGGAAGTAAGCGGCGTGCAGGCGCGCGCCGCACGCGCGCTCATAAAACACCATCAACTTTTCACGCTCTTCAAAACCCCAAAGCGGCGGTGTCAACGCGCCCACATCCATGGCCTGAGTCGTCACGTTCAGCAGGTGGTTCAGCACCCGCCCAATCTCGGAATAAAGCACGCGGATCAGTGAGGCGCGGCGTGGCACTTCGGTGCCCGTCAGCTTTTCAATCGCCAGACACCAGGCATGTTCCTGGTTCATCGGGGCCACGTAATCCAGCCGGTCAAAATAGGGCAAGTTCTGCAGATAGGTGCGCGATTCCATCAGCTTTTCGGTGCCACGGTGCAACAGGCCGATATGCGGATCGCAGCGTTCGACAATCTCGCCATCCAGCTCTAGTACCAGCCGTAAAACACCATGGGCAGCAGGGTGTTGTGGACCGAAGTTGATGTTGAAGTTCCGGATCTGCTGTTCATCGGTGGCGGCATCGGTTGAGCCGTCATCGTATGTATTTACCCGAATATCGCCGTCCATCATGGCCTAGCCCTTTGCGCGGTTGTCTTGCCAGCGTTGTGGCAGGGGGCCGATATTGCGGGCCACCCATTCATAGTGTTCGTTCAACAGTCCCAACGCCCGGGGGCGCAGCTTATCCAGCATGACGACCTCTGGGCCTTCATGCACGGGTGTTTTAACCTCTGCGGCCACAGGCGCAATCCCTAGAAAATCGCAAATCTGTACCACGCCGTCAGTTGTAAAGAGGTCTTCGGCAAATTGCACGCGCAACCGGTCCTCTGGGACCACGCGACGCAGCTTGCGGATGATACCGGGATAATCGCCACGTTTGAGGATATGTCGCTCCTGATTGCGGTTCAGCATCCGGTAAAGGATATTGTTGGCCTTCTTTTCATAGACCTCATGCACTTGCCGCTGACGCCGGGCCTGCATGCGGATATGGGACCAGAGGCGATCAAGCGGGTCGCGGATCAGAAAGATGAATTTCGCATCAGGTGCGACATCCCGCATCCGGGCCAACATGTCATCATCCAGTGTGGCATAATTCGGGGTCATATCAGCGGTCAGCTTGCCCTGCCTGTCGGTCAGCCACGCATGATAGGCCATGTCGCCCGCCCGGTCCCCTTCCAGAACAGCCAGCAGCGCCTTCATCTCATTGATCCGACGATCAAGGTTCTTGACCTTCCAGGCCTTCCCTTCTTCGGCAGCGTCATCCTTCATGTCGCGCATCTCGCGCAGGCGCACCCGGAACATGGTGGTCTGTTTGGCCAAAGCGTCGGGATCAAACGTATCCCAATAATGCGCCTCTTTCACCGCAGGCATCGCGCAATCTGGATGGTCGTGCAGATAGCGATAAAGCCAGGACGTCCCCGCCTTCGTCGCCCCCACACAATAAACAATCTGTGGCTTAGCCTGTCGGCGGAGCATATTTCGCAAAGACTTCCGCCTCTGTCATGTTCTCAGTCTCATTGGCCAAGGCATAACAACTCGGCTTGCGGTCAATGAAAATCTGCGTGGTCAGCGTGAATTGCGAGGGATCATCAAAACAGTGGATCGACGCGCTTTGGTGCTGGCCATCCTGGGTCTGCCAGACCAGCGATGTGCCGCAAACCTTGCAAAACAGACGCTCACCCCATTCGCTGCCGCGATAGGACCCAACCGGAGCGCCATCATCAAAAGTGATCGTATCGGCGCAATAGACGTTGATGAACATACCCCCAGTCCATTGGCTGCACTGGCCGCAATGGCAGATACCCGCCTCAAGCGCAGGCGGAACGGCGGTAAATTGCACGGCACCGCACATGCATTTGCCGCGTAATTCCGGCATCAGCCAGCCTTCTCGTCTGTCTTTTCATCCCCCGGCAGGATGTATTCCGCACCCTCCCATGGCGACATGAAGTCGAACTGGCGGTATTCCTGCACCAGCTTCACCGGTTCATAAACGACGCGCTTTTGCACCTCGTCATAGCGGACCTCGGTATAGCCTGTTGTCGGGAAATCCTTGCGCAGCGGATGGCCGCGGAAGCCGTAATCCGTCAAGATACGGCGCAGGTCCGGGTGGCCCGTGAACAGGATGCCGAACATATCGAACACTTCGCGTTCGAACCAATTGGCCGAAGGATGCACCGATATGATCGAGGGCAGCATATCCTCTTCCCGGATTTGTACGCGCAGGCGGATGCGCTGGTTCTGATACATGCTCAGGAAGTGATAAACGACATCAAACCGCTTCGCCCGGCTGGGGTAGTCGACGGCGGTGATATCGATCAGGGTCGAAAATTTACAGTTCTGATCGGTTTTCAGAAACTCCACAAAGCTGACCAGCGATGAAGGGGCAACCGTAACGGTCAGCTCATCATGGGCGATCTCCCAAGACAGCACACAATCCGTGCGCTTCATCTCCAGATGGGTGCCAAGTTCTTGCAGGGCTTCAGTCATCGTACAATCGTCCCCGTCCGGCGCATCTTTCGTTGCAATTGCAGGATACCATAAAGCAACGCTTCAGCCGTGGGCGGACAGCCTGGCACGTAGACATCCACCGGCACAATGCGGTCACAGCCGCGCACCACGGAATAGCTGTAGTGATAATAGCCACCGCCATTGGCACATGAGCCCATCGAAATCACATAACGCGGCTCTGGCATCTGGTCGTAGACCTTGCGCAGGGCCGGTGCCATCTTGTTGGTCAGCGTGCCGGCGACGATCATCAGGTCAGACTGACGGGGGCTTGCGCGGGGGGCAGTCCCGAACCGCTCCAGATCATAGCGCGGCATGGATGTGTGCATCATCTCAACCGCGCAGCAGGCCAGACCGAAGGTCATCCAGTGCAACGATCCGGTACGTGCCCAATTAATAATGTCAGCGGTCGAGGTGACAAGAAAACCCTTGTCCTGCAATTCGCTGTTGATCAGTTGCGCGCCGTGTTCCTTATCGGCCCCAACGGCGGTTCCGGTCATGACACCCATGGTGGCTCCCTTGATGTGGCAGGGTTGCTGCCTTTGGCTTGGGTCACATGTAGCCATCGGATCGAAGGCCGTCAACGCGATCCGGTGCCGCAGAAAACCATAAAGCCCCTCACTTTTTCGCAATGCGTCAGATTAGAGCGCGCGCCGCAGGCGTAGGCGCATTAACGCGACGATCGCATGATGGGGCATCCAGCATAACCAACATCAAAAGATTCCACGTTCTTGCAGTCGCAGGACTTACCGTGTTGGCCGCCTGCAGTAGTGGCGGCGGCAAGGCTTAGACAGCCCCGCACCGGAAGCGCCAGACCTTTTCTTTGGTAGCACCAGTCCAACTGCTTCTGGCCAAGCTAGGATGGTCCGCATTGATGTTGCAAGTTGCGGCCTAACGGTTGATCGCGAAACGCTGACCTTTGTTGACGGCTTTGCAAATGCACATGGTGACAGTACGCGCTGCTTCGGCCTGTCTTTTGCTTGCGATAGATCACCGGCAAAAAGGCAGGCGGCCACAATTACCCTGACGTCAGAAACAATATGCCCAACTTTGCCCACATTTTAGCTAAAGAGACGACGCAATAAAGTTTAAACAATCGTCTCAGCGCCAACGGCGACTCATGCAGTCGTCAACTAATCGCGAAGATGCATGGCAATGGAGGCCAAATGAGTATGATGAACCCAAAGACCGCCCGTCGGCTTGGCATGGCGACAGCCGCTTGCGTCGCAATGGCCAGCAGCGCGCTCGCCCAAGAGGTGACGCTGCGCTCAAGCGACGGCACAGTAAACATGACTGGTGATCTGGTCAGCTTTGAAAACAACACCTACACAATTCAGACGTTGCTAGGTCCGCTGCGTGTGCAGGCCAGCCGTGTGACATGTAGTGGCGACGCCTGCCCCGACCTAAGCGTGGAGGAAGTTGACCTGGCGCTTTCTGGATCAGAAGAGATTGGCGCTGGTCTTATGCCTTTGCTCGTCGAAGGGTTTGCAGGGTCACGTGATGCCGCAACAGACATCGGCAACACGGCCGTCCAGGGGCAGTTTGTTGCCAAGCTGGTCGGCGATCAGGGTTTTGGTGATGACCTTGCAACGATCGAGGTGACTGGATCCAGCGCTTCGGAAGGTCTGGCAGATTTGCTGGCAACCCGCTCCGACATCGCGATGGCATCGCGCCGTATCGCCCCACAAGAAGCAAACGCGCTGCGCGCTGCCGGGGCCGGAGATATGCTGTCCCCCGCGCAAGAACATATTCTTGCCGTCGACAGCCTGATCGTCATCGTGCATCCGGACAACCCGGTCAGTACCCTGGACGTGCGTCAATTGTTTGGCATCTATAGCGGTGCTGTCACCAACTGGGCCCAGGTCGGCGGTCCCGATCTGCCCGTTCAGGTCGTAATCCGAAATGTTGGCAACAATCGCCAGGATGCTTTTGAAAGCAGCTTCTTCGGCAGTGCAGAAGTCACACTGACATCTGATGCCCAGGTGGTGGCAAACAGCAACGCAGTGGCACAATCAGTCAACCAGAACCCGGGTGCGATCGGCGTTGTGGGCTACGCATTCCAGCGCGGCGCCAACACGATCAGCATTGTGAACCAGTGCGGAATCACGATGACCCCTGATGCATTCTCGGCCAAGACCGAAGAATACGCATTGCAGCGTCGTTTGTATCTCTACACACGCGCTGACAGCCAGAACGACCAACTGGAAGACTTTGTGAACTATGTCACCTCGGATGAGGTAGATGGTGTGCTGCGCAAGGCTGGTTTTATCGGGTTTGGTGTTGATCGGCGCGAACAGTCAGTATCAGACGGACGGGCCGTGGCACTGCTGAACACACGTGGAGGCGGACTTGAGCAGGACACCTCTGTGCGGATGCTGAACGCCCTGCAAAACTACGACCGTTTGTCGACCACATTCCGTTTCCGTACTGGATCGTCGGAACTGGACGAACGCGCGCGGATCGATAAAACGCGTCTGATCGAGTATCTAGAAACGCAGCCTGCTGGCTCGGACATCCTTTTTGTCGGGTTTACAGACAGCGTTGGTCGCTTTGACAGCAACCTGAACCTGGCCGAACGCCGTGCAGCGCAGGTCGCCGCCGAGGTTGCGGGAACAGCTGGCAACCGCCTGAACGGTTTGAACCTGTCTTCCATCGGCTATGGCGAGGTTGCACCATCCGGCTGCAACGAGACAGACCAAGGTCGTCGTATCAACCGACGTGTGGAAGTCTGGATCCGATCCGCAGGCTAAGTAGCGGGACACTACAAAGCCACTCACGTTTCCAAATGCCCATGGTCTTAGGCCATGGGCATTTTTGTTGGGCAGAACGCTCTCATCAAGGTATGCTGATCCACTTGCCCAACATCGCTGCATTCCAGACGGCAAACCGCGTATCATAGGCTATCACAGAGCCTTAGAGGGTCATCATCTGACCAGCTGCGCGTCGATCATCACGCATAGAACCAGATGGCAGGAAGCGTTTATGCTGCACCCTTCTGGGCCGCGTATTAGCTTTCTGGCAAGTCGCTCGACCACACGGGTTCCAGTGACGGGTTGCCAGACGACCACAAAAACCCAAGACATACCACCTGACGCGTCAGGCAATGTCGCTGCATCGTGCGGCAATCTTTAGTGGGCGATGCACCATGCAGCGCGGTCTATTCCCACTCAAGCGCGCCTTTTTTCCATTCATATGCAAAGCCGATGGTGAGCACGCCCAAGAACACCATCATGGACCAGAAACCAACCATACTGACATCCTGAAACGCAACGGCCCAAGGGAACAGGAACGCGACCTCAAGATCAAAGATGATGAACAGGATCGACACCAGATAGAAACGCACGTCAAACTTCATCCGTGCGTCATCAAATGCGTTAAACCCACACTCATAGGCCGATACTTTTTCGGGGTCAGGATTGCGCACCGCGACAATGGCCGCCGCCAGGATCAAGATCAGGCCCAGCGCAATGGCGAGCCCAAGAAAGATCATGATAGGCAGATATTCGGATAGCATGTCCTGCATGCGACGGTCCTTCCCCTGTGGCGCACGCAGCGCCTGTCATTGGCTGAAATCTGCATAGCGCCGTGGCCTGACAGGGTCAACCAAGCGTCACGCGAGAAATCAGAAATCTGGTCAGGGTTATTTTGCCCGTGTGATGACGGGCGCGCGCGGCGACAATACCGCGCTTGCGACAGCCAAAAGTGAAACGCCATGCGCCAATCCATTGGCACGCTCTGGCTGGGACAGGATCGTATCGGCCGTTTCGGTCATGTTATCGGCCTGCTGATCTGTCAGCCAGAACATCAAATGCATACCAGCTGTAAAGTCGCCCGGCATCTCGACCATCTCCACACGGCACCCGTCAGGCGTTCTTTCAAAGGTCTGGGACGTCGCAGCAACGTGACCATTGGCCAGCACCAACATGACTTGGTGGCTTGTGGCATCAGAATGCAGCACTTTAGCAGCCAGACGTGCGACAAATGGCTGGTCAGGATGCTCTGGATCAGCCACTTGCGGGGCCACGACCGCGACATCAAACAACCCTTCCGCATCGGCAGGCCCGCTTAGGATCCGGCCACGACGTGTAGCAGGCTGCAAGGCAAACTGACGGTGGGCGACATCAACAGAACAAGGCAGGTCGACCGCTGCGCGCACGCGCAATTTTAGAGCCGGTCCCGCATAGATCAGCAATGAAAGCGCAGTTTTCACCAATGCCATGATCAGGATGGTCCCAATCAGCGATAGCCCGACAAGAATTGCATAAGCGGCACCAAAATTCTCGGCCGGTACCATCCAGGCGATGGCTTTGATGAACGGGGCCGCAATCACCAGTAAAGTCACAGACAAAGACAGGCTGAGCGTTTCCACCGCAACATTAGGGAACAGCATCACATGGCCAACAACCAGAGCCGAGACCGCAAGCGCGCCAATTGTGGCGCGGTCAGGCGCCAGGAAAGTGGGGTCGATAGCAGAACCGATCAGCATGACACCCACAGGGATCATGATCGCCAAGGCAATCAGGCGCCGCAGCCGCATGACGCGATACAGCATTTGTTCGGGTGTGGGCCAGTCAAACAACATCGGTCTCTCCTCGTTGACCCGACTAGACCCGTTGAATCAGTCCAAAGTGAGACGGAAATCTGACGACGTTATTGAATGGTTAATAAATCACTGCTTATCGTCTGATGACGTTACGTTCCAAGCCGATGCGCGCTTTTCGAAGAAGGCAGAAATACCCTCTGCCGCTTCGGCACTGTTCCATTGTGTGATCAATGCATCGATTGAACGGTCAACTGTTTCGCGATCGATCACAGGCCCCAAAGACCGCGCAAATGCTTTGGCCGCTGCGACCGCTCCGGGGGCGCACGCCAGATAGGGGGCAACCTCAGCCTCGATCGCCGCGTCAAGGGCGGCTGTTGGTACGGCCTTGGCAACGACTCCCAAACGCACGGCCTCCGCGGCATCAAAAACACGACCCGACATGAACACGCGCCTGGCATGTGCCTCGCCCATCCGCGCCAGCACATAGGGTCCAATCGTAGCGGGAATAAGACCCAGCTTGGTCTCGGTCAGGCCAAATTTCGCATGATCGGCCGCAATTGCCACGTCACAGACACAGGCCATCCCGACACCACCACCAAACGCATTGCCATGAATGCGCCCGATCACCGGCTGCGGCAACGTGTTCAACGCCCCCAGCATATCCGCCAGCGCCGCAGCCGCCTTGCGCCTGGCATCGGCATCACCTTCCATCTGCGCCCGCATCCAGCCCAAGTCTCCGCCTGCGCAAAACGATGTCCCCTGCGCCGCCAAAACGACAACACGTACTTCTTTATGCTGCGCGATGTTGTCGGTGGCCCCCCGTAACGCATCGATCAGCGCCTGAGACAGGGCGTTATGCTTGTCCGGCCGCGCCAACGTCAGCGTGGCAACACCGCGTGTATCAATGCTCAGGTCAATCATCGCAAACCTCGCGCCATTTTGGCTGCAGCCACGATGGCTTCCGGGTCAACACCGGTATCATATCCTAATCGTGTCAGCAATTTCAGCACATCCTCTGTTGCGACATTCCCGGGCGCACCGGGTGCATAAGGACAGCCACCCAAACCACCAACAGCACTGTCAAATGCGCGCACACCGCAAGCCAACGCTGCTTCAATATTTGCGAGCGCCTGCCCGCCCGTGTCATGAAAATGACCTGCCAATTCGGAAACTGGCGCAACATCGGCAACAGCTGCGATCATCGCAGTAACGCGGGCGGGGGTGCCACGCCCGATCGTATCTCCCAAAGACAAAGGCATCGGGGCGACGTCCCGCAGCAACGTGGCCGCATGCGCCACCGCCTGCGGCGCAACCGGACCTTCGAAGGGACAATCCGTAACGCAAGAGATATAGCCACGCACGCCGACACCGGCGGCGCTGGCAGCCTCGACAACTGGCCTGAGCCGCAAAACGGACTCGGCGATCGAGCAATTCAGATTGCTTTGCGAAAACCCTTCCGACGCGGATATGAACACTGCCACCTCATAAGTGACGGCAGGCACACGCGCCGCGATAAATCCCTCCCACCCGCGCATGTTCGGCACCAGAACGGCGTATCTGACACCATCCACCGGTGTCAGCTCTGCCAGGACCCGATCGGTATCGGCCATCTGTGGCACCCATTTTGGACTGACAAAACTGCCAACCTCAATGTCACGCAGACCAGAACGGCTCAGCTGATCAATCAGTACAACTTTATCGGCGACCGGGATCACGCCCCGCTCATTCTGCAGCCCATCGCGTGGCCCTACCTCATGAATACGCACAAACTCAGCCAAGACACCTCTTTCTTTTGTTCACAAATACCACGGGGTTTGGGGCGGCACCCCAATGAAAACGTCTCGTGCGGCAAAGCCGTTCATTGATCAGCCTGGCAATGTTTCACTAATTTCGGCGCCTTCAAGACGGCACCTCCCATGGTGGATAGAATTCCTTTTCGTAAAGGCCGGGCCCGTCAGGTAGCGATTTCTGATATGCCGCGCGCGCCTGCAAGCGATCAAACCAGATCGACAGCTTTGGGAACTGCGTCAGTTCCACAAAATGCCCTGCCATGTAAACTGCCTGACCAACACCAACATCCGCAGCGGAAAACCGCGACAGCAAATAATCGCCCGTCAACCCAGCCTCAATGGTCGCAAGGGTCTTTGCGAGCCGCTTCGCCTCCAACTGCATGACAATGGGCGAGCGCATGTGATCTTCATAAAGTGCCACATGCTGCTGGGTCAGCGCGGCCGTATGTTGGCTGATCGTTTCGGCAAAATGAATCCAGTTGAGCCACGCTGCACGCTCGTCGTCACCTGGGTCTCGACCCAGGCCCACCGCAGGAAACCGGTCGCACAGATATTCAGCAATCGCACCGCTTTCGGTGATGACCAGCCCGTCAATTTCCAGCGTTGGTACGCGACCTGTGGGGTTCAGCGAACGATAGGGCTCGTCTCGCAGGGTCTTGTCAAACGGATAGACCTGCAGATCAAAATCTACGCCCAATTCATAAAGCAGCCAAAGGCTGCGCATCGACCGGGTCTGGTGACAATGGTGTAACCGGATCATCATGCCTCCAATGCTGCCATCAGCGCCCCGGCTGTGACCTGATCGCCTGCGGCCACTGCGACCGCCGCGACAATACCATCACGCGGGGCACGCAGCACATGTTCCATCTTCATGGCTTCCAACACGACCAATCGGTCGCCTTCCGCCACGCTCTGCCCGACTGTTACGGCCACATCGCGCACCAACCCTGGCATCGGGGCAAGCACCGTATCACCACCCGCGACATCACCGGCGCGAGCCAGCGGATCAATGATATCAAAGGTCAGCGGCGCTGAGCCAAAAACAGTCACCTCTGCGCCGTGCAGGACAGCTGGCAGGCCCCACGCGCCCTCGGTCCGACGCAGATCAAGGACAGCATCGCCGATCCTGCAGGTTACGTGATGGGCGTCATGCACTGTCAGAGATACCGTGATCTCTTCGCCGGCATGGGCCAGCATGATCGTCCGGGTCAGCGGTGCCCAAAGGGCAAAGCCGGTCAGCGGCACATCCGGTATTGCGGCCACTTCCAGCGCAGCAACCGTAATCTCGCGCATATCTGGCATCGGGGCTGCACACAGCGCCGCTGCATCCCGCGCGATCAGGCCTGTATCCACATTGCCCGACAGATAATCAGGATGGGATGCCAGACGCTGCAGAAACCCCAGATTGGTCACCGTTCCCGCCACTTGCGTCGCGCGAAGGGCCGCGATCAGCGCCCGACAAGTGCTGGCGCGATCCGGGCCATGCACGGTGATTTTCGCGATCATTGGATCGTACCAGGGCGAAATCTCTGACCCTGCCGCAACCCCGCTATCGATCCGCGCATCGCCAGGAAAGGACAGATGCGCAATCCGGCCCGTAGCAGGCAGGAAGCCTGCGGGCACATCCTCGGCATAAAGCCGGGCCTCCATAGCGTGACCTGTGATCGACAACTGATCTTGGGTCATCGGCAGCATCTCACCCGCCGCAACACGCAATTGCCACGCGACCAGATCGACCCCTGTAATCGCCTCGCTCACCGGATGTTCGACCTGCAGGCGGGTGTTCATTTCCATGAACCAGAACCCATCCGTACGCAGCCCATCTGTGCCGTCCACGATAAACTCAACCGTGCCCGCACCCTTATAGCCGATGGCCTTCGCCGCTGTCACGGCAGCCTGCCCCATCGCTTGGCGCACGGTATCGGTCATGCCCGGCGCGGGCGCTTCCTCGATCACTTTCTGATGGCGGCGCTGCAGCGAGCAATCGCGCTCAAACAAATGCACCGCATCAGCACCATCGCCGAAGACCTGCACCTCGATATGGCGCGGGTTCTGGATGTACTTTTCGATCAGCACGTCAGGGTTGCCAAAGGCCGTCTGCGCCTCGGCCTGAGCCGACGCCAGATTTTCTAGAAAATCTGGTTCACGCTCGACCAGCCGCATCCCTTTGCCACCGCCACCGGCAACGGCCTTGATCAGCACGGGATAACCGATCTGGTCCGCCTCGCCCGCCAGAAAATCCGGGTTCTGGTTGTCGCCATGATACCCCGGCACCACAGGCACTCCGGCTCCATGCATCAGTGCCTTGGCGGCATCCTTCAACCCCATCGCCCGGATCGCCGACGCCGAAGGTCCGATAAACACCAACCCCGCGGCCTCCACCGCCTCCACAAAATCCGGGTTTTCGGACAGAAAGCCATAGCCCGGATGGATGGCCTGCGCGCCGGTATCAAGTGCTGCCTGAATAATCAGATCACCGCGCAGATAGCTTTCGGCCACGGGTGCCGGTCCCAGCCGTACCGCCTCATCCGCCTGCCGCACATGCAGCGCGTCCGCATCTGCATCAGAATAAACAGAAACGGTGCGAACCCCCATTGCGCGCGCGGTGTGGATCACGCGGCAAGCTATCTCGCCACGATTGGCGATCAGGATCTTATGGAACATCGCCTACCACCATAATGCTCAAAACCTGTCTGACGGGTGAGATGTACGTACAACATCTGTACAGCGTCTGTACGCATTCTGTACGCCCTTTCGCTCACATCCGGAACACGCCAAAGCGTGTCTCCTCAATCGGGGCATTTAGTGCTGCGGACAGCGACAGCGCCAGCACCTCACGGCTTTTGCGCGGGTCGATCACCCCATCATCCCATAACCGGGCCGAGGCATAGAGCGGGTGCGACTGCTCTGCGAACATTTCAATCGTCGGCTGCTTGAACGCTGCTTCCTCATCCACCGACCACTCCCCACCGGACCGCTCAATCGCGTCGCGCTTAACTGTGGCAAGGACGCCCGCCGCCTGTTCGCCACCCATCACCGAGATGCGCGAAGTGGGCCAAGACCACATGAAATGCGGGCTATAAGCCCTTCCAGCCATGCCATAATTCCCGGCACCAAAAGAACCGCCGACAACCATGGTGATCTTAGGCACCTTGGTCGTGGCGACCGCCGTCACCATCTTCGCCCCATGCCGCGCGATGCCTTCATTTTCGTATTTCTGCCCCACCATGAACCCGGTGATGTTCTGCAGGAAAACCAATGGGATTTTGCGCTGACTACACAATTCCACGAAATGCGCACCCTTCTGCGCACTTTCCGAAAAGAGCACTCCGTTGTTCGCCACAATGCCGCAAGGCCATCCATCGATATGGGCAAAGCCGCAGACCAGCGTTTCGCCAAACCGCGCCTTGAACTCATCAAAGCGCGACCCGTCCACGATCCGCCGGATCACCTCGCGAATGTCATAAGGCGTGCGCAAATCTGCGGGAACAACATCGAACAATGTGTCAGGAGAAAGCGCTGGAGGTTCAGATGGCAACCGCTTGATTTCAAGTGATTTCTGCAACGCACATGACGCTACGGCCTGCCGGGCAAGCGCCAGCGCATGGGCATCATCCTCTGCCAGATAGTCAGCCACGCCGGACAGGCGCGTATGCACATCACCACCGCCCAAATCCTCTGCCGAAACAACCTCACCCGTCGCCGCCTTGACCAATGGCGGACCAGCCAGAAAGATCGTGCCCTGCTCTTTCACGATGATTGATACATCCGCCATCGCAGGCACGTAGGCCCCGCCCGCCGTGCAGGATCCCATGACCACCGCAATCTGTGGGATACCTTTGGCCGACATCTGCGCCTGATTATAGAAGATGCGGCCAAAGTGATCGCGGTCCGGAAACACCTCATCCTGATTGGGCAGGTTCGCGCCCCCACTATCGACGAGATAGACGCAAGGCAAGTGGCACGCCTCCGCTATCTCCTGCGCACGCAGATGTTTCTTGACGGTCATCGGGTAGTAGGTGCCACCCTTCACGGTGGCGTCATTGCAGACAACCATGACCTCGGCACCATTCACCCGGCCCACCCCCGCGATCACCCCCGCACAAGGGGCGGTATCCTCGTACATTCCATGCGCCGCTGTGGCGCCGACCTCTAGGAACGGAGAGCCCGGATCAAGCAACCCCGCCACACGATCACGCGGCAGCATCTTGCCCCGTGAGACGTGACGCGCACGGGATTTCTCACCCCCGCCTTGTGCGGCTGCGTTGGCGGCTTGCGCGATCTCGGCCAGCGCGGCCTCATGTGCAGTTCGTGTCATAGACCACGCCCCAAGAATAATGCCTGCGCAGCTGTTGTGCGCATGAGGCATTCCACAAAAGCAGGCGACCGGCCCGTTCCCTCACCCCATGCTTTGAAAACGGCATCACAGCGCGCATCACGATAAGGAATCCAAGCACGTTGCAAGTCGCGCAGCGCTGTCACCAACGCCGGATCATCTGCCGCGGACGCCAGATTTTGTTGATAGGTTTCATTCAGAAGGTCATCCCAAAAGGCCAACTCCGCATCATGACAAAGCGCCTCTGCATATCCACCTCCGCCGCCGGGCGCATCAATGCACTGTCGGCTTGATAAACCGATACATGTCATCCGATCTTCAAGCCTGACATTTTTCGCCAAACAGGCCTCTACTGGCTCTAGGGAAAAGCCAGGTTGCTCGGCCGAAGCAGCCCCAGTCAGGAGCCCCGTCATCATGATGCATTTGATAGACGTCACCATGCGGACCAGATATTGCGCAGGTCCAACGCGCGTCGTGCTGTCTTTCGCATCAGGCAGCTTTCCTGCCAATACAAGGAGCGCAAACAGCAACAGATACAAAGCGAAAACCCACCCAATCATGCCGACGGCCCTATTGGTTCCGGCAGCGCTTCGCCACGGTGGCCAACATAGTAAGTGATCAACACGCCGCTGGGATGGGCGCAGTTAATCACCATGCGAACGGCATCGTCTGGATGCGTTGTCGCCGCGCAATCGGTCAATTGCGCCCCTGTGCCGGCTTGTGCAACATAAGCTGCCGCGTAGCGGTTGATAATATCCGTCTCGGTCGGCACCTCACCCGCACGCAAACCAAGATAGGCGGCGAAAGCGATTAGGCCAATGAGCGGCAAGAAAAAAAGGCGTCGACTCATTGCTCCACCGCCGCTTCAATTGCAACTGTATCTCGCTGAATTGCATGTGCCCTGTAGTTTTGTTGAGATACCGCGAATACGTCGCAGAGCGTGCTTTCGGACACCTCGGCTGCCCTGAACAGCGCACTTACTCTTTCGTCAAAACAGGGCGGCGTGTGACCGGGTTGCTCTGCGTCAAGATTGCGCTCCAGCCTCACTTTCGCAAAGCCTTGGGCTTGCGCAATCGCATCCCTGACACGGTTTTCTGGAAAGGCATCGCGTAGCGCTTGGTTGCGTGTTGCAAGCAGTCCAACCAGTTCAGTGACACAAGCATCAGCGTTGTCAAACACGACGCAAACATCAATGGCGGTAAGAAAGCATTGACGATCAACGGTGGCGCTGAATTCTAGGGGATCGTAAGTCGAACAGGATTGGTCAGCATGACACGCCAATAAGCTATGTTGGGCGCGTAACTGTCTCTCAAATGCCGGGCCAACGCATTGTTCAAAAAATGCCTTCGCGACGGTTTCAGCCTGCAAAGGCGAAGCAAACAAGCAAACAAGCATAAGGGCTGCAAGCCTCACCCCATCGCCCCCATCAATTCGCGGCCCACAAGCATGCGCCGGATTTCGGATGTGCCTGCACCGATCTCCATCAGCTTAGCATCACGGAAAATCCGGGCAACCGGTGCGTCATTCAGGAAACCAGCACCTCCCATGGCCTGGACCGCCTGATGGGCCTGCTGCATCGCTTCCTCAGAGGCATAAAGACAGCACGCCGCTGCATCCTGCCGCGTCACCGTTCCGCGGTCACAGGCGCGCGCGACTTCGTAGACATAGGCACGGGCCGAGTTCATCGCCGTATACATATCTGCGATCTTACCCTGCATCAGTTGAAAATTGCCGATCGGCTCGCCGAACTGCTTGCGCGAGGAAATATAGGGCATCACCTCGTCCAGACAGGCGGCCATGATCCCCAGACCAATCCCGGCCAGCACGACACGTTCATAGTCGAGCCCTGACATCAGAACGCGGACGCCTTTACCCTCTTCCCCAAGCACATTTTCGAACGGGACCTGCACGTCGTCGAAAACCAGCTCTGCCGTGTTGGAGCCGCGCATGCCCAGCTTGTCGAAATGGGGTGATGTGCTGAAACCGGTCATTTCCTTTTCGATCAGAAAGGCCGTGATCCCCTTTGATCCGGCATCCGGGTCTGTCTTGGCATAGACCACCAGCGTGTCGGCGTCCGGGCCATTGGTGATCCAGTATTTGTTACCGTTCAAGCGGTAGTGATCATTGCGTTTTTCAGCACGTAAAGACATCGACACCACGTCCGACCCTGCCCCGGCCTCTGACATGGCCAAGGCACCGACATGGTCGCCAGAAATCAGACCGGGCAGATACTTTGCCTTTTGTTCGTCATTTCCGTTCAGCTTGATCTGATTGACGCAGAGATTCGAATGCGCCCCGTAGGACAGTGAGACAGAGGCGCTTGCCCGCGCGATTTCTTCGATGGCGACCGTGTGGGCGAGGTAGGACATGCCCGCACCACCGTAATCTTCGTCAACGGTAATGCCCAACAGGCCCAGTTCCCCCATTTCGGGCCAAAGCGCGGGGGGAAACGCGTTCGACTGGTCAATTTCTGCGGCCATCGGCTTCACCCGGTTTTGGGCCCAGCCATGCACCATATCGCGCAGGGCATTCACATCCTCGCCCAGATCAAATGTCATTGAGGCGTGAAACATGGCCCTCCCCCGGATTAATTGAACGCTTGTTCATTAATACGCGCGACCGGCCCGCGCTGTCGAGTCATTTCTGATCCAGTAGCGCCAGATCAGCCAAATCAAACACATAAGGCCCCGGCTGCTGGCGGCGCAGTTTCCAGAGTTTGCGCAGTTGCGCCTGCGTCCCATCGGGGACCTGCGCAAAGTACGCCCGCGTATAGGCGTTGTATTGGTTATGCGGCTGGTCGGGCTGTTTGACGCCCGCTTTCTTGGCCGCCGAAATCTTATGCGCAGCGGCAACCGCATCGGCCAGTGTTTTGCCGGTATTCGCCTTCATCCAGTCCATGAAAGGGATGGAGAATTTGAAACCAGGGATCTGCGATTGCATGAAACGGCGCATATTCTGCGAATTGCGGTAGCTGTCGGTAATGACCGTATCAGGGGTCAGCGTGGCGCTATGCCAGTCGAATTTTGAACGGGCTTTTGGCAATTTGCGTTCAGGCGGCGCCTCGCCATGGTCCAGATAATGCGCGATCCGATCCGCGATATCGAACTTGCCACCGGTGGTTTTCAGATCATGCGCGTTGGCGAAATCCACCAGCTCAGTTTTCAGGTAATACCACCCCCGAAATGTCGCGCTGTCAGGGCAATCTGCGATATCAGGGCGCTCTGGCCCTTTGGCCCTGCCGCTCATTCCGCTGCGGCCTGCCCCTGATAGACGGCGGCCACCTCGCCCCGGATGATCCGAGCAATCAGTGCGCAGTCATCAAGGCTGAAGGTCAATGGCAGCCGCATATCGATTACCCCGGCCAGCACCCGGTCGGATGCGGGCATTGGCTCGGATGGCGCATAGCGCCAGGAATCATAGCGTGAGGTAAAGCCGGTAGGTTCGGCCCCGCCGAACCATTTCAACTCGACCCCCCGCGCCTTGCAGCGGCCCATGACATCAGCCACCGCATCGGCTGACCAGTCGAGCAGCAGGAACTGGAACGATGACGCGACGAACTGTTCTTTTTCGTGACGCGGGATCAGTCGCAGGCCGGGCGTATCATCAAGACCTTCTTCCAAAACCCGGTAGCGCGCATTCCAGTTCTCGCCCTGTTCTTTCAACTTGCGCAATTGCGGGCGCAGGATTGCGGCGCGCAGATTGTCCATACGACCCGAGATATTGGGTGTTTCATACTTGATCTTTGCAAAGGTTTCAGGCGGCGGTGCAGCGCGGTGTTTGTCAAACAGCATATAGCTGCCAGACAGCATGATTGCGCGCGCCATGTCTTCGGCATCATCGCAGATCAGCAAGCCGCCCTCACCCGAATTGATGTGTTTGTAGGTTTGCGTGGAGTAGCACCCGAACCGGCCCCAACGCCCACTCGGCACGCCATTCCATGCCGCACCCATCGTATGCGCGCAGTCCTCTATCACAGTGATACCGGCGGCGTTACACAGCGCCATCAACTGATCCATGTCGCAGATATGCCCGCGCATGTGGCTCAGCAGCAGGACGTTGGCCTGATCAAGCTTCGCAGCAAGGTCATCCAGATCAATGACCAGATCCTCGGTCACACCCACAAACTCGGGCACACCACCCACTGCCGCAATCGCGCCTGGCACGGGGGCAAGGGTGAAGGCGTTGGTCAGGACCTTGTCGCCGTGCCTGACCCCGCTTGCCCGCAACGCCGTTGTCATTGCATAACCGCCCGAAGCCACGGCGAGGCAGTATTTCGCGCCCGTGCTGGCAGCAAATTCCTCCTCCAGCAGCGCCGTCTCTGCGATCTCATCGCCGCTGGTGTTATAGCGGTGCAAACGCCCGTGCTGCATCACGGCATTGGCGGCCGCGATCCCTTCTTCGGGAATTGGTTCCTGCTGCGTAAAACTGCCGGTGAAAATCTCTGTCATGGCGCGATATTGTGATCCAGATCACGCCACGTCAATCCTTAGCCGATCAACCGCGAAACGACGCCCGGCAGCTGGTCAAAACTGTCGATTGTGGCCTCCGGGTCCAACGCCAGCACATCATCGCGCCCTGGCCCGAATGTAACCAGTACCGAAGGCACGCCGGCATTGCGCGATGTGTTTCGATCAGTCGCCGTATCACCCACAAGCAACGACTGCTTTGGGTCACCGCCTGCACGGCGCACTGCTTCAAAGTGATGCTCGGGGTCGGGCTTGCGGACAGGTAGCGTGTCAGCCCCAATAAGCGAGCCAAAAGCACCGCGCACACCAAGGCTCTGCATAAGTGCTTCGGCCAGACGCTCCGGTTTATTTGTCGCGATACCAATGCGATAACCGTCAGACTTTAGTTTTGCGACGGCATCCATCGCACCAGGATACAGCGCCGTATGTGTATCGATATCTGCGGCGTAGGCCTTTAGCAGCACAGGGTATTGCGCATCCACATCCGCCTGCCCGAAACCTACTACACGCGAAAACCCAAGGTTCAGCATTGCGCGTCCCCCGCGCAATGCAGTGGCCGCGTCCGTCAAAGGGTCCAACAAATCACCCAGACCAAGACCGCGAAAACAGGAATTCGCTGCGGCAATCAAATCACCACTCGTATCAGCGAGCGTCCCGTCGAGGTCGAAAATAACTGTGCGCATCGCGGAGCCTCTTTCAGAATTAGCTGAGCCCTCTGTAACGCGATGTAAATTGATGTGAACCCCCTACCCTTGTGATAATGGAAAAGCGCGGTAGAAGACGAAGCAATAAAAAGGTCTTTGGGGCAGTAATGACAATTGCATTGATCATCCTTGGCGCGGGCATGGGCACCCGCATGAATTCGGACACGCCGAAGGTGCTCCATGCAATTGCAGGTGCGCCGATGCTTGTTCATGCCATGAAATCTGGTGCGGCGCTTGATCCAACCAAGACGGTGGTCGTGGCAGGTCATGGTGCCGAGGCTGTCGGCAAAGCCGCCAACGCCCATGATCCCGATGCGGTGATCAGTTTGCAGACTGAACAATTGGGCACTGCGCATGCCGTCGCCCAAGCGCGCGCTGCGCTGGAAGACTTTGATGGCGATGCGCTGGTTCTCTATGGCGATACACCCTTTATCCGGCCCGAAACGCTTGCCGCGATGACAGCCGCGCGCCTGACCCATGATATTGTTGTGCTGGGGTTCGAAGCCGCTGATCCTGGTCGCTACGGCCGGTTGATCCTAAAAGATGACCAGCTTGATCGCATTGTCGAATTCAAAGACGCAAATGCTGAAGAACGCGCCGTGCGTCTGTGCAATAGTGGCGTCGTGGCGGCCAAGGCCAGCACCCTTTTCGACCTCATCGATGCAGTCGGCAATGATAATGCCGCGGGGGAGTACTATCTGACAGACATCATTGGCATTGCGCGCAGCCGTGGTCTGACCGTGACCGTTGTAGCCTGTGATGAGGCAGAAACACTTGGCATCAACTCCCGCGCGGAACTTGCCGGGGCTGAGAAGCTGTTCCAGGAAAAAGCACGCCTGAACGCCATGGCTGATGGCATCACACTGACGGCGCCTGAAACTGTTTTCTTCGGCCATGACACGGTGATTGGCCGAGACACCATCATTGAACCACATGTCGTTTTCGGCCCTGGTGTGACGGTCGAAACCGGCGCCACAATCCGGGCGTTTTCACATCTTGAGGGCTGCCATGTCTCGCGCGGCGCGGTCGTGGGACCTTACGCCCGCTTGCGTCCCGGTGCGGAACTTTCCGAAGATGTAAAGGTCGGCAATTTCGTTGAGATCAAGAATGCACAAGTAGCCGAAGGGGCTAAGGTGAACCACCTGTCCTATATCGGCGACGCTGAGATCGGTGCACGCAGCAATATCGGCGCTGGTACGATCACTTGCAACTATGATGGTGTATTCAAACACAAAACGACCATCGGCGCGGAAGCGTTCATCGGATCAAACACGATGCTGGTCGCCCCGGTGACGGTTGGCAATCAGGCCATGACGGGTAGTGGCTCTGTCATTACGCGCGACGTACCCGACGGCGATCTGGCTGTCGCACGCGCCCTGCAGGACAACAAGGCTGGCTTTGCCGTTCGCCTGTTTGAAAAACTCAAAGCGCGCAAAGCGAAGGGAGAATAACCCATGTGTGGAATCGTCGGTGTTTTGGGCAATCACGAAGCCGCCCCCATTCTGGTCGAAGCGCTCAAGCGTCTGGAGTATCGCGGTTATGACAGCGCGGGGATTGCCACAATCAATGATCAGCGGCTTGACCGGCGCCGCGCTGTGGGCAAGCTGGTGAACCTGTCGGATCTCTTGGTCCATGATCCCCTGCCCGGCAAGGCTGGCATCGGTCACACCCGCTGGGCCACACATGGCGCACCAACGCAGGGTAACGCACATCCGCACCGCGCTGGCACCGTTGCGGTAGTCCATAACGGGATTATTGAGAACTTCCGTGAACTGCGCAGCTTCTTGGCCGAGAAGGGCATTGGGTTTGAAACCGATACCGATACAGAGACGGTCGCGCTTGTCGCGCAATACTACATTGATCAAGGTCTCAGCCCACGCGATGCTGCGGATCAGACAATCGCGCGGTTGAAGGGCGCATTTGCACTGTGTTTTCTTTTCGATGGCCAAGACGATCTTTTGATCGCGGCCCGGATGGGACCCCCACTTGCCGTGGGTCATGGTGATGGCGAAATGTTTGTCGGTTCCGACGCGATCGCTTTAGCTGGAATGACGGACCGGATCACTTACCTCGAAGATGGCGATTGGGCCGTCGTCACCCGCAATTCGGTCGAAATTCGCGACCGTGAAGGCAACATCGCCAATCGCCCGGTCAAAATGATCCAGATCGATACCGCGCAGGTCGACAAGGCGGGCTACAAGCACTTTATGGCCAAGGAGATCGCCGAACAGCCCACCGTGCTGCAAGGCGCACTGTCCCACTACATTAACGCCGATGCGACGGCAGTGACTCTGCCCGATCCGGGCTTCGACTTTACCAAAGTAGAGCGGCTCAGCATGGTCGCATGCGGCACGGCGTATCTCGCTTGCATGGTCGCGAAATACTGGTTTGAACAGATTGCAGGTCTGCCGGTGGAGGTCGACGTGGCCTCTGAATTCCGCTATCGCGAACCACCCGTCACACCCGGCACAGTTGCTTTATTTGTCAGCCAATCGGGTGAGACCGCCGATACCCTGGCCGCCCTTCGATACATGGATGGCAAGGCCGACAAGATCGTATCGGTCATCAATGTGCCTGAAAGCTCCATCGCGCGGGAAAGCGATCTGCCCTTGCCGATCCTTGCGGGAACCGAAATTGGCGTCGCCTCAACCAAAGCCTTTACGTGTCAGTTGGCGGTTTTGGCAACCCTGGCGCTACAAGCTGCACATGTGCGCGGCCGCATCAGCGATGGAGAGCTCGCTGCAAAGCTGCAAGCCTTGCGCAGTCTGCCAGGACTTTTGAACCTCGCACTTGGCATTGAAGAAAAGACCACAAGCGTCTCTCGCAAGTTGGCCGAGGCACGCGATATTCTGTTTCTTGGCCGTGGGGCGATGTACCCCCTGGCACATGAAGGCGCACTAAAACTAAAAGAAATCAGCTATATACATGCCGAAGCGTATGCATCAGGCGAACTGAAACATGGCCCCATCGCGCTGGTCGACAAGCACGTGCCCGTCATTGTGATGGCCCCCCGTGATGCGCTATTCGACAAGACTGTGTCGAACATGCAAGAGGTTATGGCGCGTGGCGGCAAAGTCTTGTTGATCACCGATCAGAAAGGTGCCGAAGAGGCCAGCGATGGCGTCTGGGATACGATCCTGATGCCAGAGGTCGACCCGTTTCTTGCCCCCATCCTTTATGCTGTACCTGCTCAACTTCTTGCCTATCATACAGCAATCGCCAAAGGCACAGATGTTGACCAACCGCGCAACCTTGCCAAATCGGTCACAGTGGAGTGACGCCCAAAGCAGCCATCGGCGCCTTAAGGGCTCTTGGAGACCCCCAAAAGGCGTCCGAAATGCATCGCTATCACAAGGTGGACCGGCCCTATCTGGGCGTGGCCAACCCGGTGATTGACGGGCTGGTCAAGGAGTGGCGGACCGATATTGATCTGGACACGCGCGTCTCGCTCGCCGCAGGGCTTTGGAAAAGCAATATTCATGAAGGGCGCATCGCGGCGGCGAAGCTGCTGACACAAGCACGTATTCGCCCAGATGATCAGGGAGCTTGGCAGTTAATCGCATCTTGGGTTCCAAGTTTTGATGCCTGGGCGGTAGCCGATCATGCATCAATTGCGGGACAAAAAAGACTGGTGGCCGATCCGACGCGGTTGGATCACGTCGAAAAATGGACCAGATCCGATCACATGTGGACACGCCGGGCTGCGCTGGTGATGACCCTACCTTGGACCAAACAGAACAATCCCAAACCCGCAGAAGAACAGGCGCGCAAACGCATTCTGGGTTGGGCCGCCTCATACGTCACTGATCACGATTGGTTCATCCAAAAGGCTATTGCCTGGTGGCTGCGGGAATTGTCAAAGCATGACCCTGTGCGGGTCCGCGCATTTCTCGCCCAACACAGCGATCAAATGAAACCGTTCGCGGTGAAAGAGGCCGGCCGCAAACTACCGTTCTAGGATTTATGTTGACCTATCCTACCGGCGGAAAACGGTGATTTCCGGCAACCCTGTCAATGGCGCCTCGATTAGCCTCATTGCAGCAAGGCTGATCTGACTGCCGGATCCTGCCGACCCGCCTGACGGACGCAACTCTACATTGATCGACTTGTCATTGAATGTGATCCTTCCCGGTGTGAGCTCTGTCACCAAGGGCGTTTTTAACCAGATCCCCGGCTCCGTCGGTGGCCCGAGCGAGGCGATGGTCACGCCTAGTTCCTCCGCCTCGGTGCTATCATCAACGCTCGTCGCCTCTGCCCGATCTTCTTCCGTGGTGGTGTCAAACTGGTCCACAGTTGTCGCATCAGTCGGCGGCGCTGGTGGTGGTGTCGGGTCCAGTGTAGGCGCGGGAAGTGCGGCGGGCGCTGCTCCTGGCGCTTCAAAGATCCCTTGCAGTGAAGGCGATGTACATCCGGCAAGGACCACGAAAAGAAAAACGATTATAAGTCTCATACGTGGAACTTATGTCGCAGCGACCGAACTGGCAACGATCGGCTTCTACCTTGCGCAGCGGAATGCCGGTGCCTAGTGTAACACCTATGAGCCAGCCACTGATCGATCCTTTCGCCCGCCATATCGAATACCTGCGTGTTTCGGTCACCGACCGTTGTGATTTTCGCTGCGTCTATTGCATGTCCGAAAACATGACGTTCTTGCCGAAGAAAGAGCTTTTGACGCTGGAAGAGCTGGACCGCATGTGCTCTGCCTTCATTCGTCTTGGCGTCAAGAAGCTGCGGATCACCGGGGGGGAACCGCTTGTCCGCCGAGACATCATGACCTTCTTCAACGGCATGGGGCGGCATCTTGAAACCGGTGTGCTGCAAGAACTGACGCTGACTTCAAATGGCAGTCAGCTCGAACGCTTTGCCGATGATCTTTATGCTGCAGGTGTACGCCGCATTAATATCTCACTGGATACCTTGGATGAGGCCAAGTTTGCACAGATCACGCGTTGGGGCCGCCTGAACCAGGTACTGCGTGGCATCGATGCCGCCCAGAAGGCAGGGCTGCGCGTGAAGATCAACACCGTCGCCCTGCAGGGATTTAATGAAGATGAGCTTTTTGATCTCACTGATTGGTGCGCCTCCCGCGAAATGGATCTGACATTCATTGAGGTTATGCCGATGGGCGATCTTGGGAACGAAGATCGGCTGGGTCAGTATTGGTCGCTCAAAGACCTGCGCGGACGGCTTGCCGAACGCGCTACCCTGACCGATTTGCCCGATCGTACCGGCGGCCCTGCACGTTATGTTCGTGTTGAGGACACGGGCCAAAAGATTGGGTTCATCACTCCGCTCAGCCACAACTTTTGTGAAAGCTGCAACCGGGTGCGGATCACCTGTACAGGCGAGATCTACACCTGTTTGGGTCAGGAAGGCCATTCCGATCTACGCGGTCCATTGCGCGCTTCAGAGGCAGATATCGATCTGGAAAACGCAATCAGGTCTGCAATTGCACTAAAACCGAAAGGCCATGATTTCGACTATTCGCGTCAACAGGTCGATGGACAAGTCAGTCGTCACATGTCGCACACGGGTGGTTGACGGGATTTCCCTGAATCACAGCAATCGGTTCTACAAACATTCCACGATACCAGCTGTCGATCTAACGGCGACATACTGTAAAAAAGAATGGCGCCGCTTTGGCGATATGGACAGCGCGGAACAAGAAGTGACCGGCAAGAGGTAACACGATGAGGCCTTTCCGTGGATTGCTTCAGTAAGCTTTGGGCAGATTTGTAAGCGTGAAACTCTGTAACGGTCTCGAATCTGATCGGCTGACGTGCATAATCACGAGAAAAGCAGCGATAACTTCCAAGTACGACTGCGTGATTTTTGACCGGATGGCCCGGGTGAAACAGCATTTCTCTGAAGCAAACACAATACCCGCAGCTTCGTTGTAAGACCGTAGACCGGTATCACCTTCAATAGCCAACATCCCAAAAGCGCAGGCCTTATTCACGCTAACCTGATCACTAATGTATCTGTTGTTTCGGCTGTGCTCCGCTCAGGTTTTGGCCCGCCTTTGACCTGCTGGCGTTCCTTGACCTCTTCAGTTTTGGCGGCACCGGCCGCATCGCCAGCCACACGCTCTTTTTTCCGCCATCGGTCACCCGAACCGATGACATCCCCTCAGCATCCGATGCAGTTCTTCGACCATTTGCAATAGGCGCCGACTTTGGACATGCAGAATATGCAGACGGCGTTTTAGACGTACCGCCTTTTGAGTGCAGATCCTTCGGGCGATAGCGCGGTTCTATTCTTTTTCGGTGGCCGCTTCGGTGCACACGGACAAGCGCATGGATCGATCTTCGCCGACATGTAAGCTTTGTTGTCATGGGGTGCAGAGCAAGGTGACTAAAATGCACAAGGAAGCGCAGCCACAACACAGTTTGCAAAGCTCGCCCGCCACATAAGTAGGGTATTAACTCTGAAAATGACCGTCGCCCTGCTCTTGGGCAAACATGATCCATTGACTGACATCAAGTAACTGACCGACAACGCCAAGACGCGCACTAAGTGATGCAGCATCTTCGCTGGCCAGATCAGAAAGACTATCTACACCACATTGGTTCAACATCCATACGAGACCAGGCCCAGCACCAGGTATAATTGCCAAATCGTTGTCCATTAGGTCACCTGATGACATGGCGTCAGACCCATGATGGTCTTGATCATTTTGCAGAGCAATTGGTTGTTCATGCCCAACTACCTCCGCTTCAGTCATCTCTGTCACATCGGCAAGTGATGCATTCTTTTCTGCAAATTCATCGAGCGCATCATGGTCACCCTCAGTGACAGCATTTGGAGACGTGATTTCATCAGTAGCTCTCGTCTCCGTCGAGTAAGACACCGGCATCGCCTCATCAAGATCATCATAGCCCGCCTCGATATCGGTCTCATCGGGTCCAACCAGATCTTCTTGCGCCGGCACCGTCTGGACCGCATCCAAAATCTGCGCGCGTTGCGCAATCCTTGATTGCCTTATGCGGGCCAGATTTGCCCTGGCCTCGCGTCGAACATCAACAGCGCGCTTCTTGTAATTTTCGGTATGCATTAATGTCTCTCCCTTGGATCTATTGCTGCGACCAGCGCCTGCAGTAACTGTCAAACATTGCCAAAAAATCACCGACTAAGACCGCAAACTCTTGATGAAATGCATGATATCTCAAAGCCACCGAAACTATCTTTCCAAGGTCAGCAACCTGAAGGGTGTCAAGCTTACGTGCGCACACCGTTTCCAAATGAATGCCAACGTCCTCAACACAAGCAACCACATCCGCATAGGCCTGAAGAGACGAAACAGCGAAACCATTGTATGACACGACATAACCACCCTTCCGACGCGCCCAAACATCAATGAACAAATCAACATCGGGCTCAAATGCGCGTCGCAAGTGGGCAATACGTTGCCCCTTGAAACGTAGCGGCGGTTGCTTGTATCGCCCAAGAACGACCATGTCCCACAGTTCATTATGAGGCAGCGCAAGCGATGACGAGCCATGTTCTGCCGCAGACAGCATAGATACAAACTCCGAATTGGTCTGCGACGATACAACAGCAAACTAGTTACTTGCTAGTTAAGACGCATGAATTGCAACTTGATCAATTTTTTTTTGAGCGGTTTGCAAATTATTCACGATTCCTCCCGATCTAGGACCGACCAATAGTCATCGTGGTTTTGGCGCCGGTTGGCACCGAAAGGAGCAAAACAAATGAACGAGATTGGATGCCTGAGCGAAACTGACGGGCAATTCGAATTCCGAGATCCTGGTCGTAGTTTAGTGGTACGGGGGGACCATCCAGAATGGGTTCTACTCGCTGCTGCGGAAGTCATAGGAAATACGGCACGACTCGAAGCAGAAAGCGTCGTTGAGGAACTCAACGCGATGGTCGAATTTGAGGCTGTCGAACCCATCGAAGTCGACTCCGCAAAATATGCGATGAAAGAACGCTTTGATCTGATCCCACAATGCATCGTTACGGTAGGTAAAATGGATTACAAGTGGGCCGCTGCCGAGGGGCGAGCGCAAAAACAGGAGGAGTTTGGCGACCAAACCCTCAAACGTGTTCATGACATGTCAATGACCCGTTCGAATTCCTTCCTGGAAAACGAAAATGGCGTCGATACGACGAACGAAACGCAAGCCTAGCACAAGGACGAAAAAATGGAAATCATACCCTTCGGCAGTCAAGACCTGGACAATATTCTCAACCGCGAACCACAAAGAGCGGAATACCTCCCATTTGGCGCAGTTATGCTAGATCGCAACGGAAAAATAGTAAAATATAATAAGGCGGAAGGCTTAATCGCAAATCGTACGCCTGACGAAATGATTGGCAAAGATTTTTTTAATGACGTCGCACCTTGTGCAAAGGGAAAGAGATTCCATGGCGAGTTTCTCAAGTTTCATCGTACTGGCCAACTGAACGTCATGTTTGACTACAAGTTTGCGTATAAGGGGGCAGATGTTGGCGTCAAGATTCATCTCAAAGCGCAACCAGATGGACAGAACTGCTGGATGTTTGTGAAAAGAGTCTAAGGCCATCCATCTCATGACAAAGGCAAGTGAAGCAGATATCGATATCAGCGTAGTTGTATCACAAGAACTGCGCCACTTGCTCCGTCCTACCCAACACCCATTGATTGACGACATCTTCAAGGCACCAAGTACTAGTCATGCGGCAATGAACAGTACTGATACAAATGACAGGCGTCATACAAACTGGGGGAAAATTGTTTTGAGAAGGGATGGTGGCCGACCACTGAGCTTCTTTGGTCTACGCTTGTGGAGCAAGATCTCATCAGTCGTACTCCACAACATTCATCTCAGCCAAACCGTGACACTCTTCGTAACAGAGACTTATGAAGTCTACCTTGGATACATTGTTGAATGGCATGGCGCTTGCGGCAACCAACCAATCCATCGCTGTATCAAATTACATGCGCCTTCCATACAGGATTATCTACCCGAATGGCAAAAAGAAGCGTTTGAGCGACTATACAGGTACGATCCAAAAATATGCAAAAAGCCGCCGGTTGAACTTACAACTGAAGCCTTCAAAACATCGCCATTAATACTACCCTGCTCTCCGCAGGAAATATAAGAAAGGAAAGACTATGACCACAATGACAGAAGTCACCCCGCATGATAATGGCATAAGTGTCGGTGTATCGGCAATTCCTCAGGCAGCGACATCATACAACCTGAAACGTATTGGTGCGCGCCCATTGCGCTTCAATGGATCAGAGCTCGCAATGGCCATGAGTTATACACCCTCCGTTCCCTATTGGTATGAAATCAACATTTATCGCACGACAGAGCAAAACTTCGTAAGTACTATACGGTTATTTTATCAATCCGACGAAAATAATGATACAGTGCGTGCGTGGAACGCGGATTCCCTCGATGAAGCCATCGAAATACTTACAAATTTCGACGCTGCAGATGATGTCTACCTACCTAAATATGCTCGTGCAAAAACCTTATCAGCGGCAGAGCTATCAGCAAATGCAATGCAACTGCTTGCAGATATAAAAGGTGCACGAAATCACTATCAGAGCCTCATAGGAGAGTTTCTATACGACCTCGAATGTGGCGCGTAGTACCAAGTTACTAACGGGCCTATAGAGCGTAAATTCAGGGATTGTAACATTGCCATCAATTCTCTCGAAAAATGAAATTCGACGCATTCTTGTTAGTCTTGTTGCGGCGCAGCAGAGGCTTAGAATTCGCCATGGGACCATGCCGAAGGAATGTGCCGTTGATCTACATATTGCCGCCAGATCAAGTGACGAAATTGATGCTTTAAGAGTTGATGAAGAAGTACTGGGCTTCGATAGCTTATCGCGCATTGACCTGGCGATGCGCGTCACACAGTTTTTTAATTTATCCAAATCTGGGGTTGACGATTATCTGCTTGTTCGTAGACGTATTGGTGATTGGATAGATCTCATAAACCATCATCTTGCAATGCTCCATGATGAAGCATGTTTTACGTTCGAAACGTCTGGATCCACTGGCAAACCAAAGAGAATTACACATTCATTCTTTGACCTAAAAGAAGAAATTGATGCCCTGATTGCATGCAGTGCGATAGATCTAAAGAATGAGAGTCGGATAATTTCCTTCGTACCTTCGCATCACATCTACGGCTTTCTCTTTTCCTGTCTCATGCCGTCGACAAGGAACTTAGAAGTAGTCGATCTGCGATGGACGTCGCCGACTAGTTTATCCCGAATTGCCCAGAGTAATGACTTGGTCATAGCAACTCCGCTAACCTGGACCCAACTTAATGGAATATCACTGGACATCGACCCCGGCGTCCGTGGACTAACTTCAGGAGCACCTTCAGATCAAGACACTTGGTCAATCGTCCGTGAGAAAGGGTTGACTAGCTTGATGGAGTTGTATGGATCAACAGAAACAGGCGGTATTGGTTACCGTAAATCCATCACAGATGACTTTGAATTGATGGGACATTTGTCACAAAAAGACGAAAAAATCTACAAAAAACAAAGCGAGTACAACGCCCTCGCTGTACAGGACCGGCTTGAATGGACGGAGAAAGATCGATTTAGGGTTCTAGGTAGAATAGATGATGTTGTGCAAGTCGCAGGCGTCAATGTATCGACGACCTATGTGTCCGACGCTGTTTGCTCCATCGAAGGTGTTCAGTCAGCTAAAGTCACATTTGAACAGCAAAGAATTATCGCTCATGTCGTGACTTCAACGAAGAAGTCTGATGCACAAGAATTCAAAAAATGTCTTCAAAGGGACTTATGCAGATTGTTAGAACCTTCAGCACAACCTTCTGTACTAACGGTCGAATATACACAATGAGGTGGCCACATAGCAAACGAAACATGCTTGCATAAATGACCAAGGCCTTTAGCAACTTAGATTGAATGCTTTTAATACTGATTGTCGTCATTCGAATATTCGAAGTTAAGCGATTAATCATTACTTTACCAAGATATGTGAAGAGTAATGAAGGTATCTTGCGCGATATAATAGGTAGAAAAGACTGTGACGAAGCATCATGTTCCATATGAACCGACTATGTCGCTACAGGATACTTCCTTACCGCACAATCCTTGGTTAGGATTAAGGAAGAGCAATCACTTTTTCGAGAATGAAGAGGTATCTGCCTTGCTACGACGCGCGTTATTTTATGCGCGTGCCGGTGTTCCAGTTCATTTCAGAGGCAATGCCGGGTATGGAAAGACGGCGAACGCAATCGAGGTTGCTCGCAGGTTGGGCAGCGAAGTACGCATTATGACTGGTAATGACTGGCTAGGCGTAGAGGATATCGTGGGTAGACAAGTTGGCCAGACAACCAGTTCCGTCGTTGATAAGTACGTGCAGCGTGTCCGGCGTAGCGAGACCAAATTAAGATATGATTGGCAGGATTCGGTTTTAGCAGATGCCATGATTCATGGGCATACGCTGGTCTATGATGAATTCACACGTGCAAGTCCTCAGGCTAATGGCATGTTGCTGAGTGTCTTAGAAGAAGGTGTACTGGTTAACACGGACCCTCTGGCAGTAGAGGAGAGTATTCATGCCCACCCCAATTTTCGCATCGTCCTTACATCTAATCCGGATGACTATTCTGGCGTCAATAAGACGCCTGATGCACTGCTCGATCGTATGATGACATTTCTTCTGCCGCGTTACTCTCTCGAAACCGAGAGTGGCGTAGTGGCAGCCAGAACAGGCGTCGACATCGTTCTGAGCAGGCGGATTGTGAAGCTGGTGCGGGAGATGTCTTCAACCAAGAACCGTTGCTCCATGCGGGCAGCAATCATGATCGCACAGATCTCCGCTATGCGGCTTCGATCAGCATCTTTATCTGATGCTCTATTGGCGCAGATTGCAGCGGACGTTCTTAATGGGCGCGGTGTTGAAGTAACAACGAAGCAAATTGCCATGTATCTCAATGAGAGTAAGTCAGAGGAATGTCAGACATGAAACGCCCGAAGACCCAAATGGCCAGGCGTCCACGTATGGCAAGCGGAGCTGCTGCAAAAACCTCAAAGGAAGCTGCTATTAGCCTTGTTCGCCTGGAATTCGACGCAGCACGACTCCAAATGGGAATTGATCAAGCCAAAAATCGCGCAGAGAGCTATCGGTATGAATTAACGAGGAACCAACAACGCAAGCAGGCACTTATTGACTTGCTAAAAAGATAATTCGACTGCGAGGAATATAATTTGAAACATGAATCCAAAGTGCAGTTTAAATCAGCACAAACAGACCTACCCGCACTTACCATGCTGGATGCAATAACAGCTGCCAAGTCTGCAGTAGAAGCGATGACCGGTCATAAGGTTGACTCAATTGTACAATGTACACCAGCAGATCAAGGCACCTGGGCTATCACGGTCGATGTAATAGAGAGTTACGCGCGTCTTGGCGATAATGATCTTTTGGCGGCTTATCAAGTGAGGATTGGAACGGCATCGGAGTTGCTGCAATTTGAGCGACTGAAGCGGTATCATCGCGAAGATAATGACACGTAATGGCCTATGATATCCAGGGGCCCGCGCAGGGTGATGGTCTTGCAGATGTGCTTGAGAGAATTTTGGAGAAAGGCGTTGTAATAGCTGGTGATATCTCCATTTCACTCGTTGGAATTGAACTGTTGACCGTCCGACTTCGCCTGCTGATAGCGACAGTTGATAAGGCGAAGGAAATGGGAATCAATTGGTGGGAACGCGATCCACATCTTTCTGCTCAATCAGACAACCTGTTGATAGAAAATGAAAAGCTTTTGGAACGCGTAGATGCCCTGGAATCTGAATTAGCGCGACAGTTAGATGGTAAAGGTGATCATATATGAGTAGGTACAAGAAGGGTTCACCTAAAGGGACAGTGAGAGATATTGATCAAGGCCTTGGCGATCTGTTTGGTGCGTTGACTGACGCAATTGGTGAAATGGTTACAAGAATTGAGGCTGGCGATAGCGGCAAAGTAACACGTCACGAAGTGTTTGATACAGGAAGAGGGCCTATACGCGCGCAGGCAGGGGTGACGCTACGTATGGGTGGTGTAGCTGGCACAGAAGAGGCGGATACTTACAAACCGGTCAAGCGAACTAACCCGTCACGTCAGAGTCAGCACAGATCTGTTCCCTATGAGGTCATTGAAGAAAAAAAGTATTGGGTATTGACCGCCGAAGTACCCGGAATAACGGAAAATGATTTGGACCTATCCCAGAAAGGGACCACTTTGCTGCTTCGCACGACAGGAACGCGTCAATATGCGGTAGACGTTGATCTTGAAAACGAATTCAACATGAATGATGTCGCGCATGACTTGCGCAACGGTATTCTGACCGTCCAGATAAGGAGATCCCCATAATATGTTTTACATCTATGGGTTATCAAATGTTGCGGAAGACATAATCGCAAGCTGTCTTCATGATCGTCAAGGTCTACAAGCTCCGTTGGAACATGCGGCGGTTGCAGATTGGACGCTAATATATTCGGAACATGATAATCAGGAGATATTACCAAAACGCAAGAATCTTCTCATACATACAAGAACGCTAGAACTTGTTTTACCACTTGGTTCCATTCTGCCTGCGCGCTTTGGGTTGATTGCAAATGATGTAGCGCAGATTGCCAGACTTATTGGCGATCAATCTGAGCAAATCGCAAAAGCCTTTGATAGAGTACAAGGTGCTGTTGAGTTGGGTGTTAGAGTTTCTTTTCCACGACAAGCTGCTATTGATGCAACCTTGAGAGAAGACCCTGCCCTTTCAAGCGAGCGGGACTATCTCAGCAAGAAAAGCCGACACGCCCATTTTGAAGTCGCGGAGTTTGGCGGCAGACTTGCTGATCAACTGGATCGCCGGCGCGGATTGGCACAACGCAGTTTATTATCAGCACTCTTGCCTTTGGTAAAAGATCACGTCCTACGCAAACCTGAGGACGACACAGAAGTACTACGCGCAGAATTCCTGATTGACTCTCAAATGCAAATTTCATTCGAGAAGGCCCTAGCCGCCTATTGTGCTGAGCTCAACTTTGCACCCGGAGAAGAGCCCTTGATCCAAGTGATCGGACCGGTGCCGATGTATAATTTCGTCAGTCTGAACCTACCATTTGATCGTGATAAGGTTGCAGCGTAATGGGGATTGTGCGCGCGTTGCTGACATTGCCCATCAAAGGGCCAGTGAATGGCGGGTTGTGGGTGGCGCGCAAGGTTCACGACACTGCGCAGGCAGAACTGAATGACCCCGTATCGCTCCGCAAGTCGCTCGTTCAGCTTGAACAAAGGCTGCTTGCAGGTGACATCAGCGAAGATGACTATGACGAAGCCGAAACAACGTTGCTGCTTCGCATTAAGGCGCTGCAATGAAGGCCACCTTATCCGTACACCCGTCACCGCAAGCGCAACAATCATCCGCATTATTGCGCATGCCGCTGGACGAGATGCATCGTCTGGAACTCTTTGCAGGTGATATCGTCGCGTTGACCGCAGGCCGCCAAACCCATGTGCGGGTTGTGCCAACAAGCAACTGCGCGGATGGTATCGTCGCTACCACAACCATCGCAAACAATGCCGGGGCCGTTCAAGGCGACACGGTTGGTATCACCCCCGCGACATTGCCAGTATTGACCTCGGTGTTGGTACGCCTGAAAGACCCGCTGATTTGTACGACCGCAGATCTTGCCGAAACGTTGTATGACTTACCGCTCACGGAAGGCGACAGTCTGACCGTCACCCTACCAATGGGACGCAGTGCAAATATTGAAATCATAAGCGCACATCCGGCACCGGCTGGGCTCTTCCAGGAAAGCACCAGCCTGTCTCTGACAGAAAAACCGGCGACGACGCACCAATACTCTGAAATTGGCGGGCTGACGGAACAGATTGCACGCGTTCACGAGATGGTCTCTGTCCCACTTTTGCGCCCAGAACTCTTTAAGAGGCTGGGGGTACCTGCTCCGCGCGGCGTGTTGTTCACTGGCCCTCCGGGGTCTGGCAAAACGCTGCTTGCACGTAGCATTGCAGCTAAAACATCTGCGGCGTTTTTCCAAATCAGCGGGCCGGAAATAGTTTCGAAGCACTATGGTGAAAGCGAAGCGGCACTGCGGAAGGTTTTTCAAGCCGCGCAAAAAGAGTCGCCTGCAATCATCTTCATTGACGAGATTGATGCAATTGCACCAAAGCGCGATAGTCTTTCGGGCGAGAAGCAAGTGGAACGTCGTGTCGTTGCGCAGCTTCTGACACTTATGGATGGGCTGTCCGAGCGCGGGCAGATTATCCTTATGGCAGCAACCAACCTTCCAGACAGCCTTGACCCGGCGCTGCGGCGCCCCGGTCGATTTGATCGCGAGATAGATTTTGGTCCGCCTTCTGCAGAACAACGCAGAGAAATCCTTGAGATCCATTTGCGTGATGCGCCACTTGCATCAGATGTCTGCCTTGATGACATTGCCCAGCAAAGCCATGGCTACGTTGGCGCCGATTTGGCAGCTTTAGCCCGCGAAGCATCACTGCTGGCGCTGGATCGTTCGGTAAAAGAAGCTGAAGGCGAGGACAATCTTCGAGTAGACCAGCTATTCATTTTTCAAAAAGATCTATTGGGCGGGTTAGACGCTACGGCACCAAGTATTCTGCGCGATACACATGTTGAAAGTCCTGTCGTTACCTTTGCTGATGTTGGCGGCATGGATTCGGTCAAAACGGCATTGAAGGAAGCAGTGCTATGGCCACGTCAACACAAAGAGACTTTTGCCAAGCTGAGGCTTTCATCCATTTCTGGCGTGCTGTTGTCCGGCCCTCCCGGCAGCGGCAAAACACTGATCATACGTGCGTTGGCGAATGAAAGCGGCATGAATTTCATTCCGGTTCGGCCTGCCCGTATCATGTCACAATTCTTAGGTGATGCGGAACGCGCGGTTACCGACATATTTGCAAAGGCGCGCCAATCGGCACCCTGCATCGTCTTTTTTGACGAACTTGATGCACTTGCACCGCGTCGCGCAGGTAAGGATGCAGTGTTGGACCGTATTGTCGCCCAACTCCTGACTGAGATGGACGGATTGTCGCAAAACACGGACGTCGTTGTTGTTGGCGCCACAAACCGGGCTGCTGCAATCGATCCCGCGCTCACCCGCCCTGGCAGATTTGACGTGGTGATCCCAGTCCCACTGCCAGATAAAGGCGGTCGGCGCGCCATCCTTGATGTTCACAGTACTGGCCTCCCATTGGCAACGGATGTCGATCTTGAACACGTCGCACAAGACACGGAAGGTATGTCAGGGGCGGCACTGGCTGCAGTGACGACATCAGCCGCCCGATTAGCAATGCGCACCGCTCTCGATCAAGGCGTAGCCGAGCCACATGTTACAATGGCCGACTTCGCAAAAGCAGTCGCAGAGCGCAATCAGTCCGAAACATCTGCTTTAGAAGACTTCATAACAGCAAAGGTTCACTCTCATGAAGGCATATGAACTCTTTGCAATCATTCCAGCTGCTTCAATTGAATCCATTGAAGGAACGCTGCAACATCTGACCGTCGGTGCCTATACAGCTATTTTTTCTTCCACCGCACGTAAGGCAATTTTACTGCCGGTTACCCGCAAGCAGGCTTTGATGAACGCTGCGAAACGCCAGGCCATACTGGAGAGTTTCATCGCACAGGGTCCTGTTATCGGATGCAGGCCCAACGTGTTCTTATCAAAGTCAGAGATAGCCGCACTCATTATGTGTAACGGGGCGTTGTTGGATCAGGTAAGACACCGTCTCAGCGGTATGGTGCAATACCAGATCACTGTCAACTGGATGGCGGATCGTGTACTTGACCGATTTCGCGATAGTCCAGAACTCGTGGAACTATTTCAAAAAGGGAAAGTGACACCTGCAGCAATAAAACAGTCTGTCACAGCGCTAGCCGACAGGCTTTCTTCACAGATTGAAATCGAGCTGTCTAACTTATCAGATGAGCTACTGCACCTGCCAAGAACGGAAGACATGCTCTGCAACATCGTCATCCTATTGAAGCAGGATCACTCTTCAGCTCTGGACGAGGCAGTTGAAAGGATCGACTCCATTTGGAGCGAGGGTTTTCGGATCCGCCAAATTGGTCCAGCGCCGGCAACGTCATTCGCTCTTCTCGATCCGGAAAGTGTAAGTTCCGGCGAAGTGGACGCCGCTCTTGCTCATCTGGGTTTGCCGGAGTCATTTGATACAACTGATATCGCCAAAGAACGGCATAAGACATTGTTGTCACTGCCTGAACAGGCTGCGTACACAAAGCGTTGTGCCTGCATTGCGGAGGCCAAATTCCTGGCAGGACGTCCAGATCAACCAGTCATACTTTGCCGCGCTTTGTCAGAAGATCAGTCATTACCCCCATTCGAACAACAGGTTGCATGATCATGTCACTCCTGCAGTTGCACGGGTTGGTTCCGGGCGAAACAACACAGCTCACACTCCCTGTTGGACACCGGCTCTTGCCTTGCGGTCCAATTGGCGCGCTTGTTAGCCCAATTGCAAATGCTGCGATGTTCGAAAATCCTGTACCAGAGGAGCTTGCAAGATGGGTAGCGCATCACAACAGTATTCTTCTGGCATATTGTGCCAGCCGTCCGGTGCTTCCAATGGCTATTGGTTCAGTGTTTTCGTCAACTGAGGCAGTTAAGGAAAGGGTTCAAGAAGACTGCACGGCACACTTGCAGAATTTGGCAGTGTTAAAGGACATGCTGGAGTTTACTGTGCAACTGCACGTGACGGCAGATCAAACATCGCCGGCACCAAAGGTACATGATGGGCGCGCTTTCCTGAAAGCACGCAAAGTACAAAGGGATAGACGACAAAACCTGGCATCCGACCAGCTGCAAATGGCGCGCAATGTACTTCAAGAACTGGACAGCTTCAGCGTTCAGGTCACACAGGCAAAAACACCAAAACCATCGCGCGTTCTGGACTGTGCGGTATTGATCCGCAAAACCTATTTGCCGCAGCTACGCCAACTCGCACGCACGTTGCATCTTCCTTCAACGAACCTCGGGCTTGATCTTGAAGTGAGCGGACCCTGGCCCCCCTATTCGTATGATCCAAAGCCCGCTCGCGCAGGCGAGGCTGTGCATGGCCATTGAGCTGCAAATGGCCAGCGCGCAGGATGCTTTAGGGTCCCGCGATGAACGACTGGTGGATCTGGTCGATGGCCTGCTTGATCATGGCGTGGTGATCAGAGGAGAACTATGGCTGACCGTCGCGGATGTTGATCTGGTTTTTCTCGGCCTTGATCTCGTACTTGCCGCACCCGACAAGATATGCGCCACAGGTGAAACCGGATGATTGCGCTTGGTTGGACTTCTGACGCAAAAACGGCGCCAGAACACGTGACCGCATACCCTTATGGATCGGTCGATCTCCTCTGCACATCGCCATCCCATGCTGGCTCTGCCCGCGAACGGCTGTGTCTTCAAACGATGTGTTTTGACGCCGGCATGAGCATGTTGCCGATCGCACCATCACATGTTGTGTCTCGTCAAGAAGCGGTTGCGATCATGCAGCAAATTGATCTCATGGCAGGTTTGCGTACCGTGCAGAATACAGGGCAGTTGACACTTTCAGTCGACTTACCTCCAAGACGGCAGGATGCCAAACAGGGCGGCCGCAGCTGGCTGATCGCCCGCCAAGCAGAGTTGGGAAAAAGTCGGCAACATGCTCAGCTTTTGCGCAATATCGCAGAGCATATTGCATTGCCAGCGTCTGACCCAAGGATAAAAAACAGCACGGTACAGTGCGACATTCTTGTTTCTCGCCTCGACACTGCAAAGGTCAAAGACAAAATCGCGCAATATCTGTCATCACTTGCAGACCACGCGGACATGACCCTACTGATTACCGGGTTGTGGCCTCCGTTCAGCTTTGTTGATCAGCAGTTGCGCGAGGAAAATGCGCGATGACTGCAACGTTTCAGATTGATCAAGCGGATATGAACGAAGCACTTTCGCGACTTGCGACGAAGGGCAATCGTATTTCGATTGATCCCGAAACGGTCGAAAACGATCTCGCCCGTCTGGTCCTGGGGCTGATGGAGTTCTTGCGACAGTTGATGGAGTTGCAGGCAATCAGACAAATGGAAGGAGGAAACCTCACCGAGCTACAGGAAGAAAAGCTGGGTACGACCCTCATGCGCGCTGAAGCCGCCATTCACGACCTTGCGGCGCGCTTCGGGCTGACACCCGAAGACCTTTCACTTGACCTTGGCCCCCTTGGCAAAACGATTTGATCAGCAAGTAACCTCCTGTCAATAACTCGCTGCTAACCAGTAATGAAAGGGTCGGCCGCGCAGCAGGTCATAATGCCGATGACGCGCACGCAATAGGGCAAAACAGAATGGGGAACACGTTCCAGCCACACATACAGCGGCTCTATCAGGCGGGAATTGCGACTCATGTCGTTCAAAACGAGGATGCGGTCGATCCGCTCTTCGCATTGGCCAAGGTCCGTGATTTCCCCGAAGTAACGTTTGCTGCCGTTTTTGATGACGGGGCCGTGATACTTGGCTGTCATGACGCGCTACCGGCACAACTCGCTACCCTGGCAGAGCCCATTCAGGCTGAAAACGATCAGATCACCGATGATTTGGCTTCAAAGATCGAAATGCTTCTGGCCAAGACAGAGGCGCAGCAGGGTCAAATCGCCCTGGCATCCGAAATGGCAAGCCAGATCAATGCAATAAAAGACAGCCTTGATAGCCAAGTTGATCAAGCGTCCATTATTCAAGATCACCTTGCGAAACTGGAAACAAGGACAATGCCAGAGACTGACAGCCATGCGCAAGACGCTGATGCGGCTGCCCTTTTGGATGCAATCTCCGGTCTCTCTGCCGACATCAAATCCCAACAGGACACTGAAGTCATAAGTAACATTCAAAGCCAGATTGCAGCATTGGCCGAGAACGTGACGTCCTTGGCGGAAGCACATCCCGAGTTATCTGCGATGCTGACCCGCCTTGACGGACGTATTGACCGAATTCTTGCAAGAGCCACAGAAGATTGTGACACCCTGGCCCAAGGCCAGTTAGGCTTGAAAGAGAGCTTGGGCGAAATTGCCCAAGTGCAAACCGCAATCATGCAACAATTGAACGAAGCAAAACCGCAAGACAGCCTCGCCTTATCCGACCTCACCGCACAATTGGGTTCACTGGAAGAGCTAAACGAAAAGCTGGATGAAATCTCTACCAGCTTGACATCAGGTAACGACACTGCGGTTTCAGCGGATGTCACGGACACAGGGACACAGGTGTCACTCGATAATCTGGCGCAAAATGTCGATCAACTGTCCAACCAGATTGCAAACCTCGCAAAGCGCCCGGATCCGGTGATTGACATGACAGAACAACGGGCCGGGTTTGCGCGCTTCCAGACTGCTTTGGCAACCGTTGTCGGAAGGCTCGAAAATGAGATATCGCGACTTGCCACAGTAGAAGGCAAAGATGATGATGCCACGCAAATGCTTGAAAAACTAGCAGAGCAAATCAACGCAATCACGATCCCTGCCACGTCTGGGGATGATCTTTTGGATCATATCCGCAGCATTGATGCTAAAGTGGCTGAACTCCCCGAGAAGCAGGATGCGATTGTCGCGTCTTTGACGGAGCTTGGCAAACGCCCCGAACCTATCCTGGACATGACCGAGCAGAAACAAACGTTGGCACAGTTCGCCAGCTCTGTCGGCGCTGCAGTCAAACGTCTTGAAAACGTGTCGATGCAACTTGTGGGCGCCGAACCGGATTTGGGCCCCATCCTTGCAAAGCTCGATCACGTTTTCAGCGCTGCTCAAACAGACGACACAAACCCTGAACTGGCTCGCACACTGGCAACGCATACATCGGAAATCAAAGAGCTGCGGTCCGAAGTTGCTTCTTACCTCGATCGCCCTGCCCCGACATTGGACCTGACCATGCAACGCGCAAGTCTTGCACGATTTGCGACAGCACTGGGAACGGTCATATCCCGGTTCGAAAGAATTGCTGAGCAATTCGAAAACACAGACCCATTTGATCCGCCAGCAGAGCCACCAGCCGAAAAGGTTTCAGAAGAAGTATCAGAAGAGTTACCAGCACCCACACCGTTCGTCTTTCCCGATGTATCCGCAGACATTGTGCGAACGCGATTTGCTGAACTGATCGCATTGCAAATCATGGAGAGCGCAACAGCAAATGCTGCACAATCTTAGCGGCGCAATCACAAACAATCCGCATTTTTTGCATCTATTCCGTGAGATCAACAAATTATTATTCTCTGCCCGCTAATCATCAACGGGCACCATGCCTCATGGGGCTGAAGGCATTATCAATTGATGGAGAAAATAATGGCAATCGAAAAGAACATCGCATCGGCCTCAATCGCCGAAGTCGTTGATCGCATTCTGGACAAGGGTATCGTTATCGATGCGTTCGTGCGGATCTCACTTGTCGGTATTGAACTGATCGCAATCGAAGTACGCGCAGTTATATCGTCAGTCGAAACCTGGCTGAAGTATGCAGAAGCTGTCGGGCTAACAGTCGATCCCGCTACGGCCTGATTGATGCATCAAGCCGAAGGCGGGGCATCAACAGCTAGCGCCGATGCTAATGCTTCGATGTCCCGCCCTAGCGGCCTATCCTCAGTAATCGTGGGACTGAGATCTCTGATAAACCTGCGCAATAAAATGGTACTCTCCGAAAAACCCATTTCTGATGAGTTGCTGACCATAATGTCCACAGCCTGCGCCACACTAAGGCACAGGATCGCCTGAATCTGAAACAGCGTGCGCAGCTTGCTCTGCAACAGTCGGGCAGCGATGGTCCCCATGGACACGACATCCTGGTTGGCACCATTGGTTGAAATCGATTGAACTGAAGCAGCGCCCGTTGTTCGCATCTCTGCAAGAAGCGCAGTCGCCGTGACCTGCGCACCCATCAACCCGGAATTCAGACCAGCCTTTCCCGCGTGCAAGAACGCAGGCAGGCCTCTGTTCAGGGTTTCGTCAGTCATTCGTGCAATCTGCCGTTCGGCCAAACCTGCCAAGACGCAAACGGCATTTGCCAACGCGTCAGATGCGAGGCCAACGTGCTGACCCATAAAATTTCCACCATGCAGAACCAAAAGCTCTTCACCCTGGCATGGCGGAAAAATAGGATTATCCGTTACCGAATTAAGCTCAGTGGTCACGACATTATTGTGCCAGTCAAGCGTGTCCCAAACGGCCCCGATCACCTGTGGCGCACAACGCAATGTATAGGCATCCTGCCCTGCCCGTTCTTCTGTAACGTGCCCAACATTGGTAAGACGTCTCGCGGCCAGATGATCGCGAATAACATGATTGCTGCCCACCAATCGGTCACAAAGATGCCGCGCGGCATCAGCCTGGCGCGGATGCGGTCGTAGTTGTGCAAATGCCGGATGCCATGCTTCCGTCCGCGCCTGTTGCGTCTCTGCCATGGCCGCTGTCAACGCAATTGACCACGCTATGGCCCGTTCTGCGAGATCTGCATTCAGAACGGCGATGCCGGTCATGGCAGATGTGCCGTTTACAAGCGCGAGACCATCTCTTCGTGACAGGTCTACCGGTTTCAGCCCCAGTTCTTTCAGTGCATCAAGCCCATCCCGCACTTTACCATGTCGATCGCAAAATCCTCCGCGCCCCTGCAAACAAAGAACCATATGCGCAAGTGGCGTAAGATCCCCAGACGCGCCAACCGTCCCTTGACTTGGCACACAAGGAGAAAGTGCAGAGTTCAAAACACCGACCAGCGCGTCAATCGCCTGCTCCGACGCGCCAGACGCCCCCTGCAGGATAGACATCAGTCTCGCAAGCACCATGGCGCGCCCACTCGCCCAATCGAAATGAGGCCCAACGCCTGACGCCAAATGATGCACAAGATTCTGCTGCAATATGGCACCAGACGCGTTATCCACAAGCCTGTTAGCCAGGGGCCCAAATCCAGTGGTTAGCCCATAGACATGCCGCTCTTCGGCAATGACATCATTCAGTCTGGCATGCGATTTCTGGCACCGTTCAATGGCCTCTGGATGAAGCGCGATCTTTACAGCACCCTCAATCACCAACTTCGCATCCGCAAGTGTCAGCTTGCTGTTGAGAACGATGTCGTTCTTCAACACCGTACTGTTCAGACGCATCGTTCCACCCCCATGCTAGATGCGCGGACATTACAAAGCTCTTGGTTAACGCAATCCTAAGAACCCAAGATCCAATTCCTGAACCACATGGAAATTTTGAACCATCACTTTCGATGGAAAGAAATCCTTAAAGTTAAATGCGTAAAGACCAGCTTGTAAGCGAGGGATTTGCCATGACAGAAGAACCGCGCGGCTTTGAAGCCGAAGGCACAAAACCACTTTTAGAGACGGTAGTCGGTGAAGTTGCTATGCGCCTTTTGGCTGACAAAGCGCTTCTTCTATTTGAAACTGAATCCGGCACGCTGGTCGGTGCGAACGATGCAGCGCAGATGCAACTTGGCCTTGACCTTAGTAACGCTATACAGCCCGTCTTTTCCGAGATGATGGGGAGCGATGCTGCGGCAGAGCACTGGGATACGCTGACGCTGAATCAAGATGCCAGATGGAGCGGCCAGATCGAAGGATCGCTTGGGCTTTCGGTCAGTGGCGACATTCATGCCACGGGTTCCGCGGGCCCGGACGAGACACAGTATGTGACGGTGCATTTAACACCATCGATTGCCAGCGTTCCTGAACCGTCAAGCGGCGACAGTAACCCGGCATTCGCCTGTATGGACTCTGCCATCGGCACGATCCAATACGACATGGATGGTAACATTCTTGCCTTGAACGATCGCGCCATGACCGCAATGGAGGACTATGGCGAAGAACTTGTCGGTACTAATCATGACAAGGTCTGGCCAAAGTCAGTGTGCCAGTCCGAAGAGTATTTTGACTTCTGGGAAAAACTGCGACAGGGCCGCACGGTTGAAGGTCGTTACAAACACATCACTGCCGTCGGAACCGAAGTTTGGTTCCACAGCATATTTGCCCCTATCAATGGGAGTGACGGGCAACCTGAACGTATCATGCAATGCCTTGTTGATGTTTCGGAAAGTACTTATGCGGCCGAACGTGCGATCGAGCAAAGTGACGGCCTATGGCAAAACTTGCCAATGTGCGAATTCGACAAGGATCGACACGTATCTTCGATGAACAAGCTGATGGCAGACGCACTTGGCTATGCAATAGATGATACTGTCGGCAAACATGATGACGACTTCTGCGATAAGGGCTTTGCCCGTGGAACGCTCTACGCAAAAGCCTGGGAAGAACTCTCGGAAGGCAAGACTCAAAAACTGCGCATCCGTCAGATGGCGAAAGACCGCAGCCTTGTTTGGATGTCGGCGACACTTATCCCCGTTATTGATTCAACCGGCCAGTTGCAAAAGGTCATCAAGGTCGCAGAGGACATAACAGAAGAGTACGAAGACTACATCAACAGTACGAGCGTTCTTTCTGCTTCAGAAGAAATGATCAGCCGGGCGGAATTTGATGGCACGGGCGCATTACTGCGCGGCAACAAGACTTTCGCAAAACTATTTAAGCTAGAACCCGAAGACATTCCGCATAAGAAACTCAGCAATCTCTTTTCAGGTCGTATGAGTAGCGAGTTGAAATACCGGAATTTCTGGGATCGCATGCATGAAGGAAAGACCATCGCAAAAACCGATGCGATGGTTACATCAGAAGGCGAAACAGTTTATCTTAAAGCGCTTTATGTTCCGCTCTTCACGCCAAATGGCAACTTCTGGAAGATGGCGGCATTCTTCGTCGACGTAACGAACTCAACCATTCGCGAGATGAAGCTCGACGAACGCATGCGCGCAATCAATCTGACGCAAATGATGATTGAGTATGCGCCGGACGGCACTGTAGTTGACGTCAACGAAAAGTTCACACAGGCATTTGGCATGAGTGAGCGCGACGTAAGGGGACAAAAACTGGAAACCCTTTACGCACGTGACTCTCAGGAGAGCGAAAAACATCGAAAGATGTGGGAACGCGTGACAGGTGGCGATAGCGAAACCGGTGAATTCCGTCATCGCGACACAAATGGGAAAGATCTTTGGCTGCATGGCGCATACAGCCCCATCCTGGATCCCAAGCAAACGGTGGCAAGCGTGATCTTTTACGGTAGCGACGTAACCGCGCAAAAGCTCTCCCACCTTGAAAACGGCTACAAGCTCGATGCGTTGAACGCCCTGCAATCCGTCATTGAGTTTGACACGGCAGGAAATGTTCTGCGTGCAAACGATATCTTTCTTAAAACCTTTGGCTATTCCTTGCGAGAGATTGTTGGGCAACATCATTCCATGTTCTGTTCGCCCGACTACGTACAGACAGAAGAATATCGGACTCTCTGGTTCAAGTTGGGTAAAGGGGAAGGCCACACTGGGCGTGTGCGCCGAATTGCCCGATTTAATCGCGATGTTCACCTGTTGGCCAACTACCATCCGGTTCGCGATATCGATGGCGTGGTGACGAAGGTCATAAAATCCGCAGTGGAGATCTCTTCCCTGATCGCACTTGAGAAAAAGACAGTTGAAACGGGCCATCAGATTTCCGGCATTGCCGAAAACGGCACCTCCTCAACCGATAGGATCAGACATAGCGCAGAGTCGTTATCGCAAGCCACGCAATCTTCGCACGAACTGACACAACAAAGTCGCACCAATGTGGAAACAACCTTGGAGAAGCTAACGCAGGTATCTTCCGAAGTTTCGGAGTTGGCCGAAATCGTCGATGTTGTCGGTGAAATTGCGGTCCAGACAAATCTTCTGGCATTCAACGCCGCGATCGAGGCCGCCCGCGCAGGGGAACACGGGATAGGCTTCTCGATCGTTGCCGATGAAGTACGCAAACTGGCTGAACGAAACGGCGAAGCCGCCCGAGGCATTAGTCGCCATGTGGAGCAGGCCACAGGCCATATTGCCGCAGGTGCCGAATGTGCGCATACGCTGCTTGAGAATCTGACCGGGCAATCCCAGAAGCTGACCAAAAGTGCTGATGTGATAGCGTCAATTGTCAGCGAAAGTGAGGTACAGACGCAGAAGATGGACGAGGCATCAGACTTGGCCGAAAAACTAAAATCAGCCACATCCGAGTAGCACCCAAATATGGCCGATACAGACGTTCAGCAGTTCGGGTTAATACAAATTGGGAACAACCTGATTGCGATACCGATTGAGCACCTCTCCGAAGTTCTTCACGTACAAAACGAACAGCCTCTCGCCCAAAAAGGTGCTTTGCTTCACGGTGGTATTTCCCTGCGCGGGCGCATTATCCCAGTTCTTGATGTTGCTGCACTTACCGAACTTGGCAGTCATGAAAACAGGAACAAACTTGGGGTTATTGTCGAATACAAAAAACGTCTGGTCGCTGTTTTTGCCGATCGTATTGTCGGCATCGCGACCATCAAACCAGATGACATCCATCACATTGCCAACAAAAATGTATCGACACACACCATCTTTACCAGGCTTTTTTCGTATGAGGACAGTTTTGCATCCGTGCTGGATGTTGAGGCTGTTTTCGCAAACCCGGACACTTTCACCGCAGAGCGCCGCGATATCACCAAAAGGGGGACAATCCGAACACAAGAACCTGTTCTTACATTTGAGGCCGGTGGCGCGTTTTACTCCGTACCGGCCGTAGAAGTGTATGCCGCAATACCACGGCAACAAATTGAAAAAACAGCAATCGCGGTCGGAGCTTGTCTGGGGGAAATTACATATCATGGCCGACGCATTCCAGTCGTTTGCCCATTTACAATCCTTGGGCTTGGCAACCGTGAACGCCCATCAAAGTCCGAAGTTGTCGCCTTGCGCTTTCCTGATGGTTGTGTGCTTGGTTTTGCCGTCGATGCGATCCATACGATCGGTACGTTCTCAGCAGTAAATCACGCAACTCTGCCTTTCTGGCAAGGTGAACGAAATTTCATACACAAGGTCATCATTCGCAACGATGATGAACAGGTCTACGCGATCGACATCGAAAAACTGCGCACGGCGAAGGACTTATTGACCATCTCAGAACTGTCAAAAGACAAACAGCCTGCTGCCGCCGAGCCGAAGGCGGAGATATCCCAACAAAAAAACGTCAGCCGCGAGAAGCGACGTTACCTTGTTGTTGATGCTGTCGATCGTCTTGCCATTCCACTCGGACAGGTCAATCGGATCCTGGAGCCGCCTAAGTCGACAACTCCTGCAAGTACAGCAACCACTGGCTTCTGTGGCTATTTCTCACGTTTTGATGAAAGCATCGCGTTGTTCGACCTCGCCGCATGCCGAGGACAGCCCGCAGCGCAAGATACGCGATCCAAAATTCTATTGACGGGCCATCGCGGCAAGCAGGTGGGCTTTCTTGTGGAGCATGTCGTCAGTATCGAAATGTCGGAATGGTGTGAAAAACCAAAACAAAACGCACATCGTGGCACGACGACGCTGGTTCAACTCGGCAATGGCAAAGACGCGAAAGTCTTACCAGCCTTCAACTTGCTTGAAGCGCTCGACGAAAGTGCTGCAGAAGCCATTTCTCTGCCCAACTGACCCTCAGTATCTTCCAACAGAACCGTCAGTGTAGGTATACCGACAAACCTGCATCGCACGCCTCGCGTCCGCAGATGCACTTTTCTTCCGTCGGCAGGTCGTGGGACTAGGCTCGCGGCTTTGCCGTTATTCGTGGCGCAGGGGTCTGCAACGCGTTCGGCGAGCGAATACTGGCTGCAAACATGGTTGTTGCGCTACCAAGAAACAGGTCTTGAACATCAAACACCAAGGACAGAAAGCGCCGCAGAAGGTAAGACAGTATCTTCAAATGAAGGACTTCCTGCATCTCAAAAAGCCAATTGATATCAATGGTCGCGCAATAAGTCATCGATTGTGGCGCGTCTTTGACCGGCCATCCCACGGTGACGATGCAACATGCCAACTGTACCATACAACATTGATTTGCCGCACGTATTAGCTTCAATTGGTCAACAAGACGGCGACACAACCAGCTTGAGAAAGGAGCAGAAGGAGCCAGGCATTTTTGAATGACTGGCTCCTTGGACGTCTGAGATCTGATTGACCTTTCGGAAAGGTCAACTTCCATACGGCACCGCGAATTCTGCCCACTGGGCAAAAAACAACCGTGCAGTTTCTCTCTGATCTTGGAAATAAACGCGCAACGCCGCGCGTAGTGCTCAAGATAATCGCATGTCTGCGTCAAGCCTCCCCGACAGGTTGTGGCAAAACTCAGGCCATGTCCAAGCGGTTAGGTCCAACACAAGCAGCATCGCTGCGAGACTTGAAATCACGGCCGCTCAGCGGTTTGAAACAGGAGGGTAAAATGCCAGAACGCCAAAGTCGTTTCGCCCCGAAATTCACATCTTTGCAGCCTACGGATGTTGTTCCAGGGCAATCGTTGGAAATCAACGTCTTTGGTGAGCTACGCGTGACCCAGGATGGCGTGCTGCAAACGCTGCCTCCGTCACGGAAAGCGCGCGCATTGCTGGCGTATCTTGCGATGACGGGCCGGCCGGTCAGGCGCGAACGCCTATGTGAACTGCTGTGGAACATTCCCGATGATCCCCGCGCATCTCTGCGGTGGGCGCTTAGTCGGATCCGCAAAGTGGTCGACACACCGAACAAGCAGCGCATTCAAGCAGACCGCGAGCGCGTTGCAATTGATCTTAACGATGTACAGGTCGACTTTGTCACCGCCCGAGGCCAGCTTTTTGATACAGAAAAGACCATCTCGGCAGACGATCTTAGCAAAATCGCCAATACACTCTCCGAACCAATTCTTGATGGGTTGGATGATGCTGGACAGCAAGAGTTCGAAACCTGGCTTATGGGAGAACGTGAAGACGCACGTTTGATGCAGGTCAATGCTCTGCGACGACTGGCAACACATGCCGAATTGGATCCTGCAGATCGAATTAAATGGGCTTATCGTTGGCTGGATCTTATGCCCTTCGAAGTTCAAGCCGCCAAAAGGCTTATCGCGGACTTTCGTGCCACCGGGCGTTTCGAAGAAGCCGCCAGCATCGAAAGGCGTTTCAAACAGGAAACCAAAAACATATCGCTTGATATCGTGACGGATTTCAAAGACTTGCCGCCAATTGAACCACCGGCAAATGTCGAAAAGCCGCCAAGAGACAGCAGCCGACGTTGGCGGTTGCGCAGCCAGACGATCGGTTTTTGCAAGGCGCAAGACAACATCAACATCGCCTACGCCGAAGTTGGCGAAGGTCGCCCGCTTATCAAGGCCGCCAACTGGTTAAACCACTTAGAGCTCGATTGGGGCAGTCCAATCTGGGGACAGACCTTCTCCGCTTGCGCCCACGAGCGGCGTTTCATCCGCTATGACAGCAGGGGAAACGGTCTTTCGGACTGGAATGTCAAAGATATCAGCATGGAGTCCTTTGTCGCGGATCTGGAGGCTGTCGTCGAAGCCTCGGGCGTGGATCGGTTTCCATTGCTCGGCATTTCGCAAGGATGCGCAGTCTCAATAGAATATGCTGCGCGGCACCCCGAACGGGTATCGGGTCTGGTGCTGATATCGGGTTATGCGGCTGGCTGGCGGATCGACTCTTCTGCTGAAGAGCGCGAAAGGCGCGAGGCAGTCATGACATTGACGCGCCACGGATGGGGCACACCAAATCCCGCTTACAGGCAGATTTTCTCGCAGACTTTCATGCCGGATGCCAAGCCAGAGGAACTTGAGTGGTTCAACGAATTTCAACGTCAAACCACCTCTCCCGAGAACGCGGTCCGCTTTCTGGACGCTTTTGGAGACATCAATGTCCGTCATCGACTGCGCCAGATCAAGGCGCCAACGATCGTCTTTCACGCGCGGGGCGATCAGCGCATCAACATCAGTCAAGGACGCGAGCTTGCCACCGAGATTCCCGGCGCCGAGTTTGTGCCGCTGGATAGTCGCAACCACATTCTTCTGGAATCTGAACCCGCCTGGCACACCTGTTTGGAGAAGGCGATTTCCTTTTTCCGCAAGCACGACATCTGATTTCTTATGCCCTAGGCAGGGATGCGATCTTCCCTCATCTGAGCAACAAGCATCTGCCGCGCCTGGCACATTCGTGTCATGATGGTCTTTGTCGGAACACGAAAAAATGCTGCAGCTTCTGCATAGCTGTAGCCCTTTACAGAAACCATCAGAACGACGGCTGCCAATTCAACAGGAAGATCACTTACGGCCCCATACGCGTGTCGGTCTGCGAATTGCTTTTCGTTGGCCGTCAAACCATCGCGATCCGTCTTCGTTGCATCTTCACGTTGGGCATCATCAGCATTGTCCTTTTGCAAACGGTGCTCAGATAACCAACAGCTGCGCAGAACACGAAAAAGCCATCGGTCCAACGGCTGGGATCGGTCCCACTGCGCTTGTCGTGACAAAGCATCATGACACGCCATACGGACAACCTTGTCAGCCTCCACTTCGCAAGAGGTCAAAATGCGCGCAAACCGGCGCAGTTCCGGTATCAATGGCATGATCTTGCCCTTCAGTGCACTTTGCTTCCTGTTCAAACTCCGTTCACTCCATTCATTTGAGACAGTCTCGACATGATGCTTCAATCGCATGCGCTGCATGCTGTTTGGCAAGCGACACTCACCAAATTGGGTGTGGCTCAGGGGAATGCGTCGCGCCGCGACAACAACGACCTAAGGTTCGGCGTTCGTGTACTGCAGCAAATCTGGTCAACATGTTTGATGAGACACCGATCATCTGCGTCAAGCAAACCTGCACCATCTGCCATTGCCGGTATCCTCACAGAAAGCTCCGTACGCGAAGTGGGTCGTCAAAGCGCACCGTCGCTCGAGATTGCCGTGAGATTGGCCAAGCTTTGCGCTTGAACCGTATGGAGATAGCGCGTGTTAGCCAGCGTGGTCATGTCCGTAGAATTATCGATCCAAAACGTTTTTTTTCGATGGCTTGACGCGAAAAGCGGTACAAAAAACGACGATAATGGCCAAAAATCAGCTGCGCCGGACGAATCGCCGCCACTAAAATCGTGACCAAGCCAGTCTGCCGGACCTGTATTTCTTCGCGCCTGGGAATCACTCCATCGGCAAAAAACCGCTAACCCCTTGATGTGGCGTCATTTGATGGTGAAACGCAAAAACCGGTCAAAAAAACACATTGACTTTAGGTTAAGCTGGGAGCACCAAAGTACCCGTTAAATGTTTCTTTTAACAACATGTGGTGGGTAAAATGTATAAATTAACTATGTGTACGCTGTGCACTTTTTCTATTTTCGTAATTGCGCTAATCACACCAGCTTCAGTGACTGCGAATGAAATGGCACTGACATTCGAAGAACAGGGTGTCACCATTGCAGGACAGTATGCCGGATTTCGCGAAAACGCATATGTTCTTGTTACAACGGCCGGTACTCTGCACGTTCCAGCAAACTTGGTAAAATGCCAGGGTGTTGATTGTGTTGAGATCCTTGCAGTTGCGACGCAAGACAACTGATTAACAATAGCCCGGTAAGGTCTGCTTACCGGGCTATTGATACTGCGATAAATCTAGTTGTTAATCCGCGTTTACTTACGCTTTGTTTACCTTGTTGCGTTTTTCTGAGCGCGACGTTTTTCGCCGAAAGCACGAATGGCACGGGCCATTTTCGCACGTTTGCGGTGAGACGTGAACCACTGCTCAAGTGACGGGTAAGCAAATATGTTTCAAAGCATTTTAGGCGCTTTTTCAGCCGCCTTTTTATCACTCACCGTATTCGCCATTGGCACGTCTGCCGCAACGTCAGAAGTTTCTCTCGATTTTACCGATCATCGTGTCTCAATCAGTGGCCAACTTATTGCCTTTGACGATGGCGCATATGTCATTCAAACGGCGCAGGGCATCATCCACGTCCCGGCGATACTGGTTGAATGCCGCGGCGCGCCTTGCCCGCCAGCACATTTAGCCAACACACCCGGCAAAGATCTATTCTAAAGGGCCATTGACTGACCGGTCCGCGCACTTTCCTGCGCAGCAAGTCCTATCGCAATGGCCTTTGCCCCGTCAGCCAACGTGACCTCGACATCGCCTTCGCCGCGCACAACCGCGTTAAAGCGCTGATGCTGATAAAATGTCGATCCATTATGATCCCCCGCCTCCAGCAACATCGGATCAACCGGAATCTCCGACACATAAGGCCCCTTGGGCGCACGTGGGCTGATGATCATCTGCGGCACGGGCGGATCCCCCAGCAGCTTCGGCCAGAACCGCCCCGGCCCCGGCACCAGCGCCTCGATCTTGCCTTTCGGGCCCACGGCGCTGATCTCTTCCTGCCATTTCGATCCTTCCGCGAACATGCACAATTCCAGCATCGCCCGCGTGCCCTTGGCAAAGTCGACAATGACATAGCCATTGTCCCAGATATCCGGGGCCACCCCGTCATACCGCTCATCGATGTGATTCAGCGACTGTCCAGCACTCGCCATCACACGCACCGGCTCGTCATCAAGAATAAGCCGCATCAAATCAAAGAAGTGGCAGCACTTCTCTACCAACGTCCCACCCGTCTTGGCATTGAACCGGTTCCAGTCACCGATTTTCGGCAGGAAGGGAAACCGATGCTCGCGGATGGTCAACATCTTGATGCCACCCGTCGCCTGTTCGGCTTGGGAAATCAACGCCGCAACCGGGGGCATATACCGATACTCCATCGCCACCCAGACCGGATGCGGATAGTCCTTGAACAACGCCTCCAACACGGGCGCATCCGCCGGACCAGTATAAAGCGGCTTTTCACACAGGATCGGCATGGGCCGCGTGGCAACGATCTGTTTCAACTGCGGCACATGCAGATAGTTCGGGCTGACAATCACCACCGCATCCAACTGCTCAAACGCCAGTAGTTCCTCCAGTGATCCAGCCACATGCGCATCCTGCGCCAGCGTCGCCGCAGACTCCGCCAGTTCCGTTACCGGATCATACACAACCGAAACCCGCCCCTGCGGCAGCAGATTTATATTCTGAATATGTTCGCGGCCCATCATGCCGCAGCCAATCAGGCCGTAGTTCACACTATCCACGTCGTCTTAACCTTTTCCCATGCGAGAGATGTAAGTGGCACGCTTGGCATCATACCAGGTGCGCGAAAACTCGGCCGGTTCCTTGGCAGCGGTCCGGCTGACCCGCTCGATATAGCCTGCCGTCTGTCCCGCATTCAGATGGAACGTCCCCGGCGCCCAATCCGGCACGGTATCCAGGCCAATACGATCCTCGACGCTGGCAATCACCAGGCCGAGTTCGTGGCGATAAAAGTGATAAAGCGATTCTGAAAGATCGCTGACCGCAATGACGTCGCGTTGCGCCCCATCAAGCCAGATCTCTTCCAGCGCGATCAACACACCATCCAGCGACCGCAACCGCCTGATCCGATGCCCCTCCGGATCACCACCCAAGCGCGCAAAGCCGTCAGGCTTGGCCAAGCGATCCACGGAAAGCACCTCTGCGGTCGGCAACCCGCCCCCCTTCAGCAATTCCAACCGAAAGAACGCATAAACCGACTCCACCGCCGGCCGGTGCCGCACATAATTCCCCGACCCCTGTACCCGGTCGAGCAATCCCTTGGCTTCCACGTCCGCCAGCGCCTTGCGCAAGGTGCCCACAGCCACACCCAGATCGTCCGCCATCTCGCGTTCAGGCGGCAGGCGCGATCCATCCGCCAGATGCCCCGCAGCAATCTCTCGGATCAGCATCTCGCTCAATTGAATGAATTTCGGCAAGGCAGAGGTTTTCGCCATGGCGACCCCTCCCCAGGTCAGCGCACGAAAATTGATACACTATTGTTGCACAGAAAATTGCATGCTACGCAAGAGGCAACACATACTTCTGGGGGAGGAGAATCGATGACCATCGTACCGGTCACCAGCGCAGACCTTGACGCCGCCGAAGTCAGCTGGTTCTCCGCGCTCTGCTCCGACGATTATCAATTCCTGGGCGTCCCCGATGGCGACCTGCGATCATCTTGGGAACACTGCCGCGACATCGCGCTGACGGCAGAAGAACAAGGCTTCCGCAACATCCTCGCCCCCTCCTCCTATCAGGTCGGCCAAGACACCCTGTCCTTCGTCGCGGGTATGGCCCCGCTGACAACCAAAATGAACTTCCTCGCCGCCATCCGCTGTGGCGAAGTCCAACCCATCATGTTGGCCCGCACCATCGCGACACTCGATCACATGCTGAAGGGGCGGCTGACCCTCAACGTGATCAGCAGCGACTTCCCCGGCGAAGTCGCCGAAAGCGCGTACCGATACAAGCGCAGCCACGAAGTCGTTGAAATCCTGCGCAAATGCTGGACACAGGATGAGGTCAGCTATGACGGCGACATCTACCAGATCTCGAACCTCACGACCGATCCGGCCAAACCCTACCAGCAAAACGGCGGCCCCCTCCTCTATTTCGGCGGCTACTCTCCCGCAGCACTCGAACTCTGTGGCGCACAATGCGACGTCTACCTGATGTGGCCCGAAACCACCGACATGCTGGAACAACGCATGAAGGACGTAAACGAACGGGCGGCGGCGCACGGGCGCACGCTCGACTACGGCCTACGGGTTCACATGATCGTCCGCGACACCGAACAGGAAGCCAAGGAATACGCGGATTACATCGCGAGCAAACTCGACGACGAGTACGGCAAACTGATCCGCGACCGTGCGCATGACAGCATCAGCCTTGGCGTCTCACATCAGGCCCGCGCCCGGGAACTGGCGGATAAATACGGCTACACCGAACCGGGTCTCTGGACCGGCGTCGGGCGCGCGCGCTCCGGCTGTGGCGCCGCCCTCGTCGGCTCCACAGATCAGATCATGACCAAAATCGAGGCCTATCAAAAGATGGGCATCCGTGCTTTCATCTTCTCAGGCTACCCGCATATCGACGAGGCCAAACACTTCGGCAAACGCGTCATGCCCGAACTAAAAACCTGCTCGCTGCCCCATGAATACGGGCGTGTGCCATCTGAAACACTAGCGACCCCATTGGGCACAGGACCACGCCGTTGAACCGCACAAAAATCACTGATGACCTTTCCTTCAGCCGCATCGTTTACGGCATGTGGCGCCTTGGCGATGACAGCAACACCTCGCCCGCCCATGTGCAGGCCAAGATTGAGGCCTGCCTGGAACAGGGCATCACCACCATGGATCAGGCCGACATCTATGGGCTCTACGAGGCGGAAGAGGTTCTCGGAAACGCGCTTAAGGCGGCACCGCATCTCAAAGATCAGATCGAGATCGTCACCAAATGCGATATCATCTACCCCGCCGGGCGCTATGGTAGCGCACGGGTCAAGCACTATGACACCAGCCGCGACCACATCATCGCGTCAGTAGATCACTCGCTGCGGTTGATGAATATCGACAAGATCGACACGTTACTGGTCCACCGCCCCGACCCGATGATGGACCATCATGAAACCGGCGCCGCACTGGACGAAGTGGTCAACTCCGGCAAGGTCCGCACTGTCGGCGTTTCCAACTTCAAACTGCACGACTGGACACTGCTGCAGTCAGCGATGAAGACACCGCTGATCACCAACCAGATCGAGCTGTCCCTTGCGGCCCATCAAGGCTTTACGAATGGCGACGTCGCCTATCTGCAAGAGCGGAATATCCCCATCATGGCATGGTCCCCCTTGGCCGGCGGCAGCCTGATGACTGGCGCGGGCGATATCCAGAGCGCCATGGGCAAGGTCGCGGCGGAAAACGGCGTTGACAATGGTGCCGTCGCCGTGGCTTGGCTGCTTGCCCACCCGGCCAATATCATGCCGGTCATGGGCACGAATAATATCAATAGAATCAAATCACTTTCAGACGCTTTGAAAGTAAAAATGGACCGCGAAACCTGGTTCGAACTTTACACAGCCGCCCTTGGGCAAGAGGTACCATAATGGACGCAGGCACCATCGCGACCTTCGACCCAAGCACTGACGGCGACAGCTTTCGCGGCGCGCTTGGAACCTTCGTAACCGGCGTTACAGTTGTGACAACGGACAGCCCCGAAGGACCCGTCGCCATCGTCGCCAACAGCTTTGCCAGCGTGTCGCTCGACCCGCCGCTGGTGCTGTGGTCGCCCGCGAAATCCTCCAAAAGGTTCGAACATTTCGCAGGCTCCCGGCGTTTCGCCATCCATGTGCTCGCCGCAGACCAACGCGACATCTGCGCGGCCATCATCAAATCCAAAACTGCGATCAGCCAGATCCCGATGCATCTGTCCCATTGCGGCATGCCGATCATCGAAGGTGCGCTTGCCAGTTTCGAATGCAACCTCGAAGCCACCCATGACGCAGGCGATCATGTGATCATCGTGGGGCGCGTCACCAAAGCCCACCACCAGGGCGGCGACCCGCTCGTCTTCCACGGCGGAAAATACGGAGCGTTCAAGGAACACTGATCATCATCTCGCCAGAAATACTCTGGGGGAGCCGCGCAAGCGGCGGGGGCAAAGCCCCAAATAAAACAAGGGCAAAAGCCCGCACAACAGGGGAGGAGCCGCAATGTCGGTCCTGTTTGGCCTACTTTGGCCACTTGAACGGTTCAATACCGTGGTCCTTGCCATCGGCAAGGCAATCGCGGTGGCGGCACTTGCCATCATGGTCTGCCTGATCCTGGGCCAGGTCTTTTTCCGTTATGTGCTGAATGACGCGCCCAACTGGACCGAGGAGGGCGCACGCTTCGGGATGCTCTGGATGACCGGTCTGATGGCACCCTTGGCCTACCGCATGGGCGGGTTCGTCTCAATCGACATGCTGGAACGCGCCCTGCCCCGTATGATTTCGGCCATCCTGACGCTACTGCTGCTCAGCATCGCCATGTGGGTCCTGATCATTGCGTGGGATCGTGGCCTGAACAACCATGTGGACACGATCTCGGGTCGCGGCTGTTCGTCGAGCTTACGCTGGCCATTCGGGTTCGAGATCGGCAAATGCGGCAACAAGTTCCAGAACCAATACCAATACGCCTCGCTCTGGGTCGGGGTGAACCTGCTGATCCTTGTGAATGTCGAATTGATCATCCGCCAGATCATTAAACTCGCCGGCCAGGGCGACAGGCTCAAACCGCTCAGTGCCGATGATTTTGCAGGAGCCGATTGATGCTACTCTGGTTCCTTCCGCTTTTCCTCATCCTGATCATGATCGGTCTGCCGGTTGTTTTTGCCCTGCTCGCGTCACCCATCGCGCTGATCCTTTACGAAGGTGATACGCGCAACGTTGTCGCCGGTCTTTACCGCAACCTCTACAACGGCATGGACAGCTTTCCGCTGATGGCGCTGCCATTCTTCATGCTGGCAGGCGAGATTATGAACCGCGGCGGCATCACCATGCGGCTGGTAGAGTTCTCCCAAGCCTTCATGGGCCACCTGCGTGGCGGGCTTGCCCATGTGAACATTCTATCCTCAATCCTCTTCGCAGGTCTCTCGGGCTCTGCGGTCGCCGACACATCTGCCCTCGGCTCCACCCTGATCCCCGCGATGGAAAAGAACGGCTATTCCCGCAAATTCGCCGCCGCCATCACGGCCGCTTCCTCGGTCATTGGCCCGATCATCCCGCCATCGGGTATCATGATCATCTATGCCTATGTCATGGGCGAAAGCGTCGCGGCGCTGTTCCTTGCGGGCATCGTGCCCGGTGTCATGGTTGGCGTCGGCCTGATGGTCATGGTGCGGCTGATGGCCGACCGCTATGACCTGCCCAAGGCCGAACGGATCGTCACCAAAGACCAATCCATCACCCAGGTCGAATACTGGGTCAGCTTCGCCCTGCTACGGATCAACGTCGCGGGACTGCTGATGGCGATCTACAGCGGGCTGGCCACCACCGTCGGTCTGGCTGAAATCAACGAAGCAGGCGACAAAATCCACGCCCTCAACCTCTGGATCGTTTTCGCCGCCCTGCTCGCGGTGGCGCACTTCATGCTGATGGGCTACCGCAAAAAGGTCAGCCACGATTTCCGTATGGTCTGCAAAAAGGCGGTCGCACCCCTACAAACCCCCATCATTATCCTTGGCGGCATCCTCGTCGGTGTCTTCACCCCGACCGAGGCATCAGCCATCGCCGTCGCCTACGCGCTGGTGGTCAGCTTCCTTGTCCTGCGCTCAATGACGTTCAAGGATCTGGGCCAGGTCCTCACCCGCTCCGCCCTCGGCACCTCAGCCGTGCTGCTGCTGGTCGGCGCAGCCGTCGCCTTCAAAACCGTCGTCAGCCTCAGCTACGCCCCGCAAATCCTCAGCGACTACATCCTGTCGCTGTCCGAAAACCCGCTGATGCTGTTGTTCCTGATCAACATTCTGCTGTTTGTCGTGGGCATGTTCCTCGATGCGGGGCCCGCAATCATCATCCTCGGGCCAATCCTCGGGCCGATCTTCGTCGACCTCGGCGTGCACCCCGTCCACTTCGCCATCATCATGAGCGTGAACCTGACCGTGGGGTTGGCCACGCCACCCATGGGGCTTGTCTTATTCGTGGCGAGTACTGTGTCCGGCGAAAAGGTCGAAACCATCGCCAAGGCCATCCTGCCCTTCCTCGCCGTCGAAATTCTGGTGATCTTCCTGATCACCTACATCCCCGCCATTTCCATGACAGTGCCCTATCTGACCGGGTTCCTGGGCTGCGGCCCAGAGGTCGGATTCAGCGCTTGCATTAGCCCCGCACCGGGCATCAACTAACCAGTATCACTAAGGGAGAGACCAAAAATGCTGAACCATCTCAAAGTCGCGGCCACCGCCGCCCTGCTGGCGACACCTTTCGCCGCTTGGGCCGACGGGCACCAGGAATTCACCATCCGGGCCACCGCCAATTCGAACGAGAACGACGAAGACTATGACGGTCTGGTCGTCTTCAAGAACTATGTGGAAGCAGCCTCCAACGGCCGCATCGGCGTGGAACTCTTCATCGGCACACAGCTTTGCGCGACGGGTGCGGAATGCCTTGAAGGCGTCTCCGAAGGCTCCATTGATGTCTACATCTCCACCTCTGGCGGCGCGGCAGGTATCTTCCCCTACGTACAGGTGCTCGACCTGCCCTATCTGATGGCCAACGACCGGGTCGCCGAACACGTGCTGACCTCCGACTTCGTGCGCACCATGCGGGATATGGCGCTGTCCGACAGCGACAACACGATCCGCCTGATGACCATCGGCAACACCGGCGGCTGGCGCAACTTCGCGAACACCCAGCGCCGGATCCAGTCGCCCGCCGATATGGAAGGCCTGAAAATCCGCACCGTGGTCGCCGACCTGCCACAGGAACTCGTGCGCGCGCTTGGTGGCTCGCCCACACCGATCCCATGGCCAGAGCTGTTCACATCCTTCCAGACCGGCGTGGTTGACGGCTCCAAAAACGGCATCACCGACATCATGGGCATGAAATTCCCAGATGCGGGCCTGCAATACCTGACGCTGGACGGGCACGCCTATATGGGTGCGCTCTGGTGGATGAGCAACGACAACTTCATGGCGATGCCAGAAGACCTGCGCCGCGTGGTTGTGGACGGGTTCAGCCAGCTGCAGCAAGCAACATTCGCCTCACCCAAGCGCAAGTCGATCGAAGCCTACGAAGCCTTCGTGGCAGGCGGCGGTGACCTCTACGTGCCAACACCAGAAGAAAAGGCAGCACTCGCCGAAGCCGCCGCACCTGTACAAGACTGGTTCCGGTCCAACGTTGACGGCGGCGACGCCATCCTGGACGCACTGATCGCAGCCGTTGGAGATGCCGAAGCCGAGATCAACGCGTCATACGAAAGCGACCTGAACTAAGGTTCGCCGCATTGACGATGAAGGGCCACCCAATCGGGTGGCCCTTTTCTATGTGTACAAAGGTTCCACGCCGATCCCGGACAAACTCGGCCGCATGCGACACTTCCGATGACGGCTATGAGCCCCAAGCGACCAATAATCTGCTCTGCAGCGAAGGTCGGCTCCTTGCTTGCAATGTAATAGTGCCCATGCCGTACAGGTCCACCTGACCTGCGTTGAACCAAGCCTGCTCTTCAAAACAAAGAATACGTTAAACGCGCACTCCAAAGGCCGGAGGTCAACGAAGTTTGCTAGGTTTGCCTCAAACTATTCGCGCCATTCAGAAATCGCTCGATGGGTGCCGCTGCCTCGCAGGGAGCAGAATCTCAGGAGTCTTTAGTGGAGGTACCACGGCGGTCTCGGAACAGCCGATAAATGATTACATACGATCCCAGTAAGCAAATTGTAGGAAACACGAGAGCAGCGGCTTCATTCCGAATAGAGGAAAAGACCCCTTCAAGATGGCCTACTGATGATGCGTAGGGTTCATGAGACGCAAGCCAACCCTCAGTAAACTGGACCAAGTCTTGCACGTCCCAAAGCGTGAAAACCAACATGATCCAATGGAAGGCAATTACCGTAACCAAAACGAATAGTAGGCCGAGATCACCATGGTTCTCTTTGCGTTGTTCAAGACCGTCTTGCCGTTGGCGCGCATCTGTGTCCATCTTTGTCTTCCCATCCAAATGATATCCGAAAAAGTGTTTCGCGTATCGGTCGGCCAATAATTACATCTTCACATTAGGGAAGGTCGTACGCAAGCGGTCAACTTTAGACGACAGCACATGGACTAGAATGGTCATTGCTCAGACGGCTGACGTTTGCGTCAAGGGCATTACGAAAAGGCGAATAAAAATGAAAATCCGTTTGGAACCGCAAAGCTGACACCAGGGTCAATTTTTTGAATATCCGCTTCGGCCGCAAACCGCCATTCACCGGAACGGGTACATCCACGCTTTGTAATCATCCACCAGCACCTCTGCCCGCGCCCGCTCCTCAGCGGTCAACCTCGGCGTAATCAGCTCCAGACTATCCAACGCATCCGGGTCCCCGCCTATTGCCGATAGCGCATACCACAGATAGGCTCGGACCATGTCCGGCGCGGGCAATCCGCGTCCCAGTTCATAGTACCAGCCCAGCCCGGATTGCGCGCCCGCATGCCCTTTCAACGACGCCCGCAGATACCATTCGAACGCCCGCTCATCGTCGCGGTCGACGCCAAGGCCAAGGGCGTACATGACTCCGATCAGTTCTTCAGCTTCGGCATTACCAGAGCGCGCGTAAACCTCGAAAAGCGCGCGCGCCTCGGCATAGTCGCCCGCCTCCATCAGATCGCGCGCAACCTCCATATCCGCCTGCGCGGGGGCGGCGGAAAGGAACAGAGCCGCACAGGTGTACGTACAGGTTCTGTACAGGTTCTGTACGCAAAACATACAAGCCTCCTCGGATTGGTTTTTGCGGGCCAAATGGCCACGGCACAGGTCATCACAAGCGATGATTACATCCCCGTGGACCCCGATCAAGCCCGGATCGGACAGCTTCTATTTTATGATAAGATACTGTCAGGAAACAGAAATATCTCATGCGGGACCTGCCATCACCACGACCACGCGGGCGCAGACGGGCTGTCTTTGGGCATCGGCGAAGGTGGCGTTGGCGTCGGGCCGGAAAGAAGTCCGGGAACGGGCGCTGATCGGATCCGGAAACGCATCCCCAGAAACGCGCCAAGTCTCTGGAATCTCGGGCACAATTCCGTTGAAGTGCTCTTCCATGATGGTCGCCTGACCGCCTCTGACATCTATGGCAACGGCTTTGATTCACCGGCAGAAGAATGGCTGCCCCAAGGCCTCGATAATCTGCTCGCGGCCCAGGCCCTTTTCCCCATGGCCGCACAGTTTGAGATGGCCGGAAACCTTGGCGAAAACGATGTCATCGGCGCGGTCAACAACCGGATTGACCGTGGTTGGCCGATCATCGCCAAGCGGGTACGCACGATCCCGGAATATGGGCAGATGTTCGTGCAAGCCTTTGATCACATTGAAGAACCAGGTGATGTAACCATCGTCGAAATCGGCAACGCGCTCGGCGCCTTCATCGCGTCAGAGTGGCAAAGCCACGACAGCCCCTACGATCAATGGCTCACTGGTACGCCGCTGCCAGAGGATGCCGAACGGGGCCGTCAGCTTTTCTTTAACAATCGCTGCGCATCCTGCCACGCGGGGCCACTGTTTACGGACCAACAATTCCACGCGCTCGGTCTGCCTGCATTTGGCCCCGGACGCACCCGTCGCTGGGACCAGATTTCGCGAGACGTGGGGCGAATGGCTGAAACCAACCTGCTGGAGGACGCTTACAAATTTCGCACGCCATCCTTGCGCAACGTCGCACTGACGGCGCCGTACGGGCATAACGGTGCTTACCCCACGCTGGACGCAATGATCCGGCACCACGCCAATCCAACCGCCGCAAGCGCGGCGTGGACGCCAGAAACAGCAAACCTGCCTGACGTCCCATGGCTTGCCACCGTTGACTTCGCCATCCGCGAGGATCGTCGGGAAATGGCGCGCCAAGCCGCGGTAAACGACCTGCGTCCGATGACGCTGAGTGACGCAGACATTGCCGATCTTGTGGCCTTCCTGCATGCCTTGACGGGGGCAACGGCCGACAAACAACCGCTTGGCCGTCCTGCCTCTGTCCCAAGCGGATTATCCGTCGATTAGCAGAAAATCCGCTATTGCCGAAATTCTATTCACGCCGGATCAACACGCCAAGATCTGCAACATTGGTCCCGGTGGCACCGGTCATCAGCAGATCCCCCGCCTGTTTCAGCGCTGCATAACTGTCGTTGTTGGCAAGCAGCGCGTCCAGCGCACTGATCTTTTCCAGCGTATCTTGATCCACTAACCCACCCGCGGCATCCGTCGGCCCATCACGCCCGTCACTGCCCCCTTGCAGGCAGACCCACTTGGTCCAGCCTCGTTTGCGGGCTTCGAGAGCAACACGCAATGCAAGTTCCTGATTGCGGCCCCCGCGCCCGTTGCCATGCAGCACAACCGTCGTCTCACCACCCCACAGGTTGACGCCTGGTTTTGCTTGTTCGCAAATCAGCCGCGCTGCGTCTGCGACATCGCCCTCAACCGGCTCCGCAAAAACATGGCATGCGCCAGCAGCATCAGCCAGGGCTGCAACGCTTTGCGCATTTGAGCCGACCAGAACATTATTCGCATCCGGCAGCGATGCAGGTGGTGTCGCCTGCTGGAGATGCGCCTGAACGGCACGCGGCACGCGGTCCCACAGGTCTGCCGATACCAGTATGTCAATGGCCTGTGCGGCTGTGCCGATGGGTGGTGTCGTCGGCCCGCTGGCCACGGCCGACAGATCGTCCCCAATGACGTCAGACAGGATCAGTGCGGTCACCTTATGCGGCGCGGCATGTCGTAAAAAGCCACCGCCTTTCAGATCAGAAAGCTGTTGCCGGACCAGATTCATCGCACCAATATCCAGACCGGCCCCCAGCAGCAGCGCATTCACCTCTGCCTTGTCTGCCAAGCTTAGATCGCCCGCAGGTGCGGGCAACAATGCTGAACCACCACCCGAGATCAGTGCCAGCACCGGCCCTTGGGCTGCATGCAGCGCATCTATAACCGCCCGGGCTGCGGCCAGACCTTTCTCATCTGGAACAGGATGGCCCGCAGCAAGGACCAGTGCACCATCTAATTCTGATGCATTTTCGTAGTTGGTCACCACAAGGCATGGCACCTGAGCAAACCGATCTAAGGCAGCCTCTGCCATGCGTCGGGCAGCCTTGCCTATGGCGATGATCAACGCGGGCGATGTCACCTCGTCCAACGCCCCTGCAACAGCCGCGTAAGGGTCTGCTGCCATCACGCCCGCGTCAAAAATCCTGCGTGCTTCTGCCCGTAAATCACTCATTCTTCTTCCCTTTTTCGGCCATTAGAATTGCCATACGCTGGACCACTTGCAATTCCAACTCGGCTGACGGCGATGTGCGCAATGATGGCATAGAAAGTGCGATCAGGACCCGAGGATATGACCTTGCCAGAATGATGTGGGTGGCCGCGTAACGCTCAAAAAGATAGGTGATATGGTCATCGGCAACCGGTCCCAGAGTCGGAGGCTCGGCCTTACGCAAAACGGGTGCAGCTTGAAAAATGCGATCTAAAACAGGCTCTTGCAACCCAGACAAGCTTTCTGCGCTGACCACCACGGCCCCTTCAACCGCAGGATGGTTCTGGAGGTCACGCAGGAACGTCATCGGATCATCGGTCTTTGCCGTGGCAAGATACCGCAACAGGCCAAGGCTTTGATCCTCAATCCGCAGCAGGCGTGCATCATTCAGGATCGCCACAACAAACAGGGTTGTCATGACCGCTGCCACTGTCAGCAAAGTCCCATCACGCCCAAGCGCCGCCAGAAAACCGATCATACTGCCGACGAACACTGCTGCGAAAACCATGACGGCCAGATTAATCAGCGTTGCCCAATGTCCCTGATGGGCCCGGCCCAGCCCGATGGCCAGCCAACACAAGATCAACACGCCAAGTGCCGAAAACTGGATCGGCAGATTGATATAGAGCAGCAGAAAATCCCCGACGGCCAAGGGTATGAACAAAAGCAGCGACAGTCCAAGACGCACCACCATCGCGTTCTCTGCCCCCGAAAGTGATGCGCGATCACGTGTCAAAACCAACCAGCCTGACAGAATGAAACCCAAGATCTGAAACCCAAGCAGCGCAAAAAGCCGCGCAGGATCAATAGCGCCACCATACCAGAAGGCGCTGACCGCAGCGATGGCGGCTCCGACCCCCATCACGGATTTGATTGCGGGTGGCGCATGCCGACGCAGCAGCCCTTCGGTCAAAAGCAGAACCGCCAACGGGATCAACCCGGCAGCAAGCAGAACAAGGACTCGAAATGCCTCGACCCCGGTCAGGATCATCAGCACACGGCCCACAAACAGCATCATCGTGACCTGCACACCAAAGATGAAGCGGCGATTGATCGGATCGTCTGGATCGCGTGCAATCAGCACATTACGCAATACAGCAAGCCCCAAAAGGGCTGCACATGACAGAAAAAGCTGGACCAGAACTGTCGCGGCCGCAATCACCGGCGGTCGACCTGGTAGGGACGCAACGTCGCCCATGTCTGCGTACTGTCCGCCCAATAGATTGCGGGCAAGATCAGCCTGCGCAACGCCACCAAGCCTCCGGTCAGCAACAAGCCGACAACGGCCGATTTAGGCACCTCCCGCGACAGGAACTTACGCATCGCCGCCACATCCATCTGCCCAAGCTGCAGCACATCGTCACCGCGGTCGTAGTCCAAGACCTCGGCGCAATAGTCATTGTAGCGCGCGTCACGGTGCTTTGACGCCGCATCCCACGTCTTTTTCAAGTCGTCTGATCCGCCGGTATAGGCATCTGCGATCACAAATCTCTCTTCATCAAACCCAGCCTCAGGTCCGACGCCAAAAACATGGCGATGATCTGCCATGATGCGCCGCCCCAGCAGCAAATGGTTCAGTGTCCGACGGGCGGTCCCCGGCTGCGGCCAAACATCCGAAAACATTTGCGACACCATGCCCACCACCGCGGGCACTTGCGTGACATTTGAAACCCAGATCGGGCGGAACTGGCGCCGGACAAAGATCAGAAAGCAAGTTAGACCATAAAGAACCCATGACAGGTTCTTGGATCTTTCATCGGGGTCCACCATCACCAGCCCGAGGTGCAAAACATCGGTCGGGTGTGGAACAGTATCCAGTGTCATCACAGCAAGGGCATTGAACGCAATCGGCGTGCCATCCTGCCGCGACACAAGTGTGACAATCACCGCCTCCATCCGGCTTTTGTCGCCTGAGAAAACACCGTAGGTCAGCTTCCCTGCATCCAGGGTCCGCCCTGCGACGGTTCGCAACTGTCCGCTCAGATCAGCCAGCGCGTCGTCCGTCATCCATAACCCCGGACGTTCGACAATACGCACGGTATGATCCGAGCCAGAGCGCAGGGTAACGTCCATGTAACGCCGCCGGAGCGTCCTGAAAACTGTCCTGATCACGGTTTTGTGCCCATCCTCCTGCCGCGCACATTAGGCATGCCGGAGTGCAGGCACAAGATTGGCGTCAGGCGGCTGCAGCCTCGGTTAGAGGTAGCGGTTCACCAGGTTTTCCAGCCGCTCTTGCTGACCAGAGCGCGGCTCGGGACTGATATCGTCCCGCAAGACACAGTCATAGCATTGATCCAACGTTGCTTGGGTCAAAAGACCCTGAGCATCCGGTGTATCCCACCCGGCATAGCGCGCGTTGCGTGCCGCCTCTAGTTTGCCGTCCTCCAACATGGCGGCCGCTGCTTTCAGACCCGCTGCACAGGCATCCATGCCACCGACATGCGCCAGGATCAGATCTTCGGGATCAAGGCTTTGCCGCCGCAGTTTGGCATCGAAGTTGGTCCCGCCTGTTGTGAAACCGCCGGCCCGCAGAACTTCATAATAGGCCAGCGCCATTTCTGGCACATTATTGGGAAACTGGTCTGTATCCCAACCTGACTGATAATCGTTCCGGTTCATGTCGATCGACCCAAAAATACCCAGCTCACGCGCAAGGGCCAATTCATGTTCAAATGAATGCCCCGCAAGAATGGCATGGCCTTGTTCGATATTGACCTTCACCTCGTCCTCAAGACCAAAGTCCTTCAGGAACCCGTACACCGTAGCGACGTCATAGTCATATTGATGCTTTGTCGGTTCCTGCGGCTTTGGTTCTATCAGGATCGCACCTTTGAAGCCGGTCTTGTGTTTGTAATCCACGACCATTTGTAGCATACGCCCGGCTTGCTGCCGTTCGCGCCCCATATCGGTGTTCAAAAGTGTCTCGTATCCTTCGCGCCCCCCCCAGAGCACGTAATTCTCGCCACCAAGTTTGATCGTCGCATCCATGCATGATTTGATCGTCGCCGCCGCATAGGCAAAGACATCCGGATCGGGGTTCGTTGCGGCCCCCGCCATGTAGCGTTTATGCGAAAACAGGTTCGCTGTGCCCCACAAGAGCTTGACGCCCGTTGCATCCATCTTTTCGCCAAAGTACTCGACGGTCTCTTCAAGGTTCTTCGTGCTTTCTGCAAAGTTGGCGCCTTCTGGGCGTACATCAGCATCGTGAAAGCAAAAATACGGTACGCCAAGGATCTGGAACATCTCGAACGCAACATCCGCCTTCAACTTGGCCGCATCCATACTGTCGCCGAACCAGGGTCGGTCAAAGGTCTGCCCCCCAAAAGGATCCCCGCCCGGCCAAGCAAAGGAGTGCCAATAGGCAGCGGCAAAACGCAGATGATCTTTCATCGGTTTGCCCGCGATCAAGGCATTCGGATCATAGTGCCGGAACGCGAAATCGCTTTCGCTTTCAGGGCCCTGATAAGTGATGGCGGGAATGCCTTTGAAGAAGTCGGTCATGATAGTCCTTTCACCGCGCTGTAGCTGGCGCGATAGCGTGCATGGGCTTGTGCAAAAGCCCCGGTCAATGATGGGTCAGGTTCGATGGTCCGCGCGATTTGTGGCGGTGTGGCAATCTCGGGGCCAGCGCCGGTTGCGGCCATCAGGCCAAGACGCGCGGCACCAAATGCCCCGCCAAAATCGCCATCGGCAGGCAGCGCAATTGGCATGTTCAAAGAGGTTGCGATGGCTTCAATCCAATAATCGGATTTTGATCCACCGCCAACTGCGATCAGGCGATTGATTTGCGTGCCCGTGGCCGAAAGTGCGTCAAAGCTGTCGCGTATTGCATGGGTCACGCCTTCCAAAACCGTGCGCGTCAATGCCGCCTGATCCATGGTGTGATCAAGATGCAGGAACGACCCGCGGATGCTGGCATCATTATGTGGTGTGCGTTCCCCGCCAAGGTAAGGTAGGAAAAGCGCACGGCCTGGCGCTTGCAACGCACCCAGAACACCCGTCAGTGTGGCCGAAGGCTGACCAGCAATGCCCGCAAACCAATTCAGCGCATCTGCAGCAGCAAGGATCACACCCATCTGATGCCATGTGCCCGGCAAGGCATGACAAAACGTATGAACGGCAGTGGCCGGATCAGGTCGATAAGCATCCGACGCTGCAAATAGCACGCCAGACGTCCCCAAAGAAACAAATCCGTCACCGGCTTTCACAACCCCAACGCCCACGGCGCTGGCGGCATTGTCACCCCCACCACCGGCGACAATCACGTCCTTGGCCAGCCCCCACCGCCTGGCAAGCTCCGCGCGAATGACGCCCGAAACCTCTGACCCTTCGACCAGCCGCGGCATCTGCTCGCGCGACAGCCCCGTGGCCGCCAAAAGATCATCCGACCAATCGCGTTGCGCGACATCAAGCCAACTGGTGCCCGCAGCATCTGACATTTCGGCCACAGCCTCGCCGGTCAACCACAAGCGCAGATAGTCTTTTGGCAACAGCACTTTTGCTACACGGGCAAAGACTGCGGGCTCATGCCTTGCGACCCAGACCAGTTTTGGAGCCGTAAACCCCGGAAAAACAATGTTTCCAGTAACGGCGCGGAACTGCGGATCTGCATCCAGTTCTGCCGCCTCAACCGCTGATCTTGTATCGTTCCACAAGATACAAGGACGCAACACCTCGTCATCGGCATCCAGCAAGGTTGCACCATGCATTTGACCGGACAAGCCAATGCCCCGCACCGACCCCAGCGACCTTTCAGCCGCCAGTGCCTGAAACGCTGCATCGGCGGCGTCCAGCCAAGTTGCCGGTGCTTGCTCGGACCAGCCGGGTTCGGGGCGTACGGCGGTCAGCGGCACCGATGCTTCGGCCAGAACGGCCTGGCTTTCATCGATCAAAACAGCCTTGAGTGCCGATGTTCCCAGGTCAAGGCCAATATACATCAGGCAGCCTGTTTGGGGTTCTTGCCCATGATGATCATCGACAGGATATCGTCTTCTGTCACGTCCTCGACCCGCTCGGTCCCGATCAGTTGGCCGTTCTTCATGACCGACACGCGGTCGCACAAATCCATCATCTCGCGCGTATCATGGCTGATCAGAAAGATCCCAAGCCCTTGGTTTTTCAGCTCTTTGATCAAGTCAGCAACCATCGCTGTCTCGTGCACACCCAAAGCCGCGGTTGGCTCGTCCATAATCAGTATCCGCGCATTGAAGTAGACCGCACGAGCAATCGCAACAGACTGACGCTGACCACCGGACAACGACCGCACCGGTTCAGAAAACCTTTTGAAGTTCGGATTGAGGCGGGCCATGATCTTGCGTGTCTCAGCCTCCATCGCAGTGTCATCGACAAGACCGAAACGGGTCACAATTTCGCGGCCCAGAAACAAGTTCGATGCGGCGTCCAGATTGTCCGAAAGGGCAAGTGTCTGATAAATCGTTTCGATATTCTGATCGCGAGCGTCGCGCGGGCTGTTAATCTCGACCTTCTTGCCATCGATGAAAATCTCGCCAGCGTCTTTCTTATAGGCACCGGAGAGGATCTTGATCAGCGTGGACTTGCCCGCTCCGTTGTGGCCCAAAAGGCCCACAACCTCACCCGGCATCACGTCAATCGACACATCATCAACCGCTTTGATCCCGCCAAAATGGATCGAGATATTGCGCATTTCAAGCAATGGCGTGGCCATTTTAGGAGTCTCCTGTTTTGCGGCGGTAAACGATGTCGACCCAGACAGCGAGGATCAGAACGCCGCCGACAATCATGTTCTGCAGGGGTGAATCCACCCCAACCATGCCCATGCCCGACACCAGCGCCTGCATGATCAATGCCCCAAGGATTGCGCCATAAATCGTCCCAACGCCACCAGCGAGAGCCGTGCCGCCAATGACGGCCGCTGCAATGACCCGCAATTCGTCCAATTCCCCAAGCGAGGACCCGGCCGAGCCTAACCGCGCCGATGCGATCACGGCAGCAATCGCTGTCAGCGCGCCTATCAGGGCAAAAACTTTCACGGTCAGCAACTTGGTGTTCACGCCAGACAGCTCTGCCGCATCAGGATTACCGCCCATGGCAAAGATGTAACGGCCAAAGCGTGTCTTCTTGGCAATCACGGTCATCGCGATGGCAACTGCCAGTACGATGAGTACCGAAATCGGAAATCCGTAAGCTTCGGTATAGCCCTCGGGCATCTCAAGGCCTTCGGCTGCAAAGCGCCGCTGAAGGATACGGGTCGGGATCATGTAGGCGTTGATAATGGCAGTGATCCCGCAAATCGCACCAACCAGGATCGTCCCCAGCGCATACTCCGCCCATAGCGGCTTGACCGCAAAACCGTGCGACAAATGCTTGCGCCGCGTGCTTATCAAAAACCAGACGGTCAGGGCGGACCCGACAATAGCCAAGATCCAGCTTGCCGTTACGCCAATTGTGCCGCTGGCCCCACCTAACATGACAAAATTCGGATCGAGCGGCGAAATCGTTGTGCCCTTTGACACCCACCACGCCGCGCCGCGCCAAATCAGCAAACCGCCAAGTGTGACGATGAAGGACGGGATCAAAAGATAGCCGATCAGCCACCCCTGCAGTGCACCAATCGCGGCCCCCAGCAAGGTGCCGACCACCAGTGTGATGATCCAGATCGACGGATGCCCAAAGCCAAGTATTTCGGGCAACAGCTGGACCTGAATGACACCCATCATCATACCCACGACGCCCAGGAGCGATCCGATCGACAGATCAATGTTCCGTGTCACGATGACAAAAACCATGCCCGTCGCCATCACTGCCACTGATGCAGTCTGCAGCGTCAGTGTAAAAAGATTGCGCGGGGTCAAGAACGTACCACCGGTCGCGATATGAAAGACAATAGAGATTGCGATGAACGCGCCGATCATCCCCAAGAGGCGCGTATCCAGTTGCAATGTTTTGACAAAATTCCCAAGCCCGTTGGCCATAGGTTCCCTCCCTAGACCCCGGCGAGGGCCAGTTCTTTATATGGCCCCATCCGTTTCAACGGATGGGGCCAGTCTTAACGACTTTGGTTTATTCGCAGACAGCCAAGCCGCTGACGCCCTGGCACAGCACGTCTTTGGCAATCCAGCCAGCGTCCAGCACCAGATTCAGCTTATCCTGCGTGATTGGCTGTGGGGCCAACAGCATTGAATTCACATCAACACCACCAGGCGATGTAAATGTGCCCGCACCTTCGATCTCTGCCATCGATGCACCACCGGCAAGAGCCACGGCAATCTCGCCTGCATTACGGCCCAGCTCGCGGCTATCTTTCCAGACAGATACGGTCTGCGTGCCCAATGCAACGCGGTTCAGGGCAGCGTGGTCGCCATCCTGACCAGATACAGGGATCCCATCCATGCCTTGCGCGGCCAAAGCGGCAACAACGCCACCGGCTGTCCCGTCATTAGAGGCGACAACAGCGTCAACTTCGTTGTTGGTCTGCGTCAGGATCTGCTCCATGTTGCGCTGTGCATTCGAAGGCTGCCAACCATCGGTATAGGCTTCGCCGACGACGCTGATCGCACCGCTATCGATTGCGGCTTGCAGGATTTCCTGCTGACCGCCGCGCAAGAAGTCAGAGTTGGGGTCGGTGGGTGAGCCTTTGATAAAGACGTAGTTACCCTCTGGCTGCGCCTCAAAAACAGCGGCTGCCTGCATCCGACCGACTTCGACATTGTCGAACGTCAGATAGAAGGCCCGTTCATCTTCGATCAGACGGTCATAACCGATCACCGGGATGCCCGCCGCTTCTGCCGCGTCAAGTGCTGGTCCGATGGACGCACCATCCTGCGCCAGGATGATCAAGGCATCGACACCTTGTGTGATCAGGCTTTCTACATCTGCCAGCTGCTTGGTCGCAGATGATTGCGCATCAGCGGACAGATATTCAGCACCAGCAGCTTCGAGCGCGGCCAGCATTGCGGCTTCATCTGTCTTCCAACGCTCTTCCTGAAAGTCCGACCAGCTGACACCAACAGTAACGCTGTGACCATCTGCAAACGCGGCTGTATGAAAACCGGCGACAGCGATAGCTGCCGCGATAACGGATTTATGCATGTGTTCCTCCCAAAGATAAGCCCCCATGCATTGAGGGCGTGAGTCTTCTGACCCTACGATCTTTAGGATGCGCAATTAATTTCAGTTGTCAAAATAAAAATTGCCAAAAAATCAGAAAAATCTCTTTGATGCCGCGCGAAATTTGGGCAATCTACAAAAATACCCAGTATTCGATGGTTCATTTCCCCTGAATACTTCAAGGATTGAAATTATGTATGACGAAGTCGCAGCAGAGCATGACGAATCGGAACCTGCTTCTGGCTGTGGCCCATTGTTGCCATCTGACAGCTCAGACACAAAGCCTTTACGTCAACAGATCTTCGAACATGTCCGCGCCGCAGGGCGCGCGGCACGGGCCGATGTTACGCGCGCATTGGGAATAAGCCCTGGATCAGCAACAACACTGACAGCCGATCTTATCAGTGCCGGACTTCTGCGAGAGGTCGAGGGCCTGCCGCGCGAAACAGGGCGCGGACGCCCCCCCGTCGCGCTTGAGGTCGTGCCAGAAGGGCACCACGTCATTGGCATCAAGCTATCAGATGAAATACATTCGGCGACCCTTACTGATTTTTCCGGTCGGATGCTGGCAGATGCTACCCTTCCCACGCCCCCGACACCCAAGACACTGAACCACCTGCTGGAAGAGATCGACGCGCTAATGGATCTGGTCCTGAAAGGTGCGGGCAAGTCGCTTGCCGATATCTCGGCGGTTGGGATCGGCATGTCCGGGATTGTTGACCATGAAACCGGCATGGTGCCCTGGTCGCCGCTTTTGACAGAACGCGACGTGGATATGGGCAAGGCCTTTGTTGCACGCTTCGGCCTGCCATTGCTGATTGACAATGACGCGAATGTTCTGACCCTGGCGGAACTCTGGTTCGGCGCCGGGCGTGCAATGTCGGATTTTGCGGTCGTTACGATCGAACATGGTGTGGGGATGGGCCTGGTTCTAGAAAACCGGCTGTTTCGGGGCGCACGCGGCATGGGGCTTGAGCTTGGGCATACCAAGGTACAACTGGATGGAGCGCTGTGTCGCTGCGGGCAGCGCGGCTGTCTGGAGGCTTATCTGGCCGATTACGCCCTTGCCCGCGAAGCGGCGACTGCGCTGCATCGCAATCCGCGCAACCTGCAAAGCCCTGCCACCATGCTAGAGGCGCTTTTTGCCCAAGCCAAATCCGGCAATGAGGCAGCGCGCACAATTTTCAGACGGGCCGGTCGGTATCTTTCGGTGGGCCTGTCAAATGTCGTCCAGCTTTTTGACCCCGAACTGATCATCCTGTCCGGTGAACGTATGCAGTATGACTATCTTTATGCTGAAGAGGTGCTGGCCGAGATGCATAAACTGACCCTGAATGATGGGCGCGTGCCCTGCCGGGTCGAGATCCACGCCTGGGGCGATCTGGTCTGGGCCCGTGGCGCGACCGCCCTGGCGCTCGCGGCTGTGACCGATGCCACCGTAGGCGATGCGCGCATATGATCCGGACGCTTCCCGCACTTTTTCTGGCCTCCTCTGTCACTGCAGAACCCCTGTTCGAAAATCGCTCTGACGGTTTGCCAACCCATGTCTACGATGGTGGCTGGGAACACTTTGTGGGCGGTGGCGTGGCCGTTTTTGACTGCAATGGGGATGATCTTCCTGACATTTTTGCCGCTGGCGGCGAAAACCCCGCCCAGCTTTTCATCAACCAGGGTGATTTTAGCTTTGTTCCGGCGGCATTCCCAGCGATCACGGGTGTCACCGGGGCCTATCCGCTGGATATCAATGACGACGGTGATCTTGATCTTTTTGTCATGCGTGTTGGCCAAAACCAGCTTCAGATGGGCACGGGTGATTGCCGATTTGCACGTGGGAGCGAACTGCCACAGCGCGACGACTGGACCACCGCCTATACTGCATGGTGGCAAGACGATGCTCTTGTCATGGCCGTTGGCAACTACGTGGACCGGGCCAATCCGGACGGACCATTCGGGGCTTGCGACGATAACTATCTGTTGCGCGCTGGTCAGGGCGACTACTTTGCGACGCCTTTAACACCGGGCTATTGCCCGCTGTCCATGCTCGCCGCAAATGACGCACGCGGTCGACCGACGTTGCGCATTTCCAATGATCGTCACTATTACGTCCGCGGCGGCCATGAGCAGATGTGGGATATCGCCGAGCAGCGTTTTCTGGGTCCCGACGACGGCTGGCAGAACGTATCGCTCTGGGGTATGGGGATCGCCAGCCGCGACCTGACCGGGGATGGTTTTGACGAGGTCATGTTGACCTCGATGGGCGATCAGTTAATGCAGATAGCGCAGACAGACGGCACATATGCCCCAGCGCCGTTTGGCATTGGCACCTATGCGCAACGCCCACATACGGGCGACGATGGCCGACCCTCGACAGGTTGGCACGCGGAATTTGCGGATGTGGATAATGACGCGCGTCCCGACCTTTTTATTGCCAAAGGCAATGTGGACCAGATGCCCGGCCTCGCCATGCGTGATCCCAACAATCTGCTGATGCAAGAGGCGGACGGCACCTTTGTCGAGACCGCATCGACCGCCGGTGTTGCCACGACAGATCGGTCACGCGGTGCCGCTTTTGCGGATTTCGACGGGGACGGAAGGCTGGATCTGGTGGTGATGAACCGGCGTGCGAAGATGGAGCTTTATCGCAACATCACAGCAGACACAGGGAACTGGCTGCAGATTGAACTAAGCCAGATGAGCAGCAACAATCGCGCGATCGGGGCCACTGTGATCGTCCGATATGGCGAAGGCCTTCAGGCACAGCAGAATACGGTTGGTGGCGGCCACGCAGGAGGCAGCGCATTGCCATTGCATTTCGGGTTGGGCGACGCGGACGCGGCAATTGTGACCGTCCGCTGGCCCGATGGCACCGCCACCGGTCATGAAGTAAAGGCAAACCAATCCATCATCATCAGCCGCTAAGGCTGATCAACCGGCAGGCCGCTTGGCACGGTTTCGGGCACTCCTAAACGCCCTTCCACCGCGCCAGGATCAGTCAATGCGTCAAGGAACGCGATCAGGGCGGTGACGTCTTCATTTGTGATACGCGCTTGTGAGACAGAGACAGCAGCCGCGATCGCATCGCTGTCCGCCAGGCCACGCGTGTCATCAACCGGAAGCGTGGGCAATGTTGCAAAGGTAAGGTCATAGCCACGCAGGCCCGCCACAGGGTCCAGATGTGCCTGAACAAATGCCCGCAGATCACTATGTGCCCCTGCATGCCCATAAGGTGCCGTTAGCGCGACATTGCGCAAGGACGGCGTACGAAAAGCATAAAGATCTGCGGGATCACCAGTCACCCGAAACCGGCCCTCGTCTCGGGCATGGCTTTCAAACCGCGCAGCTTTCCCAGGGCCGATCTGTGGCGCCCCCATCGCATGAAAATCGTGATCGGTCAGAAACGGTCCGCTGTGGCAGGACGCGCATCCTGCCTCACCATAAAAGAGTTTCATGCCCGTCGCCGCAGGTTCGGGCAACGTTGCCTCTTTGCGCAGAACTGCATCGAAAGGCGCATTATCCGACCGCCATTCCCATTCCATAAAAGCGGCAATCGCGTTCGAGATATCGGCAAACCCGATCTGCGCAGGTTCTTCGATATCTTCATAAACGGCAATGAACGCATCGACATAGGCTGGGACATCTGCAACCCGGCGCGCAATGATATCCCATGCGCCGTCCTGCCCCGTGATCACCCCACGCCGCACGGCCTGCGACACATCATTTTCACTATAGTGACCTGCCATTTCGTCAGGACTCAACACCGGAAACATCGTCTGAGCCGACAAAAGTGACGCAAAACCAGTCACCATATCCGCATCCAGCGGCGTGCGCAGACCACCCGGCCGATCCAAATCCACCTCGATCCGGCCATCATGAAAAAGTACAGTGAATTCATGCGCGCCGAGGTTCCATAGGCCCGGTGCATTCCGCGGGATGCGCTGTTCGGGCATGTTGTCAGGATCAGCCACACGTTTCGGACCCAGTCCGATACCGCCGTCGCCCATGCCCAGCGACAGCCCATCGCCCGTGCCAAATGTAGGATGATGGCAAGTGCCACAGGACACGCTGCGATTTCCCGACAAGATCGGATCATAAAACAACAGCTGCCCCAGCCGCGCCTCATCTTCGCGGACTGGTCTAAAGTCATCATCCGTCAGCGCAGATGGCAGGTCTTGGCCCAGCGCACCTGTCGCCGCCAGGCACGCCATTAAAATGAGTGATCGCTGCATCATTTCCTCCCCGCCTAAATGGTTATCACGGCGATAGGCAGAGGCAACGTTCTATTCCATATTCTTACGGATCCTGTTGACCATGTACCAGACGGCCCCAAGCACGATCGGCGTTGTCAGCGCGGCAAACACCACCTTGCTTATGCCAAACGCTTCTTCCAATGGGCCGGTCATGTTTAACACCAAATTCACCGCGTAGTAGCTGATCGCGACAACCGACAAACCCTCGACGGTCTTTTGCAGACGCAACTGCAGATCCGCGCGTTTATCCATGCTTGTCAGCAGCTCCTGGTTCTGGGCAGAGCGCTCCACGTCCACGCGCGTTCGCAACAGGTCACCAGCCCGCAACGTGCGGTCCGACATGGCCTGCAAACGCGCTTGGGTGGATTTGACCGTCCGCATCGCCGGATCAAACCGACGTAGCATAAACTCGCCAAAGGTCTGGCGCCCGGCAAAGCGTTCTTCACGCAAAACGGTAATACGCTGGTTCACGATCGTCTCGTAAGCCCCTGTTGCGCCGAAACGAAATGTAGATTGCGCAATGGTATTCTCGATCTCTGCCGACACCTCGAGTAAGGCTTGCAAAACCTGTGCCGGGTCTGCGACGGCCCCACGCATATCCTCCAAGAGCCCGGTAAGCTTGTGGTCGAATTCAGCCAGCGCCGGTCCCAGTGATCGCGCACGCGACAAGCCAAGCATCGCCATTGCCTTGTAGGTTTCAATCTCGCACAGTCGCTGCACAACCCGTCCAACCCGACGATCACCCACATGCGGTCTCGCGAAAACGGCAAAGCGCATATGGCCGCCCGGATCGATCCGAAAGTCACCTGCAACGACAAGATCATCCCCAATCACCCGGCTTATGGCGAGGCTTTCGGGTACGAACCATTCTCTTGCCTTTTCGGCAATGCCTTCGTCACCATCTGCGACTTCGACCCGGATCAGCGCAGAAGTGACGCGCGTACCAGGTGCGGCCTCCAGCCAGTCTTCGGGAAAGACGGCAAAGGTTGCCGCGTCAAAGGGCCGTTCCGCCAAACCTTCTCCGAAAATCGTGTAGGTGACGAATTCGGTATGGCTTTCCCATTTCAGCTTATGTTTGCCGATTGTGCCAAAGTAATGCGTCGCCCCCGGCTGCGGATGTTGGGCTCCAAACCGGTCCAACAGTTCGATCAGATGCGCGCGATCCGCCTCCCGGTCACGACCTGCGGCATTGCTAGCGGGTTTGATCGCGAGATATGCCGCGCGGCTGGGCGCAGCCACGGATGGAAATGGCCGCGCGTGAAGTTCATTGGCCATCTGATAGCGCAGCGGGTGGTCTTCAATCGGTGGCATGGGCACGCCTTGCGTTACTTACCAAGCGCAACCTAGCGAGGTTTCAGCCCCTGTAAACAGTAAAAATTGTTAATTTCTAATCAGTTAGCGGCGTGCAATCGTATACCGCACGTCGCCAAACCGTCAGATCACCACTACATCCAGCGGTGGAAAGCCATTGAAACAAACCGAAGAATAGGTCGATGTATAGGCTCCGGTATTGCGGATCAGCACCCGGTCACCAGATTGCAGAGACACAGGCAAAGAGATCGGACGCTTTTCGTAAAGCACGTCTGCGCTGTCACAGCTTGGCCCGGCCAAGATACACGGCCCTGTTGGGTCGGCATCTTTTACCGTCTCAAACTGATAGCGGATCGCTTCGCCTTCGGTTTCGGCCAAACCCGAAAAGCGACCGATATCAAGGTAGACCCAACGATGCAGATCACGATCAGATTTGCGGCTGACCAGCATGACTTCGGCGACGATTACGCCGGCCTCTGCCACCATGCCACGACCCGGTTCTGCCATGATGCGCGGAACGTTGGGAAACCGGGTCTCGACCATCGCGATGACCTCGGCAGCATAGGCTGTTGGTGTCTCGATTTCCTCGCCGTAGAAGGCGGGAAAACCGCCGCCAATGTTTAGAAGTGACAGGTCATGGCCTGCATCGTTGGCGGCTTTCCAGATCAGCGCCATCGCATCCAGCGTTGGTGCCCACATTGCCGCGTGGCGGGTCTGGCTGCCGACATGGAAGGAAAAACCAACGGGATTAAGGCCCAAGGCCTTGGCCTGATCCAGAAGGTTTAGTGCAGTGTCGCGGTCACATCCGAATTTGCGAGACAATGGCCAGTCCGCTTCGGAGACTTCGACGATCAGACGAATATAGACGGACGCGCCGGGCGCGTTAACCGCAATCTTTTCAAGCTCTTCCTCTGCATCGGCGGCAAACAGGGTGATCCCCTGCTCCCAAGCCCAAGCGATGTCCGATGCACGCTTGATCGTGTTGCCAAATGACACCTCTGACGGTTGCGCACCTTCCTCCAAGCAAAGCGCAATCTCTGCGCGTGAGGCTGCATCGAAGTGCGAGCCTAGATCGACCAGGCGGGCGATGATCTGTCGGGCCGGATTGGCCTTCACCGCATAATGGATATCCGCGCGACCCAGACCCCGGCGTAACGCACGATACTGCGCCTCGACCAAATCAAGGTCCATCACCAGCGTTGGCTTGTCAAAGCTGCGCGCGGCGACAAAAGCATCCAAACGAGAGGTGGATTCGACAGCGAAAGACGCACCATCAGGTGCGAAGTGATAAGTCATGGGTCATCTCCTGCAGACCCGGCCATAACGGATTTCCACCGCCTCAGACCGCTCAGTTCCAAAAGAGACGTTACCGTCGCTACGTAAACACGTGTGCGTTGACTATCACCGGCCAGAGGCGCGTGCGTTGGCGTCTATGAGGCGCGCATCTGAGGCAAGTTGAGATTCGTTGCAAGCCCTTTTTTCATCATCCGTCAGAACCTCAAATCAAACCCATATAAGTGGTGCGTATATATGATCCACAAAAGGACCAGCGCCGACAGAAACAAAAGCAACCGACCAAAATGAGCAAACCAAGACCGCCGACCGCCAAATGACAGCCCCATATGGATGAAAGCCGCCACCGCAAGACCAGCAGCTGATACAGGCAGCACCACGCGCAAGGTATTCAGAACACCATCCATTGCACCACCAAGCAATGTCGCATCAGTTGATGCCGCCGTAAGAAAAAACATCCACCCCAACACGGCCAGTACAACACCCCAGGCGAAGAAACCTGTCGCGCGATAGGCCGTAAGGTGCACTTTCCCAAGATCAAGCGGCACACCCAATCGGCTGCGCACCAGCCACCGGACTGGCCACAAAACGGCCTGCAACATGATAACGAAAACCGCCATGCCGATCAGCGGCAACCAAAGCGCTGCATCCTGTGACGGGGGTGCCGGGATCAGTACGGTGACAGGCGAAAAGACATCTGTGCTCATCCGCACCACCTTGCCATCTACAACCTCAGCCGCGATTGTTTGGCTCGAATGCCGGTCTTGCCAGACAAAAGGTGCGATCTCGACCCAGTCAAAAGCGCCCAAACCCAGATTTTCGAGCATTGGAAAAGACAGCTTCCCCTCTGCCGTTACGCCAACGGGGATCTGCCCCAAAAATCCCGCAAAACTAAGGAAATTGGTAAAAGAGCCACGGCTGCTGATATAATTTCCAGAAACCAGCGCCGCATGCTCTTTTGCGGTCGCGGCATCAACACCAGGTACAATCTCTTGTGGGGCTTTGGGAGGCAGATATCTATCGGCGAAACCTTCAAGAAGCAGTTGCCTGATCGCAAGGCTCTCACCACCAACGCCGCTGCTGTTAAGCGAAATATAGATCCCCACCCCTTCATCGGGAAAGATCGTCAGGTCACTATGGAAACCCTGGGTATCGCCGCCATGGCCGATCCCACGCCGGCCGTTGACCGATTTCTCGTAGAAACCCAGTGCCATGCGGTTCAAACCTTCAATACCCGGGGCTTGATAGGCATGCATCATGCGGGCCGTTTCCGGGCGCAGGATCCCTTGCCCATCATTCAGATGCGCAATCATGAAGCGTCCAATGTCCGCCCCGCTTGCCGACAGCCCGCCCGCCGGTGCTACGATCATCTGAAAATCCTGCGCAGGCCAGCCCGCCGCGTCGTAGCGGCGCGACATGTAAGCGGCATGTGCTTCAGGCAAAGGTTGCGCAAATGTTGATTTTGCCATGTCCAAAGGGGCAAAAATGTTATCGGCCATATACGTTTCAAAGGGCTGGCCACTAACCCGCACAACGACATATCCTGCAAGGGCAGATGCGTAGTTCGAGTAAGCTGGCGTGGTGCCGGGCACGAAGACGCGAGCCGGCAAAGACTGCTTGACATAAACCTCAAGTGGCATCGGCCCTGCGGTAAAAAGATAGCGCAAAGCCTCTTCGAACCCTGCTGTATGCGTCATGATCTGACGCATGGTTATGGGCTGGCCATCAAGGGGTGGTATCTGAAAATCCAGATACGTGTTGATATCTGCGTCCAGATCGATCCGGCCTGCTTCGACTTGCTGCATGACAGCGGTCCAAGTGAACAGCTTGGAAATCGAACCCGGACGAAACAAGGTTTCGTCGGAAATCACCGGACGCCCAGCATCCATATCCGCCAGACCATAGCCCTGCTGAAAAACGATGCCCTCGCGGTCGACAACAACCACGACAGCCCCAGCAATCCTCGCCTGCGCAATGGCAAAGGGAACAAACCCGTCAAGCAACGCCGCAATGTCGTCTGCCGGAAGGTTGACATCTGCTGGATAAGACTCAGCTGCGGGCGTTTGCTGTGCCGATGCGGGATGGAAGACCACCGTCATCGACAACATCAAAATCACGCAAATCACGGCAAGACGCGTCACCAAGCGCATCAGAGCCCCCTTCGAAAGCGGCCTTGTATTTCAGCTAGATAAGCATGACCTGGACAAAACCAAGGCTTCAGCTGCCAAGGGTCCCAATGGCAATTGCAAGAGAACTGCATTAGTTGGCAGCCATGGCTAGGATTATCCTTTTCAACAAACCTTTTGGCGTCTTGTCACAATTCACTGACATGCGTAGCCCGACGCCTCGTCCAACGCTTTCGACCTATATTGATCTGCCCGGGGTCTATCCGGCAGGACGGCTTGATCGCGATAGCGAAGGATTGTTGGTCCTGACCGACGACGGTAAGCTGCAGGCACGCATCGCTGATCCCAAGTACAAACGCGGCAAAACCTATTTGGTGCAAGTCGAAGGGGCACCAAGCGAGGCCGACCTTCAAAAGCTGCGCGACGGCGTGACTTTGAAAGACGGCCCAACGCGCCCGGCAAAGGTCCACCTGATCGACATACCCGTATTGTGGGACCGTGTTCCACCCGTGCGCTTTCGCAAATCCGTGCCAGATACATGGATCGAAATCACTGTTCATGAAGGGCGGAATCGACAGGTACGGCGCATGACTGCCCATATCGGATTTCCAACGCTGCGGCTTGTGCGCTGGAGCATTGGAAACTGGAGATTGGATGGGATCGCGCCGGGAAGCTGGATCACCGTCGATCCAGATTAGCGTCAAGCGCTTCACACTTCCACGCCCCAAAAAATTGAAAATGGGATGTCCCAATCGTGTTGTGAACGATTGAACCCGCACACCCGATCACCACCTAAAGGGTACGACAAATGCCAATGCTACGGCGGGGAACTGAGGTACATCATGAAAACACTGCTTTACGCCACCGATTTGACATCGCGCGCCGACAGGGCGCTGGAACGGGCCTGTCGTATCGCGATCAGACAGCGGGCAAAGCTACATATTGTTTATGTTGCAACTTCGTCCGCAGAAGATCTGGCAGCGCGCAATAAAGAACTGGACGACCAGATCAAAGAGCAACTCATCGAGATTGCAGGCCCTGACGCGGCTTTGCCAGACTACGTCATCCACGCCGATATCGGCGATCCTGTCCGGATGATTGTTGCTAAAATAGCAGAGCTTGACCCCGATCTTGCTGTGCTTGGCCAGAGCGATGATGTGGCGGCAACCGAAGTTTTCCAGGGCACCTCGACCGATCAGATCGTGTCAAAAACGAACCATCCCGTTCTGGTTGTCCGACGTCCGGTTTTTGGCGACTACCGCAAAGCAATTGTGGCTTTTGATCATTCGCTGGGTGCCAGACGCGCCTTTGAATACGCAATGCAGCTTGCACCCGAAAACCAGATGACAATTGCAAAGGTGATCCCGGACATCGCTGAGACGCCTGACGCGCTCAGAAATGCGCATGACATGGTCGCAGGTCACATCGATGCGATTATCCAGCAGCATGCCGACGAGACCGGCGCTTGGGCCAAACCAGACATCCATTTGTTGCGCGGTCGGATCAACGAAGCCTTGCATGACGCGGTTCTTGCCGAAGAACCGGACCTTGTTGCGTTTGGACGCACGCAAAAAACAGGCCTAAAAGTCTATGTGCTTGGCAGCACTGCCAGCTATCTTCTGGGCCATCTGACTTGCGACGTACTGATCTTGTAGTGGATGAGATTTGGTGCAGAAGGCCCGCTCCGAACCCACCGTGCTGCCGCACTGCCACGCGCACTCGGCAGAAAAACCGCCAAGGCGGCAACTGAAGCTCTCCGCACCGAAGCCCACGCTGCGCTCGCCCGGTATCGTGAACGGATTTTTCCTGCCCACTGTACTCAATGAATGCCACACGCAGATTGATTGGCTAAACATCTCATAAGTTTTTGTTTTTATTGTGAATAATGGTGCCCCAAACCGGAATTACCTCGAACGAACTTATCGCAGTTTTAGAAGATTGGGGAGAGCAGCTGGAAGCACATCGTAAAGCTATCCACAATCTTGAACCATAGCTCAGTGACAAAAGGTCTAAAGTGGACTTCGAGTTAGCGACCATTTGAGTTGGGCACTAATGAAATCTTCGCGGTCAATCTCGCTACCCCACGAACGGCCAACAATGAATTGCGCATAGGTGCCCTTGTCAAGACGCACTTCAGCTCCGATCGCGCCCTGCCAATACTCATCGTCGAGTTCACCAAACGATTCCTCGGTATAGGCGGCTTCGACAAATCCTCGTGTTGCGCGACCGATGTCTAAGTTGCCAATTTTCTCTGCAGATATCTGGTGTGTATATCGCGCGCCAACGGTCCAACCATCGACGTAGTCGGCAATCATCATGCCATCGCTTGTAACTTCTCGCGCCAAACCTTCATAGTACCGAGCACTTAATATTGCTTGACCATTTTCTCCCAATGGGTTCGCCAAAGAAAACCAAGCGGTATAACCGTCCCGATCATCTGCCTCAGGAAAGTCCGTTTGGTAGCCAGCGATACCGAATGCATATAGTGGCCTATTCCACGCGGTAGCCTCTGCAACGCAGGCTCGAACCGCAGCCGTGACATTGCGTTCTCTTTGTCCCGCCGCAGCTTGAAACCGTGAAGCTACTTCGAGCAATTCGGAGACAAACCGGTCTTCGTTTACAGCAAGTTCGTTCTCCGCAGCGATGCGCCGCAGTTCTTTTTCCTGCTGTGCTTGAGGGCCGTTCAACACACTCCCAATTTGTCCAATGAGTTCGATTTCCTTATCGAATGGAAGGCCCAGTGGACGGATTAGGGTGGTAATTTCATCGTTGCGCCCTGTGCGTGCGCTATCCAAGATCTCTAAGTCTCCCCGAGTGGCCCGATCAACACATTCGGAGTACTCAGGGTAGGCTTGTATCGGAGACTTGGCATCGTAGGTGTAGCTTAGGCCAAGCCCGGCTTGAGTTTTTGCCTGCTCGCCAACGTCCCGACTGTAGGCAACAGAAAATGATAGACGTGATAACTGTCGCGGAGTGCCAAATCTCGTCTCTCTAACAAGGTCATTCGCACTGACCTCGTCATCGAGCAAAAGTAAGCCGGGGTTGATCGACAAACCGATCTGAGTTGCTTCTTGGCCAAATGCATTTATCGCTTGAGGAACAATAGCCGCACCAATCTCAGCGCTTGTTTGTGGGGAAATCACACCCTCAGCACTTACTCCCATAAGCGTAAACAGTGGTAAGGTAGGAGGCCCCAGTTCAAGCAAGCCGAGCAGCTCACTTTCAGTTGGGATCTGATCCGACCCAAAAATCACGTCGTTTTGTTCATTGCTTTCTTGTGCAATCGCCGTAGACGCAAGCACAATGAAAAAAATGCAAGAAGTTGCCGTATTTTGAAGCGTGCTGATCATGGTGAGGTCCCTAGTCAATCAGATTTACTCGAAAACCAGTAATGAGATTACCTCCCGCTGGCACATTAAATTTGAACTTATCTCTATCTCCGGCACCTGGATCAAATACCAACGCAACTGTCTTAGGAGAGCTCGGCCTGCTCTCTATATCAACTTCAATACGAACTACGCGGTCTTGTTTGCTAAGTTCTTTTAGTTCATCTCGAAGAATTGCTAACGATGTCGGGTCGTCATCTCCCGCTCCGTGCCGAAGCGTTACCCAATCGCCAATCGTTGCATGCACGGTCATGTAGACTGAAACTGTCAGCAGTAGGTCATTCTGTTTAAGAGCTATAATGCTTTCAATCGGACCTTCTTTTTTCCAATCAACAACTTCCATAATAATTCTCCAAATTGCACCATCTTAGATCTACATACCGCCAAAAATCTGGAATCAATTCAATCTTAATAAAGTTACGATTGAGACCGGTTTGGGTCAATACCTGCTAAACATGCGAGGATCATTCGGTCCGCAACGCAACTTGCAGCGACGACTCTTTCGCAAATCCGCGCAAGCTGAATTATTCTCACTGACCTGCGAATGACCCTTGCCCCCACGCGGAATCTTCATTTCTACCCCACTATTTTGAAAGGAGACGCCATGTCACCATTGTTATTTTTCGTCCCTCGCAACGGACATATTGCTGAGTATTTCTCTGAATGCGCCCTGAGCGCGCCGCCACCACCACCGCGCGATTGCGGCGTGCAGGTTGATCTAACCGCTGATGAGCAAGCGGAACTGCTGGATGAGGCCGATGGCATGCCCGTCGGTGACTACATCCGCCATCTGCTGTTTGAAGACGACTAGCGGCAAAACCGCCAGATCGGCCCAATCTTCACTTCACATCCCCCACATTTACGAGCAATCCCCAACAGACACATCGAACACTCATGGCAAAATCAGGCAATACGACACAGGACATCCGTTTGTCCGTGCGCCTGACGCCAGAAGAACGTCTTGAGCTTGCCCGCCGGGCGGATGGTGTGCCGCTTAGCAGTTATGTTCGTTCTGAACTGCTCGGCAAGCGCGCCGGGCGCGGTTCGCGCAAACCCGACCAACGCGCCATCGCGCAAGTGCTGGCGTTACTCGGGCAATCCGATGCCTTTGTATCGCTGCAATCCCTTGCCGCATCTGCGGAACTTGGCGCGCTGCCGGATGATGCTGAAGCCATCGCCGCCATCCATGAGGCTCGCGATGACCTGGCCGCGATCAAATCGCTACTGATGATGGCGCTTCGGATCGCCGTCATCCTCATTCGCGTTTGCCAGCAGGAAGATCACAATCGTGATCCAACTGATCAGGCCGACGAAGACACCTGAGTTATAGAGAAAGCGCTCGAATTACTGGCCGAGAGTTGCTTGCTGTTCCATCGTTCTGTCCTTTCATGTTGATGACATGAAGGCAGAAAACAACAGGGCGCGAACCGGTTTGGGCTGATGGGGTTTTTCGTATTGAGATGGATAATGCGCGAAGGAGAAATATGCGGACACAGCGCCCATTCGCTGAGGCTGCGCCTATGGCTGATCTTCTGTTACTTTCGCAAAAAAGTGCGGTCGTTTTCCTTTAAGAGGTGGTCCGCTAGCTAGCCCCAAAGCAATTGCCCCGGAGTGTCCGCAGGCTGATTGCCGTGATTTCGAAGCATTGCAAGGTACCGAGGACCTATTGCATGATAACTGCAATGACCGATGAAGCCCCTAAGCCTGACACAGACACTGACACTGACACTGACACTGACACCATTATCAAGTCATGGGCTACATGGCTATGGGGATTTTGGTTCATCCGAAGTATCGGAGGCATTGTGGCCCTGCTTGCGATTGTCCCCGAGTTTACCGACCTAGATTACTCAGACGTTCTCTTCGGCCTCCACAGTATTGTAGTCGCGTGGAGCTACTGGATGCAGCAGCTTGCAGAGCTGCTCTCCCGCATTCCATACGTACCTAAAATTAGTGATATTCTCATAAACGCGTTTTTGATTTCGTTATTAATGGCCCCTGTTCTTGTAGGCTCAATAAAAAAGCAATTCTTGGTAGTAGATATTATTCTGTATGGCGGATGTTTGCTCGGTATCTTCCTTGTCCTTTCCGACATTCTAGCTAGGGTCCGTTTCGGGTTTCCAGTGTTTCAAGGCAACTACATTGATTATTTGCTTTACTTCATGATCTTCTTCTGCGTCTACGCAATTAGGCTGCAGTACCGCGAATATTCTCATTTTAGATCAGCTGTTTGGGCTACAATTGGCGCGGTCATTGCAGTTGAATTTCTTTTTTTGGTTAACGGGCCCGACTTTGCACTCGACGTGCGGACGCACTATTGTGCCGCACTTCAGCTTGAGTTGGAAAAATGCGCTCCACAGCCAGATGGCGTCGGACTGCCTAGAGTATCTAGCGATGGATGATTAGGGCGCAACACCCAGGGGAACGGTACTACCATCGGCAATACAGCGATAGTGTTCTAGCAAATTCTGTGATGATCAGAGTTCAGACGTTCGTATGACGCGCAGAATCATGCAGTCTGGGCTCATTCCGGCCATCTACATTTTTCCAAACCGGCCTGAACATCTGCCTGCGACAAACCGACTTCGCGAAGGTTGCTGTGCGTGTGCTGCATATCAGAAACTGTGCCGGTCTGGTCCATGGGGTCGGGCTCATATCTGTTCGTAGTTCACAATGAAGAGGAACATCAGCGATCCTAGAATGGTGGCTGAGATCATCAGTGAGAGAAGTAGCGAAAACAACTTGAAACCAAAGCTTGCGTGATGCTCATTGTTCTCGGCACTAGACATGTCCTTCATGACGGACCGAATCAGAGCCCAACCAAATCCAAACAAAGCCATAGACGTAGCGACAGCACATCCGATCAGAAAGTCAAATGCATGAGTATTGCTTGGATGCTCAGCTGCCACTGCTTCGGCGAATAGAAATGCTGTAAAACCGAAGAGCGCCGCAGCCTTCAGAATTCGGTCTGCATAGTCGTTAATATCCATGGGCCTTCCTCAAGATGGGCCGCCTTTGCTCTGCGACTTCTGCCCATGGTAGGCTTCCATCAATACTGCGAGATAGTCAGATGTACTCTTGAAGTGCTGAGCCATACCGGGCCATGCAAAGTCTGATCCACCAAACGAACCGACCCATTCGACCTCCAATCCAAGCTGTCCCGCAACCCTGTCTACAGTAGGCACGCTGAACACATCTTCCCACAAGTCCTCGTCCAGAATGATTGAGGCTTCGTCATCATCAACATAAATTTCTGCCTTTAAGGAGGCCATTCGCTGCCCAACATTTTTGGCGTCATCAAGAAGAGCCGATCTAAGCAGCATCGCCAGTTTGTCGTCGTTCAAATCAATTTCAAGTTTCATGTTTGCCTCCTCATTTTGCTTTTTTCAACAGGTCGTCGGGATTGCGAACAGCGGAGCCAAATTCTGCAATAACTACGTTCCGTGCCCAGTGCTTCGGTAAGTCAGAGAGCCCAGTACGCAGCCTAGCTCGTTCCATCACGTCCGATGGGGTGTAGGTAGAACGCCAACGTCCATCAACATACGCTCCTGCATGCCAGTCAACTATCGCAGCCTGGATGTGCGTATCCGCAATCTCATAGACTTTTGGCCTACCCCTGCCATCAGGCATTGGATTACCAACTATGCGTCCGGTCATCTGTCGTAATTTACGCCGATCTTCGTATGTCCGTGGGAGTGACGGCTCTCGGCCTGCCACCTCAATTGGAACACCTGCATCTGCAACGTGTTTGATCGTTAGCATTGAAAGCCCTTTGGGATTGATGATCACAACGACGTCTCCTGCATCAGGACGAAGTGGTGATATGGGAAGCGTCATCAGGTCGGCAAAATCCATCGGATCAACCACCTGATCACAACCCAATTCCCCTAGAGCTTTTGCCTCATCTTTTGTACCGATCCCAATCCTCATCTGATTGCCATGTACTAAATTTCGTACAATCTCCATTATTTCATACTGATTCCAAATTAAATATAATATTAATCTGTATATTGTATGAAAGTCAACGATACAAAATCAGCAGTATGGATGCTTCAACTCACTGGCAAGTATGCTTGGCACCAGCTGACCTCAGTCAACGCCCTAGAAGAGGCACAGCCAACTTTCATCAGGGCACCTAGCAACGACCGTTTCAATTAGAGTTTTGCGACCAATGCTGCCGTCTAGCCGGTTCATCTTTAACGTGTTGCGCCTGCAACCGTCTGGCCTCCGCCGGGGAACGGGGGTGCAAGAGACAAAGGTGCCGCAGGCAGGATCGGAGCCACGCGCATGCTGCAACACCAGTGAAGCGAGCAGGCGAGACCCCACTCTTTGTCCCGCGCTCGGGGCAGTCGCCCCAAGCAGCGATCCAACGGGCTGATCAGTTGGTGCATGGTTCGGCGCAGGTGGAGAGGCAATTCTCCAAGTCCTGCGAGGTGGCTCAAATGGTAGGGCGTGCCATTGACATTGGTGCTTCTGAAAAGCTAGGGCAACACCGTTGATCTCAGTATCCATCTCCAAACAAAATCGTTCGGTCAAGCGCAAAGTTTTTGTTGAAGTGCGAAACGCTGAACGATCCCCATCTCCTGCTTAATCCGAAGAATGCGCAACTTTCCCAGAATGGCATGTTTATCTATGAAGTCATCAAACGGGTCGGTCGGCTTATGCGGAAACAAGTCTGGTGCGGTCTCTAGCGCCAGATCAAAGTGGTTCTGCGCCAACCACAGGTGAATGTCTCGAACTTTATGCTTGTCGATCTTCCCTTTGCGGAAGTTGCTCAGATAGTCAGTGCCTCCGGTATCCGTTTCGCCCAAGGCTTGAAACAACAACAGGTCACCTTTAACTCTCTGCCGCTTCGCAACAGCCATGAAAGCGCGATATAGCGCCTTAGTCGGTGCGATACGCTCCGCGAGCGACATCGCCACCCAATCAATATCTGCATACATCTGTGGCCAGTTACGCTTAGGTCAGTTCCAATCGAATGCCACGCCCCACGGCCTTCGCCGCACGGGCAAGGATGCCTAGCGTCACACCGTCATGCTCAGGATCAAGCAAGCGGTCGAGCTGCGACCGGCTAGTCTCAAGCCGTTTGGCCATTTCCACTTTGGAGATACCCTGCGCTTTCATGGCCTCGGCCAGTTGGAAGGCGAGCACACGCTTGACCGCAACTTCCGTGGTTTCCTCATAGGTGCCCTGCTCTTTGAGGAAGTCACCAAATGCCTGTCCGGCATGTCCCTTTTCAATTTCATCTGTCATTTTAGACCTCTCATTCTCTTCATCGCTGCATCCAAGTCCGCCTTCGGTGTCTTTTGCGTTTTCTTGATAAACCCATGCAGAAGGATCATCTCACCTTCATGGTCACAAAAGAGGACACGGGCGATCTTGCCGCCAGCAAGGTTTGTTCTCACTTCCCACAAGCCCTTGTGGCTTTTCATTGGGCGGCAAAGCGGCATACCTATTGGCCAGCCAAACTCTGCGGTGCGGATATCGTCTCCTATGGCTTTCCGCTCATTCTCAGGCAGGCTTAACAGCCAATCGCGTACCGGCATTCTTCCACTGTCCGATGCGAAGAACCGAGCCGGTAGTCGCTTTTTCTGATTCATATCTAAATGTACCAAATATGGTGCATATCGTCAAGCCTTTCCGTATACCCGCAATTACCCGCCGCTTATCTGCCCAAGCAGCCATGACGCATCTTTGATTTTGAACCGCGCAGCATGGTTATGTTTGAGGCGCTCGCGCTTGCCAATGAAGCCATCAAGGGACCGCCGACGAGGCTGGCAGCGGCGATGGGATAGAAAGACGTTCAGAAAAGGAAACCGCCCTAGTTTGGGGCGGATTCTTGTTACGATAGCTGGCTGATCAGTCGAAATTCAATAGTTGCCATCGAGAAGAATAAGCTTTCGTTTGCTCACAACAACCCATTTAAGCCGTAAATGAGTATCAGACCGGAAAATGCGCCAACTGCAAATCCGCTTGGTATTTTTTTTCCACCCCGAAAAGGAACTTTGGAAAATTGTCACCACAAAAGCAACTGGTATTATTGCGAACCACAAAGCAGTCATGATGGCTATGGGTGCGCCGAACAAGCCCGGAGAGCCGCTATCTTTGATCGCTTACGGAGCTGCATCAGAAATTGCTTGCAGGTTCCCAAACAAGAGCCCGACGACACTTGAGGCAAGGAGTCCCCACAGGGCGCTTCTTGTGTTAAATCTCGTGGCCTGCATCATTTGCCCACCGGTTTGCTAAACGCGCAACACAAAATTAGGCGATCCCCAGGTCATTTAGCGTCAAAACTGACCCATCGGAGAACTGAACTTCTTCTAAATCGAAGATGTCACCTGAGAAGTGCTGTTGGACGGTGATTGTCTCACCGTTTGTTAGAGTGATGAGAAGATCGGTACCGTTCCCTTGGCTGAAAGAAACTTCAGTTTCATCGAAACCATTGAAAACAATGGTATCTGTTGCGTCACAGTCCGACACATCATTGATCGTGTAAGATCCCATTCCAGCTTCATGGATGTATACATCTTCTCCTTCGGTTCCCCGCACCAAACCAGAGGGTACTTGATCTGCCAGAGACTTAGCGGTAATGCCGTCGAGATCTAAAACTGTTCCATCGGCAAACTCTATTTCCTCAATATCGAAGCGGTCTGACCGATAAGGATCAAAATGCCTTGGGATCGTAATGGTCTCTCCATTTTCCATTGTGATGACCAGTCCATGATTAGCGTCCTGCGAGAAAACCACCTGATCGACATCAAATTCACTTAGATACAAACGATCATGTTCAGCACTTCGAGAGACGTCATTGATTGTATATGATCCCATTCCGGAAGTATGAACGTAAAAATCTCCATCCCAAGTTCCATCAACTATGCCAGTGGCAGCTTGATCCGCTAACGCTTTTGCCTTGATTGCATCCCCATCATACACTGTGCCATCAGCAAAAATGATTTGCTCCATGTCGAACTTCTGATTTCGGAAGTGATTGATGATGATGACTTGTTCGCCATTATTCATTGTAATGGAGAGGTCATACACATTAACGATATCAAAAGAGACATCACCTTGAAGTTGATCAACAAGAAAGAAGCGGTCAACGGACAGATCATTCCAAACTGCGCCATCAAGTATTTGGTATGAACCATCCCCAACAGCGTGATAGTGGTTATCACCGTAAATTGTACCGTTTACAAAGCCGCTTGGCTTTTGATCCTCCACTACACGATCAACAATTTCCTGAAAATCCAATGAGATGCCGTCCGAGAATACAATTTCATCAATCCGCTGAATGTCAGCCCTGAATTGGTTCTCAATTGTGATAACCTGTCCATCATCGGTGCGGATTTGTAGATCTAAGCCGCCAGTGTACGAAAACTCCACTTCAGCTGATGTATGGTCTGTGAAAATGAGTTGGTCGATGTCGTCACCGGCACGCCAAGCTTGCGAAATTGTATCGGAACCATCACCTTCTCTATAAATGAATGTGTCAGATGGGCCGTTTCCATACAACAAGTCGTCGCCAGAGCCACCCAAGAAGACTGTATCACCTGAACCACCAGTCAGTGTGTCATCTCCGTCCAATCCAACCAAAACATCTTCATTTTTAGCGGTCACAGAGTCATTGTTTGGCGACCCTTCAAGCAGATCAACACCAAAAACTGCTTCAATTGATTGCGATGAAATGTCGGGAAACTCATCCGCTATGATTGCGGGCATGCCAGGTATGTCTCCGGCAAAAAAAGCTAGGAACTCCAGCGCTTCTACATCACTACCGAGACCGTCTGTTCTAAACATCTCAATCGTATCAACGACAAAATCATCAGTGCTTCCTGTAATTCTGTCTGAGAATGGATTGTAGTCCAGATTGGCGACGGTAGACAGATTGCCAAGATCTGCGTCTGGCCCCTCAGCCTCAAGTATTGAGTCGACCGACATGATCAAAAAACGTGCAGCCATGTAGCCTTGCACCGTGTCGTAAGCATCTTGCAGGTCGGAGATTTCCTCTTCTGTCGGTGTTGCGACCACGACATTCTCTGGAGCAATAAAATTGCCGGCTAGCCGGTAGTCCTGACCTGATGCAACTTGCAGGACGGCGAACTCGCTCACTTCCATACTCGGCGCAACTTGAACCACATCACCATTGACTTCGGATATTGTAAACTCTTGTTCATCAGATGAACCAGTTACACTGACGCCAGTTTGCACTCCAACCAGCGGGTGGGTTGTAAAGGTAAAGTTCCAGTACGATGCGGGAATTCCTTCATAAGAAGGGGCGGCACCTTCAACGGACTCCAGAAAGTCATTTACCTCTTGTTCATCCAGTCGGTATTCAGGGTTGTCTGAGTCAAAAATGAATGCCGTAATTGGTGGCCGGGGCCCGTCATAACTCTGTCCGCCACCTGCTCCCGGCGACCCATCTGGACCAACATCATAGTCCGGCAGACCCACCTCATCATAAATGGCTTGAATATCTTCAGCGTCAAAAACAAAGTTTGCGTATACACCCTCGGCATCTTGCAACCAAACGAGTTCGTCAACCCCTGCCCAACTTGCTAGCATATCGTCAAACTCGTCCTCGAACTGAGAAAACGAACCCGTCCTCGCTTCACCTATCAGGTCAATGGACATCTGCATGACTTCTGGAGAGTTCGTCATACTCACCCACAGATCGGGCATATCACCAAAGCCACGCAAGTACGGCAGCGTGTAAACTGCTTCATCTAGAGAGAAGCCTTCAGGGAGGTTAGCCGAGCTCTCTAGTTGAGATAGATTGAACAGCACTTCCCATGATTGAGTAGAAGATCCGTCTGCGAAAGTGACAGACGCAGTTTCGATCACTTGATTGCCTTTGATGAGCAAATCAGTTTCGGTAGCATTTAGACTAATCTCGGCAATTCCCGCCTCAGCAAGAGATTGCAGTTCCTCAACTTCGCTACGTCCGTCTTGGTTGAAATCTTGCCAAATCAAAAGATCGTCAAAATTTGCATCCTGACTATTGATGACCCCATCACCATTTGAGTCTAATGCCGCCAACTCTTCGTAGCCAGTTACATCTTCCGAGCCAAACAACTCGGTGATATCGTCAATTTGACCATTACCATTGCTGTCTATTGCTAGTAACGCATCATCAGCCGAGACCCACCCCGTGTTTTCTGCAAAGCCATCGCCGTCAAGATCGAAATAGGCGTCAGATTGCTCGAGTGATGTGAGTTCGATCCCATCTCCGTCCATGTCGATCACCAGTGGATCAGTCGCGACTTCAATGGCAAAATCAAGGTCGGCTAACTTGTCTTCCCAGTAGACATTATCCTCACCAATTTTTCCAACTAACTCTACTATGTTTGAAAGGCCGTCTATCACACCAAACACTACCCACAATGAAGCAACTAACGCGGCAGCTCCGGGGCCAGCCATGCCAGCCAGAGCAACTGTCCCTGTGATAGCCACAGCGCTAGCAAACAACGCGAAACCATAGGTACCAACATTACCTATAAAGTCACTCCAATCGCCTGTATCCAAACCCTTTTTTAAGGAGTCGTATGCTAGGTTAAGAAACTCAGCGGTGTCACCAATTACTCCACCGCCTATTCCAACTAGGATCGAACTAAAATTCGTTGCCAAAGATGAAAGAACATCGCTTCCAAGTTGCCCCAGGTTGTCTGGTAACTGGCCTACTACGGCCCCCATTTCATTTATCAAAGCAATGAAGTCGGAAGCCGCCTGACGGCCAAAATCTGTCGCTCCGCTTTCATTAAGCCTAAAATCTGCAAGGAACCTTTCAATATTTGCTCGAAAACTGGTATGATCTCCGAAGCCGGTATTGACCGCGATATCATATGATATTTGGATATGAATTGATGTGATCTGACCTGCTGTGATTAGCGTTGGCTCGACAGTTCCTGTGGTCTGATCGATACCATAGAGAAGATCGAAGTACTTCTGAAACTGTTCTGGAGTAATCGCTCCGCTGAATGCAGCGGCACTCAGATACTGTTCGACGGTATTAAACCTAGCTTCTGTATTGCTGTCTGAGTTTAGATCCATCGGTGCTGAGTCAAATCCTACTATGTAGTCCTGTAGGTCGCTAGACGGTTGACTGGTGTCGAAGTTTTGATTTGCATAGACATCAGCTAAGACACCTGCGTAGTCTGCTGTTCCAGCGATCGTTAGCGTATTTCCGTCGGCGTCCTCGATTCGTCCATTTGCCAAATCGGCTCCGAACTTATGAAGATCGAAAAGTGCGAGACGTTGCTCTTCGGGTGTGTACGGTTGGCCGGTAGCTGGATTTGTTGAGTTCAGTATTGCATCCACCTGAGCGGATATAAAATCGTTGTAGCCGGGATGACTCCCATTGTGGCTAACTGAACCAAAGACATCCGAAAGAAACGTCTCACCCATTGCTGATGCCGTATTGACTGCATCGACCATCACCGGATTTACAAACAAAGGAATTGTGTTGCTTGCTGCATCCTCAAAGATTCGGACATCTTCGCCCGCAAAGATCGAATTTATCTGTTGCCTGACGTCAGGATCGTTAAACAACTCGGTGGGGAAAATGTGATGGATTTGAAAAGCGGTTAAGGTATTTGCATATAACATCAATTTGCTTCAGCTTTCGTTTGACTGGACGATAGTACATTTAGCTAAGCCCAGTCGCTGGGTTAACTTCTCTTTCCTTAGATGTTCGACAAGACATTTGCTCATAAAAACGGAATGACGCAGCCGGGGGTCAACCCAAAGATCGGCGCCACTCAAAGCTGCGTCTGACACTGCAATTTCACCATCTTTTGGAACATTTGCAGATCGCCAAACATTTGACGAAAACGAAGTCACTTTCTTAGACTTAACGGGGTCAAAAGCTTCTTTGGTTTCTGCGAAATTGAGATGGAAGAACTCGCCATCTACGCGCGTTTTCATATCTGACTGGAAGAAGCTGACTGGGTAAAAGGAAGTCTGCCCCAATTCGCACCTCTGCATAACGTCAGCGAAGTGACGGGACACGACCCAGTATCCTCCGGCACAAAAAATATTGGGTAAGTCACCATACCGTTCGCCCATTCGCATGGGTCTCATCTCCTTCGGAAATTGCTCCTCCGTCAGTGGTTCGCCAGCTTTGTTCCGTCTCGTTGTCTCTGCAGCAAACGCAATATCATTTTCAATTGCGTCATTGGTTGCAGACTTCATAAGCGTGGAGTCGTGCATAATCCTGCTGTGCCAAATTTCACCCGAAGCCATAAACACTCCCGTATCCGTTCCATGTTGTTGTGGACTGTCGAGGAAACAAGCGACATCCCACCCAATAGGTTCCACTATGAGAGTTAGTGGTTAGAAAAGCACACGTAAAGGATGATTTTCTTGCGGTGAGATGTTCAGGGTAAACTGTTTTTTTAACCAAGGTCGAAGGTGCTTTGCTGACTACGAAATCGGTTGCGATGAAGCCGCCAACGGGAGATCAGCCCCAAGCTGGACGAAGGTTGAGCTCGGGGTGGACGCGGGGTCACTCTTTGAAACTGTGCAGCCCAATTGTCTACCGGTCAGTCGCCGCGATGGGCTGACATGGCGAATTAGATCAAACCGACTGAGTGCATTCCTAAAGAATCTCTACCTCAGGCGGACCGTTCCCCGGCTCATTTCTCTGTGACGGTTCATCTCCTGACATTTCAGACGAAGCGTCTGTCAGATCATCATCCACATCCCCATTCAACCATTCATATTCTAAGGGGTTTTCAGGGGTGCGCACCGGTTCGGAAAGGTGCGAACCGGGGTCTTTCTGGGTTGTGTCCATATATGATTGAGTTTACCATACTGACGCACCGAACAGGGAAAACCTAGGCCGTTCACCTCACCTAAACCGAGCCGGTCGAGGCATTCCTCACTTAAGTTGGCTGGGTCAAAAACGCCGCCCACTCTTCGAGCAGAACCCGCCGCTTTTCCAGAAGATCACTACGCTGATACGCGCGCTCAACATCGCTACCAACTTGATGTCCAAGGGCGGTCTCTTTGACCTCGTAAGCGGCCTCTGTGCATTCCTCTACCCATGTCCGAAATGTCGCTCGGAACCCATGTGGGCGGGCGGTCATTTTCTCTCGCTCCATCATCCGGCTCATGGTGGCATCGGACATTGGCTTGCCGCGAGGGGAAGGGAAGAGAAGTGCTGACCCCTTCGCGAGTTCACAGAGTTCGACCACGCGCTGCGCCTCTGCTGACAACGGAACGCGATGAGCCGTTGCCGTTTTCGTACGGCTGGGGTCGAGCGTCCAGACATCATCTTCGAACTCGGTCATTGTCGCGAACCGCACCTCACTTGTCCGGGCAACCGTCAGGATCAGGAAGCGCAGCGCGAGAGCCGAAGTGTAGTCTTGGCCGCAGAGCCAGCGATAAAAATCTGGAGCCTCTCGATAGGGGAGAGAGGGGATGTGTTTGGTCACATGCCGCCGCTTGCCCAGGAGTGCCTGCGCTTTCATCACCGCTTGCAGATCGACATCGAGGCCGAGCGCCGCCGCGTGCTTCAGCGTTAGGTTCATCCGGTTCATGGCTTTGCGAGCAGTGTCAGCCTTCTCATGCCAGATCGGTTCAAGCGCCAGTTTGAGGACATGCTGATCCACATCCTCGATGGCAGTCTTTCCAATCTTTGGAATGACATGAACGTTGAGAGGCGACAGCCAACGACCAGCTTGCCCGTCGTTCTTGAGCTCCGCTTGTCGAGCCGCGAAGCACTGCTCAATCGCTTCTTCGACGGTCAGCCGCTTAGACTTGCGCCGCTGGACTTGCCGTTCGGCTATTGGGTCAATCCCATCCCGCACAGCTTTCCTTGCCTCAGCCGCACGTTGTCGGGCTTCTAAAATCGACACGTCAGGCCAGCGGCCCAGGCCCATCTCTCGGCGCTTTCCGCCGATGGTGAGGCGCAACATCCACTTCCCAGCTTCCTTTTTGCTCTTCACGAGCATCAAGCCTTGGCCGTCAAAGTGTTTGCCTGGGCCAAGTGATTTGGCCTTCAACTGAGATAGAGCGTTTGCAATCGTCATTCTAGCCCACCTTTTAGGCCACCCTATAGCACGCGGAGCCCTGTGTCAGCATGAGAATGCATGAGGAAGTCAACGACACCTAACCCCTTGAAAATAAGGTGTTTATGAGGCGACATGTGAAAGCATGAAAAATTGGAATGGTGCCCCCACACGGACTCGAACCGCGGACCTACTGATTACAAATCAGTTGCTCTACCAGCTGAGCTATAGGGGCACGACGCTGACTCGTCAGCTTGGCGGCGTATAACAGGGGAAAAGTCATCTGTGCAATAATGATTATGCCTCCAGGCGTTGAAAAATGCGGGCGACGCTGGTCTTTGCCGGTTGATGGGGTCTTACGCGTTCAGACAATCTTGACGATGACGCGGCAAATCCGGTTTCGCTGGCCGGCAAACGCACTATGCTGGCCTGACTTCGGTGTTGGTGGGTGACAAGACAATCATGCAGATCGCATTCCATATCGGCGCAAACTGCACAGATGAGGACCGGTTGTTGAAATCTATTCTCAGGAATACGGACGCCTTGTTGCAAGAGGGCATCAGCGTACCTGGGCCCAGCCGCTATCGGCGGTTGTTGCGTGAAACGATCCAAAGCCTGGGTACAGAGCAAACCGCCCCTGATACCCGCGATATCCTGATCGATGCGATTGTCGAAGATGACAACATCAAGCGGATTGTCCTGAGTAACGACAACTTCATCAGCATACCCAAGCGGATCTTTGATCACGGTGTGTTTTATCCGCAAGCGGAAACAAAGGTCCGCGGGCTGCATCGCCTTTTTCCTGATGATGACATCGCGTTGTTTCTGGGCATTCGCAATCCAGTGACGTTTCTGCAAGAAACGTTTCAGCGGGCGGATGCAGCGGAACTGCAAACCTATCTTGGCTTCATGCGACCTGACGAATTACGCTGGTCTGATGTCATTCGTCGCATCAAGGCGGCCGCCCCAGCGACGCCGCTGACAGTCTGGTGTTATGAGGACAGCCCACTTTTGTGGGAACAGTTGATCCGATACCAGTGCGGGGCACGGCCCGACACGTTATTGGGAGGTGGCCTGGATCTGTTGTCAGGTCTGATCACACCGGAGGGAATGGCGTTATTGCAGCAAACTCTGGTGACCGATCCACCGGCAAGTGACGCCGCAAGACATGAAGTCGTCGCCGAAATCTGGGAGGCGCATCCCATTCAAGACGCAATCGACTATGAGCTTGGTCTTATTGATATGCCACCCAACCTCATCGCGCATCTGACGGAACTCTATGACCGCGATGTCGCATTGATCGATGAGATGGATGGCGTCCGGCTATTGTTGCCGTTCCGCTAGGTCTACATGCCCAGCGCGGCCTTATACATGTCCAGAACTGCCTCTTCTTCGGCCAGATCATTGGCATCGCGCTTGCGCAGCGCCACAACTTTGCGCAACACCTTTGTGTCGTAGCCGCGCCCCTTTGCTTCAGCCATCACTTCTTTCTGTGCATCGGCAATGTCTTTTTTTTCAGCCTCCAAACGCTCATACCGATCAACAAACTGGCGCAGTTCCTGGGCGGCGACAGTTGATGTGGAATCGGTGACGGAATCGTTCATGAAAGCTCTCCTCTTGGGCGTCCCCTTCCCTAGCCCCAGAGGCTGATCCCCGCAAGCCTTGCGGTTGCGATCTACGCAGGTTACGCCATCGCCAAATCGGGGAGAGTGTTCATGGAAATCGTCGTTTGGATTGGTGCGGGTCTGTCCTGTTTGGGGATTATCGGCATCATCTATAGCATCGTAGCCGTCACCCGGGCCAAGCGCGCTCAGTTGCCTGATGAAGAGCTGCGTGCGCGTGTTGCTGCAATCCTGCCCATTAACCTGATCGCGCTTTTTGTCTCGATGATTGGCCTGATGGCCGTCATTGTCGGGGTCATGTTGGGTTAATCATCCGCCCCGTCATGCATGACGATGGTTGCCATTGCCGCCAAAGCTGGCACCGCCGCCCCGTATTTGCGTGCCATTTTTGGATTCGATGCGTTGCCCGCAGCCGCTCGCGCCGCAACCCCTGCAAGAATAGCAGCCAAACGGAAGAACGCGAATACCAGATAAAATGGCCAATCCTCAATCGCGCCCAAGCCACGCCTGCGCGCATAGTCAGCCACGTAATCAGCTTCGGACGGTAGCCCATGTGCGGCGCGATCAATGCCCGCCAGCCCACGCATATCCCCCTGATTGGGCAGACGCCACTGCATGCATTGATAAGCGAGATCGGCCATGGGATGGCCCAAGGTCGAAAGCTCCCAATCAAGTACACCTGCTATCGCCGCCTTGTCAGAGGCGAAGATCATGTTGTCCAACCGCCAATCACCGTGGGTCAGTGACACAGCACCATCATCGGCCGGCATATGCGCGCCCAACCAGTCCATGATTTCCACCATCGCCTCTGCGGGATCATCAACAGAGGACAGATATTGCTTGCTCCACCGGTCCAACTGCCTGGCAAAATAGTTGCCTGGCTTGCCAAAATCCGACAGACCGACAGCATCGACATCCACATCATGCAGCGCGGCAAGCGCTGCGTTCATCGCATCATAGATCGCAGTGCGCTCGGTATTCTGCATTTGTGGCAACGCTGGGTCCCAAAAGATCCGCCCTGGCAGATAGCGCATGACAAAGAACATTCGACGGCTGGGCGAGGTCTGCGGTTCGGCCAAGTGCAGAACTTCAGGCACTGGAACATCCGTGCCTGCAAGCGCCTGCATGACTGCAAATTCGCGATCCACAGCATGGGCCGACGGCAACAGTTTGCCCGTGGGTTTGCTACGCAGCACATAGATGCCGCTTGCGGCCTCAAGTTTGTAGGTCGGGTTGGACTGGCCGGTCCCAAACTTTGTGACGTCACCCAGTCCGTCAAATTCCGGGATCGCGGCTGTCAGATACGCGTCCAAATCCGCGTGGCTGACGCCAATTCCTATGGCGGCTTCTTTCATGCCGCCATTAGGGATGATCGGCCAAGAGGACGCAAGCCATTGATTGACATCAGGCCGACCGGGTGCACCAATGCGCCCGATCATCGGGAGGGAATAGATGGATCTTGGACAAACAGAACGGCTGAAACCGGTTCTTGCCGCCGTCAAGGCGATGGTCACAGAGGATATCGCACCCCTCGATGATGAATTTCTGGCTGAGGTACATGTGGGTGACCGCTGGACCTTCACACCTCGCCAGACCGAAATCCTTGAAGGGCTAAAAGCGCAGGCACAAGAACGTGCCCTGTGGAATTTTTGGGACACGTTTCGCGACGGCCCACAGTTGAATACGGTCGAATACGCCTACTTGGCCGAGGAGATGGGCAAAAGCCATCTGGCGGCAGAGGTATTCAACTGCAACGCTCCCGATACCGGGAATATGGAGGTCTTTGCCCGCTACGGCACCCAAGCCATGAAGGATGATTGGCTAGTGCCGCTGATGGCAGGAAAGATACGCTCCGCCTATCTGATGACCGAGCCTGATGTGGCGAGTTCGGATGCCACAAACATCGCCATGCGCTGCGAACGGGACGGCAACGACTATGTCTTGAACGGGCAGAAATGGTGGGCTACCGGTGCGGGCGACCCACGCTGCGCAGTCTATATCGTGATGGTACGTTCCGCTTATGACGGGCCAAAGCATGGCCAGCATTCCATGATTGTGGTGCCCGCTAACACGCCCGGTATCGAAAAGCTCCGCGCGATGGAGGTTTACGGGCATGATGACGCCCCCCACGGCCACATGCATTTTCGATTTACGGATGTGCGCGTACCTGCCGAAAACATGTTGCTGGGCGAAGGGCGCGGCTTCGAGATCGCACAGGGTCGTCTAGGGCCAGGACGGATTCATCACTGTATGCGCGCCATCGGTCAGGCAGAAAAGGCGCTGGAAATGCTTTGCCAGCGGTCCATCACCCGCGAGGCTTTCGGCAAACCACTGGCGCAGTTAGGCGAAAATTTTGATCTGATTGCAGAGGCACGCATGGAGATCGAGCAGGCCCGCCTTCTATGTCTGAAAGCGGCCTGGATGATGGATCAGGGCGACAAACGTGCCGCCGCACCCTGGATCAGCCAGATTAAGGTAGTGGCTCCGCAAGTCGCACTTAAAGTTACGGATATGGCGATCCAGATGCATGGCGCAGCGGGTGTGTCACAAGATACGCCGCTTGCACGTCAATGGACACATCTGCGCACATTGCGGCTGGCCGATGGACCCGATGCCGTACATCGCCGACAAGTGGCAAGGGCGGAACTAGCCCCTTACATGTCAGGGCAGAACAGTTCATAGATCTTTTCCAGCAACGGGCGCACCCGCGGGTCAGCAAGATCGTAGCGCATGTTGCGCCCTTCCCGTTCGCAACGCACCAGACCAACATTGCGCAAACGCAAAAGCTGACCTGAAACATAGGACTGACTTGCGCCAAGCGTCTCTTCAAGTTCGCCGACTGACTTGGGCCCCGGCACAAGTGCACATAGCAAACGCAACCGTTTGGGGTTTGAAAGCGCCTTTAGCAAAGCCGCCGCTTCATCCGCGGCAACGTCCATTTGGTCGATGATATCGTTGGCAGCCATGGGCATGCACAGACGGTATCAAGGTTGCCATTACATTACAATATTGAAATGTATCTGCCGGATTGCTACGTTGAAAAAAGAAGGAGATTCGCCATGACCCCAGCCGTGAAAGCGTTCTTTGACGAAGCGACAAACACCGTATCTTATGTGGTCCGTGAACCCGAAGGTCGTACATGCGCAATTATCGACAGTGTGCTTGACTATGATCAGGCTGCCGGGCGTACCGATACAAGCTCGGCCGACGAAATCATTTCATGGGTCAAGGCCGAAGACCTGCAGGTTGCATGGATCCTGGAAAGTCATGTGCATGCCGATCACCTTTCAGCAGCTCCTTATTTGCAGGACCATCTCGGGGGCAAAATTGGAATTGGGCACAACATTACCGTCGTGCAGGACACGTTTGGCAAAGTCTTTAACGAAGGTACTGCATTCCAGCGCGATGGATCGCAATTTGACCAGCTTTTCAATGAAAGTGACAGCTTTCACATCGGGCAAATGCGTGCCGATGTGTTGCACACACCCGGGCACACACCTGCATGCCTGACCTATGTAATCGGAGACGCAGCCTTTGTCGGCGACACGCTGTTTATGCCGGACTTCGGAACAGCGCGATGCGATTTCCCGGGTGGTTCCGCGCAGGATCTTTATCAATCCATCCAGAAAATCCTCGCACTGCCCGACGAAACACGCATCTTTGTCGGCCATGATTACAAGGCACCTGGCCGCGATGAGTTTGCTTGGGAAACCACGGTCGGAGAGCAGAAGGCATTGAATATCCATGTCGGAGCAGGTCGTCCGATGAAAGAGTTCGTCGCCATGCGCGAAAAGCGCGATGCAGGGCTGGGAATGCCGCGCCTGATATTGCCGTCACTGCAAACGAACATGCGCGCGGGGCATTTCCCCGAACCCGAAGAGAATGGGCAAAGCTATTTCAAAGTGCCGATCAACGGGCTTTGACGACGGACTTATAGGAACATCATGCAAAGCGACTGGATTTTGGGCCTTCTTGGCGGGGGTCTCATTGGTGTGGCCGGGGCAATCCTGCTGCTTGTCAACGGACGGGTTATGGGAGCGTCGGGGATCATTGGCGGGCTGGTCGATGGCACTGGACGACATGACTGGGCAGAGCGCGCGGCTTTCCTGACGGGGCTGATCATTGTGCCGGGTCTGGTCGCGCTCTGGCTGGGCGGTGCAGATACAAGGCTGACGGACAACTGGATTGTCATCATGATTGCCGGACTGCTTGTCGGTATCGGAACGCGTCTTGCAAATGGATGCACATCGGGCCACGGGGTTTGCGGTATCTCACGCCTGTCGCTGCGCGGAATTGTTGCAACCGTTTTCTATATCGGCGCTGGTGGGCTGACCGTTGTCATCTTCAAACATCTGCTGGAGGTCATCTGATGCGCATCTTTATCGCGTTCTTCGTTGGGGCGTTATTTGGTATCGGCCTACTGATATCTGGCATGACCGATACGACCAAGGTGCAGGGATGGCTTGATATATTTGGCCACTGGGATCCAACACTGGCTTTCGTCATGGGTGGCGCCATTCTTCCCATGGCTGTAGCGTGGCACCAGACCAAACAAGGCAAGCCTTTATTGTCAAAGGCATTCCCAACGCCGCCAGCCCCGCGGCTGGGCCAAAACCTGGTCATCGGCTCAATACTGTTCGGCATGGGTTGGGGGCTCGCCGGGCTTTGTCCGGGGCCTGCCATGGCGTCGCTAAGTTTCGGGGGCGTCGGCGGCAGTGTCTTTGCCTTTGCCATGATCACCGGAATGCTATTAGCCGCAAAGGTCAGGCAGTATCTGGACCAACGCGTGGCCACTGTCTAAAAGGACCCTCATGGATATCAGACAACTTAGCCCGACCCACGCTGTCTCACCCCAGATCGCGGTTGAGGATGTTCCTGCCATCGCACAGGCTGGATTCAAGACAATCATCTGCAACCGTCCGGATGGCGAGGTACCACCTAGCCACCAAGCCACGGCAATCGAAGCTGCGGCGAAAGAAGCGGGTTTGGAATTTGTCGTTATTCCTGTCACGCACCAAGGGCTTAACCTCGATATTGTTGAAGCACAGAAATTGGCAATTGATGCGGCAGCCGGCCCCTCAATCGCCTATTGCGCGTCTGGTACCCGATCATCCATCGTGTGGTCGCTAACCCAAGCAGGCGAAGTTCCGACAGATGACATCATCGCAGCCACAGCTGCTGTTGGCTATGACCTGGGCGGTATGCGTGCGCAGATCGATACATTGGCAGGCAACAACGGATAACGTTCGTGTCGTAGCATTCGCACAGACTGCATGCGTTGCCACATCCGCTATCATGAAACCAGCGAAGGCGTGACAGGCGCGATGCCGTTAGATGCAGTGGACCCTTGTTTCTCGGCTCCATGAAACCGTCGCATGGAAAACCGTCCTAGACGGGGTTTGTTTTGCATGCTCAGTCGCCCAAATCGGCCATTTCTGTTTCCATCGCCATGAATGACGTGTCGGCCATTTCGGTATCTAACGACAGCGTATCCGCAAGATCATCGTCAAGGGCCGTCGCCACTGGCAGCGGATTTTCGTCAGGCAGCGCATCCGCCAACAAAGGCTCTGGCATCTCCAGATCGTTCGGCAAGACTTGATCGGGCTGCAAGGCCGAAAGGTCGGCAGACATGGTCGCAAGTTCTGCCATTTCTGGCAGTGGCTCTGCTGCGATACGGACAGCGCGCTTGCCATTTGACTGGCCAAGCCGCGCGCGTTTAACGACGCGCCCGTCCAAAGACCGCAGCCTGACTGATGCAACGGTGCATCCGTCTAACGGGACGATGTCACCTGGGGAAAGGCTTTCTGCCTTGCCAATAGACATCGGAAAGCGGCAAAGCTCTGCCTCAAAAACCATGGGTGCCTGCGCCACGGCGGCTTGGAATGCCCTGGGCCAGTTGCCTTTGTCCGACACGACCGGCTGCGGTGCGATTTGCGGGACATTGGGTGGCAGGATCAGCGCAATCATGCCTTCGCGTGCAGCCGTTCCCAAGGCCACGCGCAAACGCAGTACACGATATGGGTGATCGCTCAAGAGCAGCCCCGCTGACCGGACTGATTGCAGCATATCGCCAGCGGTGGCACCATCGAGCCAACCCGCAAATTCCGTCCCCGCCACCGCGCCCGGCAGCATCTTCAGCAACCCCGCAAGCAAGGGATCGCACATGCGCTTGTCGGTGTTGGTTGCAGGCCGTGGATCGACAGCGTTTTCGCTCACCATCCCAATTGTCTGTATTTCAAGGGTGGCGGCACGCAGTTGCATATCAATGGCCGCAACACCGGCCAGATCTGCACCCTTATGCAGGCCTACCAGCATCAGGTCGTCGGACAAGTCCCCCAGCATATCGTCCAGCGGCTGGATGACCTCTTCGATGCCGCTGACCGTCAGTCCCAAGCCAACCGTATCCTGCGCAACTTTCGCCAATACAGTGCGCACCGCCCGCGAGGACGTCAGCGGGTTATCCTCTACATCTGTGTCGCGCTGCCCCGCCATGCGTTGCAGGATGCTGATATGCTGTTGATCGGCCATGGATCCGTCACCAAAGGGTCTGCATCCATATAGCGAAATAGAGGTTACGTTTCTGCTAACACCACCGCCATCATGGCTTTTGGCAGGGTCACGCGAAATGCATGTCCTGCCGGACGGCGTATGTAATCCACATCGCCGCCCAGGCGGTTCATGATCTCGCGACAAATGGCCAGCCCAAGCCCGGCACCCCCCGCCTTGGACTGGTCAGACACGCGCGAGAATTTCTCAAAAATAAGCTGTTCGTTTTCGGGTGCAATACCGCTGCCATTGTCAATGAAATCGACATAACATGCACCGCGCGTTTGACTAACCGAAATGGTCAATTGTGGTTCCTGAGCATCGCAATATTTGCGCGCGTTGGAAATGAGATTGATAAAAACCTGCACAAGTCGATCCAGATCAGCGGTCAGCCCGATATCCTCTGTTGCGCGGTCGCGCCGGACTTTCAGGTCGCTGTCATGCAATCCTGCTGCGCCAACGGCCCGGTCCAACAGCGCAGAAAGCATGCCGGTTTGCTCATTCAACACCACTTGCCCGTTTTCCAGCACCGACAGATCCAGCAGATCATCCAGCAAGCGGGTCAGACGGATCGCCTCATCATGGATGATCCCCGCATAACGCCCCTGTTCTGCGGCAGACATTGCCCCATCGCGCAAGATTTCTGAAAACGACCGAATAGAGGTCATGGGCGTGCGTAATTCATGGCTGATCTGGCTAAGAAACGCATCTTTCTGGATCGACAATGCAGTAAGCTTGGCATTGGCGTCCCGTAGCGCGCGCGCTGTCCGTTCCTGTTCTGCAGATTTCGCCTCTAGCCGGTTGGAATACTCCAGAATTTGGGCGGCTTCATCAGCGACGGCAATCAGGTCTTCGACCGATACGACGCTACCGCCGGTCAACTGACCAATCATCGCATGAGCAGTTGCGGCACCAACCGAGCCGGCAAGTTCGCGTTCCAACCGTTCAATAAACTCGGCCGTGGCTTCGGGCAGATAGCCGGTCAGTCCTTGTCGTTCTGCCTCGCGTTCAAAAATCATCTGCGCTTCGCGGCCGCCAAGTATGCGTTGCGACATCACCAACAGATCTTCGGCACCCGCCGCAGCGCGCGTCCATGCCGGTGCGGCGGCGGACCGTTCGAATACGTTTACAAACTGCGCACCCTGTAGACGCTCAAGCGGTGCAGGAAAGCTCATCAATGATCCAAGGATAAACATGCCGGTGTTCAGGACCATCGACCATAGAATGCCATGCACCAATGGGTCTAACCCATCAATCCCGAACAAGGCCTGGGGTCGCAGCCACGTGATGCCCCAAGGCCCAATATCCATGACAGATTGGCTGATGACCGCACCAACCCCAAAGCTGGGCAGGAACAGTGTCCAGGTCCAGATGACCAACCCAGTTAACAACCCGCACGCCGCACCTACCCGCGTCGCCCCTCTCCAGAAGATACCACCGATCAAAGCAGGCAGCACTTGCACCGTTCCGGTGAATGACACCAAACCAATTGCAGCCAAGGCTGTGCCGCCACCGGACATCCGATAGTAGATAAAGCCCAGTGCAAGCACGCCCGCGATTGACAACCGCCGGGCCAATAGGATGACATGACGCACGTCACCCGACATCATCGCCTGCTGATTAGCCTGCATGCTGAGCCAAACAGGCACAACAATATGGTTGGATACCATCGTGGCCAGAGCAATGGTGGCTACGATGACCATTGACGTGGCAGATGAAAACCCACCCAAGAACGACAATACTGCAAGCCCATCCTGGCCCTGCGCCAGAGGCACCGTCAGCACAAACAGGTCGGGATTGCTACCCGCAGGCAGCAAATCCAGACCCACGACGGCGATGGGCACGACAAACAGGCTCATCAAAAACAGATAAAGTGGAAAGGCCCAGCTGGCGACGCGCAGATGACGTTCATCGGCGTTCTCGACCACCATCACCTGAAACATGCGCGGCAAGCATAGGAAGGCCGCAGCAGACAAGAAGATCAGGCTGATCCAGCGGCCGTGATCCTGATCCCAAAGGTTGATGTCGGAGTTATCGATCCGGTTCAGCATCTCGCCGGGTCCACCGGCAATGCCCCAAACAACAAAGACACCCACAGCAAGAAGCGCCAACAGCTTCACGACCGCCTCAACAGCGATGGCCATGACGATCCCATGATGGCGTTCGTTGACATCCAGATTGCGTGTCCCAAACAGTACCGTGAATACAGCGAGGCCAAACGCGACCCACATGGCTGTTGCGTTGAAGTCCGAGCTTTCCCAGGCATCTGCGCCGGATTGTGCAAAAACCGCAAAAGACAAGGTGACCGATTGCAGCTGTAGCGCGATGTAAGGGGTTGCTGCGATGACGGAAATCAGCGTGACAACGACCCCCAGCAGGGTCGACTTTCCGAAGCGCGAGGAAATCAAGTCAGCGATGGATGTCAGGCGCTGGGAGCGTCCGATACGCACCAGCCTACGCAGAATCCACCACCAACCTACCATGACAAGGGTCGGGCCCAGATAGATCGTCACGAATTCGAGGCCCGAGCGCGCAGCATAGCCCACAGCACCGTAAAACGTCCACGCGGTGCAATAAATGCTCAGCGACAATGTGTAGATAAGCGGCGATTGCAGCCAGTTCGCATGTCCAGCTGCCGCCCGACGCTCTGCCAGAAAGGCTACGGAAAACAGGATCGCGACATAGCTGAGCGCCGCGAAAAGCATCACGTTGAACGAAACCATCAGTCCGCACTATCCGATGGCGCGACAGCATCGTCACCCTGCAACCGGTTGATAATAAAGGCGCTGAGACCAATCAGAACAACCCAGACACCAAAGACATAGATGAGCGCATCAGCATTGGAGATGGCGGACGTTTCATCCGCACCCCAAAGCAACGGGATCGCCCAAAGAACCACGCCCACAAATGGCAAAAGACGCACAGCATCAGTCAGACGGCGCTGCTTGTAGCTTGCTCGTTCAAGAAAGACCGCAGATTTGTTCGGGGTGCTCATGCATCCATCAAGTTGCGCACGTAATCACGCACTTCAGAGTTTGAGAACGGCTTGGTCATGAAATGGTTGGCCCCAAGCCGCAACGCCAGCTCGCGATCCTTTTCCTGACCGCGCGCCGTCAGCATCATAACAGGAATATCCTTCGAGGCCGTGTGACTACGCAGATCACGCAAGATGTCAAAACCGCTACGCCCCGGCAGCATGACATCAAGGATAATCATATCCGGCGGCATCGTTGCAATCTTGTCCATGGCGGTTTCACCATCTTCATGGGTGTGCACCGTCCAGCCATCACGCGACAAAATGAAACTGATCGCCTCAATGATATTTGGCTCATCTTCGATCAGAAGGACACGTTTGCCCATCTCATCGCCTCCCTTTTCCCGTACCGTTCGCGAAAACGGCCTCCCTTGTTCGACTATCGGGGCATTCTGCCCGTCTGTCAAAGCGCAGATTGCAGGGTCACACCCTCAATTGCAGGTTCACGGCGACTTTGGCAGGTGGCACGCGGGCAGATACGGCATGACACGCCGACTTCAACCGGTGCGCTGCTCCCTTGGGGCGGGTCGGGCAGGACAAGCATCGTACTATGCAGGACCGGCGGTGCATCAAAGCAAGGGGCCGCCACCGGAATCGCGATGGCATAGCATAGGAAACGCGGTGCGGGGACGCTTGGCAGCGCAACCTCTAACCGCAGCGGCTGGGTTGGACGGCCCAATGCGCCAAAGACAGGCCATAACGGACAGGCCCCGCCCGTGCGCGGCATCGCAAACCCCGGGACCGGTTTGTTAAAGACCGTAGCCCCAGAGCTATCACATACGATCAGTCCCGCCGGGGGATGCCCCCCACCGGGCGGCAAAACAGCGATCCGACGCAGGACCGCATCGACGGGCGCTGCAAAGCGCACGGCGAGCTGGGCAGGATCATACTGGGTTGCGCGACAAGCGAGTTCAAACTCCGTCAATGGCATCCGCTGAGCGTCAGCCGTGTATTGGATCGCAAACCGCTCAAGCAGTTGTACTGCTGGGCCAGCAAGACCAGACCGGGCAACAAAAGCCGCGACATCTGCGTCCGTGGTCTCTAACGCAGTCAGGTGAAACGCGGTCTCGCTCAGGAACTTCTCTACCCTCTCTTGCGCGGTCGAGCCTGCATCCTCATCCGCGCCAGGTGTCTCAAGATACGCGATCAGTGCCTCACTACTCGAGGCAAGGCGCACACTGTCTGCATGAATGTTTTCATGAAACCGACGCTGCCAATCATCATCCAGCTCTTCCTGACCCACCAGAATGGATGAAGACGACCGAATAGCTGTCACTGCTGATATGACCTCGTGCAAGGCTGATGAAAGCTGCGGGTCATGGGCGATACGGTCGTTGAGCGCTTGAATACGTTCCTCTAGCGCTGCCAGACGGCGCGCCTGTATTGCGATCAGCCGGCTCCAGCCGGGATAGCGGGCGGCAAGTTCTTCGGCGCGCGCAACCTCTGCCACATCACCTGCAATAGCTGCAGCCGCCCGCATCTGATCCAACAGATCACTATCGGCCCCTTCCGTCAAAAGACCGGTGTCAACAGCCAAAACCCTGGCAAGGTCAGACAGCAGCTTGCCGCCGATTCTGCGGCGGTTATGTTCGATCAGATTCAGATAAGAAGGCGAAATCCCTACAGCTTCTGCAACCGCAGCTTGTCGCAAGCCTTGGTCAAGCCGCTTTTCACGGATGCGCGAACCGGTTAACCGACGACTAGGCAATTAAAAATCCCTCAACAGTTTCAAACGCTTTCTGCAGCCGCAAGAAAACAGATTTACATATTCGCCACACAATTTGTACAGTAATTTACAAATAAGTCTAGCAGACTCAATGGTTTGTTGCTGAATTTGCCCTACCTCCCTGACACTCGACAAACATCGAAGGATGTACGCCCTGCGGACGAGGAGGTCCAACAGGCACAAATCTTTAGGGAGGATAATAATGTCCAATTCGAAGTTCTCGCGCCGCGGCGTGCTCAAAACCGGTATGGTTGCCAGTGCCGGCCTTGCATTGCCGCAATATTTGCGCGCGGATGCACATGCCGGTTTCACCAATGCTCCAGGCGATAGTGAAGTCATTCTTGGCTTCAACGTACCACAGACGGGTCCTTACGCGGATGAAGGTGCCGACGAATTGCGCGCCTACGAACTTGCGGTCGAGCATCTGAACGGCGGTGGTGATGGCGGCATGATGTCGACATTCTCATCACAGGCGCTGGACGGCACGGGTATTCTGGGCCGCGAAGTGAAATACGTCACCGGTGACACGCAGACCAAATCTGACGCCGCCCGCGCCTCGGCCCGGTCGATGATCGAAAAAGACGGTGCCGTGATGATCACGGGTGGTTCGTCGTCCGGTGTGGCCGTGGCTGTGCAAGCGCTCTGCCAAGAGGCAGGCATCATCTTCATGGCGGGCCTGACACACTCCAATGACACAACGGGTAAGGATCGCCGGGCCAACGGGTTCCGCCACTTCTTCAACTCCTACATGTCCGGTGCAGCACTCGCACCCGTGCTGGAAGCGAACTATGGTAAAGACCGCAAGGCTTATCACCTGACAGCCGACTACAACTGGGGCTACACCACACAGGAGGCTGTGCAGTCCTCGACCGAAGCCATGGGTTGGGAAACCGTGAACACGGTGCTGACACCGCTGACACAGACTGACTTCTCGTCCTACATCGCGCCAGTTCTGAACTCCGGTGCCGACGTTCTGGTTCTGAACCACTACGGCGGGAACATGGTGAACTCGCTCACCAACGCCGTTCAGTTCGGTCTGCGTGATGCAGAAGCCAACGGCAAGAACTTCGAAATCGTCGTGCCGCTTTACTCTCGCCTGATGGCGAAAGGTGCAGGGGCCAACGTGAAGGGCATCTTCGGCTCCACGAACTGGCACTGGTCGCTGCAGGATGCAGGCAGCCAAGCATTTGTGCGTTCGTTCGGGACCAAGTATGGCTTCCCACCGTCTCAGGCTGCACACACTTGCTATGTGCAGACGCTGCTTTACGCGGATGCGGTCACACGGGCCGGGTCGTTCAACCCATGTGCGGTTGACGAAGCGCTTGCGGACTTTGAGTTCGACGGTCTGGGCAACGGCCCAACCCTTTATCGCGCCGATGACCACCAGTGCTTCAAAGACGTGCTGGTCGTGAAGGGTAAGGAAAACCCAGAAAACGAATTCGACCTTCTCGAAATCGTCGAAGTCACACCAGTTGAGCAGGTGACCTACGCACCTGATCACCCACAATTTGCTGGTGGTGCATTGGGTTCTTGTAACCCGGGCGCTTAAGCCAAAACTTCGGGCCATCGGTGCATGCCGGTGGCCCAAACCTGTTTTTCGACAATCCAACGTGCCACATGCACGTCAATTGTAATGGGCGTTTGTGCCCAGTCTCTAACCGATCAGAGGTCACATCATGGACCAGTTTATTCTGCAAATCCTGAACGGGCTCGACAAAGGCTCTGCCTATGCGCTGATCGCCTTGGGGCTTACATTGATTTTCGGCACGCTGGGTGTCGTCAACTTCGCGCATGGGGCGCTGTTTATGCTGGGGGCCTTCGTGGCCGTCACGCTCAGCAATGTGCTGACACTCAGCCACAAGGTGGTTGATGAGACCCGAACAGATTTCCTTGGCAATCCGCTGCAAGTGGATGTGCCTTACGTCTATGACTGGTTCGGAGAGGCCGCGGGTAACGCTATCATTGACTGGGCCGTACCGCTCGCCATTCTGATTGCCATTCCGATCATGGTGCTGATCGGTTTTGCGATGGAGCGCGGCCTGATCAAGCACTTCTACAAGCGTCCGCATGCAGACCAAATCCTCGTGACCTTTGGCCTCGCGATCGTGATCCAGGAAATCATCAAGTATTTCTACGGCGCCAACCCGATCCCAACCCCTGCCCCCGAAGCCTTCGTGGGCAGTTTCGATTTTGGTGTCGCTTTCGGGTTTGATCCCAACGCGATCATCTACCCCTACTGGCGGCTGGTCTACTTCTTCTTTGCGATCACGATCATCGGTGCGGTCTTTGCGTTCCTGCAGTTCACGACCTTCGGCATGGTCGTACGGGCTGGCATGGCCGACCGGGAAACGGTTGGGATCCTTGGCATTGATATTGACCGGCGCTTCACGATCATGTTCGGCATTGCAGCGGCAGTTGCCGGGCTGGCCGGTGTGATGTACGCGCCGATCAGTTCACCGAACTACCATATGGGGATGGATTTCCTCGTACTTAGCTTCGTCGTGGTGGTCGTGGGCGGCATGGGGTCCCTGCCCGGCGCTGTGGCGGCTGGTTTCCTACTAGGTATCCTTGAAAGCTTCGCATCGGTCCCTGCCGTGATCGACCTGCTGCCCGGTATCAATCAGGTCATCATCTACCTGGTCGCCATTATCATTCTGTTGACGCGTCCGCGTGGCCTGATGGGCCGCAAAGGCGTGATGGAGGAATAAGCCATGCTCGGACTTGAGAAAAAAGACTTCCGGCTGCTTTTGGTCGTTATCGGGTTGACCCTGCTCGCCCCCTTCATCCTGAACCCCTTCCCTGAAGGCTCCGAAATGGCGCAATTCAATGCGGGCTATCCGGATCTGATGCAGCGCTTTGTGATCTTCGGGATCTTCGCGATTGGGTTCAATATCCTCTTTGGCCTGACGGGCTACCTATCCTTTGGGCATGCTGCCTTTCTCGGTGTCGGTTCATACGCCGCCGTCTGGATGTTCAAACTGCTCAGCATGAACGTGCTGCCAGCGATCATCCTGAGTGTTCTTATCGCAGGGCTCTTTTCGCTGATCATTGGCTTTATCTCACTGCGGCGATCCGGCATCTATTTTTCCATTCTGACGCTCGCCTTTGCGCAGATGTCCTTCGCACTGGCGTATTCGGTTTTCACGCCTATCACAGGGGGTGAAACGGGCCTGCAACTGGCGCTCGACGATCCACGCATCCTTGGCGTTTCACAGACAGAAAGCGGGAACATTCCTGTCCCTGCCCTTTTCGGGCTGGAGATGCGCTCAAGCTATGAGCTCGAAGTCGGCGCATGGCTTTTCACTTTCAATGCGGGCTACTATCTGGCCGCATTCTTCATGATCCTATCTTTCTACCTTGCAATCCGTATCTTCCGGTCTCCGTTCGGGATGATGCTGCGGGCGATTAAGTCGAACCAGACACGGATGAGCTATACTGGGCTGAACGCACGCCCCTACACATTGGCGGCTTTTGTGATCTCAGGCATGTATGCCGGGCTTGCTGGTGGCCTGATGGCATCCATGGACCCGCTGGCAGGTGCCGAGCGGATGCAGTGGACCGCATCGGGTGAGGTTGTTCTGATGACGATCCTCGGCGGCGCCGGTACGCTCATCGGGCCAGTGCTGGGCGCTGGAATGATCAAGTATTTCGAGAACATCTTCTCGAAGATCAACGAAACCATCCTGCATGGCTGGTTCGCCTTCCTGCCCGACGGTCTGGAAGATTTCGTGGTCGCCATGATCTATCCGTTCATCGGCAAGGGTTGGCACCTGACCTTGGGCATCGTCTTCATGCTGGTCGTCATCTTCCTGCCCGGTGGCCTTGTCCAAGGTGGCCAAAAGATCATGGGGCTGTTCCGTCGCAAGAAGCCGGAGCCCACAAAACCCAACGCCACCGAACCGGCCGAATAAGGAGACAGGAAAGTGGGTATCCTTGAAGTCAAAGGCATCAACAAAAGGTTTGGCGGGTTGCAGGCGCTGGGGGACGTGAACCTGAGCGTCGCCGAGAACACAACACATGCCATTATTGGTCCGAACGGGGCAGGTAAATCGACGCTGCTGAACGTGTTGGTGGGCAAGCTGATCCCTGACAGCGGCTCTGTCATGTTTGACGGTCAATCGGTACTGGGACGCAAACCCCACGAGATCAACCAGATGGGGATCAGCCGCGTTTTCCAAACGCCAGAGATTTTCAGCGATCTGAGCGTGTTCGAAAATGTCATGATCCCTTGCTTTGCCAAGCGCGATGGCGCGTTTCGGATGCATGCAATCGAAAGCATTTTTGCCGAGCGTGGCATTCAGGAACAGGCAGAGGCGATCCTGGACGACGTGAACATGCTGGAAAAGAAGGATATGATCGCTTCCAGTCTTTCGCGCGGCGACAAACGTCGGCTGGAGATGGCGATGTGTCTTGTGCAGGATCCAAAACTGTTGCTGCTTGATGAACCTACCGCTGGCATGGCGCGGGCTGACACGCAGAACACCATCGCCCTGCTAAAGGAAATCCGCGAAAAGCGCGGGATTACGATGGCGATTATCGAGCATGACATGAACGTTGTATTTTCGCTGGCCGAACGGATTACGGTACTCGCCCAAGGTACCCCGCTCGTCGAAGATACACCTGACAACATCAAGGGTCATCCAAAGGTCCGCGAAGCCTATCTAGGCGAAGCACAAGTCTGACGCGCCAACTTTTGGCACAAAAACTGTCCGCAAACTTTCTGCGAAAGTTTGACACTGCCGGAGGCAAACATGAACGCACCTTTCAATAAACACGCCAACAACGCGGCCACCCATCCGGCGTATCTCAGCATTTGGGAGATCGAGGCATATTACGGCGAAAGCTACATCGTCCAGAACATCAGCTTCAACATCCATGAAGGTGAAATCCTTGCACTTTTGGGCCGCAACGGTGCGGGCAAAACGTCTACGCTCCGCACCATCGCACGGCTGGATGACCCAGCCCTAACTCATGGTGAAATCTGGCTCGACCACAAACCCCTGCATGAGATGAAAAGCCACGAGGCCGCCCAAAACGGCATCGCGCTGGTGCCGGAGGACCGACGGATCATCCCCGGTCTGACGGTTGAGGAAAACCTGCAACTTGCCCAGATCGCCCCGCCCCATGGCTGGTCGCTGGAGCGGATATATGATCTCTTCCCGCGCCTCGGCGAGCGCCGCAAGCAGGAAGGTGTCACCTTGTCAGGCGGCGAACAACAGATGCTGTCTATTGCACGTGCACTGGCCCGCGACATCAAGGTGCTGCTACTGGATGAACCTTATGAGGGGCTTGCACCGGTCATTGTGCAGGAAATCGCGAAAACACTTGGTGTCATCCGTGATCAGGGGATCACAACCGTTATCGTCGAACAAAATGCGGTGGCGGCCCTGAAGCTGGCCGATAGGGCCGTGATCCTGGATACCGGTACCGTCGTCTTCGACGGCTCCGCTCAAGAAGTACTTGATGATGAGGCCCTTCGCGCGCAATATCTGGCGATCTGATTTTACTAAAATACGATCCATTTGGGGAACGGGCCTTTACCAACTGTTAGGGCCCGTTTGCGATTCTTAGCGCAAGGTAACTTGCGGATTGGAGCCTGAGCAGATGGATACAACACTCACCTTCGCCCCCAAAACAGTCGCGGCCGTCCCATACGTGGCCGAACGAGAACCGCCACGCGACAATAAGGTGCCGGTTGTTAAAGGATTTGAAGGGGCGGCGACACTGCCCGCCAACAAACCTTTCGTAGCACAAGTCGTCACCGCAAGACTGTCCGGCACCGAATTCCCCGAACAGCCCGGTGAAATTGTACCCTCTGAACGCACCTTGCGCCCCTATGGCACGCCAATGCTACCATCAGAGGATCGCAGCGAACCAGAACCAACAGCAAAAGAAGCTGTGGAAGAGAAGGTTGAGGTAAAAGAAGAGGTCGCTCAAACACAGCCAGACAACCGCGCCGAGCGGGAAGTTGCTACTACTGAAGATGCAAGCGCAAGCACTGAACGTCCAGATGATGCCGTCGATCGTCCATTGATGCAGGACGACAGCTAAGCCACATTTTTCGATCCTCTGCCGCTTCCCACCCTCGCAGCCTTGCCCTATAAGCGAACGGCGTGTGTGACGTTGCGTCGCGAACGCCAGAAAACAGGGCAACGGGCCGAGGATTAGATGAGCAACAACACACCTCACGACAGTGATGTCAGCTTTATTCAGGCGCTGGCAGAATTGCTGCGCGAAAACGATCTGACTGAATTGCAGGTCAAACGGGATTACGGCGAGAATGATAGCCTGAATGTGCGCGTCAGCCGTCAAACCCAAACCGTTGTGCAAGCCAGTGTGCCCGCCACACCAGCACCAAGCCCGGCGCCCGTAGCGCCATCATCAGCCCCGGCCCCTGTCGCCGCACCGGCTGAAACATCAGACCCAGCCAATCACCCTGGTGCTGTCACCTCACCCATGGTCGGCACGGTCTATATCGCACCTGAACCGGATGCCGCTGCATTTGTCAGCGTCGGGACCCAAGTCAAAGAGGGTGATACGCTATTGATCATCGAAGCGATGAAAACAATGAACCACATCCCCGCACCCCGCGCAGGGACCATCAAGCGGATCATGGTCGAAGACGGCGGTGCCGTGGAATTCGGCGCACCTCTTGTGATTATCGAATAGGCCCGGGGCAATGTTCGACAAAATCCTGATCGCAAACCGGGGCGAAATCGCCCTTCGCGTGGTCCGCGCCTGTCGCGAAATGGGCGTCAAATCCGTGGCTGTCCACTCTACCGCAGACGCCGATGCGATGCATGTGCGCATGGCCGATGAGGCGATTTGCATAGGCCCGCCCTCGTCTTCGCAAAGCTATTTGTCATTCCCGGCCATCATCTCGGCCTGTGAAATCACCGGCGCGCAGGCGATTCATCCCGGGTATGGCTTCTTGTCAGAAAACGCATCCTTCGTGCAGGTGGTCGAAGATCACGACATCACCTTTATCGGCCCCACCGCCGAGCATATCCGCGTGATGGGCGACAAGATCACCGCCAAAGACACGATGAAGGAACTGGGCGTGCCCTGTGTGCCCGGATCTGACGGTGGTGTACCCACGCTGGACGATGCCAAGCGCATTGGGGAAGAGATCGGCTATCCGGTGATCATCAAGGCCACCGCAGGCGGCGGCGGGCGGGGCATGAAAGTTGCCCAGACCGCCGATGATATGGAACAGGCTTTCATGTCTGCACGGGCCGAGGGCAAAGCCGCTTTTGGCAATGACGAAGTCTATATCGAGAAATACCTGACAACACCGCGCCACATTGAAATCCAGGTTTTCGGTGACGGCAAAGGTAATGCGGTGCATCTGGGCGAACGCGACTGCTCACTGCAGCGTCGGCACCAGAAAGTATTCGAAGAGGCGCCCGGCCCCTGCATCACACCTGAGCTGCGTGCCAAAATCGGAAAGGTTTGCGCAGATGCCGTCGCCAAGATCAAATACATCGGCGCGGGCACAATCGAATTTCTTTTTGAGAATGATGAGTTCTACTTCATCGAAATGAATACCCGCCTGCAGGTCGAACACCCGGTAACCGAAAGCATTTTCGGCGTGGATCTGGTGCGCGAGCAGCTTAATGTCGCCGCCGGCATGCCAATGTCGTTCACTCAGGATGACCTGAAGATCAATGGCCATTCCATCGAGGTGCGCATCAACGCAGAAAAGCTCCCCAACTTCGCGCCCTGCCCCGGCACGATTACGCAATATCATGCACCAGGTGGTTTGGGCGTACGGATGGACAGTGCTCTTTACGACGGTTACCGCATCCCACCTTACTACGACAGCCTGATTGGCAAATTGATCGTGCATGGGCGGGACCGACCCGAAGCATTGGCGCGTTTGGGCCGGGCCCTTGGTGAACTGATTGTTGATGGTGTCGACACCACGGTGCCGCTTTTTCATGCACTGCTGGCACAAGAGGCAGTTCAAACCGGAGACTATAACATTCACTGGCTTGAACATTGGCTGGAAGACAACCTTAACTGAGAGATGTGAAAGATAGCGAACCGCCTCTGACCCCGAAATTGCTGTTGCAGGCCTATCAGGTCGGCATCTTTCCCATGTCGGAAGGGCGTAATGATCCCGATGTCTTTTGGGTCGACCCAAAAATGCGGGGCATTTTCCCGCTGAATGGGTTCCGTATTTCACGCAGCCTAGCCAAGACAATGCGGAAGGGGCACTTTACAGTCACCGCTGATGCCGCCTTCCATGATGTCATGAGGGGATGCGCCGACCGCGATGAAACATGGATCAACGAAACGATCTTTGCCCTTTATGGTGCGTTATTCCAGCAAGGCCATGCCCATTCGATCGAAGTTTGGGAGAACAACAGACTTGTGGGGGGCGTCTATGGCGTGACGATCCGTGCTGCATTTTTTGGCGAAAGCATGTTCAGCAAATCCACAAGCGCCTCCAAGGTCGCCTTGGCATATCTGGTGGATCGGCTGCGCGCCGGAGGGTTCCAGTTGTTTGACACACAATTTCTGACGCAGCACCTTGCGTCACTTGGCGCGGTTGAGATCCCAAGGGTGACATTTCAGAAGATGCTGGCCAACGCACTCAGTGCGGACGCTGACTTTGGCACCCAGGGACCAATCCCAACCGCTCAGGACGTGATACAGCGCAACGCCCAGATGTCGTAACGCGGATGGTCCATCGCTTCGAGCGCGGGCGAGGATGCGAGCATCCAACCATTGAACAAGGGCTCGGGATCATCCCGATAGGTCACGTAAATCTCGACATAGGCATCACCAGACGGGTTCGCCGCCGGATAACGACACTGGTTCAGTGTCACCGACAAAAAGCCTAAACGCTCGGTCGTGCCGTTCTGAAGTGAAAGGTCGATCACCTCACCCGTCAGTTTGTCTAACACGCGGATTTCACCGCCCTCTGCCGTCACGGCTTCTTGCGCAGCAGCGGGGTTGATCAGGTAGAGTGTTGTAAAAATTGCAGCGACGTATCGCATCGCCGATCTCCTACTCGGGCGACCAGGCCTCGTAATCGGTGCGCTCCACCGGAGCCGACTTACGGATGGAGCCAGCAGGCGCATATGCCGCCATGGTACCTGTCAGGTTTTCCTGATGCGGCTTTTCCCAATCCTTACGGCGCAAATTCGCCTCAGTTGGCGGCTCATCCCATGTGCGGTGCAGCCAACCATGCCATTCAGGACTCACGCGGGATGCTTCGTTTTCGCCGTCATAAATCACCCAACGGCGGCTATCATCAGCGTTGCGATAAAAAACGTTGCCTTCCGCATCCTCGCCAACCTTTTCACCATGGCGACGCGTCCAAAGCTGGGTGCCAAAGGACTGCCCATCCCACCAAGTAAAGATGCGTTTGATGTTGTGACCAAGGCCCATGGCGCGTCTCCGGTTTGCGTTGGTTATCCATGCACCAAAGGTGCAAAAAGGTCCAGTGTTGTCAGTCGGGGATACGCGCTGTCACTTCAATTTCGATCTTCATTTCAGGGTTCTGCAACTGCGCAGATATCATCGTCGCCGCAGGCCGCGCTTTGGCAAAAGCAGCTGATGTGCTCGGCCAGCATTTCGGCCACTCCGCCACATCCGGAACGATGTAATTGACGCGCACCACGTGATCGAGGCCGCTACCCGCCTCTTCCAGAACCTTGGCAATCGTATCAAGCGTGTTCTGACACTGCGCCTCAATATCTTCAGGCATGGTCATCGTGGCGTAATCATAACCCGTTGTGCCTGCGACAAAAACCCAGCCATCCGCAACAACCGCGCGGCTATACCCAATCTGCGCCTCAAAAGGCGAACCGGTGGAAATGTGTCTTACAGTCAAGACGCTTAGCTTGCGGTTGCAGGCTCTTTCTTCTTGCCTTCGTCGTGGATCATCAGCGGGGCGACATCACCTGTCACTGCCTCTTCATTCACCACCACCTCGGTCACCGTATCCATGCCCGGCAGGTCGAACATCGTATCCAACAGGATATCTTCCATGATCGACCGCAGCCCACGTGCACCTGTCTTGCGTTCAATCGCACGTTTAGCGATCGCACTAAGCGCATCTTCGGTGAAAGTCAGCTTGGTGTCTTCCAGCTCAAACAAACGCTGATACTGCTTGACCAGTGCATTCTTCGGCGCGGTCAGGATCGTGATCAGCGCATCTTCGTCCAGATCTGTGAGCGTTGCGATCACCGGCAAACGGCCAACGAATTCAGGGATCAGCCCGAACTTCAACAGGTCCTCCGGCTCCAGATCCGTAAAGATCTCACCAATCCCACGATCATCATCTTCCCGCACATCAGCACCAAAGCCCATGGCAGAGCCTTTGCCGCGCTGTGCGATGATCTTGTCCAGACCCGCAAACGCACCGCCGCAGATAAACAGAATGTTCGTCGTATCCACTTGCAAGAATTCCTGCTGTGGGTGTTTGCGGCCACCTTGAGGTGGAACGGATGCGACCGTGCCTTCCATGATCTTCAACAGCGCCTGCTGAACGCCCTCGCCTGATACATCGCGGGTGATCGAAGGATTGTCAGACTTGCGTGTAATCTTGTCGACCTCGTCGATATAGACGATACCGCGCTGCGCACGTTCGACATTATATTCAGAGGCCTGCAACAGCTTCAGAATAATATTTTCAACATCTTCACCCACATAACCGGCTTCGGTCAGTGTCGTGGCATCCGCCATCGTGAACGGCACATCCAGAATACGGGCGAGCGTCTGGGCCAGAAGCGTCTTACCGCAGCCGGTCGGACCAATCAGCATGATATTGGATTTTGCGAGTTCGATATCGGACTTATCGGCATGGTTCAGGCGTTTGTAATGGTTGTGCACGGCAACCGACAGCACGCGTTTGGCATGCAACTGACCGATCACATAATCATCAAGCACCTGACAAATCTCTGTCGGCGTCGGCACACCGTCGCCAGACTTGAGGCCTGCAGTCTTTGTCTCTTCACGAATGATATCCATGCAAAGCTCGACACATTCGTCGCAGATAAAGACTGTTGGTCCGGCAATCAGCTTGCGCACCTCATGCTGGCTTTTGCCGCAGAAGCTGCAATACAAGGTATTCTTGCTGTCGTTACCGGATGTTGTCGCCATCTCAAACCTCTTGGCCAATTGGCCGATCAAACAAAATTTGGGCCGCCCTTGTCACAACACTAGGACAGCCCGCCAAGGTCCACAATGTCAAAATGATCATGTGGACGGAGCGTTAAGAAACCGTTTACTCCTCCGATTTTGGACGGTTTTCAACGATTTCGTCAATCAGGCCCCAGTCTTTCGCCTCTTCTGGTGACATAAAGTTGTCACGCTCCAATGCAGCCTCAACTTTCTTCAATGTGTTGCCGGTATGCTTCACGTAGATTTCATTGAGGCGTGTCTTCAGTTTCTGCGTCTCAGCCGCGTGAATCATGATGTCCGTCGCCTGACCCTGATACCCACCGGATGGCTGGTGCACCATGACGCGGCTATTCGGCAGCGAAAACCGCATGCCTTCATGACCAGCGGTCAACAAAAGCGAGCCCATTGACGCCGCTTGCCCAATGACGAGCGTGCTGACCTTCGGCTTGATGTACTGCATCGTATCATAGATCGACAGGCCGGACGTCACGACACCGCCGGGGCTGTTGATATACATGCTGATCTCTTTCTTCGGGTTCTCCGATTCCAGATGCAGCAACTGGGCCACGATCAGCTGGCTCATCCCGTCATGGACGGGGCCATTGACGAAAATAATCCGCTCTTTCAGCAGGCGCGAAAAGATATCATAGGCGCGCTCACCCCGTGCGGTCTGTTCGACCACCATTGGGACAAGGTTCATATAGGTCTCGACGGGGTCTTGCATGTTAACTGCCTCACATTTGGACGTGTTCGTCCTACTTCAAATATCCTGACAGAGTCTTAGTGTTGGGGGTCAGGGGCTTCAAGGGCGCACGAAAGGTTTGACGAATCGTAAGCAATGACTTACGGTAAGTCATGACTTATGAAGATGCAATCACCGCTCTGGCCGACCCGACCCGCCGGGTGATCATCGACAGGTTGCGCGCCGGCCCCCTTCCCGTTGGGGCCATTGCGGATGGTATGGGCGTCAGCAGACCGGCAGTTAGCCAGCACTTGCGTGTCTTGTCGGATGCGGGTCTTCTGACGGTCACGCCTTCGGGCAACCGACGGCTTTACGCGATTGCCCCTGACGGTGTGGATGAACTGCGACGATATCTCGACACGCTTTGGGATGATGCGCTGGCCGCGTTTGCGCGCGCTGCCGAAGAAAAAGCGAAAGGAAACACCAAATGAATGATCCGATTAACAAGACCCTGACGGTGCCATTAAACGCCATCGATGCTTTCGCGCTTTTCACGAAAGACATGGATACGTGGTGGCCCAAGGATCCGTTTTCGGTCAAAGGTGCCAATTCCAAGGTCACTTTCCCCGATCATAAGAACGGTGATATCATCGAAACGGCCGAAGATGGGACCGTAAACATCTGGGGCACGCTCATCGCTTATGAACCTCGCAAATACCTCGCCTTCTCATGGCATCCCGGTCGTGACCCGGAGGAGGCGACAATGGTCACCGTCGCATTCACCGAGACAGAAGATGGCACGCGCTGTGATCTGACCCATGGCGGCTTTGATATTCTGGGTGACACTGCCGATGCGGTTAGCACCAGCTACCTGCGCGGTTGGGACATGGTGCTTGGCTGCTATGCGAGCGCCGCAAAGATGCCTGTGGTTGCATAGGCAACACCCCTTGCGGCGGTTTCGCTAAAGTTGCACGGTCCCGGTCAAATGCAAGACGGGGAGACAGCAGATGGAATGGGCGCGGATTCGGACGGGTGACGGGAACAGCGTAACAGGCGTTATTCAGGATGGTCTGTTACACCCCCGCGCGGCTTTGGGATCAGATGAAAGCGCGGGCGCCCCAATACCGCTGGCAGGTGCAACCCTTCTGCCCCCATGCATGCCCGGCAAGTTCATTGGTCTGTGGAACAATTTCAAAGCAGCGGCAGAGCGGAACGGCTGGGACATCCCCGAACATCCACTCTACTTCCTCAAACCGCTCTCATCGCTCGCCGGGCCGGGGGCGACGGTCACGCTCCCACCCGATCTGGGGCGGGTCCTGTTCGAAGGTGAGTTGGGCATCGTCATCGGCAAGACCTGTAGCAATATCGACGTAGATGAGGCCGCAGAGGCCATCTTCGGCTATACCTGCGTCAACGACATCACCGCTCTCGACATCCTGACCGCCGACCCATCCTTCCCGCAATGGACGCGTGCGAAGGGGTTTGACGGTTTCGGTGTCATCGGCCCGGTGATTCAGACCGATGTGAACTGGGAAGACCTGACCGTCAAAGTCATGGTGGGTGAGCGAGAGCGCCAGTCCTACCCAGCCAATGACATGATAATGTCACCCGCGCAGATCGTCAGCAAACTCTCCGCCGATATGACACTCGAACCCGGCGACGTGATCGCCTGCGGCACATCTATCGGTGCCCGGCCGATCAAGGCCGGGCAAGAGGTCACTGTCGTCATCGACGGGATCGGCGCCCTGCCCGTCACAATCGCAGACTAGCTCAGCCCACGTGGAACAGTGACTGGAACAGGCGCGGATCAAGGCTTTCGGCGGCGAATGTGTCGCCTTCTGTCAGCACCGAAACCGCATCATGGCTGTGCAGGCTTTCCTGATGGCTCGCAATCACGCGGAAATCGGATATCCGCGTATCCAATTGTAATTGCTCGGTAAACAAGCGTGCCGCATCCTCGACAAAGATCGGGTTCGCCGCGTTCAGCTCCGCAAATGCCTGCTCATCCTCGCGCTTGACCATCACTTGTGTCTCTGTCGGCACGGCGGCGCGGGCACGATCAATCAAGTCCTCGAACCACAAAACATCTGCACCATCCTCAAGCAGCACGGAAATCCGCGCGACGGAGCGCTGCGAATGCGGCGTGGCCAACTGACCACGGAACTGCCGCGCATGCTCGGACAGTTCCAACGAACAGGGGCAGGTCGACGAATACACATAATCCAGATGCACAATCTTCTTGCGTACGCCCGCACTCTCGACCAATTCAAGCGCGATGTCGTAGTACTGATAGCCCGAAAGGCCCGAGCGCAGGCTGTCGACCTTCATCGGAAAGCTAAAGCGCATCTGGATACGCGCATCAAAGCTTTCCAGATCGGTCTTGTAAGCATCCAGCGCCCGCTCAATCACATCAAAACTAAACGTCTCTTCGGCATGTTTATAGAACGTCCGCATGATCCGGGACATGTTGATGCCCTTCTTCTCGGCCTCCAGTGAAACAGTACCAGTGACCGAAGTCTCAAGCGTCAGATCGCCGTTGTCGCGCGTATGAAACCTGATCGGCAGGCGGAAATTCGAAATTCCCACATGCTGAATCTGCTGCTTTGCACCCTTAATCAGGCTGGACGGACCGTTCTGCAGGTCCGGCATGGACGCCTTGTAAGCCTCATCCACCTCAAACGCGTCGGGGTAAGCACGGGCCAGCGCAGGGTAATTCGACACTTCCTGACCGGGGATCAGCCGCGATACAAGCGGATCAAGTGTCGCCACCTCTTCCGCCGTGACGTCGCCAGCCCAGCGGCGCAGCAAAGCCAATGCGGCTTCAGCCTCTTCACGTGTCGGTTCGCGTTCCATGTCAGGTGAGTGGATATTCATCTCTGGTCCCCCAGTCGCTGCGTTAGACCTCCCTAGATGGGGCGCATCATCGGCATTTCCAATGATATCTTTGTAAATACGCAATAATTCGGGGCGCGGATCGGTCATCGGAGCCGCCTTTCAAAGGGCTAAGTGGTTCCATGTTAACTACTTTTTTACCGTAACGTCACCCGGTCAGATAGATGCGACAGCCGCGCGCAAATCCGCCAACAGATCATCCGCATCTTCCAAACCAACGCTCAGCCGGATCAGGCCGGGGGTGATCCCCAGCATCGCTTTCACATTATCAGACAAACGCTGATGGGTCGTGGTCGCCGGATGTGTTGCGATGGATTTTGCGTCACCCAGATTATTGGAAATCGTAACGATCTCCAATGCGTTCAACAGTTTGAAGGCAGCCGCCTGTGATCCTGCATCAATGGCCAAAACGGTGCCACCAAACCCCATCTGGCTGACCGTCAGCGCGTGTTGCGGATGGTCAGGCAAACCCGGATAGATGACGTTTTGCAAACCCTCATCTGCATGCAAGGCAGCCGCCAGTTTCTGCGCTGTCTCGGTCTGCGCCCGCACGCGCAATTCCATCGTCTCAAGCCCTTTCAGCATGATCCAGGCGTTGAACGGCGACATCGCCCCACCGGTATGCTTCAGATACGGCTCGACCGTGCCGCGAATGAACTCTTTCGTGCCCAGAATAACACCGCCCAGCGCCCGGCCCTGCCCGTCAATATGCTTGGTTGCGGAATAGACGACAACGTCAGCGCCCTGTGCCACCGCATCCGAGAAAACCGGCGTGGCAAAGACGTTGTCCACAACAACGGTCGCCCCAACAGCATGGGCCAACGCAGAGACTGCCGTGATATCAATCACTTCCAGCGTCGGGTTCGAGATACTTTCAAAGAAAACCGCCTTCGTTTCAGGCCGGATCGCCGCCTCCCAAGCGGCCAGATCAGTACCATCAACAAACGTTACTTCAACCCCATACCGGGTCAGCACCTCTTCGAGAATGTACAAGCAAGATCCGAACAAAGCCCGCGCCGAAACCACATGATCGCCAGCACGCAGCATGGACGTCAGCGCCCCGTTCACCGCCGCCATGCCAGAGGCAGTCGCGAACCCATCCTCTGTCCCTTCCAAAGCGGCAATCCGGTCCTCGAACATCGCCACAGTCGGGTTGCCATAGCGGGCATAGATGAACTCATCCTCGCCGGACTTGATAAATCGGGCCTCTGCATCCTCTGCCGTGTCATAGACAAACCCTTGGGTCAGATAGATCGCCTCGCTGACCTCATTATACTGGCTGCGGCGAGTGCCGGCATGCACGGCCCTGGTGCGTTTCTTCCACGTCTTCATTTTTCGTCCTCGCGCGCGTCAGCGCATTAAAAAACCCCGACACCGGGAAAAGGTATCGAGGTTTGAAAACCCGCAACCCTCTTTAGCAGCATATTTAACGTGGCCCGCAATCCGGTAACAAATCGCCACGGCAAATGGCATACGCCTGCCCCACCTTAACGTCAAGCTGCTTGCGCTTTGTACGATCATCGTGATGCTGCGAAGTGAAGGAGTTGCCCATGACACAGCCCATCGATCTTTATTTCTGGCCGACCCCCAATGGTTGGAAAGTATCCATCGCACTTGAAGAAATGGATCTGCCTTACACCCTGCATCTGATCAACATCGGTGCAGGCGATCAGTTCAAGCCCGCGTTTCTGAGAATCGCACCGAATAACCGCATGCCCGCAATCATTGATCATGAAGGGCCTGATGGAGATCCCATTTCAATCTTCGAGTCTGGCGCAATCCTGCAATATCTTGCACGCAAGACCGGTCAGTTCTACGGCAAGACCGAACGTGACCGTATCAATGTCGATCAGTGGCTAATGTGGCAAATGGGCGGTCTTGGACCAATGGCAGGACAAGCGCATCATTTCTTGAAGTATGCGCCCGGCATGAACCCGCCAAATGATTTGCCATACGCAAAAGATCGCTATCGCAGTGAAACAGCCCGCCTTTACGGCGTCCTCGATAGGCAATTGGAGACGCATGAATACATTGCCGGAGACTTCTATTCCATCGCCGACATGTCTGTATGGGGGTGGGCCTCACTTTGGGAAGGTCAGCAGCAAACGCTGGAAGACAAGCCCCATTTAGCGCGGTGGCTTGAAATGATCAGTGCAAGACCTGGCGTAAAACGAGGACGGGCGCTTGCCGCCGAAAAGCGGGGGGATTTTCGCAAGGATAGCGCCGCCCAAAAGGCGCTTTTTGGTAAAGGTTCGTAACGATTTATTAGGTCTCGCAGCCTAAAACCATGATCGTCTAATACGTCAGGGTTTGGCTATGCAGTACCGTCCACATCGTTATCGTACACAGTATCCCACAAAGCTACGCACACCAACGGGGCCTCAAAAGGGATATGTCATTGACGTCAATAATACGGGCGCAAGGGTACAGGGCCTACGGGATCTGCGGCGTGGCGACAAAATTGAACTTGAAATACTTAGCTTGCGGGCCGCTGCGATCGTGCAATGGGCGTCGAATGGCTATGTCGGTATCACATTTCGTCCACAAATAACCGATGACCAGGTCGACACCTTGCGGTATCGGCGTGACGGTCGGAACCACCGCCATGCTGGCATGCCTAGCCACGGCTTGGTCGAAATGCGCTAGTCCTCGGCGGGACTGGGATCTTCGATGAAGTATTTCTGCAGACCGACGATCTGTACCCACAAAAAAACCATTAGAACTGCGGGAAACGCAAACGTTTCCAGCTTAACCCAAGTCTCGGTGCTTTGCGTGCGCCATATGACTTCGTTGGCAATCGCAAGGCCAGCGAAGAAGTATGTCAGACGGCGGGTAAAAATTATCCAACCCTCTGGCCTCATTGGCAAAAACTCTTCCATCACGTATTGAAGATAACTCTGTCCGCGTAGCAGACCTATCCCAAGCAAAGTCGCCATAAACCCATAAACAATGGTGGTTTTCATCTTAAAAAACCGCTCATCATTGAAGTAAGCGGTCAAACCACCAAAAAAGATGACCATGAAAGCTGTAAAAACCTGCATCCGGCTCAACTTGCCGGTCAGCATCCATAGAACCCCCATCGCGACCAACAAAATGGGAACAAAGATCAAGGCTGCGACGATGAACCCGGTGTACTCTGTGCTGGCTATGGTGAATGTATCGTCCTTGATCCGCAGGTAAATCAGGAAAAATGCCAGAGTTGGACCAAGTTCAAGAACCTGTTTCAATATCGGGTTGATCGGTTTTGGTGTCATCTTCTTCTCCTCGCACCCATGTCCATCATCCGACGGGGCTCTTCAACCCATTGCGTGTCGGATGTAAGGCGACAACACACGAATGCAACGAAACGTGGCAATACAAGCATGCAACGTGTGAAACTGAAACACGATTGTGAAGATGGCCTGTCACCTAAGAAACAAGGTCTGACAAACACCAGCATGATAAGAGCAATGGCCGGGCGTGTGGGTCCAGACGCGATGGCGCGGCGATTGTCCCGAACACAACCAACGCGCATCAGACAAAGCATTATGGAAACGACAAGCGGTTCAGACATGCAGCACCAATGCCCACATGATGCAGAACAGACCTAAGCCACGCCGACCAATGCAGCAGCAAAATCTTCTGGATCAAAAGGCGCCAAATCATCGATTTGCTCACCTACGCCGATTGCGTGAATGGGAAGACCGAACTTATCGGCAAGCGCGACCAGCACACCACCTTTTGCAGTCCCATCCAGCTTCGTCATGACGAGACCCGATACATCTGCAAGCTCTTGGAACACCTTCACCTGGTTCAGCGCGTTTTGCCCGGTTGTCGCATCCAGCACCAAAAGCGTGTTATGCGGCGCGTCAGGGTCCTTCTTACGAATGACCCGAACGATCTTGGCCAGTTCTTCCATCAAGTCAGTGCGGTTCTGCAAACGTCCGGCTGTGTCAATCATCAAAAGGTCCGCGCCATCTGCCTGCGCCTGCGTCATCGCATCAAAAGCGAGGCTTGCCGGGTCAGAGCCTTCGGGGGCTGTCATTACCGGCACACCGGCCCGGTCTCCCCAGACTTGCAATTGTTCCACCGCCGCCGCGCGGAATGTGTCACCGGCAGCAATCACAACCTTTTTGCCCGCGGCGCGGAATTGGCTGGCAAGCTTGCCGATTGTCGTCGTTTTGCCTGCACCGTTCACACCAACAACCAACACAACTTGCGGTTTTTTGGCATAAAGCGGCATCGGTCGGGCCACTGGTTCCATGATGCGGGCCACCTCTTGCGCCATCAATTGCTTGATCTCAGGAACAGATAGTTTCTTGCCCAAGCGCCCTTCGGCCATATTGGCCGTCACGCGCAGGGCGGTATCCACCCCCATATCGGCAGTGATCAGCAGCTCTTCCAGCTGCTCCAGCATATCGTCATCCAGCGTGCGCCGAACCACTGTCTTTGCCTCGGAGCGGCCAAACATCCGGCCCAGAAGCCCAGTTTTCTCCGGCGCCACCGCAGGTTCATCGGCCAAGGGTGCCGTCAAATCCACATTGAGTTGTAGCGGTTGCGCGCCCCGGTCCTGATCCGGAACCTTCTGATCAAGAGCCTCATCCTCATCTTCGCGCCACACCTCAGGCTCAGGCTCAGGCTCAGGCTCAGGCTCGTCAAAATGCACGAGCACGGGCACGGCCGCAGACAAGAGCTGGGAGAGCGCCACGACCACGCCAGCGGCAACCGCATCGGCCAC